>ERZ1694706.347-NODE-347-length-20097-cov-8.900210_pt1 | contig 20097 bp, 15 predicted proteins | sample MGYA00581716_ERZ1694706 | MGnify/ENA primary metagenome ERZ1694706 (study PRJEB42213, sample SAMN07424529) | human gut metagenome | biome: ENVO:00009003; feature: ENVO:2100002; material: ENVO:00002003 | host: Homo sapiens | place: USA | collected 2014 ... | reverse complement strand
CAGATGTGTATAAGAGACAGGCTATGCACGTCGCCCCAGCTGCGGACCCAAGTGGCCTTCAGATTCGCCGCATAGTCGAGCTGCTTGGAGTCGATATTGCGCGTCGTATAGAAAGTCGCCGGAAGCATTTCGGCGATATAATAGCCCTCGCTTTCGGCATGGACGGCCGGGGTCTCCGTGGCCGACGACTGGTAGGTGTGCCTGCGTGCGAGCTTGTCGGCATAGCTGAGCGAAGCATCGAAATCGACGCACGTGATCCACGGTTTGTTGAGCAGCCATTTGAGCGACGTATTGGCCCGCAGGGCGTTGTCGCGCACCTTCTCCCACTCGCCCACCTGCGCGTCGGGGTCGTCTTCGGTATTCATGCCGCCAATGTTGGCCGTCACGCCGAAATTGAAACGCAGAACCTTGGCGAAGGTGTTCTGGTAATTGAGCGCAATGCCCGTGCGCGAATAGGAACTGTAGGGCGACGTGGGGTTCTTCATGGCCCGCGTGTACTCCACGCTGCTGTTCAGCACGCCGCGGTCGGTACCCAGATCGAAACCCTTCGAGGCGGAGATTTGTTTGGTGCGGGGATTGGTCGAGAGCACCAGCGTATAGGGCGTCTTGCCCTTGCGGGTCGAAATCTTCACCACGCCCGACGAGATATCGCCGTACTCGGCCGAAGGCACGCCCGTCACCACCTCGACCGACTCGATATTCGTCGAAGCGATGTTGCGGGTGCTCGCGCCCGACATTTCGCCCAGCGAAGCGTTGGTCGAGATGCGCACGCCGTCCACCTCGACGGCCGTGCCGAACGAGGCGTTTCCGGCCGCGGAACCGCCGCTGCGCAGCGAAAAGACATTGTCTTTGGTCAGATCGGGATTTATCGTCTTGCCGCCCGGCAGCAGCGACGAAATATCCGAAGCGTTCACCATTTGCAGGTGGTCGATGGCGTTGCCGCCGATCGTCCGCGAGGTGGCCATGGCATTGGGCGCCTCCTTGGCCGTGACGACGACGCTTTCCAGTTTCAGATTGTCCTCAGGCGCATAGAGCACGATACGCCCCATGCCGGCGCGGACGTCGAGTTCGGTTTCCGTGGTCGCATATCCCAGACACGACACCACGAAACGGGTCGCGCCTTTGGGCACGCCCTTCACGGTAAAATTGCCGTCGCCGTCGGCCACGGCCCACAGTCCGGCCTGCGGCAGCTCGACGACAGCCTGAGCGATCGGTTTGTCGGTGCCCTTGACCAGCACCCGCCCCGATAAATCGTAACGCTGCGCCCAAACTACGGCCGGAATTAGCGTGAATAACAGTAGCAGAAGTTTCCTCATATGATTGACCTAACGCAACAAATATAACTAAAATGAATATTTTTTGTGCATTTTCAAGCGTTTTTTTAACCATTTCAACAATTTTTACGGGCAGGAGATTCGATTCCGTCCGGCTCGGCAAAGACCGTTTCGCCAAATCCCCCATGCGTTCCGCACGGAAATACCTGCATTACAGCGAAAACGGACGGCTTATAAACATAGGTCCCAAAGATTAATTTTATTTTTACAGTACTATGTCGCACAAAGTATAAATATTTTACCTATATTTGCGCTTACCAACCGACGGTTTATTGGTGTTTAGTAATTTTTTATTGATTTTCGATAAAAATAAATTGTTTTTCAAGAATATTTTAATACCTTTGTTCCCGACGCCGTTTCCCTCGGCTTACAGATCGTAACTACGCAACCTTACAAAACCGCTTTACAACGGCAGACACAATATGATAAAGCTGGAAAACATCAACAAGACCTACGACAACGGGTCGCCCCTGCATGTGCTCAAGGGTATCGACCTCACGGTGGAAAAGGGCGAACTGGTCTCCATCATGGGCGCATCCGGATCGGGCAAATCGACGCTGCTCAACATCCTCGGCATCCTCGACGACTATGACAGCGGCAGCTACTATCTGGCCGGCCGCCTGATCAAGGATCTCAGCGAGACACAGGCCGCCGCGGCCCGCAACAACATGATCGGCTACATTTTCCAGTCCTTCAACCTGATCAACTACAAGAACGCCGTCGAAAACGTCGCCCTGCCGCTCTATTATCAGGGCGTCTCCCGCCGCAAGCGCAACGCCCTCGCCCTCGAATACCTCGACATGCTGGGCCTGAAGGAGTGGGCCGAACACATGCCCAACGAGATGTCGGGCGGTCAGAAACAGCGCGTGGCCATCGCGCGGGCGCTGATCAACAAACCGCAGATCATCCTCGCAGACGAACCCACGGGCGCACTGGACAGCGTCACCTCGCAGGAGGTGATGAACCTGCTGCGCAGCGTGAACGTCGACATGGGCATGACCATCATCTGCGTCACCCACGAACAGTCGATCGCCGACCAAACGGACAAAATCATCCGCCTGACGGACGGCGTCATCAGCAGTATCACCGAAACCGGACTGGCAACGCGATGAGAGAGCTGCTGCTGGAGATATGGACTTCGGTGCGCCGCAACAAACTGCGCACGTTCCTCACGGGATTTTCAGTCGCGTGGGGCATCTTCATGCTCGTCATCCTGCTGGGATCGGGCAACGGACTCAAGAACGGCGTGCTGTCGAATTTCGGCAACTACGCCACCAACTCGATCACCATCTCCGGCGGCTGGACCTCGAAGGCCTACGCCGGCTACAACAAATGGCGCAGCATCGACCTGAAAAACCGGGACCTCGAAATTCTGGTCAATGAATTCCCCGAAGTGGACGACGTCGCCGCCAAAGCGTGGTACCGCGGCTCCACGGCCACCTACCTCGACCGCTTCGCCGACATCAGCCTGCGCGGCTCGCTGCCCAAGATCCAGCAGATCGAAGGCGTCGAGATCGTCAAGGGACGTTTCATCAATCAGGCCGACATCCACAACTACCGCAAGGTGATCGTCATCGACGAGGCGCTCGAAAGAATACTCTTCCGCGGCGACGACCCGCTGGGCAAGCCGGTCAAAATCCACAACAACATCTACCGCGTGGCCGGCGTCTACAGAGGCGACGCCCAGCAGCGCAATTCGATGGGCTACATCCCGCTGACGACCGGCCAGCTGATCTTCAAGGCCAACGATCCGGTCGTGGACAACGCGATCATCACCGTACACGGACTCGACACCGACGCGCAGATGGAGGCGTTCGAACAGCGCATCCGCAAACGGCTGGCCGCCGAACACCACTACGATCCCGAAGACCAGAGCGCCCTGTGGATACGCAACACGATGGAGCAGTACAAGAGCATGATGATCGTCTTCGGCGGCATCAACCTCTTCGTCTGGATCATCGGTCTGGGCACCCTGCTGGCGGGCATCGTCGGCGTGAGCAACATCATGCTGGTGACCGTCACGGAGCGCACCTCCGAATTCGGCATCCGCAAGGCCCTCGGCGCCAAACCCGTGTCGATCATCCGCCTGATCCTGACCGAATCGGTGATGATAACGGCCATGTTCGGCTATATCGGCATGGTGCTGGGCGTTGCCGTCATGGAGGCGGTCAACTATGTCATCAACCAGACGCCGGCCCAGACCGGAAACTTCGGCGGCAGCATCTTCCTCAATCCGACGCTCGATCTGGGCGTGGCCGTCAGCGCCACGGTCGTACTGGTCATTGCGGGCCTGATCGCAGGATACGTCCCCGCCTACCGGGCGGCACAACTGAAAACGATCGACGCCCTGCGTTATAATAAATAAGGAGCCATGAGATTTTTCGATACGGACCGCTGGAACGAAATCTGGCAGACAATCAGCCGGAACCGCAAGCGCAGCATCATGACGGCGCTGGGCGTATTCTGGGGTATCTTCATGCTCATCGTACTGCTGGGAGCCGGCATGGGGCTGGGACGCCTGTTCCGCGCCCAGCTGGGCGGCATGTCCACCAACACGGTGCTGCTGCAAAGCAGCCGCACCTCGGTCCCCTACAAGGGCATGCCCACGGGACGCTGGTGGAGAATGGACAACGACGATCTGGAAGCCGTCAGCAAACTCGAAGAGGTGGAGTACACCTCAGGCGTCATCTGGGGCAACGAACTCCACTGCAGCTACAAAGAGCGCAAGGGCGACTATCAGATGATGGGATACACGCCCGACTACCAGAAGATCAACCCGCAGAAGATCATCGCAGGCCGTTACATCAACGAGGTAGACATGGTGCACAAGCGCAAGGTCTGCGTCATCGGCACGCAGGTGCAGAAAGACCTCTTTCCGGGCGAACCCGACCCGACGGGCAAAGTCATCAAGGTCGGAGGAAGCTACTTCACCATCATCGGCGTCATGCGCCGCGAATCGTCGGCCATGTCGTTCAGCGACGTCGAACGCACGGTCGTCGTCCCGATCTCGCTGGCGCAGCAGATGTTCGGCTACGGCCGCACGATACACCTGCTGGCGCTGGCCGGCTACAAGGACGTTCCGAGCAAACAGGTCGAGAAAGCGGCCCGCGAAGCCGTCTTCGCCCGGCACATGATCTCGCCGGACGACGAAAAGGCCGCTTGGACCATGTCCGCCGGAGAGATGTTCGACAAGGTGATGAGCCTGTTCTGGGGCATCGGCCTGCTGACATGGATCGTGGGACTGGGCACGCTGCTGGCCGGCATCGTCGGCGTGAGCAACATCATGCTGGTGCTCGTGAAGGAGCGCACGCAGGAGATCGGCATCCGCCGCGCGCTGGGCGCCCCGCCAACGGCCATCATCTCGCAGATACTTTCCGAGAGCTTCATCCTCACCTTCATCGCCGGAATACTGGGTCTCACGGCCGCTGTCGGCGTGCTGTCGGTCGTGGATTCGGTCTACTATCAGGCGGTCACCGTGGCGCAGGAAGGATTCGAAGTGTCGTGGCAGATCTCCTTCGGGACGGGCATGCTGGCCCTCTTCATCCTGATCGCAGGCAGCCTGCTGGCGGGCGTCATCCCCGCATACCGGGCCTTGAGCATCAAGGCGGTGGATGCAATACGCGAAGAATAAACGATTAAACAAACAGATTACGGCTATGAAAAAATTTCTGAAAATCTTTCTGGGAGTGCTCTTTGCGGCGCTGCTTCTCGGAACGTTCTGGTTCCTGTGGCAGAAGACCCGCCCCGTAAAGGTCGTCTACACGATCGTGCAGCCCAAACTCGACACGCTCAAACAGTACGTGGTCGCCACGGGCAAGGTCGAGCCGCGCGACGAGGTGCTCATCAAGCCCCAGATTTCGGGCATCGTCTCCGACGTCTACAAGGAGGCCGGGCAGATGGTCCGCAAGGGCGAGGTGATCGCCACGGTGAAGGTCGTCCCCGAAATGGGTCAGCTGTCGAGCGCCGAATCGCGCGTCTCAGTGGCCGAAATATCGCTGGACCAGACCCGCCGCGAATTCGACCGCACGGAAGCCCTGCACAAGAAGGGCGTGGTGTCGGACGAGGAGTACGAGCAGGGCCGCACCGCGCTTCGGAAAGCGCAGGAGGAGCTGCAGAACGCCAAGGAGAACATGGAGATCGTCAAGAACGGCATCACCAGCCGTTACAAGGAGCTGAGCAACACCCAGATCCGTTCGACGATCGACGGCATGATCCTCGACGTCCCGGTCAAGGTCGGAAACTCGGTGATCCAGTCCAACACCTTCAACGACGGCACGACCATCGCCACGGTTGCCGACATGTCGAACATGCTCTTCCGGGGCAACGTCGACGAGACCGACGTGGGCAAGCTCCACGAGACGATGCCCGTCAAGCTGACCATCGGCGCCCTGCAGAACGTCGAGCTGGACGCCCTGCTGGAGTACGTTTCGCCCAAAGCGACCGAGGACAACGGCGTCATCATGTTCGAAGTGAAGGCGGCCGTGAAGATTCCCGAAAACGTCTTCGTGCGCGCCGGATACAGCGCCAACGCCAGCATCGTGATCCAGAGCCGCGAAGGGGTGCTGACCCTGCCGGAAAGCACCGTCGAATTCGAGGGCGACAAAACCTACGTCTACCTGCTCACCAGCGCCGACGGAGCCGAGGAGCAGACCTTCGACAAGCACGAGGTCAAGATCGGGCTGTCGGACGGTATCAACATCGAACTGACCGAGGGCGTGACCGCCGAGAGCAAAGTCCGCGGCGCACGGGAAGAGAAGAAGAAATAACCACAAATGCATCGCAGCATGAAAACCAGCACCCTATTCGCCGCCCTCAGCGCGGCTGCCATGACGCTCTGTACGGCTGCCGCCGCGGCTCAGACGGTACAGGCCGCGCCGCAGGCCGCAACGCCGGCGCCCGGCACGCCGTGGTCGCTCGACGACTGCATCGGGTATGCCCTGCACAACAACGTCGGCGTACAGCAGCAGGCCCTGCAGGTGGAGCAGACCGACGTGAAACTGTCTACCTCAAAATACAGCCGGCTGCCCGACCTGAGCGCATCGGTGGGCTACAACGCCACCTTCGGGCGCGGCACCTCCGACGACAACATCCGCAAGACGGGAACCATCCAGAGCGGCTCGTTCGACGTCGGGGCCAGCATGCCCCTCTTCGACGGATTCCGCATCAACCGCGAAATCAAGGGCGGCAAGCTCGACCTCGCCGCCGCCATGCAGGATTTGGAACGCGCACGCGAAGACCTGTCAATCAACGTCATGACGCTGTACCTGCAGGTTCTCTACAACAAGGAGCTGACCCAGATCGCCGAACGCCAGCTCGAACTGAGCACCCAGCAGGCCGTCCGCAGCCGCGAGCTGGTCGCCGCGGGCAAACAGCCCGAATCGGCACGCTACGAAAGCGAAGCCCTGCAGGCCAACGACGAACTGAATCTGACGCAGGCCCGCAACGACCTGCGGCTGGCGCTGCTCAACCTGAGTCTGGCCCTCAACCGCGAGAGCGCGGCGGGATTCGACATCGTGGCGCCGCAATTCGACAGCGTGGCGCTCGCATCGCTGCACATGCTCGGCACGGCCGACGACGTCTATGCCTATGCGACGGAAAACCGCCCCCACATCAAGGCGGAACGCCTGCGGCTCGAAAGCGCCGAAAATGCCGTCCGGATCGCCAAATCCGCGCTCTACCCCTCGCTTTCGCTGCGCGGAGGCTACGGCACGGGCATCTACAGCACGCAGGAGGCCGCCTTCGGCACCCAGTTCCGCAAGAACAGCAGCGAGTTCGTCGGCGTGTCGATGAGCGTTCCGATCTTCAACCGCCGCGCCACGCACAACAGCATCCTCTCGGCCCGGATAGCCATGCGCAAACAACAGCTGGCCGTGACCGACGCCGAGCAATCGCTGCGCAAGGAGATCGAGCAGGCGTGGTACAACGCCGACGCCGCCTACGGCAAATACCGTTCGGCGGACGCCGCCCTCGCCTCGGCACGGGTGGCCTTCGCCTACGAACAGCAGAAAGCCGACGCAGGCCGTTCGACGGTCTTCGACTTCAACGACGCCAAAACACGTATGGAAAAGGCCGAGTCGGAACTCGTGCAGGCGAAATACGAATTCGTATTCCGGTCGAAAATCCTCGACTTCTACCGCGGCCGGCCGCTCGAACTATGACAAACAGCCGTAAACAAGCTCGCACCGAATAAACAAATTAGGGCGGTCGAAATTCGACCGCCCTATTGCTGTCCGGAATACCAATCCCTCAAGTATTCCGACAGCTGCCGGGAGAGGCTTTCAGGCTCCTACCCGGCGCAGAAGCCCTTTTGCGTCACTAATACCCTCTTCGTCCCCTGTGCGAAGCAGGATGAAACAAAGATATGAAAATATTCCGAAGCTGTACACCCCGCGAGCGTTTTTGCCATAACTTACGGCTGAAATGATTCACACGAGTGGACGAAAATGTTGCATACAGTCTCTTTCAGCCAACAAAACGTTCGGCAAAGAAATGGCTATCTGAAAAATTTGCCCTACTTTTGCAGCTGAATTACAAACGGTAAAGATGGAGTGGCTAAAAAGTTTATTCGTCGAACATTCGGCGCTGCAGGCCGTCGTGGTGATCTCGCTCATCTCGACGATCGGCATCGGACTCGGTAAAATCCGCTTTTTCGGCATATCGCTGGGCGTGGCGTTCATCTTCTTCGCCGGCATTCTGGCCGGGCATTTCGGACTCACGATCGACCCGCAGATGCTGACCTATGCCGAAAGTTTCGGACTCGTCGTCTTCGTCTACGCCCTCGGTCTGCAGGTCGGCCCCGGTTTCTTCAACTCGCTGCGCGCCGACGGACTGCGCCTGTTGTCGCCGGCGGTCGCCGTAGTGCTGATCGGCACCGCGCTCGCCATAGGCATGAGCTTCACGCTGAACGTCTCCATGCCCGACGCGGCCGGCATCCTCTGCGGAGCCACGACCAACACCCCGGCGCTCGGCGCCGCGCAGCAGACGCTGCAGCAAATGGGCATCGACCCCAACGGCGCCGCCCTGAGCTGCGCCGTGACCTATCCGCTGGGCGTCGTAGGAGTCATTCTGGCCATCGTCTTCATCCGCAAGGTCTTCGTCCGGCCTTCGGACATGCCCGAACCGGACGCCGAGCACCGCAAGAACGTCTTCATCGCCAGCTACCACCTGACCAACCCCGCCGTCTTCGGCAAGAGCGTCCACGAGATCGCCTCGCAAAGCCACCACCACTTCGTCATTTCGCGCATCTGGCGCAACGGGCGGGTGTCGATCCCCACCTCGGACAAGACGCTGCAGAAGGACGACATCATCCTCGTCATCACCGCCCCGTCGGAAGCCGACGGCCTGCGGCTGATCTTCGGCGAGCAGGAACTGAAGGACTGGAACGCGGAAAACATAGACTGGAACGCCGTGGACAGCCAGCTGATCTCCCAGCGCATTCTGGTCACGCGGCCCGAAATCAACGGCAGGAAACTCTCCTCACTGCGCCTGCGCAACAACTACGGCATCAACATCAGCCGCGTCTACCGTTCGGGCGTGCAGCTGCTCGCAACGCCCGATCTGCGGCTCCAGATGGGCGACCGCCTGACGGTCGTCGGCGAAGCCGCGGCGATCCAGAACGTCGAGAAGATTCTCGGCAACGCCGTCAAGAACCTCGACGAACCCAACCTCGTGGCGGTCTTCGTCGGACTGATTCTGGGACTGGTGCTGGGGAGCATCCCCGTCAGCATTCCGGGCATCAGCCTGCCCGTAAAGCTGGGTCTGGCGGGCGGCCCGATCGTCATCGGCATCCTGATCGGCACGTTCGGTCCGCGTCTGCATATGATTACCTACACCACCTACAGCGCCAACCTGATGCTGCGCGCATTGGGGCTGTCGATGTATCTCGCCTGTCTGGGGCTGGAAGCCGGCGCGCACTTCTTCGAAACGGTCATGCGCCCCGAAGGGGCGTTGTGGCTCCTGCTGGGATTCCTGCTGACGTTCGTTCCCGTCGTATTGCTGGGCGTCTTCGCGCTGCGCGTCCTACGCATCGATTTCGGTTCGGTATCGGGCATGCTGTGCGGCAGCATGGCCAACCCGATGGCGCTGACTTACGCCAACGACACGATCGAAGGCGACAATCCGTCGGTCTCCTACGCCACGGTCTATCCCCTCTGCATGTTTTTGCGAGTGGTCATCATTCAGGTGATGCTGATGATTTTCCTGTAGATTGCGGCCCTGCGGCCTGCTCCGGGTTCGGCTACGGCGTCGGCTCCGGCTTCCGCCCCGACTCCGGCTCTTGCTTCGGCATCGGTTCCTGCGTAGGCATCGGTTCCGGTTTTTGCTTCGGCTTCGGTTCCAGCTTCGGTTCCGGCGCCCGGCCTTGCCCCCTTCTCTGCTCCATTTTCCGCCCCATTCCCGGCTCCGGCTTCAGATAACGCAGGGCCGCAATGTCGCTGCCCGACGGATTCTGGAATACCCGCAGGTCGAATTCGGGAATCACGGCCAGCACGTGGTCGAAAACATCGGACTGTATCCGCTCGTAATCCACCCATATCACCGTATCGGTAAAGAAGTAGAGTTCCATCGGAAGTCCCGTCTCGGTAGGCTGCAGCTGACGCACCATCAGCGTCATCCCTGCGTTCACGGGCACTTCGTTGCGCAGATAACGTTCGAGATAGGCCCGGAAGACGCCGAGATTGGTCTGATGCAGGCCGTTGATCCTGCGTTCGCCGGGTTTGATGCCGTGCGTGGCATTGTACTCCTCGACGCGGCGTTCGGTATCGTCGATATATTCGCGGATCAGGTCGATACTGCGGTATTTATTCAGCATCTCAGGCGTACAGAACCGCACGCTGGTCATGTCGATACTCACCGAGCGCTTCACGCGGCGGCCTCCCGACGCCTGCATGCCGCGCCAGTTCTGGAACGAATCGCTCACCAGCAGGTAGGGCGGCAGCGTAACGATCGTATTGTCGAAATTGCGGACTTTCACCGTCGTGAGCGACACCTCGATCACCGAGCCGTCGGCCCCGTATTTGGGAACCGAAATCCAGTCCCCCACCTTGAGCATGTCGTTGGCCGAAAGCTGGATGCCGGAGACGAATCCCAGAATGCTGTCGCGGAAAATCAGCATGATGATCGCCGCCGACGCTCCCAAACCGGCCAACAGACTGGCGGGCGACTTGTCGATCAGGATCGAAACGATCAGTATGCCGCAGATCAGCGCTGCAATGCCCTGCCCGGTCTGCCTGAGTCCCTTGATCGGCTTGTTCTGCCAAGCGGGACGCGCCGAAGCGATTTGGAAAACCGCATAGAACACGGCATTGATAAAGCGGAATACCGCCACGACGATATAGACCTCGACCAGCCGCGTCACGATCGTCCGGGCTTCGGACTGCTCTTCGAAAACCACCGGCAGGACGATCCCCAGCACGACGGCGCTGACGACGTTGCACAAACGGCTCAGCACGTCGGGGTTGAACAGATCGTCGTCCCACGTGGCTTTGGTGCGCTTGACGATGCGCCGCATGCCGCGCACGAGGATCGTGCGGCACACGAAGTCGAAGAGCGCCACCGCCAGCAGTACCAGCGTAAAGGCCACCCAGCGGTCCCAGCCGCTGTCCTGCGCGGACGCGAGTCCCAGCCATTCGAGCAGGGCGTCGGCCCAATGTTTCAGGAGTGTCTGCATACGGCATTCCTATCAATTATCAGACCCGTTCGTGAAAAATGATTCCGAGGTCGTCGTTTTACAAAAAAAGATGTGCGATACGGCGGTGCCGCACCTATCCGGCATACGTTCCGCCGGCATCGGCCCGCCCCGGCGGCGCGGACACGGCGCGGATGCAACACGAATGCGGCACAATCGGGGCAAAACGCGGCACGAACCGGCCCCGCCACATTAAGCCGCTGCCTTACAGCCGCTTCCCCGTTTACAAAGATACGAAATAAAGCGGTTATTCAAAAATCAGTTTCGCTTCGCCTTCGAAATTCGGAGTGAACACCCCTTTGCCGAGGTTATCCAGCACCTCGGCCCGGCTCCAGAACCGCCCGCCGTCCAGTTCGTCGCTCGGCGCCACCGGCCCGTCGTACACCGCACGATGGACATAGACCAGTTCGCGCTCCCGCTCCGAGCGGAATACGTAGACCGCTACCCGTTCGGGCGTAAACTCGGTCACCCCCAGCTCCTCGCGCACCTCGCGCCGCAGAGCTTCATCCACCGTCTCGCCGTAATCGACATGGCCGCCCACGGCCGTGTCCCAGCGTCCGGGCTGAATGTCTTTCCACTCCGGCCGCTTTTGCAGGTAAAGCTCGCCGCGGGAATTGAACAGATGCAGGTGCACCACCGGATGCAGCAGCATCGACCCGCCGTGGCATTCGCCGCGCGTAGCCGATCCCACGACAACGCCGGAGGGATCGACCACCGGAAAAAGTTCCGAACCGTTATCGCATCTCATGGCGGGGATATTTACGTATATAAATCACGACGGTCAGCAAACCGAGCAGGACGAATCCCATGCCCGCGAGAGCCGTATAACGATACCCCAGCCCGTGGTCGATCGGCAGGCCGCCGCAGTAGGCGCCCAGCGCATTGCCCAGATTGAATGCCACCTGCACCAAAGCCGCCCCCAGCATCTCGCCGCCGCGCGAATTCTCCAGAATAAGCAACTGCTGGGGCGACGAAACACAGAACAGACATCCCGTGCAGAGCACCATCAGGGCGACGGAGAGGTAACGGACGTGCGCCCCGAAGTAAATCGCGAGGAGCGTCGCCGCGGCCGTGGCCAGCGTGAAACGCACGACCTTCTCAGGCGTAAAACGATCGGAAAAATGGCCGCCGATGATATTGCCCGCGAACATGCCGAACCCGGCGAGCATGATGATCAGCGTCAGGTCGTCCGCCGTGAATCCCGAAGCGTGAATCATCAGCGGGCTGACGTAACTGTACCAGCAGAAAATGCCGCCGTTGCCCAGCATCACCGACAACAGCACGAGCCACGGCGCGAGACTGCGCAGAAAACGGAACTGGCCTTTCAGCCCCGTATCGGGCAGCGGTTCCATGCGCGGCACCCACAACCGCACCAGCAGCAGCGCCACAACACCCCACACGGCCACGATTCCGAACGTGGCGCGCCATGTCAGGACGTTGCTGATATAGGTTCCCAGCGGCACGCCGAACAGATTGGCGACGGTCATGCCGACGATCATGATCGACACGGCTTCCGTACGCTTCCCGGCATCGGCGACCCGTTCGGCGACGATCGACCCCACACCGAAGAATGCGCCGTGGGGAAGTCCCGAAACGAAACGCAAGCCCAGCAGCGACCAGTAATCGGGAGCCAGCGAAGCGCAGAGATTACCCGCCGCGATCATCGCCGTAAGCGCCAGCAGTATCTGTTTCAGCGGACGTTTCCGGGCGACGAGCACCATAAGCGGCGCGCCGAAGCAGACGCCCAGCGCATAGGCGGAAATAAGGTGCCCCGCCTCCGGAATCGAGACGCCGAGACTGCGGGCGATATCGGGCAGAATGCCCATCATCACGAACTCCGACATTCCGAGCGCAAGCGTTCCGAACGCCAAGGCTATCAGACTCTTTTTCATAGAGGAACTACATTAACCGTAACCGGCTGCAAAAATAACACAAAAGGTGAAAAGTTATTCGCCTTTCACCTTTGCATTCTGTTGTTTTTATGGTCATCCCGGTCGGCCCGGCCAAACAGTCGGGTCAAACGGGCCGGTCAAACGCCCCGGCTGAACGATCGGGCCAAACAATCGGGCAGAACCGCAACCAACCGAACGATCCGGCAGAACCGAACCGGCTCCGCGCCGCTATTCCGCGGGCGCCTCCGTCTTGCGCGGCTGGCCCACTTCGTAGCCGAGGGAGTGCATCCACTCGACTGTCGCGGCATCGACCTGATCGTTGCGGTCGGTCCAGCGGCGCTGTTCGATCAGACGCTTCCTGTGCTCGTCGATGCGCTGCATGATGGGGAAATCGGGATGTTTCATCTCCGAACGCCGCTCGCGCTCCGAAGGACGTATCCGGCGGTCGAAGACCTCGGCCTGCGAAGGCCGCCGCGCCCCCTCCCACTTGAATCCCTTGAGACGGATATCCTGCGTCGGCGGAATCTTGTCCATCGGGTAGAAATTATAGACCGGATCGCCGCGGTAGGTGATCTGCACCACCTGCTTGTCTTCGATAAAGAACGATATTTCGCCGCTTTCGATGACGCCCATCATCGTGATCTCGACGGGTTCGCCGTCCTGCATGTAATAGATGGTCTGGGCATTGCCGTTCACGTCGTTGCGGTAAATCTGGTTGTTGAAGAAGTAAGCCGTCATGGTCTTGCCCGCCACCTGATTGTAGTGCGTCGTATCGAGCTGGCTGACCATCATCGGACTGCCGATGAACTCGGCCCGCGTGAGCTGCTGGTTCTCGGTGAAAATGTCCATCACGTCGGAGGTGATCTGGTTGTTCTCGTTCCACAACACGGGATCGATGTAGAGGTGGATCGTCGAATCGGTGCTGATCGCCGTCATCGAATCGCACACGGTCTGGAAATCCGAGCGGTAGATCTTTACGTTCCGGAACCCTTTCAGCAAACGGTATATGCTGTCGCGGGGCGCAGCCAGCGAGTCGATCGAATCGGCCGGAACAGCCATTGCCGCCGTGTCGGTCAGCAGCGAATCGACCAGCAGGTTCAGCAGCGAATCCTGCTCGGCCATGTTGAGCACGATCAGCGAATCGAGTTCGCGCAGGACCGTCGAATCGATCTGAATCATCCGTCCTTTGCGCGTCGCACGCGCCTGACGGGCCTTGAGCTTCGATTCCGCCTTCAGGCGGCGCGCCGTGAGCCGGGCTTCCTCGCGCTCCTTCTGCTCCAGCAGCCGGGCCGTCATTTTCTCCTTGCGCCGGGCCGCTATCTCGTCCAGCTTCTTCTTTTTCTCCTTGGCGGCGGCCGCCTTTTCCTCGGCCTTGGCTCTCTTCACCGCCTCTTTCAGCAACGCCTTGCGCTGGGCGACGGTCAGCGTATCCGCGGCATTGGCCAGCGAATCGGCAGGCGCCGCGCCGCCCAGAGAATCGGCGGGAGCGGGTCGGTCCGGCGCGTCGAGAGGCGACGGCGCGGCATGCGGCGAATCCGCGTCTCCGTCGGCCGGCGAGTCGGACGCGGGAACCGGGGTTCCCAACGAATCGGCGGCATCCCCGCCCTGCGGTCTGCGTTCGGAGCGGGAGGCTCCCAGCGAATCGGCCGGAACGTCAGCTCCTCCGGCAGCATGCGTCGGCGAATCGGCCCCCGGCAGCGCCAGCGAGTCGGCCGAACGGGCGAGCGAATCGGCGGCGGCAGTCTCCGCGGCCCGGCGTTCGGCGTTTTCGTTGATCGTAAACAGGAACATCGAATCGGCGCGCATGAAAAGCGAATCGCCCTGCGAGAGATCGTAGCTCACGATCGACGGGCGGCGCGTGAGGAACGCGTTTCCCGGCTCCTTCCAGTATTCGCCGTAATCGCCGAAGGCAAGCACCTTGTGTTCCGTATCGTCGATCTGAATGTCGCGCCATAAAATTATATGGTCTTCGGCCCGGTAGAAATCGATGCTGTCGCTCCACATCTCCTGCTTGTCGGTCAGCACGTACCCGTTGCTGGTCACCTTGTAAAGCGAGTCGGCTTTGCGGTAGGCGCCGCGGTCGGCATAGAGATAGTCGCCCTCCTTGTTCCAGATATTGGTGTGTTTAAAGAAAAAGGCGTTGTCGGTAGCCATGTTGTAGACCACCGAGTCGCCCTTCAGTTCGTATTCGTCGTTGCGCATTTCGACCCGGTCGACGCAGACCAGCTCCTTGCTGTTGGCGTAGTAGTAACCGCGCACCGACTCCAGCCGGCTGTCACGGTTGACAAGCACGCCGCCCCCGCCGAATTCGCCGACGTTCTCCTTCGTGTTGAAAAGGAACTCGTAGGTGTAGAGCGTGGCGTCCTCGTCGACCACCTTGACGATATCCGAAAATACGCGGGCTTCGTTCACCTCGCCGTTGTATTCGGCCCGGTCGCCGTAAATATAGGTCGTATTCTTGTTGATCAGGACATTGCCGAAGAATTCGATGCGCATGTCCGAATAGCGGACGGCGCTGTCACACGTAATGACGGCGCCGTTGTGCTGCGCGGCGAAGTTGCCCACCAGAAAGATCACCGAATCGCCCGGAGCCACGGGACCCATGTTGTCCGACTTGAGGTCGATGAGTTTCTTCTCGGCCGGCTGCTCCGCCTCAGGCGCCTGCATCCCGCCGCGGGCGAAAATCACACTGCCGGCGGCCAATGCGACGACCGCTATGGAAAGGAGCCTGCGCACGGTTTTACTTCACCCAATGTTTGTTCTCGAACGCTCCGTCGCGGAATTCGGGATCGATATAGACATACATGGCGTCGATCTTCTTCGACAACCAGTCCTTGAAGACCTTTTCCTGCTTGGCGTTGAGCGCCATCTCCTCCAGCCGGAGGTAGTCCTCGTTGAGCGACGCCACGTGCGTCGGAATGATCTCTACCAGCTTGACGACCTTGGCCAGCTGGTTGCCCATGATGTCCTCGGTCAGGAAAGCTTCCGACACCTCGCCGGGCTTCAGCCGCACCAGCGCGTTGTAATCGTTGAGCGCGTTGAAGTGGGCGAAATCCTCGCGCAGGAACTTCGTCACGGTCAGCTTGGCGTCGAAAGCGCTGAAACGCTCCAGAATGTCGTGGTTCGAAACGATACCGCCGTTCATCTTCGACGTCGCATCGTCGGAATAGAGCAGCGCGGCCTTCTCGAAGGTGATCGAATCCTTGCGGATCAGATTGGCGATGCTGTCCAAAAAATGCGTGCCCTCCGTAAGCTCGTCGATCGTATAGACCGGACGCAGCAGGATATGGCGGAAATGGTAGAGACTCCCCCGCTTGTCGAGCATCTGAATGATGTGGAATCCGAACTGCGATTCGACGACCTCCGAAATCTGTCCGGGCTTCATGTTTTCGAGCGCCGCGGCGAACGAAGAGTCGAGACTGGCGAGCGGCGCAGGGTCCATCTCGCCGCCGCGCATCATCGTTCCGGGGTCCTGCGAATACATGCGGGCCAGATTCTCGAACTTGGCCTTGCCCGTGATGACGCGTTCGCGCATGTCCAGCAGACGCTCGCGCGTACGCTGCTTGGCCTGCGTGATCGACTTGGGGAAACGGGTGATCTGCGCATAGACATACTGCTCGGCGATGGTCGGCAGGCTGTCCTTGTCGATCGACTTGTAGAAACGCTCGACCTCGCCCGGAATGACCGCGACCTTGCTCACGACCTCGTTCTGCATGGAGCTGGCGTAGGACTGCTCCTCGTAGCGCTGACGCATGTTCTCGCGGATGTTGAAAATGGCCATGTGGTGCTTGGCTTCGAGCCGGGGAATCGATCCCTCGGCCTCGATCATGTTCTGCACCTGCTCCTCGACGTGCGAAGCGATGTCGCCGGCATTGATCTTCACCGAGTCGATCTGCGCCTGATTGAAGAGCAGTTTCTGGGTCATCAGCGCTTCGAGCGCCTCGTTCATCGGATCGCGGTCGGAGGTGTACCCCTCCGCGCGGCGCTGCGCCGTGAGCTGGCGCGCGTGATCCGCCACCTCGGAATAGAGAATCGAGGAAGAACCCACGACGGCGACCACCTTGTCGAGCATCACCTGCTGTTTCTGGGCGAAGGCCCCCGCAGCGAGCACGGCGAGAGCCGCCGCCATTATACCTTTTTTCAACATTGCGTTATACTTTATCGTTTGTATTTTCAAAAATCTTCGCCTCCCCGTTCTCCACGGCGCGGTTGTACAGCTCCTCCTCGTGGCTGCGGATGATCTCGCCCTGCCGCTGGTTGAAGAGGATGCGGCGGATCGTACTCCGCAGGCGTTCGAGGGGAATAGGCTCGCCCTCGCGCCGCACGGCGTCGATCTGGAAATAATAGTACGAATGGCTGTCTCGCATCGCCTGCACGGCGTTCGACGACAGCACCGAATCGTAATTCTGCGACCTGAGGGTCGGCAGGAAACTCAGAAACTCCGGAAAATCGACCCACTGTTCCCGGAAATCGGTCACCGTGAAGTCGTTTTTCTCGCAGATATCCCGGAAATCCTGCTGCTGGGCGGCGGATTTGGCCCCCATCAGCTCCTTCAGCTTCCGGGCCTGACGATAGCCTTCGCCGAACTGCACGATCCGCCCCTTGACCAATGTACGGTCCAACCGGAAATCGGCCTTGTGCGCATTGTAATAGGCCGTAATCTCGTCGTCGGTGAACGTCGTGTCGATGCTCCGGTCCACATACAGCTGGTTCAGCTTGCGGATCAGCAGCGCCTGACGGTACTCCTCGACCATCTTGTCGATATCGTCGCCCGAAGCCGAAAACAGCGTCTCGGCCTCCTTGAGCTTGAGCTGCTTGCGCACCCACCGGTCCACGTATACCTTCATGAACGCCGCGCTGTCTTCGCCCGTGACTCCCTTGGGAACCACCGACTCCACATCGCGCAGCTGCAGCTGCTTGCCGCCGGCGCGCGCCAGCGTGGTATCGCTGGCGAAATAGCCCGGCATCTCCCGGCAGCCCGCCAGAAAAACCGAAGCCGCCACGACTGCTATTTTCGCTCGCAAATTCATAATCCGGAGGACAAAGATACAGTTTTTACTCGTAACTAACGCAGCCCCGGCCCAGATTATTACGCCGCCGCCCGATTTTTATCCTCGGCTTTCAGGCGCCGCAGCGCGAGGAGCATCATGTAACCCGAAACGGCGAAGACAGCCAGCGCACCGATATAAATCAGCACATAGAGCGTCCTGCTGCCGACCAAGTCGATCAGCATGGCGTTGCCGTGCCCGGTGACCAGCGCCAGATAGGCGATTCCGTTATTGACGGCATGGAGTATGATCGTAGACCAGAGCGAGTCGGTCCGCATGTAGACGAATCCGAGCACCAGACCGATGGCGAAGGCGTTCACCGCGACGGTCGGATGCACGTGCACGATGCCGAATACGGCCGATGAAACCAGCCATGCGGCCATCACGCCGTATTTTGCGCGCGTCGATTCGAGCAGCACGCCGCGGAAAATCACCTCTTCGAACAGCGGCGCCATCACCACGACCGTAACGATCGCCCACGCGCCGCGTCCGTAGGCGTTGGGCACTTCGGGCAGCAGGCTCAGCAGCGGTTCGAGCACCACCGACGTGGCGAGCATGAAAACCACGCCCCAGAGCAGCAGGACGGGATTCAGTCCGCGGGAGGAGAAATGCGCGATGATTTTCGGACCCCGGCGCCGGCTGCGGTAAAAGAGAAATCCCACGAGCGTAAGGGTCATGGCGACAAAATAGGATACGGCGTTGAAATGCCCTACGAGCACCTGTTCGGCGGTGCTCACCGTTTCGTCGGCGCTCGCCAGCAGCGCCTGATCGGGCCACTTGCAACCCACCAGCAGCGCCGTTACGGCGCCCACGACCTGCGCCAGCAGGAAAATGCCGAAAAAGACCAGATAATCGGCCAGTGCGGGAAATTTCCCCTGCAGTTTCCAGATTTTACCGACGGCCTCAGGAGCCGGCGCCGGCTCCTGCACGGGAGCCTCTGTTTTTTTTTCTGTCATATAGCGTGTAACTATCAATCCGTTCCGAGTTCAAAGATAAGCAATTTTCGGTTACGGTTATGGATTTCCATTTAAAATCATTAAATTTGCCCGATTATAAACCCGATCGAAACATGGCAAAGGTTATCGCATTAGCGAATCAGAAAGGCGGCGTGGGCAAGACCACGACGGCCATCAACTTGGCGGCCTCGCTGGCCCTGCTGGGCAAGAAGGTGCTGCTGCTCGACGCCGATCCGCAGGCCAACGCCACCTCCGGCTTGGGCTTCGACATCAATCTGGAGGGCGTCTACGAATGTATCGCAGGACTCAAAAAGCCCGAAGAGGTGCTCCTCCAAAGCCCCGACGTGAAGAATCTATGGGTGCTGCCCTCGTCGATCGATCTGGTGGCCGCCGACACCGAACTGCCGAAAATGGAGGATGCGCACCACGTGATGAAACGCATCGTAGACTCCGTCCGCGACCGCTTCGACTACATCTTCATCGACTGCTCCCCCTCGCTGGGCTATACGACCGTCAATATCCTCACGGCCGCCGACACGGTGCTTATTCCCGTGCAGTGCGAGTACCTCGCCCTCGAAGGGCTTTCGAAACTGCTCAACACCATCCGCAAGGTCAAAAGCGGCCTGAACCCCGCACTGGACATCGAGGGCTTCCTGCTGACGATGTATATGCGCAACAGGCTCAACAACCAAGTCGTGAACGAGGTGCGCGAACATTTCGGTCAGCTGGCCTACGACACAATAATTCAGCGCAATATCCGTTTGGGAGAAGCCCCCTCGCACGGAAAGCCCGTCATGCTGTACGATGCCGGGGCCGTGGGTTCGGAGAACTACCTCACCTTGGCGCGGGAGTTCCTCAAACGCAACCGTAAACGAAGCAAATAACAGAACGCAGCTATGAAACAACCGAAGGGATTAGGGCGCGGACTCGACGCCATATTCGGCACCGACGCCGTAGACGCCAAGCTCAAGCCGATGAGCCAGATGACCGAAATCGACATTGCGGAAATCATTCCCAACCCCACGCAGCCGCGTACGCAATTCGACGAAGAGGCCCTCGACGAGCTGGCCGACTCGATCCGCCAGCTGGGCATCATCCAGCCCATTACGGTCAAGAAATCGGGCGACGGCAAATATCTGTCTCTTATACACATCTGACGCTGCCGACGATCGCATAAGTGTA
>ERZ1694706.314-NODE-314-length-21550-cov-18.754920_pt1 | contig 21550 bp, 20 predicted proteins | sample MGYA00581716_ERZ1694706 | MGnify/ENA primary metagenome ERZ1694706 (study PRJEB42213, sample SAMN07424529) | human gut metagenome | biome: ENVO:00009003; feature: ENVO:2100002; material: ENVO:00002003 | host: Homo sapiens | place: USA | collected 2014 ... | reverse complement strand
AATAACAAGTAAGTGCACAATCCGAAACGGAAAGAAAAATTTGAATGATATACACAAATTGTTGTTCTTACTTTTAGAAACATGGAACAAAAACAATCCAAATTGCGTGCAATTCCCGATTTATAGAGCTAATATAGGCGGCACTGTTTTTTTTGATGTTAAGGATTACAAGCCGTATCTTCCGAAAAAGTTCTTTTATGATGATGAGGATTATTGTATTTGCTCAGTCGAGCCGCTTCATAATGGGATTGCAAAACGTTATGCAGTTAAAGTGATTCTTAAAAAGCCAGTATCATTCGAGCAAGTGTCCTTGATAAACCTTCAAATTGTTGAAAGGATAAAGTTATTAAACATTTTCAATAGCAAAGCACAAGAATCGAAGTGGAAAAATAAGCCAGCCAACTTGATTTTTGCTTATTTTGGACTTGACTATTCAGACATAGTATCGGGAAACTATATTTGTGACACTACTTGGGCGGATGATACGCAAGATAAAAAATGGTGGTATCGTATAAGAAAAGAATCAGAGGCTGTAATAAATGGAATTTATTTCAATATTCATTCTTATTATCAATCATTAAAAGAATACACTGCTGAACATACTGCGAATGCAGAAGAAATCATACAAGAAACAAAATCAATTCTGTCAGAAATGATTACATTGGCCGAATATGTTATCGCACAATACAATGAAGTTCTCAATAACGAGCGAACCGAAGAGGAGTTTGTGAATCTTGTAGCAGATGCCCTATCTAGAATTAATGAACTGTATTGTAAAGAAGGCGATTTGGACTTTCCCCCGGAAGAGCTCCGAGAGTGGAGCCAACTCTGTTCAAATATTATATCCGGCATACACGATTTTTCGCTTTTTTATGGAAGTCAACACTTTTTACAGAGAACGGAAATGAACAGAAGGCAATGTATGAATTTATCAATCAAACAATATTATCAGGATCTTGAACGTCTAAAAGATTATGAAACTCAATAATTATGGACGTGCAATGAAATATTAAGTTTACCCGTTAAAAAGGAAGTGAATCTATGACTGCTGTTATCTATGCTCGTTACTCCTCCGACAACCAGCGTGAAGAATCTATCGAGGGGCAGATTCGGGAATGCACGGCTTATGCGGAAAAGAACGGCATCACGGTCATCAAGCACTACATTGACCGTGCATTCTCTGCCAAAACAGACAATCGCCCGGAGTTCCAGCAGATGATCAAAGACAGCGGCAAGAAGCTGTTTGATGTTGTTCTCGTCTGGAAATTTGACCGCTTTGCCCGGAATCGTTTTGATAGCGCAAATTACAAGATGATCCTGAAAAAGAACGGTGTCCACCTGATCTCCGTTATGGAACCCATTGCCGAGGGCTCACAGGGCATTCTGGTGGAAACGCTGCTGGAAGGCATGGCAGAATACTATTCCGCAGAGTTGTCCGAAAAGGTGATCCGTGGTCAAACTGAGAACGCTCTGAAAGGAAAGTGTACCGGCGGAACGGGAACGATCGGCTATAAAATCGACGAGGACAAGTTTTATCACCTTGATCCGCTGACTGCTCCGTTGGTGCTGGAAGCCTTTCAGAGGTATGACAACGGCGATAAGATGGTGGAGATCGTAAACTTCCTCAACGACAAGGGTGTCCGCAATATGCTGGGCGGAAAAATGACCCACAGCAGCGTAAATACCATGCTGAAGAACCGCCGGTACATTGGAGAATTGTCTTTCCGGGACATCGTTGTGCCAGATGCAATTCCGGTTATTGTTCCAAAAGACCTGTTTGATCGGGTGCAGAAGCGTTTGGATAAGAACAAGCGTGCCCCTGCCTGTGGCAAGGCAGACGAGGAATATCTGTTGACCACTAAGCTGTTCTGCGGCAAGTGCGGTGCGCTGATGTTTGGTGAAAGCGGAACCAGTGCCACTGGGCGCACCTACTATTATTATAAATGCGCCAGCGTCAAGCGGCGCAAGGGCTGCAACAAAAAGACCGTTCAGAAGGACTGGCTGGAAGATCTGGTCGTCCGGGAAACCATGAAGCTGATTCAGGACGATGCGGTGATCGACAAGATCGTCCAACTGGTCATGGATGTCCAGAATCAGGAGAACACCACGATTCCGCTGCTGGAAAAGCAACTGCGAGAGGTCAACAAAAAGCTGGACAACCTGATGAAGGCTATCGAGGACGGCTTGTACACCCGGACAACGAAAGAGCGTCTGGAAGCGCTGGAAAGCCAGAAAGATGAGCTGACTGTAAAAATCGCAGATGAAAAATTGAAGAAGCCCAGCTTCAATGAGGATTTCATCCGATTCTGGCTGATGAAATTTAGAAAGTTCGATATTTCGCAGAAAAAGCAACGAAAAGCGTTGATTGAAATTTTTGTAAATGCCATTTTCCTGTACGATGACCGGATGCTGATTACGTTCAACTACAAGGATGGCACCCAAACCGTCCGTTTTGAGGACACTTTGACCGCCGATGGGGTAGAAGGAAAAAGTTCGGATTTGTCCGGCTCTGCTGGACCAAACAAAGATGATCCGAACTTGTTTCCGATAGGAGATGAGTTCAGATTATTTGTTTTCTACGGAAAACAGACTTGCATTTATCAAAAAATAACCGAACCTTGCGGCTGTTGATGGAATTTGCTGCAGAGTTCGGGCAGATCCTGTAAGGAGGGTCATATTATGAATACCACATTGCGGCGGGATGCGGATGAAATCATTCGTGCCAGCATTCAGGCGGTGCTGCCGGATAAGGCTGTGTGCCGTGCGCTGGAAAACTTTCAGCCCAGAGGCGGCAGAGTGCTGCTGGTGGCGGCAGGCAAGGCTGCATGGCAGATGGCGCACGCCGCCGTGCAGGCACTGGGGCACGTGGACGGCGGCGTGGTGGTGACCAAATACGGCCATGTGAAGGGCAAAATCCCCGGCATAAGCTGTTATGAGGCGGGCCATCCCGTGCCGGATGCCAACAGCTTTGCAGCCACCGAAAAAGCCTTGGCGCTGGTACAGGGGCTGACCGAAGAGGATACCGTGCTGTTTCTGCTTTCCGGCGGCGGCAGTGCCCTGTTTGAAAAGCCGCTTGTCCCCGGCGGGGAATTGCAGGATATCACCAATCAGCTCCTTGCCAGCGGAGCGGACATTGTGGAGATAAACACCATCCGCAAGCGGCTGTCCGGGGTCAAGGGCGGTCGGTTCGCACAGCACTGCGCGCCCGCAAGGGTGTTCAGCATTGTGCTCAGCGATATTCTGGGCGACCCGCTGGATATGATCGCCAGCGGCCCGGCGGTGCCGGATGGCTCCACCTGTGCGCAGGCACTTGCCATTGCGGAAAAATACCAGCTGCGCTTATCGGCACAGGCAAAGGCGTTGTTGGCGCAGGAAACGCCGAAAGCCCTTGACAACGTGACGACCCAGATCACCGGCAGTGTGCGGGAGCTGTGCGCCGCCGCTGCCGAAGCCTGCCGGGAACTGGGCTATGCACCGCTGCTCCTCACCGACCGGCTCTGCTGCGAGGCGCGGGAGGCAGGCAGCTTTCTGGGGGCCATCGCCCGCACCCATGCGGGGCAGGGGAAAAAGCTGGCCTTTATCGCAGGCGGGGAAACGGTGGTGCACCTGACCGGCAAAGGGCTGGGCGGGCGCAATCAGGAGCTTGCTCTGGCCGCTGCTCCGGCGCTGGCCGGACAAAACGCGGCAGTGTTCTCGGTGGGCAGTGACGGCACCGACGGCCCTACCGATGCCGCCGGCGGCTATGCGGACGGCGATACTGCCGCTGCGTTGGCTGCGGCGGGCTGGAACCTGTTCGACACCCTGCAAAACAACGATGCCTACCACGCCTTGCAGGCGGTGGAAGGGCTGATCATCACAGGTGCTACCGGTACCAATGTCAATGATGTTGCCGTAGTGCTGATTGGGGGAGAAGAGCGGGCAGACGCTTGAAACTCTGTCTGCCCGGCGCACCTATAACATTTGACCCCGCTTTGTCCGCAGTGTACGGGCAGGCGGGGATTTTTTGTGGAAGTACTTGACAGACCATTTGTAAAGCGATATGATTTTGATATCACAAAGAAATGCTTCCGACCCTGATAAGGAGGGATCTGTTATGGAAGAAAAAATTTTGAATACCCGCAAAAATGGCATGGCTATGCTGTTGCTCACGTTGCTGGGCTATGTGGTGGCCATCGCCCTGTTCATTTACAGCATCACTCTGCTGAATGCAGACCGGATGCTTCTGGGCGTGCCGCTGCTGATTTTGTCCATTGCGTATTGGATCGCGGGCATTTTCCTGTTCTGCGGCCTTAAGGTGTTAAAGCCGCAGGAGGCGTTGGTGCTCACCCTGTTTGGTGATTACATCGGCACCTTGAAGGGACAGGGCTTTTACTGGGTAAACCCCTTCTGTACCGCCGTCAACCCCGCCGCCGGCACCCGCCTGAGCCAGAGCGGAGATGTGAACAGCAAGGAGAACAGCGTGGCTGCACTGTTTGGCAATAACGGCCAGAACAGCCAGATGACCGCCGAGTCCATGAGCAAGAAGATTTCGCTCAAGATGATGACCCTGAACAACTCCCGCCAGAAGATCAACGATTGTCTGGGCAACCCGGTGGAGATCGGCATTGCGGTCATCTGGCGCGTGACCGATACCGCCAAGGCCGTGTTCAACGTGGATAACTACAAGGAATACCTCTCCCTGCAGTGCGACAGCGCCCTGCGCAACGTGGTGCGGGTGTACCCCTATGATGTTTCTCCCAACGTGGACACCACCGGCGACGGCGTAGCCGACGAGGGCAGTCTGCGCGGCTCCTCCGAGGTAGTGGCTGCCCGCATCCGGGACGAGATCCAGAAGAACGTGGCCGAGGCCGGCATCGAGGTGGTGGAAGCCCGCATCACCTATCTGGCCTATGCACCGGAGATCGCAGCGGTCATGCTGCAGCGCCAGCAGGCCAGCGCCATCATTGATGCCCGCAAGATGATCGTGGACGGCGCTGTGGGTATGGTGGAAATGGCGCTGGATCGTCTGAACGAGAACAAGGTAGTGGAACTGGACGATGAGCGTAAGGCGGCAATGGTGTCCAATCTGCTGGTGGTGCTGTGCGGCAACCGGGATGCCCAGCCCATCGTGAACAGCGGCAGCCTGTACTGATGGCCGAGCCGAAAAAACAGGTGCCCCTGCGCCTGAACGCCAAACTCTACGATGCCCTTGCCGCTTGGGCAGAGGATGACTTCCGCTCGGTGAACGGGCAGATCGAATATCTGCTTACCGAGTGCGTGCGTCAGCGCAAAAAGAACGGGAAATATGTCTCCGACCAGTTGGACGTCCCGCCGGAACTGAATCTCCATTAAGACACCCGCGGTAAACGTAAATTATGAAATAAGGCCGCTGCACAAAACCGGTGCGGCGGCCTGTTGTTTGTCAGGGAAAGGCGGTGCTTTCCGGCGGGAAAGGGAACAAATAAAGGCCAATTTGATAGTTCAGTTGATCGCACAATGCTCCGGTATTTCGTCGGAAAAAGCGACCAAAGTCGCAAAAAAGTCTTGAAGATATAGGAGAAGATGGACAAATATCTGGGCGAAAACGTTTCTTTTTTGGATTTTTCCGGAAAATAACTTGCCTAAAAGTTTGCGGCGTGCTAAACTAACAGCGGGGAATTGTTTTGCGTAAGCAGACAGGGGGTGAAGCTATGAAAATACTGGTCGTGGATGACGGTCAGCTTGCGATCAATTCGCTGATCCGTATCCTGTGCCGGGTGGCACCGGACTGTGATTATATCAGTGCCATGACGACCGACGATGCCCTGACGTGGATGCGGCAGGGCCCGATGGATGCTGCCTTTTTGAACTTGGAAATGCCGGGGATGAATGGCCTTGCCCTTGCCCGTATGATCCAGAAATTGCAGCCCCGCTGCAATATCATCGTGGTCACCGAGCACCCGGAGTATGCGCTGGAAGCATTGCAGATTTTCGTCAGCGGTTTTCTGCTCAAGCCCGCCAACGAGGCCGATGTGCGCAATGTGCTGGAAAACCTGCGTTACCCGCCGGAGACTGCGCCGGTGGGTATCAAGATCCAGTGTTTCGGCAATTTCGAGATCTTTGTGGGCGGACGTCCGCTCTCCTTCAAGCGCAGTAAGAGCAAGGAGCTGCTGGCCTACCTTGTGGACCGCAACGGTGCCACCTGCACCAACGGCGAGATGCTGGCTATTTTGTGGGAAGATAAGCCCGATACCGCCTCGCTGCACAGCCATCTGCGCAATTTGATCTTTGACCTCAGCCATACGCTGGAGGATGCAGGGGTCAACGGGCTGCTGGTACGCGGCCGCAGCACGCTGGCGCTGGATACCAGCAAGGTGGATTGCGACTATTATAACTTCCTGCGGGGAGACCGCTCGGCCTTCAACTCCTACCGGGGCGAGTATATGACCCAGTATTCCTGGGCAGAGGTCACCCGTTCGGCGCTGCGCCAGCAGGCCGCAGCTACGCCCAAAAGCGGGTCTATCCCAAGCTATTACGTCCCGCCCACGGGCTTTTAAAACTGCATAAAACACCAAAGGCTGTTGCGCGATGATGCGCAGCAGCCTTTTTGAGTTTTATAAGTTTGAAAATGGGGGAACGGAACGCCCGCAGGCGTGCTGCTATCCCAAAACAAATTTTTTAAAACCGCTCCAGCTCCAGCAGATATTCCTTGATCTCCAACCCCTCGGCGTAGCCGGTCAGACTGCCGTCTGCGCCAATGACCCGGTGGCAGGGCACCACGATGCAAAGTGGGTTGCGGTGGCAGGCGCTGCCTACGGCGCGGCTGGCCTTGGGTTTGCCCAGCGCCGCCGCCAATTGCCCGTAGGTGCGCACCTCCCCGTAGGGGATCTTGCGCAGCTGCGCCCATACCGCCTGCTGAAAGGGCGTGCCTTTTGCCGCCAGCGGCAGGTCGAACTCCCGGCGCACCCCGGCAAAATATTCGTTCAGCTGCTCCTCGGCCTCCTGTAACAGGGGCGTTTCCACCACCCTGCGGGGCAGCGGTTCCAACTCCGGCGCGCCGTCCGGGCAAAAATGTACCCCGCACAGAGCGTCGCTCTCCTCCTCCAAGCAGATGGCTCCAAGGATGCTGTTGATGTACCAGACGTTCAAAACCGGCCTCTTCCTTTCCTGTAAGAATGTGCTATACTGGTATTATCTTAACACAAAAGCTTCCATGAGGAAAGGGGCGTTTCAACTATGGTCAAGGCACTGGAAGATATCATTGCAAAAAGCAGCAGCATCGTCTTTTTCGGCGGCGCGGGCGTTTCTACGGAGAGCGGCATCCCGGATTTCCGCAGCGTGGACGGGCTGTACCACCAGAAATACGACTACCCGCCCGAAACCATCCTCAGCCATACCTTCTGGGAGGAAAACCCGGAGGAGTTTTACCGTTTTTACCGCGATAAGCTGATCGTAAAGGACGCAAAGCCCAACGCTGCCCATCTGCGGCTGGCGAAGTTGGAAAAGCAGGGCAAGCTGCGGGCGGTGGTCACCCAGAACATTGACGGCCTGCATCAGGCGGCGGGCAGCAAAACGGTGTACGAGCTGCACGGCAGCACCCTGCGCAACTACTGCACCCGCTGCGGCAAGTTTTACGATGTGGATTTTATCGCAAACAGCACCGGCGTGCCCCGCTGCACCGAGTGCGGCGGCATTGTAAAGCCGGACGTGGTGCTTTACGAGGAGGGCTTGGACGAGGAGGTACTGTCCGGCGCGGTGGATGCCATCCGCCACGCCGATACTCTTATCATCGGCGGCACCAGTCTGGTGGTGTACCCCGCCGCCGGGCTCATCCGGTACTTCCGGGGCGACAATTTGGTGGTCATCAATATGCAGCCCACCGGAGCCGATGCCTCTGCCGACCTGTGCATCGCAAAGCCCATCGGGCAGGTGCTGAGCGAGGACATCTCGCTGGATTGATTTTTGCGCTGTAAGGCGCGCTGTTTCGCGCCGGTTTGCACGCAGTTTTCCGTATGCTGATGGAAAGAACATCAGAACGGAGGAACTGCAAATGATCCAGGTATGCGACCCGCCGCGTCAGCGGCAGGTGAGGCGGCTTTCCGCCGAAGAATTTTTTACATTGGTGCGCTGCGGCGGGGCGGGGTTCTACCGTCCCCGTACCGAGGTGCTGCGGATGCTGACCGCAGGCGAGGCGTGGGGCACAGCCGGGGCGGCGCTGCTGGTGCTGCCCCTCACCGCCGATACCGCCGCCGCAGCAGCACTGCGCAGCTGGCTGGGACGCAGGCAGCTGGAAGGCGGCTGTCTGCTTACACCGCCGGTGAGTACCGGCGGGGAACTGCCCGCCCGGCTGGTGGAAATTGCCGCCGCCCGGGCAGACCGGCTGCGCCGCAAGGGTACGGCATGGGCAGTGGTGGAGTGCACTGAAACGGCGGCAGCGCTGTTGCCGCTGTATTTCCGGCAGGGCTTCGGACTGCGGGCGCTGCGCCCGCTGGAAAGCCTTGCGCCCTGCTTTTTGCTGCGCACCGGCTGCGTGCCCGTCCGCACTGCGCCGGTGTGGGTGCCGCTGGAGGACAGGGTGCAGCTTGCATTGCTGCTGGCAAAGGGTTATGCTGCGCTGGACAGCCGCCCCTACGGCGGCAGTCTTGCGCTGGCGCTTTATCCGCTGAAAGAAACGGAATGACGTAAACCAGAGAGGGAATAAGAAATTATGAAGGCAGTGATTCTGGAAAGCTATGTGATGGAAGAAGGGGACTTGGACTGGTCCGGGGTAAAGGCACTGGTGTCGGACACCACCAGCTATGTGCGCACCGACTACGCTGATATTGCGCCCCGCATCGGGGATGCAGAGCTGGTGCTCATCAACAAGTGCCGCATTGACGAAGCAGTGCTGGCGCAGTGCCCGAACCTCAAGTGGGTGGGCATCATCGCCACCGGCACGGATAATATCGACCTTGAAGCCTGCCGCCGCCATGGGGTGGCAGTAGCCAACGTGCCGGGGTATTCTACTTACAGCGTGGCGCAGATGACCTTCAGCCTGCTGCTGGCCATCTGCCAGTGCGCCCAGCGGTACGACCGGGCGGTAAAAGCCGGGTACTGGCAGCTGGGCATCCCGGCAGAGTACGGCCTGCTGCCGCAGGTGGAGCTGCTGGGCAAGACCTTTGGCATCTACGGCTACGGCAGCATCGGCCGCCAGACCGCCCGCATTGCAAAGGCCTTTGGCATGGAGGTGCTGGTGTGCACCCGCACGGTGCGCCCGGAGTACGCCGCCGATGGGGTGGAGTTCGTGGACTTTGACACCCTGCTTGCCCGCAGTGATGTGCTCAGCCTGCACTGCCCGGCCACCCCCGCCACCCGCGGGTTGGTCAGCCGGGAAGCCCTTGCAAAAATGAAGCCCGGTGCTATTTTGCTGAACACCGCCCGGGGCGCACTGGTGGACGAAGAAGCCGTAGCCGATGCGCTGGAAAGTGGCAAACTTGCCTTTTACGGTGCCGATGCTTTTGCCACTGAGCCGCTGCCGCCCCAAAGCCGTCTGCGCGGCCTGCCGGGCGCGGTGCTCACGCCGCATATCGCGTGGGCTACCAAGGAAGCGCTGCAGCGGCTGATGGACATCACCACCGGCAACCTGCGCAGCTTTCTGGCCGGGAAAGGCGAGAATATCGTCAACCCTTGATTTTGACAGGGCACTGTACTATACTGTTCCATGATTTCAGGCTCTCACGGCAAAGGAACTGCCGTAAAATAACGTATGCACAAGAGCATCCGGCAGCTTTGCCGCTGCTCTGAGGGAGGTAAAAATGAGCTACGCCATCGTATTCAGCAGCAAAACCGGCAACACCGCACTGCTGGCACAGACCCTGCAGGAGCAACTGCCGCAGGCAGACTGCTGCTATTTCGGCGCACCGGACGCTGCCGCATTGGCAGCAGATACCCTGTATGTGGGTTTCTGGACGGACAAGGGCAAGGCGGACGCCGACACGCTGGATTTTTTGAAGCAGCTGCGCGACAAGCGGGTATTCCTGTTTGGCACCGCAGGCTTTGGCGGCAGTGCGCCCTACTTTGAAAAGATCCTTGCCGCCACCCGGAAGGCGCTGGATGGCAGCAACACCGTCATCGGCAGCTTTATGTGTCAGGGCAAAATGCCGGTGTCCGTCCGGCAGCGTTACGAGGCCATGAAGGCAAAGCCTTTACACATCCCCAATCTGGACGCCCTGATCGAAAACTTCGACAAGGCGCTCTCCCACCCGGATGCCGCAGATCTGGAACAGCTGAAACAGGCTGTAAAGTAAGCGAAAAAGAGCGGCCGCACATGGTTTTGTGCGGCCGCTTTTTCTGTATGGGACAAACGCTAGTCAATGGTGGTTTTGGTACGTCCGATGCCGATGACGGCGGTGGAGATCTTTTTCCAGCTGTCGCAGCCGCATACGCCGTCCACCCGCAGGCTGGTGCGTTTCTGGTAGCCGCGCAGCGCCTGCTCGGTGCGGGCACCAAAGATGCCGTCGATACGGCTGCCGGTCTGGTAGCCAAGGGTGGAAAGCGCGTCCTGCAAGATCATGACATAGCAGCCCCGGCTGCCCCGGCGCAGGGTGGGGTAACCGGCGGTGGTGCCGCTGCACGCCGGGGTGCCGTAGCGGCGGTCAAAGTGCACCCATGTGGGGGTCTGGCTCAGCGGCTCCACATAGCCCCATGCGCCGGTAGCGCGGGCGGCGTTGTAAATGGCGGTGCGCTGGCGCTGGTCAAGGCTTTGCCCTACGTCAAACGCTACCCCTGCATAGTGCTGGCTGCGGGTGCCGTGACCGCCCTCCCAGATGCGGCGGAAAGCATACCCCACCGGGATGCCCCTGCCGTATTTGCGGCGGGTCAGGTTCCACGCTTCCATAGCGGCAATGGTGGTCCACAGGGTAGGGCTGGCCGATTTTCCCCGGAACTCCCGCAGCCGCAGGGTGGTCAGGGTGCTGTAAGGCATGGGGTCGTTCTCGTTCAGGTTTGCGTAGGTGTACACCTTGTTTTCGTAGGCGTCATAGATCAAAAGGCGTGCCATCCCTCATTCCTCCTTCTCGCAGCCGTAGGGGTCGGTGCACTGAGCTTGCAAAGCGTGCCATGTTTCCCGGTACACGATGCCGTTTACCGGGTGCAGCCCCGCCTGCTGCTGGACAGCCCGCACGGCGGCAGCGTCTGCCGCGCCAAAGCGGTTGTTATCGGCCACATAGCCCTCGCCGCAGGAAAGTTGCGCCCGGCGGTTGAGCCAGTACTCCACCTGCCCCACTTCTTGCCCGGCGCTGCCCTCAGCGATAGCACGCCCCGGGTAAGCAGTGCTGGGCGTGGTGCCCCGGTCGGGGTTCGGGGCATGAGCGGCCAGCTGCAAGCTCAGCGCTTCCACCGCCGTCCATGTGTCAGCATCTGCAATGCCGGTCTGCTCCAGCCCTAATAGCTGCTGGGCGCTGCGGGTGGCGGCGGCAGTCTCGTCGGTATAACGGTCGGCAAGGGGCGGAGCTTCCACGCTGGAAAAATAATAGGCGATGCGCTGCAAAAGCAGATTGTAGTACAGCACGGTCTCGCCGCTGCTGCCCACTGTCAGCGGCGTGCCGGGGTAGGGCAGACGCTTTAAGGTGACCACCGGGCCGGAGGAGCGCAGCTGGCTGGCGCGGCCGTAGAGGGAGTTCCATGTGGTGCGCCCCACTATGCCGTCCACGGTAAGCCCCGCAAACCGCTGGTACGCCCGCACCGCCCGCTCGGTGTCCGCGCCAAACTTTCCGTCAATGCTTACCGGCGGGATGCTGCTCTCGTAGGCGCTCATGAGGTAGAGGTAAAATTGCAGTTCCCGCACCGCTGTGCCGGCAGAGCCGGTGCGCAGCACGCCCGGGTACTCGCCGGGGCGCAGGGAAGAGGAGAGCAGCCGGTTGGCGATATCGTTGTACACCTCGTACAGCTTTTGCCATGTGGTGCGCCCCACCACCCCGTCTGCCGTCAGCCCGAAATAGCGCTGGAACCGCCGCACAGCCGCTGCCGTATCCGCGCCGAATTTTCCGTCCACGGTCACGCTTTCAAGGCTTGTGTACACGGTGCGAGCGATCTTCAGCCAGAACTGCACCAGCCGCACATTCTGCCCGGAGGCACCCTCCCGCAGCGGCGTGCCGGGGTAGGCGTTGGGGGTGCCGTTGTCGGACTGGATGCTCAAAAATTCGTCGTACAACTCCTTCCAGGTAGTCTGCCCCACTATGCCGTCTACGGTAAGGCCGTATTTGCGCTGGAAAGCGCGCACCGCATTGGCGGTGGCAGTGCCGTATACGCCGTCTACCGTTACGGAGGGGATGGCACTGTCGTACTGCGCCAGCGTGTTCAGCCAGAACTGTACCTGCTCCACAGCGCTGCCGGAAGCACCGGTGCTCAGCACCGTGCCGTTCCATGTGCCGTTGGACAGGGTGCCGGTGGAAGTCTCGCCCTCGCTGGTCAACTCGGCGAGGTCCTTTACCGATACATAGATGTAGCTGATCTTGTACCATGTCTGCCGCCCAACCACACCGTCGGCGGTCAGGTTGAACTGCTTCTGGAACGCCCGCACCGTGGCGGCCATCCGGCTGCCGAATACGCCATCCACCGTCAGTTTGCCAAGGAAGGGATAGTCCTTGGCGATGCGGTTCAGCTGCCTTTGCAGGGTGAACACCGCCGCGCCGCGGCTGCCCTGTCGCAGCGGTGTACCGGGGTAGCTCTGCGGGATGGAGCGGATATTCTTGGTGCGCACGATCTCGATGCTGCTGCCGTAGTAGTAGCGTAAGATCTGCAAGGCGCTGCGCCCGTTGTTGGCCAGTGTCACCGTGCCCCACTGCTTGAGCCCCGGGCAGGTGACCGACTTACCGTCGCAGTACTCGGAATAATAGGGGTTCACCGTACCGCTTTTGCGCAGATAGGTGTTGAAGATATCGTCTGTAATGCGCACCATCACCTCGAACACCGTGCGCCCGTGGACGTAGTACTGGTCGTAGCTGGTGGAGTTGGTAATGTTGAAGGTGTAGCCCTTGCTGGGGTACCATTCGGTGTAGATGCGGTTCAGCGCCAGCGAGATCTGGCAGTGGATGTTCGCCCGCAGTGCCTGCTCCGGCCAAGTAGGGTACACCTCGCTGGAGGCCACGTTTGCGATATAGTCCCGGAAGGACACCGTCACGTTGCGGGCGGCAGCTGCCGGTTTGCCCAGATGCACCGTGATATTTTTGGGGATAATGACCTGATCCAGCACCCGGGGCGTGCAGTGCTGCACCGGCTGCGGGCCGCTGCCGCCGCTGCCCGCAAACAAAGCGTGCGGCGGGATGACGATGGGCGCGTTCGGGATGTCCCGGTCGTCCTCGGTAACGGGCAGCATCTGCGGCTGCGCCAGCGTTACCTGCCCGGCAAAAATCTGGATACCCTCAATGCGCACGGTGCGGTAGCCGGGCTTTGCGGCGGTCAGGCTGACAATGGCGTAGGGGCGGGTGGTGTTGTCCTCGTCCAGCGAGAGGGCGCAGGCGGGGGCTTCAATGGGGATATCGGCGGCGCTGCCGGTCGCATCAGTGATGCGGTGCAGGGTAAAGCCGTCCCCCTGCACCGCAACGGTCACCCCCTCCACGGGGGCAGACTGGCGTGCCGCAAAGGTCTGGATGCGGAGAGTTCCGGTGTTTTTCATGGAGATACGCTCCTTTACTGGTAAAAGTATGCTTCTGCCTCAGCGTATTCCGTCCGGCGCCCGGGCGTGCATGGCAATGCCCGGTGCAAACAAAAAAGCCGCCCGGAGGCGGCAGGGGAGAATAGCTTATTTGGCGTTGTCCTTGGCAAGGGCGGCGTCAATATTTTTTTGCAGGGCGGCAAGGTTTTCTTCCTTGTCGATGCCGCCCAGCAGGGGCTGGCCCACAACGTTGCCGTCCCGGTCAAAGACGTAGGTGGTGGGGAAGGCCATGATGTTCAGTGCGAACTTGCCGGCGTCGCTGCCGGAGGCAAAGTAGATATTGCGGTAGCTTGCGCCCGTTGCAGCCAGCAGCTTTTTGGCGGCATCAATGCCCTGCTGGTTGCCGTCCAGCGTCTCGGTGTTGATGCCGACAACCTCGCCGCCCTGTGCCTTGACCTTCTCGTTCAGGGCGTTCAGGTCGTCCAGTTCCTCCACGCAGGGCTTGCAGCCGTTGAACCAGAAGTTCACCACCGTAAAGGCGTTGCCCGCAAACAGGCTGTTGTCCACCGGGTTTCCCTCTAAATCGCTGCCCTCAAACTGGGGGAAGGCAGTGCCCTGTGCGGCAGCACTGGAAGAGGTGTCCTCTGCAGGAGCAAGGGCAGCAATCTGCTCCTCAATGGCACGAATCTTTTCTGCATCGGCGGTCAGGGTCTTGTACTCCTCATCCGAGAACTGGTCTTTTGCCTTTTCCACGGCACTCAGCAGAAAATCGCCGTAGTTCGTGCTGAGGGTGGTCTCGGTCACGTTTTTGTCCATGGAGGAGAACACCTTCTCCCACAGGGCATCGTTTGCAGAAAGGATTTCGTTCTCCTCTGCCAGCAGCTGCTCCTCGGTCTTGGTTTCCGCTGCCGCAGAGGAAGCGGAAGAAGCGGAAGAAGATGCAGAGGATGCAGAAGATGCAGAGGATGCGCCCTGCCCACAGGCGGCAAGGCTGAAGGCCAGCACAAGGCTGAGCGAAAGTGCAGTTACACGGTTGAATTTCATGGTTTTACTCCTTTGTTGTTTCGGTGTTGGACTTGTCTCCCAGCCCGAACTTGTACTGGATGGCGTCCGTGGGGCAGGCTTTCATACACATCCCGCAGCGGATACATTCGGCGTGGTTGGGGGTCTTGGTAATGTCTACGTCCATCTTGCAAGCCTTTGCACAGGCGCCGCAGGAGACGCATTTGTGAGTGTCTACGCGCATCTGGAACAGCGAGACCTTGTTCAGCAGCGCATAGAACGCGCCCAGCGGGCACAGCCATTTGCAGAAGGGGCGGTAGAACACTACACTGCCCACAATGACTGCCAGCAGAATGCAGGCTTTCCATGTAAACAGCTTGCCCAGCGCGGCGCGGATGCCGGCATTGGTCAGGGAGAGGGGGATAGCACCCTCCAGCACGCCCTGCGGGCAGAGATATTTGCAGAAGAACGGGTCGCCCATGCCCAGCTCGTTGACTGCCAGCAATGGCAGCAGCACCACCATGACCAGCAGCACCGCATACTTTAAATAGCGCAGCGGCTTTAGCTTTTTGGTGGAAAGCTTGGGAGAGGGGATCTTGTGCAAAAGCTCTTGAAACCACCCGAACGGGCAGAGGAAACCGCAGATGAACCGTCCCAGCAGCACTCCGAAGAGGATCAGGATGCCGGTGATGTAGTAGGAAAAGCGGAATTTAGAGGAGCCCACCACCGCTTGGAATGCTCCCACCGGGCAGGCACCGGCAGCGCCCGGGCAGGAATAGCAGTTCAGCCCTGGGACACAGACGTATTTGCCACTGCCCTGATACAGCGTTCCTTTGGCAAAGTTGGGTAGGTGGAGGTTGGTCAAAAGGGTCGCCCCGGCCTGTATAAAGCCCCGGAACCGGGCGAGGGGCGTTAGTTTTTTCTTATCCAATGCCTACACACTCCATACACAGCCGGATGGCTTTTGAAAATACGGTGTCGGCCTCGCCCCGCCATACGCCGAACAGCAGCATCAGCACCCCGGCGGCAAGCAAAAGCAACTGCGCCTGTTTTTTTGTCATGAACATCATAGCCTCCTGTTGTTTGATGGCACCAGTATACACCATGCGGCATAAAATTTCTGCTAAGAAAATCTTAACACGAATCTTAACATCGTCTGCTATAATCTGTTATAATGAAAAAAACGTAATTTTTAGGGGAAGGGTGGAACACAAGATGCGTCTTTTGGTGGTAGAGGACGAGCACTCCCTGCGGGAGGACATTGCCCGGAAGCTGCGGCTGTCCGGGTACGAGGTGGACGCTTGTGCAGACGGCGAAGCCGCGCTGGAAGCACTGGCGGCAGAGCGGTACGACCTTGTACTGCTGGACCTCAACCTGCCCAAGGTGGACGGGATGCAGGTGCTGCGCAGCTTACGGCAGCACGACCTTGAGACCTGTGTGCTGATCTTATCGGCGCGCAGCGAGATCGCAGATAAGGTGGAGGGACTGGATGCCGGTGCGAACGATTATCTTTCCAAGCCCTTCCACCTTGCAGAGCTGGAAGCCCGGGTGCGCAGCCTGACCCGGCGCAAGTTCATCCAGCAGGATGTCTGCCTGTGCTGCGGGCGGCTCAACTTCAACACCTGCAGCCGCGTTGCCACGGTGGATGGTCAGACCCTTGCGCTGACGCGGAAGGAGAGCGGCGTACTGGAATATCTGCTGCTGCATCAGGGACGCCCGGTCAGTCAGGAAGAACTCATCGAGCACGTCTGGGACGGCAGCGTGGACAGCTTCAGCAACTCCATCCGGGTACATATCTCTGCCCTGCGCAAAAAGCTGCGGGCGGCGCTGGGCTACGACCCCATCCGCAACCGCATCGGGGAAGGCTATGAGATCGGAGGAGAGGTACAATGAAGCGTTTGTCCCTGCAATGGCGCATCACCCTGCTGACGGCGCTGCTCATCGCCTGCGCCTGCGTGTGCATGAACCTGCTTTTGTATCGCACCGGCGTTACCGGCATGGATGCCCTTAACGGCTTTATGATGCAGTACCAGCCCGGCAGCGCGGATTCGTTGACTATCGAGATCCCGCAGGAGGAAATGTCCAGCCTGCTGGCGCATTTTTCACAGGAAGTCTACGATGCAAAGGTGGTTTTTGGCCGCAAGGGCTGGTGCATCACCGCTGTGGTCACCATTCTCAGCGCAGCCATCGCTTATTTTGTCAGCGGCAGAGCGCTGAAACCGTTGCAGCAGCTTGCGCAGCAGGCGCAGCGGGTCGATCAGGACAGCATCGCCACCGTCCGTCTGGACGAAGATACCGTGCAGGAATTCAGGCAGTTGAGCCGGTCGGTGAACCGGATGCTGGATGGTCTGGCGCAGTCCTTTGAATTGCAGCGGCAGTTCGCGGGCAACGCAGCCCACGAGCTGCGCACCCCGCTGGCCATTTTGCAGACAAAGCTGGAACTGTTTGCAGAGGAGCACCCGGCCATGGACGCCGAGACCGCCGGGCTGGTCAGCTCCCTGCGGGAGCAGCTGGACCGCCTGACCGCCCTTGTGCGCACTTTGCTGGAAATGAGCAATCTGCAATCGGTCTCCCGCACCGACCAGATTGCCCTTGCACCGCTGGTGGAGGAGATCTTGACCGATCTGACCTCCCTTGCCCAGAAAAACAACATCTCCTTGCAGCAGGACTGCGCGGAACTGGGCATGGTGGGCAGCGATGCGCTGATCTACCGGCTGGTGTTCAATCTGGTGGAAAACGGCATCAAGTATAACCGCCCCGGCGGTGCGGTGCGCGTCACCCTGCAACAGGAAAAGCAGACCGCTGTACTGCGCGTTGCAGATACCGGCCCGGGTATTCCCGCAGACTGCCGGGAGAGCATCTTCCAGCCCTTTTTCCGGGTGGATAAGTCCCGCAGCCGGGAGATGGGCGGCGTGGGGCTTGGCCTTGCCCTTGTGCGGGAGATCGCCGTGCTGCACGGCGGCAGTGTGACTGTGGAGAGCAGCAGCGAAAACGGCACCACCTTTGCCGTCACCCTGCCGCTGGCACAGCCCTGTTGAAGCAAGCAGAGCATGGAAATCGTGCTTCCGAATAAAGGCTTCCCCCGGCCGGGGAAAATCTGTCCCCAAGGGGTGAAGGCTTTTGCCCAGTGACGATTTGTGCAAGCATGGGAAGGGGCTTTATTTTTGGCACGCAGGGGAGTATACTGGAAACAGCAGGCCCCGGAAAATAAGAAGGAAAAAGGAGATACTGAAAATGCAGGCAACCATTCACAACGAATTCCTGACCCTGACCGTGGACACCCACGGTGCAGAGGCCGTCAGCCTGAAGAACGCCGCAGGCGAAGAGCTACTCTGGCAGGCCGACCCTGCCATCTGGAAGCGCCACGCGCCCATTCTGTTCCCGTGGACGGGCAAGCTGGTGGACGGCACCTTTACCGCCAAGGGCAAAACATGGAAGGGCGGTCAGCACGGCTTTGCACGGGATCTGGAGCACACTCTGCTGCGGGCAGAAGGGGATACCATCCAGCTGGAGCTGCGGGCGGACGATGCCATCAAGGCAGAGCGTTTTCCCTATGACTTTGTGCTTACCAGCACCTTCCGTCTGGAGGGCAAGACCGTACATCATACCCTGCAGGTGACGAACCCCGGCACGGAGGAGCTGCGCTTCGGCATTGGTTTTCATCCGGCGTTCAACATCCCGTTCGATGCCAAGCATACCACCACTGACTACGAGTTCCGTTTTGACCGGCCGGAAAGCCCGGTCATCCTCGATGCTCGCCCCAACGGCCTGTTGAGCGGCAAGAGCTATTACCAGTGGAAGAACCAGCAGGCCATCCCACTGACCGATGACCTGTTTGCCAACGATAGCTTCTGCATGGCAGGCCTGCGCACTGGCACCATCGGCATCTGCGAAAAGGACACCGGACGCAATATCACCTGCAAGGTGGAGGGCTACCCCTATTCGCTCATCTGGTCGGCTCCCGCAAAACCGGTGCGGTTTGTGTGCATCGAGCCGTGGCACAGCCTGCCTGCCGCTGCCACCGACCCGCAGGACTGGGAGCAGCGCGCCGCAGCCGCCTGCCTTGCCTCAGGCGAAAGCTGGCAGACCACCCTCAGCACCACCTTTGACCGGTAAGAAAAAAGCACGCAGAAACGAAACGGCGTGCTCTTGACAGAAACCTCAAAAGCGGGTATACTGTAAATAGAAAAGGCACTGCGACAAGCGGTCAGCCCTTTTGATGTAAGTTCTTAAAGACTAAGAACCGTCACCGGCCAGGGTGGCGGTTCTCGCTTTTTACCTTGATGGTAAATACCAATCCGAAGATATGGAACGTCAAAGTAATTGGCATAAGCTTCACCTCCTTTCGGAAGTGGGGCCGAACCGCCTGCCGTTATGTGCAGTGCCTTGCTGCCGAAGCAACAATTCTATAATAGCATATAATTCGACAAATGACAAGTAAAACCCCCGGAGCGTTTTTTGCTCCGGGGGTTTTGTATCGGGTCAGAAAAACAGATGCTTAGTAAGCAACGCCCCAGTAGACCATGGCCTTGGCGGGCTTACCGCAGCAGGGGCACACATCGCTCAGCTGCTCCTGCTCAAAGGGCATGCAGCGGCTGGAAAGTCCGGCCTCTTCCTTCATCTTCATCTCGCAGGCCAGATCGCCGCACCACATGGTCTTGATGTAGCCGGTGTTGGCCTTTGCCAGCTCCTTCACCTCGTCCATGGTGGTGGCAGCCCAGGTGCGCTTTTCGCGGTTTTCCAGCGCACGCTGGTACAGATCCTTGCGCAGAGCTTCCAGCTGGGCGGGGATGGCGGTCTCCAGCTCGTCCAAGCTTACAAAGACCTTCTCGCGGGTGTCGCGGCGCACCAGCACGCACTGGTTCTTTTCCAGATCCTTGGGGCCGATCTCAAGGCGCAGGGGCACGCCCTTCATCTCCCACTGGGCAAACTTCCAGCCGGGGGCGTTATCGCTGTCGTCCAGCTTCACGCGGGCGTACTTTCTGATCTTCTCGGCCAGCTCGGCAGCCTTTTCGGAAACGCCGGGCTTGTGGGCGGCAATGGGCACCACCACCACCTGAATGGGGGCAATGGCCGGGGGCAGGATCAGGCCGTCGTCATCGCCGTGGGTCATGATGATAGCACCCACCAGACGGGTGGAAACGCCCCAGCTGGTCTGGAACGGATGATGCAGCTGGTTGTCGCGGCCGGTAAAGGTGACATCGTAAGCCTTGCTGAACTTATCGCCAAAGTAGTGGCTGGTGCCGCTCTGCAGCGCCTTGCCGTCCTTCATCATGGCTTCGATGGTGTAGGTGGCCTCGGCACCGGCAAACTTTTCCTTGTCGGTCTTGCGGCCCTTCACCACGGGGATCGCCAGATCCTGCTCGCAGGTATCTGCGTAGCAGTTCAGCTGCTGCTGGGTCTCAGCCTCGGCCTCGGCAGCAGTCTCGTGGATGGTGTGACCCTCCTGCCACCAGAACTCGCGGCTGCGCAGGAAGGGACGGGTGGTCTTTTCCCAGCGCACCACGCTGCACCACTGGTTGTACTTCATGGGAAGCTCGCGGTAGCTGTGCAGCACGCGGGACCAGTGGTCGCAGAACATGGTCTCGCTGGTGGGACGCACTGCCAGACGCTCTTCCAGCTTGTCGGAGCCGCCCATCGTGACCCACGCCACCTCCGGCGCGAAGCCATTGACGAGCTCGCTTTCCTTCTGCAGAAGGCTCTCCGGGATCAGCACCGGCATAGCCACATTCTCATGGCCGGTAGCCTTGAACCGGGCATCCAAGTCCTTCTGGATCAGCTCCCAGATGGCCTGACCATAGGGGCGCAGGATGATAAAGCCCTTCACACTGGAGTACTCCACCAGCTCTGCCTTTACGCAGATGTCGGTGTACCACTGTGCAAAGTTTTCTTCCTGACTGGTGATCGCCTGCACGAGCTTCTTGTTGTCTTTTGCCATTTTGTTTTATCCTCCCAAGGCCGTGCGCCAAACGCTTTACGTTCCGCACGAACCATAATAAAGCCCCGTCTGCCTGCACGGCCGTGTGCCGCACTGCAAAGGCGGGGCTTTTGCCTAAAAGAATCAGTTCTGCGCGTGGCTGTCCACAAAGTTTACCACATCGCCTACGGTGCGCAGGGACTCGATGGCGTCGTCCGGCACCTCGATGCCAAACTCGTCCTCCAGCGTCATCACCATGTCTACGATATCCAGACTGTCAGCCTCGAAATCGCTCATGATATCGCTTTCCAGCGTGATCTTTGCCGGGTCAACGTCCAGCTGCTCAGCCAGCAATGCACGGATTTTCTCAAAAGTATCCATTCCTGTGGTCTCCTTTTTGCAGTTGTATTGCATACGCGTACAGCCCGCCGTGCCCCGGAAAAAGCCTCCGGTATCCGGCACAGCCTTGCCTGCTGTACAAAGCGCTCTCTTTTTTTATATCCCATGCAGTGCGTATTGTCAAGCCCTGTTTTGCAGCAACTGAAGAAAATTGTCTGAAAGCTGCTTTTTCCCTTGACATCTCGTGCCGGTTTTTTTATCATTATAAAGTAATGAGTTTACAGGGACTGACCAGTCCCTTTTATAAGGAGCGATAAACATGAGGCTTTCATTCACCAAAATGCAGGGCTGCGCCAACGATTACATCTATCTGGACTGCCGCACCTCCGGTGTGCCGGAGAATATCGCGGCGCTTTCAGAGCGCTTGTCCCGGCGGCACTTCTCCATCGGCGCGGACGGCATCATCTGCATCTGCGCACCGGTCACAGCCGGGGCAGACGCCATGATGCGCATCTTCAATGCGGACGGCAGCGAGGGCAAGATGTGCGGCAACGGCATCCGCTGCGTGGCCGAGTGGCTGTACACCCACGGCATTGCAAAGCCGAAGCTTGCCATCGACACTCTCAGCGGCTTAAAGACCGTTGCCCGCATGGGCGAAGGGCTGTGGCAGGTGGAAATGGGCGCCTACACCGCCATGGCGG
>ERZ1694706.291-NODE-291-length-22699-cov-18.625817_pt1 | contig 22699 bp, 18 predicted proteins | sample MGYA00581716_ERZ1694706 | MGnify/ENA primary metagenome ERZ1694706 (study PRJEB42213, sample SAMN07424529) | human gut metagenome | biome: ENVO:00009003; feature: ENVO:2100002; material: ENVO:00002003 | host: Homo sapiens | place: USA | collected 2014 ... | reverse complement strand
AGATAGGCTCCGGTCTCGTGGGCTCGGAGATGTGTATAAGAGACAGGTTCACCTTTGACCGCACTCCAAACCCCCAGCCGCCCGCGCCGCCTGTCCCCCGCGCCGCAGACCTTGACAACCCCTACGGGCGCTACTACGGCAAAGCCCGCAGCTGGGAGGATATTTTAAAAAATAAAAACAGCGATTGAGAGGCTCTCTGGTCGTCGCCGCAGGCGATGACCAGAGAGCCTCTGTTTTCTATTTTCGTCTTTTTACCCATGGCTGATTTGAAATTTTCTCCACCCTCAAATAAAGAACGGTTTGTTGTTTCTCTGTCCCGGTTATGGTATACTTACTAGGTATCCCCGCAAAAACCGACCAAAAAGGATGTGACCCCCCATGGACGCACTGGAACAAGCCCGTGCCGAGATCGACACGGTGGATGCGCAGCTGGCTGCGCTGTTCGAGCGCCGGATGGCTGCCGTTTTGCAGGTAGCCGAATACAAGCGGGCGCACGGTCTGCCCATCTACGATGCCGCCCGGGAGGCCGCCGTGCTGGAAAAGGCCGCAGCCCGCATTCAGCAGCCTGCGCTGCGCCCTTACTATAAAGACCATATCCAGCACATGATGGACATCGCCAAGCAGTACGAAGCTGCTGTGCTGGGGCGCAACCGCGCTGCCTATCAGGGGGTGGAGGGTGCGTTTGCCCACATCGCCCTCAAGGCGCTGTTCCCCCACGCCGAGGCCGTGAGCTACTCCACATGGGACGAGGTATTCGAGGCCGTGGCCTCCGGCGAAGCCGCCCACGGCGTAGTGCCCTTTGAAAACAGCCACGCCGGGGATGTTTCCGCCGTGCTGGACCTGTGCTATAACCACCCGGAGCTGTGGGTGGTGGACGTGTACGACCTGCCCATCTCCCAGAACCTGCTGGTGCTGCCGGGCACCCAGCTTTCCCAGCTGCGCACGGTGTACAGCCACCAGCAGGCGATCGCCCAGAGCGAGACCTTTTTAAAACAGTTCCGTCTGCCCGCCACCGCCATGGCAAACACTGCCATGGCTGCAAAGTTCGTGGCAGAAAGCAAAGACCCGACAAAGGCCGCCATTGCCAGCGCCGAGACTGCCGCCCTGTACGGGCTGGAGATTTTAGTGCCTAACATCAACACCGACGGCGACAATACCACCCGGTTCATCGTGCTCAGCCGCGAAAAGCCCACGGCGGGCAACCGGTTCTCGCTGCTTTTCACGGTGGACAACAAGCCCGGCAAGCTGGCAGAGGTCATTCAGGTCATCGGTGCCAGCGGCTTCAATATGGAGTCCATCAAGAGCCGTCCCATGCCGCACGTCCCCTTTGAATATTATTTTTATGTAGAGCTGGTGGGCGATGCCGCCGCCGGCGAGACCGCCGCGCTGCTGCGCGAGCTTGACCGCACCTGCCGGACGGTGCGGCTGTTAGGAGTGTATACAAAATGAGTGATTTTATCGGAACCAAGCTGACCATGAATCTGGGCGAGCGCAGCTACGACATCATCGTCAAGCGCGGCTCGCTGGAAAACCTGTACCAGTTCGCCCGGCTGGACCGCCGGGTGGCGGTGGTCACCGACAGCGGTGTGCCCGCACAGTACGCCCAGATGGTAGCCGACCAGTGCAAGGATGCCACCATCATCACCGTGCCGCAGGGCGAGGCCAGCAAGAGCTTTAAAATTCTGGAGACCGTGCTGCGGCAGATGCTGGACTTCGGCATGGGCCGGGGCGACCTTGTGGTGGCCGTGGGCGGCGGCGTGGTGGGCGACCTTGCCGGGTTTGCCGCTTCCATCTATATGCGCGGCATCGACTTTATCAACTGCCCCACCACCACCCTTTCCATGATCGATTCCTCCATCGGCGGCAAGACCGCCGTGGATCTGGGCGACACCAAGAACATCGTGGGTGCCTTCTGGCAGCCAAAGCTGGTCATCGTGGACCCGGACACCCTGTCCACCCTGCCCCGCCGCCACTTCATCAACGGTCTGGCCGAGGCGGTCAAGGCCGGGCTTCTGGCCGACCCGGAGCTGTTCTCCATCTTTGAAAAAGAGGACGTGGACGACCGCATTGGCGAGATCATCTGCCGCAGCCTGCGCTTTAAAAAGAGCATCGTGGAGCAGGACGAGACCGAGCAGGGTATGCGCAAGGCGCTGAACTTCGGCCACACCATCGGCCACGGCATCGAGGCCGTGAAGGGCATCAAGGGACGCCGCACCACCGGCCTGTTCCACGGCGAGTGCGTGGCGCTGGGCATGCTGCCCATGATCGAATCCAAGGCGCTGCAAAAGCGGGTGCGCGGCGTGTACCGCCGCTTAGGGTTGCCCACCCGCACCGCCTACGATAAGGAAAAGGTGCTGGCTGAGATGCTGCACGACAAAAAAGCGCAGGACGGGCAGATCACCATCATCAAAGTGCCCGGCCTTGGCTGCTGGCGCGCCGAGACCATCCCTGTGGAGGGGCTGCGCCCGCTGCTGGGCATGGAGGACTGACCCATGAAAAACACCTTTGGCAGCGACCTTTCGCTGACCATCTTCGGCGAGAGCCACGGCCGCGCCGTGGGCGCGGTGCTGGACGGCATGGCCGCCGGTGTGCCGGTGGACGAGAGTTTCCTCGCCGCCTGCATGGATAAGCGCCGCGCCCGGGGCGACGGCCTTTCCACCCCCCGGGTGGAGGCGGATGCGGTGCAGCTGCTGTCCGGTGTGGTGAACGGCCACACCACCGGCACCGCCATCGCCCTGATGATCGAAAACCAGAACACCCGCAGCGGCGACTACGCCAAGACCGCCGACCTGCTGCGTCCCGGCCACGCGGACTTTACCGCCTATGCCAAGTACCACGGCTTTCAGGACACCCGGGGCGGCGGGCATTTTTCCGGCCGGGTGACCGCCGCCCTCGTAGCGGGCGGCAGCATCGTGCTGGCCGCATTGCAGCGGGCAGGCATTGATATCACCACCCACATCGCCCGGTGCGCAGGGCTCGCAGACACCCCCTTTGCACTGGACGACCCCGCCGCCCTTGCGGCACAGGTGGGGACGCTTACCGCCAAGACCGAGGGCTTTGCGGTGCTGGACGCCGCCGTGGAAGAGCCCATGAAAGCCGCCATCCGCGCCGCCGGTGCCGAGGGCGACAGCGTGGGCGGCGTGCTGGAAACAGCCATCCTCGGCCTGCCCGCCGGCATCGGCGAGCCCTACTTTGACAGCGTGGAGAGCGAGATCGCCCATCTGGCCTTTTCCATCCCGGCGGTCAAGGGCATCGAGTTCGGCACCGGCTTCGGCTTTGCCGGGCTGCGCGGCTCGGAGGCGAACGACGCCTTCCGCATGACGGCAGAGGGCGCGGTGGTCACCGCCACCAACCACAACGCGGGCATCAACGGCGGCATCGCCAACGGAATGCCGGTGGTGTTCCGCACCGCCGTCAAGCCAACCCCCAGCATCTACAAGCAGCAGAATACGGTGGACTACATCGCCAAAAAGGACGCACAACTGTCCATTCAGGGACGGCACGACCCCTGCATCGTGCCCCGGGCTGCCATTGTGCAGACCTGCGCTGCCGCCCTTGCGGTGGGCGATCTGCTCACCGCCCGGTACGGTGCCCGGTGGATGACCGACCCCACCGGCTACCGGAAGGAGGACTGAGATGGAATACGGACTGATCGGCGGCAAGCTGGGACACTCCTACTCCAAGACCATCCATGAACTGCTCTGCGGGTACAGCTACGAGCTGTGCCCCCTGCCCACCGAGGCAGACGCCCGCGCCTTTTTGCAGCGGCGGCAGTTCAAGGCCATCAATGTGACCATCCCCTACAAAAAACTGGTGATGGAGTACTGTTCCTTCATCGACCCCCGCGCCCGCGCCATCGGCGCGGTGAACACGGTGGTGAATAAAAACGGCCTGCTCTATGGCTACAACACCGATTATCTGGGCTTTGCCCACCTGTGCGAAGCCCACGGCGTGGAGCTTGCGGGCAAGACCGTGCTCATCTTGGGCACCGGCGGCACCCACAACACCACCCGCGCGGTGGCGCTGGACAAGGGCGCTGCCAAGGTGCTGACGGTCAGCCGCACCCCCGACCCGGAAAAGGGCGAGCTGAGCTACGCCGAAGCCGTGCGCAGCGGCGCACAGGTGGTATTCAACACCACCCCCGCCGGGATGTACCCCAACGTGGGCGTGTGCAGTCTGGACGTTGCCGCCATGCCCGGGCTGGAAGCCGTGGTGGACGTGGTCTATAACCCCAACAAGACCGAACTCATTCTCCGCGCCGAGGACGCCGGTGTGCCGGTGGCCGTAGGCGGGCTGGAGATGCTGGTGGCACAGGCGGTGTACGCCGCCGAATACTTCCTTGGCCGCAAATTTGAGGACGCCCCGGGCGAGGTGCGGCGCATCACTGCCGCGCTGCGCCGCGAGACGCTGAACATCGCCCTTGTGGGCATGCCCTCCTGCGGCAAATCCACCCTTGGCCGCCTGCTGGCAAAGCAGCTGGGCAGACCCCTTGTGGATCTGGACGAAGAGATCGTCAAGGCAGACGGGCGCAGCATCCCGGATATCTTTGCCGCCGAGGGCGAAGAGGGCTTCCGGGCAAAGGAAGCCGCGCAGATCGCCCGTTTCGGCAAGGAAAAGGGGCTTGTGCTCTCCTGCGGCGGCGGCGCGGTGAAGCGGGCAGAGAATGTCCGCGCCCTGCGCCAGAACGGCGTGGTGCTGTTCATCGACCGGCCGGTGGAAGCGCTGGCTGTGGGCGGCAACCGTCCGCTTTCTTCCAGCGCCGAGGCACTGCGCACCATGGAAGCCCAGCGCCGCCCGCTGTACCTTGCCGCCGCAGATGCGGTGATTTCTAACACCGGCACGCTGGCCCAGACGCTGGCAGCTGCACAGGAGGCACTGGATGAAATTTTTGATTCTTAACGGGCCAAACATCAATCTGGCGCGCTGGTCTGAGCCCGGCGTGCCCGGCGAAGTGGACTACACCGGCCTGATGGACTATGTGCAGGCGGGCTGCGACCAGCTTGGCATCGAAACAGACATCTGCCAGTCCAACCACGAGGGCGATTTGATCGACGAGATCCAGTCTGCCCCCGGGCGGGTAGATGGCATCGTGCTGAACCCGGGCGGCTACGCCCATTACAGCGTGGCCATTCTGGACGCACTGCGGCTGTGCAGCGTGCCCGCCGTAGAGGTGATGTTGGACGCCCCGGACGAGCGCGAGCCCTTCCGCAAAACGGACGTGGTGTCCTTTGGCTGTCAGGGACATTTTATCGGGGAAGGCCCGCAGGGCTACCTGCACGCCTGCATCTGGCTGGCGCAGCTGCTGCGCACCGACGGCTCCTCTAAGGCGCATATCGTGATGTAAAGGACGAACCCTCTCAGTCGCCTGCGGCGACAGCTCCCCCGAGGGGGGAGCTTTTCCGCCCGGGCACGCCATAAAACCTCCCCCCTTCGGGGGAGGTGGCATCGCGCAGCGATGACGGAGAGGGTTTTATAAAACAGGAAAGGAACGACCTCCCATGATCATCTCCACCAAAAAAGGCACTCCCAAAGAGGAGCTGGAAAAGATCGTTGACAAATTCGAAAAGCAGGGTCTGGACGTGACCCTGATCACCGGCAAAGACTACAACGTGTTCGGTCTGGTGGGCGACACCACCAAGATCGACGAGCGGGACGTGCTGGCAAACCCGTGGATCGACAACGTTACCCGCGTGTCTGCGCCCTATAAGCGCGCAAACCGCCTGTTCCACCCCGCAGACTCGGTCATCGACTGCGGCGACGTGAAGATCGGCAGCAAGGAAAAGATCGCCGTCATGGCAGGCCCGTGCAGCATTGAGAACGCCGAGCAGGCCCTGCGCATCGCGCAGGGGGTCAAGGCGGGCGGCGCGGCGCTGTTCCGCGGCGGTGCCTACAAACCCCGCACCTCTCCCTATGCCTTTCAGGGTCTGGAGACCGAGGGCATCTTAGACATGGTAAAGGCTCGTGAAGCCACCGGCCTGCCCATCGTTTCCGAGCTGATGAGCGAGGACCGCATCCCGGAGTTTGAGGAGTATGTGGACGTGGTGCAGATCGGCGCACGCAATATGCAGAACTTCCAGCTGCTCAAGGCCGTGGGCAAGATGCACAAGCCCGTGCTGCTCAAGCGCGGCCTGTGCAACACCATCGAGGAGTGGATCATGAGCGCCGAGTACATCATGGCCGGCGGCAACGAGCAGGTCATCTTCTGCGAGCGCGGCATCCGCACCTTTGAAAAATACACCCGCAACACGCTGGATCTTTCCGCCGTGCCCATCATCCACGAAAAGACCCATCTGCCCATCGTGGTAGACCCCAGCCACGCCACCGGCAAGGCCAATCTGGTGGAGCCGATGATGATCGCCGCCGTGGCTGCCGGTGCGGACGGTCTGGAAGTAGAGGTGCACTACGACCCCCAGCACGCATGGAGCGACGGCGCACAGTGCCTGACCCCGGACGCCTTTGCACAGGCTATGGCAAAGTGCCGTCAGGTGGCTTGGGCCATCGGCCGGGAGATGTAAAACGTTTACCCCCTCAGGCGCTGGCGCGCCAGCTCCCCCAAGGGGCGCCTGAAGCGCTGCCCGGGGGAAATCTGCAAAAGGATAACACCGCTATGCTAGTAACCATCAGACCTGCCCCCGGCGGCATCGGGGGCGTGATCGCCGCGCCGCCCAGCAAAAGCATGGCGCACCGCGCCGTGCTGTGCGCCGCGCTGGCCGTGGGGCGCTCCCACATCACCCATCTGGAATTCAGCAAGGACATCTCTGCCACCCTGTCCGCTGCCGCACAGCTGTGCGCCGCTGTGGACACCGGCGCAGACGATGCTGCTGTGCAGGGGCTTGGGCATTTTCTGCCCCTGACCGCCCCGGTGGACTGCTGCGAAAGCGGCAGCACCCTGCGGTTTTTGATTCCCATTGCCAGCCTGACCGGCCAGCCGGTCACCTTTACCGGGCGCGGGCGGCTGATGGAGCGCCCGCAATCCGTATACGAAACGTTATATCGCGAGCGGAATCTACGGTTTGAGCAGTCCCCCGCCGGGCTGACCGTGGAGGGCGCACTGACCCCCGGGGACTACCGGCTGGCGGGCAACGTGTCCAGTCAGTTCATCAGCGGGCTGCTGTTCGCGCTGCCGCTGCTGCCCGGGGACAGCCAGCTGCACCTCATTCCCCCGGTGGAGAGCCGCAGCTACATCGACATGACCCGCGCCGTACAGGCCGCCTTTGGGGTGCACAGCCGCTGGCTGGACGAAACCACCCTGCTGCTGCCGGGCGGGCAGCAGTACCACCCCTGCGACTACAACGTGGAGGGCGATTACAGTCAGGCTGCTTTCCCGGCGGTGCTGGGCGCGGTGTGCGGCGGGGTGACCATCACCGGCCTTGCGCCGGACACCCTGCAGGGCGATGCTGCCATTCTGGACATCCTGCGCCGGTGCGGCGCGGTGTTCACCCGCAAAGGCGACAGCGTCACCTTTGCAAAAGCGCCCCTGCATGGGGTGGACATCGACCTTGCGGACTGCCCTGACCTTGGCCCCGTGCTGATGGTGCTGGGACTGCTGTGCAAGGGCACCACCGTCATCCGCAACGCCCAGCGGCTGCGCCTGAAAGAGAGCGACCGCATCGCGGCCATGGAGGCCGAGCTGCGCGCCTGCGGCGGCGTGCTGGAAAGCGACGGCGGCACCATCACGGTGCACGGCTGTGCGGAGCGTCTGCACACCCCTGCCGCCCCGCTGCACGGCCACAACGACCATCGGGTTGTCATGAGCCTTGCGGTGCTGGCTGCCGCCGCCGGGCTGCCCCTGACCGTGGACGATGCCGAAGCCATCCAGAAGAGCTGGCCCGGCTTTTTTGCAGATGCAGCGCCGCTTGGCGTGGAGGTAGAAGATGCTTGATAAAACAAAACGTTATCTCGTAGTGGGTCTGGGTCTGCTGGGCGGCAAGTACGCGCTGGAGCTGACCCGCGCAGGCTTCCATGTGGACGGCATCAACCGCAGCGAGGGACACTTGCAGTACGCGCTGGAGCACGGCTATATCGCCGGCGGTAAGACCCATGATTTTGAGGACCTTGTCCGGCAGGCCGACCATATCATCTTTGGCCTGTACCCCACCGCGCTGCTGGACTGGTTCCGTACCTACAGTTCCCTGCTCAAGCCCGGGTGCGTCTTTACGGATGTTTCCGGCGTCAAGACCGGCCTTGTGGAGCCGGTGCAGGCGCTGTGCCCGGCGGGGGTGGAGTTCATTGCCAGCCACCCCATGGCAGGCCGCGAGACTTCCAGCGTGGAGCACGCCGCCGAGGTGAATTTTGCCCCGGCAAACTTCATCATCACTCCCACCGAAAAGAACACCCCGGCGGGCATCCAGTGGGCAAGGGAGCTGGCCGAGGTGCTGGGCTTCAAGCACATCTGCACCCTGACCGTGCAGGAGCACGACCGGATGATCGGCTATGTCAGCCAGCTGTGCCACGCCATTGCCGTAAGCCTGATGTGCGCCAACGACAACTCCTCGCTGTGCGAATACACCGGCGACTCCTTCCGCGATCTGACCCGCATTGCGCGCATCAACGACAAAATGTGGGCAGAGCTGTTTTTGTGGAACAAGCAGAACCTGATCAGCGAGATCGACCAGTTCGATTCTGCTTTGCAGGAGATGCGCGCCGCCCTTGTGGCAGACGACCGGGACAAGCTGGAACAGATGTTCCGCCTTTCCACCCAGCGCCGCGCCGCCTTTGACAAAAAGCTGCCGGAATAAAACGTGACGGAGGTATTGCCCCATGCCCAAGCAGGAAGGACAGAAATCCAAGCTGGTAACGCTGCTGCGCATCCTTGAGCAGCGCACCGACGAGAACCACCGCCTGAACGTGCCCCAGCTGGTGCAGCTGCTGGAAAATCAGGGCATTCTGGCCGAGCGCAAGAGCATTTACAGCGACATTGACACCCTGCGCAGTCTGGGCTACGACATCCAGCTGCAACGGGGGCGCGGCGGCGGGTACTGGATGGCCAGCCGTGCGTTCGAACTTTCGGAGCTGAAGCTGCTGGTGGATGCGGTACAGTCCAGCAGCGTCATCTCGGCGCGCACCAGCAAGCGCATCATCCACAAGCTGGAAGCCCTCTGCTCCGACTACGAGGGCACCCAATTGCAGCGTCAGGTGTATGTGGACGGCCGCCCCAAGACCGACAGCCAGACCCTTTTGTACAGCATCGACGCGCTGCACACCGCCATCAACCGGGGGTGTCTGGTGCAGTTCCGCTACAAGGGCAGCAGCGCCGTGCGCACCGTAAGCCCGTGGCAGCTGGCGTGGGAAAACGGCTGCTATTACCTGATCGCCTATCAGGACGAAAAAGTACCCCCGGTGCGCCACTACCGGGTGGACCGGATGTCCGGGGTGCTGGTGCTGGACGAGCCGCGCCGGGGCAAAGAGTTCTTCCGCACCTTCGACCTGCCCGCCTATCTGCGCAAGCACTTCAATATGTTCGGCGGCACCGAGTACCGGGTCACCCTGCGGTGTGCTGCCGACCTTGAGCCGGTCATGCGGGAGCGCTTTGGCCGCGAACCGGTGTTCTGCCCGGAGGAGGATGGCTACTTCCACTTTGACGTGCCCATCTGTGTCAGCCAGCAGTTTTTCGGCTGGGTGTGCGGCTTTGGCGGCAAGGTAGAGGTCACCGCCCCCGCCGCCGTCCGCGCCCAGCTGCACGAGATGGTGCAGGGGCTGGCGGAGCAGCATGAATAAACAGAAAGGGTTTCAGAAACGCCTGCGGGCGTTTCTGGAACCCTTTTTCCTATCAATTTTTCCTTATTCCTCAAATTCCAGATCGCTGGGCTGGATGAGGTCAAGGGGTGCGGCGGGCTCGGCGATAAGGCGGCGGCTCTGGTTGAAGATGGCCTTTTCCAGCGTGTTGCGCGCCAGACGACCGTTGCCGGCGGTGCGGCTGTCCAGCGCCTGACGGCGCTTATAGTAGCCCAGCAGCGGGAAGGTGCAGCCCTCGGCAAGGCGGTAGCCCTTGCCCTTTGCCAGCACGGCGGTGATGTCCAGCAGCTCGTCTGCGGTGTAGTCCGGGAACTCGATCTTGTTGGGGAAGCGGCTGGCAAGGCCGCTGTTGGCGGTGAGGAACACCTCCATCTCCTTCGTGTAGCCCGCAAGGATGACCACCAGCTCGTCCCGGTGATCCTCCATGCCCTTTACAAGGGTGTCGATGGCTTCCAGCCCAAAGCTGTCCTGCTGGCCGCGGTACAGGCTGTACGCCTCGTCAATGAACAGCACACCGCCCAGTGCACTCTCGATGACGCTGTTGGTCAGCGGGGCGGTGTGGCCGGTGTAGCGCCCCACAAGGTCGGCGCGGGTCACCTCCACCAGCTGCCCGCCCTTAAGCGCACCGATGGCCTTGAGGTACTTTGCCACCAGCCGGGCAATGGTGGTCTTGCCGGTGCCGGGGTTGCCGGTAAAGATCATGTGCATGGACAGGCTTGCGGTCTTGAAGCCCGCCGCTGCGCGGCGCTGCTGCACCTGTAAATTGTCTGCCAGACCGAACACATACTCCTTGACCGGGGCAAGCCCCACCAGCGCATCCAGCTCGGCGCGGATCTGCTCCACTGCGCCGGTGTAGGCCGCCGGCAGCAGGCTGAACAGGTCTGCGGGCGCAGCGCCGTTCAGTGCAAATTGCAGCCCTTCGGGCGCGGCGGTCAGCGCCACTGTGCCGGACAGTTTTGCATCGGTCTGTAAGCAGTACTCGCTCAGAGCGCGGAAGATACGCTCGCAGCAGTCTGCCAGCCCCTCTGCGCCCTTTTCCTTGGAGCACTGCGCCGCCACATAGTCCCGCACCTCCGCCCCGGCGGTAAGGGTCAGACCCAGACGGCTGTGCACCCGCTGCGCCAGCGCGTTCAGCTGCTGCGCCGCCAGCGCAGCCAATGCTTCCGGGGTAAAGGGAGCTGTCTGGCACACATCCCCTACCGCCGCCACAAAGGACGCGCCGAATTTATCTGCCAGCGCCTCCCGCCCCTTGCGGGAGAAGAAGATCAGGTACTTGCCGCAGGGGTCGATGCGGCTCACTGCGCCGGGGGCAAGCGCTGTACCGGCTTCCACCAGAATGCCCTCCTTGTTCACCAGATACCGGCTGGACAAGGGCGCGCTGCCTTTGACCGCGAGGTCAGAGAGAATGCGCAAAAAGCCGGGGTGGCAGCTCTCGTAATGCTCAAACACCACGATCTCGCCCGGGGCGTGCAGCGCGGCGTACAGATCCTGCAAAAACAGCTTTTCCGCGCCGGGGTCGGGGTAGAGCGCAAGATCCATCACCGCCATCCGGTCGCTCTGCAAAAGCCCCCGAGCCGCCATGATGCGGGCGGTCTCGGCCAGTGCAAAGTGCCGCCCCGTGCCCGGTGCGCCCCACAGCAGGATCACATTGCGGGCGGCTGCGCCCTCGGTGCCCAGCACAAAGGGGCGGCGCATGGCCCGCACCACGCTGTCCACAAAGGCATCCTGCCCAAGGACGGTCTTTTTCACCTCGGCGGCAAGGCCTTCAAAGCTGCCCAGCTGCTCCGGCTTTGTGTCTGCCGTGCCCTTGGCCAGCAGACCGTCTGCTTCCATATCCCGCAGCATCTGGCGGCTGTCCTCCAGCGCCGTCTGCACCCCGGCATCCTGCGCCTTCAGCCGGGCGTTCTGCTGTTTGAGTAAGGCGTCCAGCTGCTTTTGCTGTTCCAGCAGCGCCGCGTTCAGATCCGGCAGGCCGCTGCCCGCCGGTTTTTCGGGCTGCGGCTTTTCCGGCTGCGGCTGCGCGCCGCCGAACTTCAGTTTGCCGCCCGCGCCGAACACGCCGTTCATCAAGCTTTCCCAATCATCGGTGTATGCCATGGTGCTGCCCTCCATCGGTGTTTTTTCTTCCAGTATAGTGAACTGCGTAGCATTTTGCAAGCACAAAAAAGCTCCCCCTTTCGGGGGAGCTGATTCCGCGTCTATGCGGGGATCATGCTGTTTTCTCAGCCCTTGCAGCCCTGCTCTTCCCAGTCGCCAAAATCGTTGGCATCGGCGATCTTGGTGGCGTCGATCTTGCCGTTTTCGTCCCTGGGGGCAACGGCGGGGCCGGCCTCCACGGGGTTAGCGTTCGGGGCTTCGGGGTCGTACACCGGGCGCTCTTCGGCGGTCTCCGGCTGGGTCTGGGGTGCGTTCTCAGCAGGGGCGGGTGCTTCCGGTGCGGCTTCCTCGGCAGCTTCTGCGGCGGCATCGGCAGCCTTTGCCTCTTCCTTGGCCTCGGCCTCTTCGTAGGCTTCGGCGGTCTTTTCGGCCTCCTCGGCGTCCTTTTCGGCTTCCTCCGGGAACTCGACCTCCTCCACATGGAGCGGGTCTTTCTGGTTCAGGATCTTGTCCAGCACCACGATAGCAGCGCCGGTGACGGCCACGGCAGCAGCCGTGCCAAGAATACGGAACAGAGTTTTCATACCAGAACCTCCTTGTTATAAAGAAACGTTAAGAGAACGTTACGACCTCTTCCAGGGGCTTTTCGGCAGGCTCTACCGACACGGCGGTCAGCACCGGGCCCTTGCCCCGGTAGATGTTGTGGAACTTGTACCCCACCTTTGCGGTCACCCGCACCCATGCGCGCTGCTCCAGCGCCTTGTAGCCATCGTAGCTGCAGGGGAAGCCCACAAACTGGATGTCCTGCACGCAGCAGGTCATGGCAAAGCGGCCGGGCACAAAGCTGTTTTTACCGGCGCGGTTGGTCTGGCAGACCTGTGCCAGAAAGCGCACCGTCTTGCCAGTGTACTTCTGGGGCTCGTCCTGACAGTCCATGTACCAGATGCCAAAATCGTCATCCGGGATGTCGATGGGGTCGGCGTTGATATCAAAGGGCAGCGGGTCGGGGATATCATCGTAGGCTACGCTGCCGTCCTTGAACTCGTAGGCGATATCGCACTTGCGGGAGGCCTGCCGCACCAGCTTGTGCAGCTCCTGCCGGGCGTCATCGTTGTTCACGGCTTCGGCGCGGTTGAACACGATCAGCTCGCTGCGGGCGATCTTGTCCAGCATCAGGCTGCGCATGGAGTTGTCGCGGGCGTAGGTCAGGGCGGTGGTGCCGTCGGCGGTGGCGATGCACTGGTACACCAGCCAGTTCTCGGGCAGGGCATCCGCTAAATCCTGCAGCAGCCACATGCCGTTGTACTCAATGACCACGCGGCCTGCGTCCGCTTCCTTGCCCAGCTTTGCAAGGTTCTGGGGGTTCAGCTCGGACTTGTCCTCCAGCACCTTCACGGTCACGCCGGGAAAGGCGAACTTCTTCTCGTTGTACTCCTCTTCGCCCTCCTCGCAGATCAGCAGCAGGGTCTTGTCGCCGGAGTCGAAATTAGGGTCTTCAAAGGTCTCCTGAATAAACTTGGTCTTGCCGCTTTCCAGAAAGCCCACAAACAGGTAGACCGGGATCTCTTTTGCCATAATAAATGGTTGCTCCTTCTCTCAATGATTTCTGCCGGAAGGGGTTCTCAGCAGCCGAACAGCTGGGCGATGGCGGTCTCGTTCAGCTTGGAACCGATGACCACCAGCTTGCCGCCCACGTCTGCGCTGCGGCTGCGCACTTCCCACTCGCCGGGCACATAGTCGAACTCCAGCCAGCCGTCTGCGCCGCCGTCCACGATGCCCTTGCTGCGCAGGATCATGCCGTAATTGCCGGTATCCAGTTCGGTGAGGGCGTGCTCCACCTCGGCCTTGGTGAACTTGCGGGCCGTCTCCACGCCCCAGCTGGTGAACACTTCATCGGCGTGGTGGTCGTGATGATGATGACCGCAGCAGCAGTGGTCATCATGATCGTGCTCGTCGTGGTCGTGGTGATGATGCTCGTGCTCATCCTCGTCGTCATCATCGTCATGGTCGTGATGATGGCCGCAGCTGCACACACCGTTCTCATGGTCGTGATGATGGTGATGCTCGTGCTCTTCTTCCTCGTCCTCGTGGGCGTGCTCTTCGTTGGCCTTGGCAGCCATGGCGATCAGCTCGGCCTTGAAGTCGTCCTTGGTGGACATGGCCTTCAGGATCTGCTCACCGGTCAGGTGATCCCACGCGGTGGTCACGATAGTGGCGGTGGGGTTCTTTTCCCGCAGCATTGCCACGGCAGCGGCGATCTTTTCCTCGCTGGCGGTCTGGGTGCGGCTGAGCAGGATGCAGCTTGCGTGGCTGATCTGGTCATCGTAGAACTCGCCGAAGTTCTTCATATACATCTTGACCTTGTTCACATCGGCCACGGTGACAAAGCTGTTCAGCTGCACGTCCAGATGCTCCGCCACGCCCTCCACGGCGCGGGTCACATCGCTCAGCTTGCCAACGCCCGAGGGCTCGATGACGATGCGGTCGGGGTGGTACTGCTCCACCACCTGCTGCAGAGCGGTGCGGAAATCGCCCACCAGAGAGCAGCAGATGCAGCCTGCGTTCAGCTCGTTGATCTGGATGCCGCTTTCCTTCAGAAAGCCGCCGTCAATGCCGATCTCGCCGAACTCGTTCTCGATCAGCACCACCTGCTGGCCTGCAAAGGCCTCGGTGATCAGCTTTTTGATCAGAGTGGTTTTGCCGGCGCCAAGGAAGCCGGAGAAGATATCGATTTTAGTCATGTTCCAAATGCCTCTTTCTTTTTATCGCAATATTCGCAATTGTTAGCGCAAAGGGCCGCAGAGTGCTGACCCATAAAAATACTACACCTCTATTATAACAAGGCTGTCAATGGGAAACCGGCCTTTTTCAAGAAAAAATTGTAACTTTTTTTTGCAAATTGACGGCGTTTTGGGGGGAGTTTTGCCCCCGCATTGCATTCTTCCCCGCAGAATGATACAATAGCAGCAGCAAACCATCGCCGCCGGACGTTTTTCCGGCAAACAACAGAAAGAGGGCTTTTGTTATGAGTATGAACACAGTTCCCGAGCGTCTGGCCACGCTGCGTGCCGCTATGAAGGCAAACGGCGTGGACGTCTATCTGATCCCGGTGGGCGACCCGCATTCCAGCGAGTATCTGCCCGACCACTACACCTCCCTGACCTACTTCTCCGGTTTCCACGGCGAAAACTCCAACTTTGTGGTCACCATGACCGAGAGCGCCGTCTGGGCAGATGGCCGGTACTTTGTGCAGGCGGAAAAGGAGATCGCCGGCACGGAGATCCAGCTGATGCGCATGGGCGAGCCGGGCGTGCCCACCGCCGAGGAATACTGCGGCAAGGTACTGCCCGAGGGCGGCACGCTGGGTCTGTGCGGCCTGACCGCTAACTGTGCACTGGTCAACAACCTGAAAAAGGAGCTGGAACCCAAGCACGGCAGCATCAAGACCCTGTTCTTGGAGGATGAGTTGTGGGTGGAGGGCCGCCCTGCCCGCCCGGCTACCCCGGCATGGATCCTGCCCAAGGAATACGCTGGCTTCTCCCCGGCTGAAAAGCTGGAGCAGCTGCGCGCAAAGCTGAAGGAGCTGGGCTGCACCGCCCAGCTGGTGGGCAAGCTGGATAATCTGGCATGGCTTTTGAACCTGCGCGCCATGGATATCGAGTGCACCCCCTACGCCATGGCCTACTGCTACGTTACCCCCAGCCGCGCCGTGCTGTTCATCGATCAGGCACGGGTCACCCCGGAGGCTAAGGCAGAGCTGGAAGCCAACGGCGTAACGCTGGCCGACTACGACAGCATTCTGGACGTGATGGCCGCCGAGACTGAGCCGCAGACCGTGCTGGCGGAAAGCGCTACCGTGAACTACGCCGTGTATCAGGTGCTGGAAAATAACCCCGCCCTGACCGTGAAGGACGCCGCCGACCCCCTGCTGGCCATGAAGGGTGTGAAGAACGAGGTGGAGCTGGCACACCTGCGCGAGTGCCATCTGCGGGATGCCGTTGCCATGGTACGGTTCCAGATCGAGCTGGAAAACCGTCTGGCTGCCGGTGAAACGCTGACCGAGCTGACCGTGGACGAGATCCTGCACAAGTACCGCAGCGCAAACGACAAGTTCCTTGTGGAGAGCTTTGGCACCATTGCAGCCTACGGCGGCAACGCAGCCATGATGCACTACCACGCCACCCCGGAGGATCACGCCGTTTTGCAGCGCAAGGGCTTTTTGCTGGTGGACAGCGGCGCAACCTACATGGACGGTACCACCGACATCACCCGCACCTACCCGCTGGGCGAACTGACCGAGGACGAGCGGCTGTTCTATACCTGGACTTTGCAGTGCCACATCGACATTGCCAAAGCTGTCTGGCTGGATTACTGCGACTGCCACATGCTGGACACCATCGCCCGCGAGCCGCTGTGGCGCCACCTGATCAACTACCGCTGCGGCACCGGCCACAGCGTCAGCTTTGTGGGCAACGTCCATGAGGGTCCCCACGCTCTGAACGGGCGCAACACCACCCTGATGCGCCCGGGCATGATCGTTACCGACGAGCCCGGCGTGTATGAAGCCGGCGAGGTGGGCATCCGCATCGAGAACGAGATCGAGTGCTACCACAAGGCCGACAACCAGTACGGCACCTTCCTTGCCTTCCGTCCCCTCACCTTTGTGCCCATTGCCACCTCTCCCATCGTGCCCGGCGTGCTGGACAAGGAGCAGGTCGCTTGGCTGAACGATTACCACCGCAAGGTGTTCGAGCAGCTGGCACCCCGCCTGACCGAGGACGAGCGCGCATGGCTGGCCGAGAAGTGCGCCGCCATCGGCTGCTAATGCTAAAAAGAACAAAAGTCAGCTGCCGCTTGCCGTCCTGACTCTTGCCGTAAAAATGCAATTCCGGGCAGACTGCGGTCTGCCCGGAATTGCTTAATTTAAAATAATTTTTCCGCTGAAAATATCCAGAGCACACGCGGAGGATATTTCAAATCGTCTACCCTGCAAAGGAAGCCAAACCATGATCTTTCACATTGCGATCTGCAGCCCGGACGGGGCACTGCGCAGCCGGCTGGAGCACCAGTGCATGGAGTTCTTTGCCCGGCGGGAGGACGCCTGCATCGTGGAGCAGCTGCAAAGCCCGGAAGCGCTTTTGCAGCAGGATGCCGCCGGGCTGCGGTACGAGCTGTACCTCATCGAGCTTGCGGCGGTAGCCCGGCCCGAAGGGCTTGCGGCGGCGGCAGAGCTGCGCCGCCGGGGCCGCCGCGCGCCGCTGGCCTTTGTGGCACGCACCCCGGCCCACGCATACAGCGCCTACCGGGTGGACGCCATGCAGTATTTGCTGCAGCCGGTACACCAGCCGGAAGTTTCTGCCCTGCTCAAGCGGGCGGTGGAGCCGGAATACGGCCCCACCCTTACCGTGACCACCGCAGACGGCGTGCGGGCGCTGGCCTATGCCGAAATTGAATATCTGGAATGCACCCACCACATCGTGCACTTCCACCTGACCACCGGAGAGGATGTGGCCTCTCTCTCGCTGCGGGTGCCCTTTTCCACTGTGGCGCAGCCGCTATTGGCAGATGGCCGCTTTGTGCAGCCGCACCGCTCCTATGTGGTCAATCTGAAAGCAGTACAGCTGCTGTCCCCCGGCGAGGTACGGATGCGCAGCGGGGCGCGCATCCCCATTCCCCGCGGGCGGGAAGCCGCCGTTCGGGAGGCTTTCTGCGCCAGATTGAGGTAAAGAAAAAAATGAAGAAGCCGCTGCACGCAAATTCGCTGTGCAGCGGCTTTTTTAGGATTCACAAAGGAAAACGCTTCACTCTGTCTTACGCCGGGGCTTTTTGGGCTCCTGCTGAGACTTTTTTGACTTACTCTGAGACTTTTTGGGTTTCTTCTGAGACTTTTGGGTGGAGGTTTTGGACTGGTCGGCGGTGTCGCTCAAATGAGCCATAACATCCAGCAAAGCACCCTGCAGACTGTTTGAGGGTGAACTGTTCTCCGAAAAAGCGAACAGATACTTGTAGATCTTGGCCGCCATCTCATCGTACAGTCCAAGGCGGGTATACACCTCCTTGAACAGCTGAAAGATTTGCGTTTTGTTCTCCACAATGTCGAGCAGACCGATCTGGGTATGGCAGAGACTCTGGGGGTTCTGGATATAATGATACCCGGCGGTGGAGATGGACACAAACACCTGCGCGTACTCCAGATAGCACATATTGAAGATCAGATCCTCAGCCCAGTGTATCTCGGGGGCAAAGCCGAGCTGATTTTCTGCAATGATATTCCGGCGGTAGAGCTTGTTCCACAGCACACCGTAGTAAAAGGATGCAGGCTGCTGCATCAGGCTGCGGGCGTAGTCCTCCCGGCTGTAAATGCCCTCCGGCAGAAAGCTATATTTGCGCACCTCAGTTTTCGGCGTTTCCGGTTCGATGCCCAGCGAAGTTTGCAGTGTCTCGAGGAAGTAACCCGTCTTGGTGGAATTTGGAGGAATCACCATCCAGTATGGGGCGATTACAAGGTCTGCGCTGTGCTGCAAAGCAGCCTGCACAAGGTTCTGGGTGTAATCGGGATCCAGTGCGTCATCACTGTCCACAAACTGGATATAGTCGCCGTGTGCAAGGACAAGCCCGGCATTCCGCGTGCAGGAAACGCCCTCGTTTTCCTTGTCCACCACCACAATGCGTGGATCCTTTGCCCGGAACTGCTCACAAATGGCAAGGCTGTCATCCGTAGAGCCATCGTTCAGCACGATGATCTCCAGCTCCTGATAGGTCTGGCCGCAAATACTTTCCAGACAGCGGGCAACATTATTCTGCGCATTATACACAGGCACGATAATGCTGACGAGCGGGTTTGTCATGACAGGGATCTCCTTTTGACGATAAGGTTTGGTTTTTTCGCTTCACCAAAGCACGTCTTTGTAAAAAAGACGTAATTATTTATATTATCATACTCCTATAGCACGCAAAATGCAAGAGGATAGGCGTTTTACCCATAGAGATCAATTTTCCCATTAAAGGCTTCCCCCGGAAGGGACAGATTCTCCCCGCGCCGGGGAGAAATGTCACCGCAGGTGACAAAGAGGGGAACAGCTGTCACCGCAGGTGACTGGTGAGGGCACAGGCAGTTTATACCTGCGCCCAGTCCAGCGCAGTCCAGTCCGGCAAAAACTGATTGCATACCCGGCGCAGGGCGGGGGCATCGGCAGCGCTGGTGGTATCCTGAATGCCCACCAGATAAAAACCGGCGTCGTGGGCGGTCTGGGCAGCGTAGAGCGCATCCTCGCACACGGCGCACCCGGCAGGCTCCGTGCCGCCAAGGCGGTGCAGCGCCTCCATAAAGGGGGCGGGGCTGCTCTTGCTCATAGCACCCCGCGCCTCGATGTAAAAATCAAAGTATTCATCCACCCCAAGGCGGGTCAGCACGGTGCGGCACTGGCTGCTCCATGTGTTGGAGCACACGCACATCCGCGCGCCCTCGGCCCGCAGCCGGGCAAGAGTGTCCCGCACGCCGGGCTTCAGCTCCACCTTTTCATACAGGGCGGCGATCACCTCGCGCATCACGTCCAAATAGCCGTTCCTGTCCAGCGGCAGCGCATATTCCCGGATGAGGTACTGTGCGCCGTCCTCCATGCCCATGGTCAGCAGGGTCTCGTGCAGGTCTGCCTTCGGGGTGCGGCCAAAGCGCGCCAGCAGCGCCTCCGGAGCACCCTCCCATACCACCACCATGCTGTCGGTCAGGGTGCCGTCCATATCAAAGATCCATTGTTTGCAGTGCATACTTTCCTCCTGTTGTGCGCCCCTCCGGGCTGTCTCTATACTTATCTCCGGCTAGTATAGCACGAAACTTTCACAGGAAAAAGGCATGATCTCCGAAAATTCGGGAGAATTTTATCCAAAAGTATGGTATAATTATAACAATCTTGGAAAATACCGGGAACGTGCACGGGAGGGCTGGATATGGAACGCAGAGAACCCACGCAAAAGGCGCTGGTGCTGGCAGGCGGCGGCGCGCGGGGCAGCTATCAGGTAGGCGTCTGGCGGGCTTTGATGGAGCTGGACTGGCACCCGCAGATCATCACCGGCACCAGCGTGGGCGGGCTGAACGGCGCCATGTTCGTGCTGGACCTGTACGAGACTGCCCGGGATATGTGGCTGACCATCCGCAGCCGGGATGTGATGGAGCTGCCGGAGGAAAACGCCGACTTTTCCGCCCTGCATCAGTTTCTGCGCCGGGTGGTAAAGGAAGGCGGCATGGACGTGACCCCGCTGGAGGAGATCGTGGAGCGGGTGCTGGACGAGGACGCGCTGCGGGCAGCGCCCATCCGGTTCGGCATCGTGACGGTGGAGCAGCGCGGGCTGCGCCCCCGGGAGCTGACGCTGGAGGATATCCCCGCCGGGCAGGTGCGGGACTACCTGATGGCTTCGGCGGCCTGCTTCCCCGCATTGCGGGCGCGGCAGATCGACGGGGTAAAGTTTCTGGACGGCGGGTACAGCGATAATATGCCCACCGGCCTTGCCAAGGCCATGGGCGCAGAGGAGCTGGTCTGTGTGGACCTTGAGGGCGTGGGCATCACCCGCCCCAACCTGACCGGCCTGCCCACCACCATGATCCGCAGCTACTGGGAGCTGGGGGATATTCTGCACTTCGACCCCGACACCGCAAAGCGCAACATGGAGCTGGGCTATTACGACACCCTGCGCGCCTTTGGCCGCATCCGGGGCTGTGCCTACGCGGTGGACAGCGATGCGGACAGCAGCGCCGATGCCGAAGCCTTCCGCGCAGCCTTTGACGCAGTGCAGAAGGAGGTGCGGGAGAAGTACCCCGTCACCCTTACCGCCGATGCCGCTTTACTGCTGGCACGGATGAAGGACGCCCAGCTTGCCCCGTTGGAAGCCGCCGCCGAGGACGCCGGGGTAGACCCCACCCACTTCTACACCACCCGGACGCTGGCCAAGGCGTTTCTGGCAGCGTGCGATAAAGACCGCATGGAAAGCTTTGCCCCGCTGTTTACGGGCAGCAGCACCGCCGGGCAGGCAGCGCTGGCCGCTTTGCTGCCCAATACATTCTTACAGGCGCTGGTGTGGCGCACTTTGACCGCATCGGCTTTGCCGGAGGTGACAGAAGATGAAGGTTTATAAAGGCGTATCCGCTTCCCCCGGGCTGGTGCTGGGACAGGTGAGCCGACTGGAACATCATGTGGAGACCTTCAGCCACGGGCCTTTCAACCCGGAGCGGGAGCTGCGGCTGCTGGCAAACGCCGTGCACACGGCGCAGAATGAACTGGACTCCATGGCGGAGCGCGCTGCCCCCACCGAGCAGGCCATCTTTTTGTTCCAGAGCATGATGCTGGACGACGAGGGCATGATGAACGAGGTGCGCTTTTGCATCAATGCGGGCATCAGCGCTTCGGCGGCGATGCATCAGGTGGGGCAGCGCTACGCCGACCAGCTTGCCAACATGAAGGATAACCCCTATATGCAGCTGCGCAGCGTGGATATTCTGGACGCCACCCGCCGGGTGATCAACATCCTGACCAACCGCCCCCGGGTGTGGCTGGCGCTGGATCATCCGGTGATCCTTGCCGCCGACCGGCTGATGCCCACTGACCTGTTCAGCGTGCCCTCCGGCATGATCTTGGGCGTCATCACCGCAGAGGGCAGCGGTCAGAGCCATGCCGCCATCATTGCCCGGGCAATGAACATCCCGGGCATCGTGCAGGTGGGCAAGGATTTTCTGGACGACTGCGACGGCCGCACCGTCATTCTGGACGCAACCAACGGCAACTGCATCCTTGACCCGGACGCCGTCGCCCGCCAGCAGGCAGAAGCCAGCATCTGCCAGCTCCAGCGCGAGGACGCGGAGATGAAGCAGCTGCACAGTCTGCCGGATGAAACGCGGGACGGCGAACCCTTTGAGCTGCTGGCCAACTGCTTTGGCCCGGAGGATATCGACACCGCCATGCAGTCCGGCGCCAAGGGCGTTGGGCTGCTGCGCAGCGGCTACATGATGCTGCCCGGGCGCATTCTGGACGAGCAGGAGCAGTATTTCTTCTACTGCTCCTGTCTGGCCGCCGCAAACGGCTGTCCGGTGACCGTGCGCACCTTCGACTTTGGCTCCGACCGCACCGTGGCCGACGCCAATCAGGGGCCGCAGTCCTCTAAACTCGGCCTGCGCGGCATCCGCAACAGCCTGCGCCAGCCCCAGCAGTTCCAGACCCAGATCTGCGCCTTGCTGCGCGCCGCTGCCCGGGGGCCGCTGCGGGTGATGTTCCCCATGGTGACCGATGTAGAGGACTGGGACGCCGCCATGAGCATTGTGGAGCACTGCCGCCAGAACCTGCGGGAGCGGGGCGTGCCCTTTAACGAAAATACCCAGTTTGGCGTGATGCTGAGCATCCCCGCCGCCTGCCTGACCGTGGAGGACTTTATAGCCCACGGCTGCGATTTTCTGGTCATCGGCACCAACGACCTGACCCAGTACACCCACGCCGCCGACCGGGAGCTTGCCAGCGCAGAGCACTACTACCGCCCCGCCAGCCCGGCCATGAAAAAGCTGATCACCATGGTGATGGATGCCGCCAGCGCGCACCACGTCCCTGTGACTATATGCGGCCTTGCCGTGGGCAACCCCGCCAACACGGCGCAGTACCTGCACCTCGGCCTGCGCAGCTTCTCGGTAAGCCCGCAGAATCTGCTCAAGACAAAGCAAGCCCTGCTGGACACCGATGCCCACCCGGATGCAGGGGAAAACGGCTGAAAACATTTACAAAACATAATATAACATAAAATAATAAGAGGCTGCTGCACAACCTCCTGTGCAGCAGCCTCCTGTCTCTTATACACATCTCCGAGCCCACGAGACCGGAGCCTATCTCGT
>ERZ1694706.256-NODE-256-length-24650-cov-20.415166_pt1 | contig 24650 bp, 20 predicted proteins | sample MGYA00581716_ERZ1694706 | MGnify/ENA primary metagenome ERZ1694706 (study PRJEB42213, sample SAMN07424529) | human gut metagenome | biome: ENVO:00009003; feature: ENVO:2100002; material: ENVO:00002003 | host: Homo sapiens | place: USA | collected 2014 ... | reverse complement strand
CCTGTGCGCCGCCCTGACCCCCACCGAAAAGGGCACCGGCTACTGCCTTGCCCAGCGGGACGGCGATGTGCGCGCCCTGACCAAGGCCCTGAACGCCGCCCTGAACGGACGCGGCGGCGGCAAGCCCGGCATCTGTCAGGGCAGCTGCGCCGCCACCCCGGAGCAGGTGGAGAGATTTTTGAAGGAGAACAACAAACTATGAGAATGCGTTTCAAACCCTATGCCCACGACGAACTGATGGCTGCGGATTTCCATGTGCACGAGCCCCTCATCTGGGGCGGCAAATGGCACGGTCAGTATGCCCGCCCGGAGCAGCCCTTTATTCTGGAGCTGGGCTGCGGCAAGGGCGGCTTCATCTCTCAGCTGGCCTGTGCCCACCCGGAAAACAACTATCTGGGTATCGACATCACCGACAAGGTGCTCATCCTTGCCAAGCGCAAGATCGAAGCCGCCTATCAGGCTGCGGGTCGCCCCATCGACAACGTGAAGATCATGAGCACCGATATCGAGCGCATCAAGGGCGTCATCACCCCGGAGGATGAAGTCAGCCGTATCTATATCAACTTCTGCAATCCGTGGAGCAAAAACGACTCCTCCCACAAGCACCGCCTTACCTACCCGCGCCAGCTCATTGCCTACCGCGAGTTTCTGAAGGACGGCGGCGAGATCTACTTCAAGACCGACGATGATGACCTGTTCCGGGACAGCGTGGAGTATTTCCCCGCTTCCGGCTACGACATCGAGTGGATCACCTACGACCTCCACGAGAACGAGCCGGAATGGAACATCCGCACCGAGCACGAGGGCATGTTCACCGAGATGGGCATTAAAATCAAAGCGCTCATTGCCCGCAAAAAGCCCGGTGCCGACAGCGTGACATGGGTAGACCCCAAGGTGCTCAAGCGGATGGCACGCGAAGCTGCCGCTGCCGAAGCCGCCGCGCAGGAAGGCGAAGGAAATGTCTGACCCCTGTGAGCTGTGCCTGAATAATGTTCAGGACGAATACGGCAGCTACTACTGCGCGCAGGGCGCTGCGCTGGACGAGGACGAGATGGCACGCTATCTTGCCCACAGCACCGCTGCCTGTCCCTTTTTTGAGCCGGGGGACGAATATAAGATCGTATCCAAACAGAACTGAAGAACGGAGGTGCCTATGGTAAGCTTTCTTACCGATACCGTGGTATGCGGCTTTTCGCTGTACCATATTCTGGCCTATTTCCTGATCTACTCCTGTATAGGCTGGTGTCTGGAGGTCATCTATGCCGCCGCCACCACCGGTCAGCTGGTGAACCGGGGCTTCCTCAACGGCCCGGTCTGCCCCATCTACGGCTTTGGCATGATCATCGTGCTGTTTGCCCTTACACCCTTGCAGCACAGCATCCTGCTGCTGTATATAGGCGGCGTCATCCTGCCCAGTGCGCTGGAACTGGTGGGCGGCTGGGCACTGTATAAGCTCTACCACACCCGCTGGTGGGATTACAGCGATTTTCCCTTTAATATCGGGGGCTATATCTGTCTGGAATTCTGCCTGCTGTGGGGCGTGGGCACGCTGGTGGTCATGCGCATCGTGCACCCGGTGGTGGCCGACCTTGTAGCCCTGATCCCGCCCTTTGTGGGGGTCATCCTCATGTGCTTTCTGTATGCCGTGTATGCGGTGGACGTGGTGGCTACCGCCATTGCTGCCTCTGCACTGGCTGATACGCTGGACACCATGGAGCAGCTGGGCGACAGCATCCACGCCGTCAGCGATGCCATGACCCAGCTGCTGGGTACCACCACCCTGAATGCCGACCAGAAACTGGACGAGGGACGGCTGCAATTCAAGCTTGCCGCCGCCGAGGCGCGGGACGCCGCCGGAAAGCGTCCCTCTGCCCGTGAGACGCTGGCCGCCATCCGCGCCAAGGCCGCCGAGGCCAGCGAAGCTGCCCGCCGCGCCAGCGAGGACGCCCGCCTGAACGCTGCCGAAGCTGCCAACGCCGCCCGCCTTGCCGCCAAGGGCACTGCCGAGCGCGCCGCCGAGCTGCTGCAATTGGAACAGCTGGCAGCAGAGCTGCAACAGCGCAGCGAGGAGATGCAGGCACAGCTGCTGCGCACTCCCCGCATCGTGGGCCCGCGCCGTATGCTGCGCGCCTACCCGAAGCTCCGGCACGGCAGCAAGCTGCGCACCCTGCCCACATTGCGGGAGATGCTGCACCGCGCCGAACAGGAAAACAAGGACGACAACAAGAAACCCAAATGACCCCGAATGCCGCACCGGCGCTGCCGTGTGTGGCATTTTTGTTGCGCTTTGCTCGAATAATGTTGTTATAAAGTGTGAAAAAACTATTTCAAAACGACTGAAACCGTGTTATACTGATTATAAAGTATACAAACCGACCGCAATCGGCTTATCCGCATTCAATCTATCCAAATTGTGAGGAATCGTCATGTCAGAGGAACGAAAGACCAAAACAGATGCCGCCGCACCGGCATCTGCTGCGTTGGAGCGAATCGACCGCAAGGACGCATTTTTACAGGCCCTGCATACATTCCTGACCGCGCATCAGGGAACGGAATGGGCTGTCGCCGCTGTGGATATCCAGCACTTCAAGCTTTATAACGAGCTTTACGGCACCGAAAAGGGCGATGCTCTGCTGGAAACTGTGGCAAACTGTCTGCTGGGCTACAGCAAGCAGACCGGCTATCCTGTGGGCTATTTTGGAAACGATGACTTTTTCCTGTGCCTGCCGGACGAAAAAGCCGAGCAGACCGCTGTGCTTGCCACGCTGCAAGCCTGCATGAATGCCGGCAGACAGGATGTCACCTTCTTTGTGGTAATGGGCGTGTGCCCCATGCAGGCAAACCCCGGCGCAGATGCCGCCACCCTATGCAACTACGCGCAGATCGCCGGTGTAACGACAGACAGCGGCTACCTGCACCGCTTTGAGCCCACCATGCTCAACGAGCTGAAAGAACAGCAACAGCTGCTGGGCGAGCTGGAGCACGCACTGGACAACCACGAATTCTGCTTCTTCCTGCAGCCCAAGTGTAACAGCATCACCCGCGCCATCGTGGGTATGGAAGCGCTGGTGCGCTGGAATCACCCCACCCGTGGCTGTGTTCCTCCCGCCGAGTTCATGCCGCTGCTGGAGCGCACCGGCCTTGTGACAAGGCTGGACCAGTACATCTGGGAATCCGTCTGCCAGACCCTGCAGAAGTGGCAGGAAAGCGGCAGCAACCTTGTGCCGGTGTCGGTGAACGTTTCGGTGCAGGATATCCTGAACCTGGATGTGCCGCAGATCTTTGCAGATCTGGTGGAAAAATATAAGCTGGAGCCAAAGCTCCTGCTGGCTGAGATTACCGAGACCATGGTGGCCGAGGACACTCAGATGGTGGAAAGCGCCATTCAGGGGCTGCACCGCAAGGGCTTCTCGGTCATGATGGACGACTTCGGCAGCGGGTATTCCTCGCTGAATATGCTCAAGGATACCAACGTCGATGCCATCAAGCTGGACATGAAGCTCATCGACATGAATCAGGAGAACCGCAGCAAGGGCGTGCAGATCGTGGAGTCGGTGGTGGATATGGCGCACCGGCTGAATCTGCCCATCATCGCCGAGGGCGTGGAGACCCCGGAACAGGTGTCCATGCTGCAAGCCGCAGACTGTCTGTACTCGCAGGGTTACTATTTCTTCAAGCCCATGCCGGTGGAAAACGCCGAAAAACTGCTGGCAGATCCCACCAATCAGGATTACTGGGATCTGCGCCGCGACCTGATGCGCCGTGACCGCCGGGTGGAGAACCCGAGCACCGAAAAGACTGCGCTGGCGCTGCAGGCCTACCAGATCTTTACCGACAACGTGCTGGAGATCTCGCTGCTGAACCTTGCCACCGGTGCGTACCGGGTGATCAAGCGGGACGCCCGCCTGCTGGGTGCGGATCTGGAAAAGGAAGAAGATTTTGTCAACTACTGCGACCGCCTGGTGAACGAGAAGATCGTGCACGAGGAGGACACGGACCTGTTTTTGGAGCAGACCGATCTGGAGGCCTTGCGCTCTGTGCTGTACCACGCCACTGCGCCGGAGTTCTACCGCTACCGCGAGAACGTGTCCGGCCAGTATATCTGGGTCACCACAGAGGTGCTGCCCTGCCGTGGCTGCTGCGCCCAGAACCCGTGGGCGACCGTGCTGGTGCGCAACGACGCACAGGCCGACCAGCTCAGCGAGGAGCTGGACTTCTCTTACAGCCACGACACCCTGACCGGTCTTGCCAACCGCAGCCGGTACGAGGCCGACCTGCGGGAGCTGCCCAACAGCGGATACGAATCCGTGGTGTGCACCTACATTGATGTGGTGGGGATGCACGAGGTAAACGAGCATCTGGGTCACCGCAGCGGCGACACCCTGCTGTGCTGTCTGGCAAACGCCGCCCGCAAGTTCTTTGCTACCAGCCGGGTGTACCGCATTGGCAGCGATGAATTTGTCATCCTTACCCCCAACGAGCCGCCTTACAGTGTGTGGAGCACTGCAGACCGGATGCGCGCCTTCCTGAAGGAAAAGGACTATGCTATTTCCGTAGGCATCCAGCAGACTACCGACCTGCGCCATCTGGACGAAGCTGTCGCCAAGGCCGAGGCTGCCATGCGGCAGGACCGGCAGGCTTACTACGACCACAACGGCCACGCCCGCCAGCTGGAAGGCCTGAACGAAAAGATGGAGCGAACCTTGCAGGAAAAGCGGGATGCGGAGCACTTTTTGAAGGTGCTTGCCCCCAAATACAAGACCGTAATCGTGGTGGACTTGCAGGAGGACACCGTGCGCCCCGTTATTGTGCCGGATTACTTCCAGTCCATTCTGGATACCTGCGGCGGCTCCTTCCGCGCTGCGTTGACCAACTACCGCGACACGATGGTAGCGCCCGAGGACAGAGAAAACTTTGCAAAGTTGTTCGATTTCGGCCTTGTGCGCAGCACCGTGTTCAGCAGCAACCTGCTGGAGCACCGCTACCGCAAGACGGACGGCCGCAGCTTCTGCATCCGTGTGACCCCCTACTCCCGCAGCGGCTCCCATATCAACGAGGTGCTGTGGATCTTCGCGGATGAAGATGTAGAGTAAAATATTCTTGTATGCTATAAAAGCAGCCAGACCGCCCGGTCTGGCTGCTTTTGCGTTTGACGGGGATAAATGCCGTTTTCCTCCACGACCCTACCCGTGAAAATGCGTTTGGAGCGCTCCGCAGAGCGCTCCAAACGCGAATTATAAAATATTCTTTCCGCTGATTATGGCCAGAGCGCAGCGGAGGCCATTCCAAATCGTCCCGGCGGCAGGATGCCCACTGTCTTGCAAAAGCGCAGGGATGTGCTATAATAGAAATCACTTATTCCATACAATATATGTGGGTATATGGGTGCACCGCCCGCTGAACCCGCAAAGCAAGGAGCTTTTCTATGCAGCATCTGTCCCGAACCGTTTCTCCCGCCCTGCCACACCCCTGCCTGCGGGCGCTGCGGGCGGCTTTTCCGCAGACCATCCCGGTGCTGGCGGGTTATTTTGTGCTGGGGCTGGGCTACGGCATCTATGTGCAGTCCTTGGGGCTGCCGGTGTGGATGCCCATGCTCATGGGCACTGTTGTGTACGGCGGCTCGCTGGAGTTCGTGCTGGCAAGCCTGCTGCTGGGCGCGTTCTCGCCGCTGTCGGCCTTTCTGATGGCGCTGATGATCCAAGCGCGGCACCTGTTCTACGGCCTTGCCATGCTGGAGCGCTATAAGGGCTACGGCTGGCGCAGCTTTTACATGATCTTTGCCATGAGCGACGAGACCTTTTCCATCACCTGCTCGGCAACGCCGCCGGAAGGGGTGGACAAGGGCTGGTTCATGTTCTTCATCACCCTGCTGGATCAGCTTTACTGGGTGGGCAGCGCCGGGCTTGGGGCTGCGCTGGGCACCATACTGCCCTTCAGCACCGAGGGCGTGGATTTTGTCATGACCGCAATGTTCACGGTCATCTTCCTGAACCAGTGGGAAAAAGATCAGCAGCACGGCAGTGCCCTGATCGGGCTTGCCGTGCCGCTGGTATGTCTGGCAGTATTCGGTTCCGGCAGCTTTCTGCTGCCGTCCATGGCTGGCATTTTGGTGCTGCTGCTGGCTTTGCGCCGTCCGATGGAAAAAGCAGCCGGGGAGGTAGAGGAATGACAGCAGTTCAGATGGGGCTTACCATTGCGGTGTGCACCGCCGCCACCATGCTTACCCGGTTTTTGCCGTTTCTGATCTTTTCCAGCAAGGAGCAGCAGCCGCCGGAGGTGGTGCGGTATCTGGGGCGGGTGCTGCCCGCCGCTATTTTCGGGATGCTCATCGTCTATTGCCTGAAGGGGGTCACCCCGTTCTCCGGCAGTCACGGCATCCCGGAAGCGCTTGCGCTGCTGGCCACCATCGCGCTGCACAAATGGAAGCACCAGACTCTGCTCAGTGTGGCCGGGGGCACTTTTTGCTATGTACTGCTGGTGCAGCTGGTGTTCTGAAAAAGCGGCTCAGTGGTAGAAGGTGTCAAAGTTCACCTGACGGTAGAACCGCTGCTGCAGCTGGTCAAAGCTTTCGCAGTTCTGCGCCAGCAGCCACATGCTTTTGGTCACCACAGCCTCGATGGTCATATCGTGGGCTTCCAAGAAGCGGAAGCGGTTGCGCACCCGCTTGCCCACCTCGTACACGCCCACATCGCTGCCCTCGTAGGTGACCTGCGTGGTCATGATGAGTACCTTGCGGGTGGTCTCGTAGTCGCCCAGCCCGGCGGCAAAGGCGTCCATCAGCTGCTGCGGGATGCCGCCCACACCGAAACTCTCCACGATGACGCAGTCGTACAGACGGAAGATCTCCGGGATGAGCGCCGGGGACATGCCCGGGGTCAGCTTGAGCAGGAACACCCGGCTGTCCAGCGTGCGGCTGAACTCTACCGGGCCGGTGGGCCACGGCGAGGGGATGTACCGCACCAGCCGGTCGCCCTGCACCAGCGCCAATTCCGGGAAGTTGACCGAGGCAAAGGCGTCGTAGCTGATGGTCTTGTTCTTCTTGGCGCGGGTGCCCGCGATGACGTGCCCGCCGAACACCACCATCACGCCCCGGCTGCCCGGGTCGATGGCGCAGACCACGCTGTCCCGCAGGTTTTTCTTGGCGTCGGTGATCTCGTTGGAGATGGGCTGCTGCGCGCCGGTGAGGATGATGGGCTTATCCGCGTTCTGGATGAGATAAGAGAGCGCCGCCGCAGAGTACGCCAGCGTATCCGTGCCGTGGCAGATGATAAAGCCATCGTACAAGGCGTAGTTTTCCTGAATGGCGCGTGCCATCATGAGCCAGTGCTCCTGCCCGAGGTCGGTGCTGTCGATGCTGCACAGCGCCAGCGTTTCCGGGCAGCACAGCTCCTTCAGCTCCGGCAGATGGGCAAGCAGCTCCTCGCTGCTAAGCACGGGCTTTAACCCCTGCTGGGTGCGCACGCTGGCAATGGTGCCGCCGGTGGTGATGAAAAGCAGACGTTGTTTGGACATAAAGCAAAAGCCCCCTGTGGCAGAAATTTCAACATGACAACAGTATAGCACACGCCCCGGGGCTTGAACAGTGCCCGCCGCCCAAAATAAGAAATCTGTTTTCCGAATAAAGGCTTCCCCCGGTCGGGGGAAGCTGTCACCGCAGGTGACTGATGAGGGCGCAGGCAAGCGGCGGCTTACGGGAAATCACCCCTCATCCGGCGCTACGCGCCACCTTCCCCCAAGGGGTGAAGGCTTTTACTCCGTGGCAAGCTGAAAAGCTGATTCCTATGGCAAAGAATTTTGCGACCCGGTCACAGAAATCTGCGCGGCTTTGGTGTATAATAAGGGCAATAGACCATGCAAAGGAGCAACACCATGTCCAACATCGTCATCGTAGGTTCCGGCCCGGCGGGGGTGTCCGCTGCCCTGTACGCCGTGCGCGCCGGGGTGCAGACCACCGTGCTGACCAAGGGTTCCGGGGCGCTGGCGCGCGCCGAAAAGATCGAAAATTATTACGGCTTCGCCCAGCCGGTCTCCGGGCCGGAGCTGGAACGCCGCAGCATCGAGAACGCCCGGCGGCTGGGGGTGCAGTTTGTGCAGACCGAGGCCGTGGGGCTGACATGGATCGACCGTCTGACCGTGGAAACGCTGGCAGGTGCGTACCCGGCAGACGCGGTCATTCTGGCCACCGGAGCTTCCCGCGCGGTGCCGCGCATCCCGGGGCTGACCGGGCTGGAAGGCCACGGCGTAAGCTGGTGTGCCGCCTGCGATGCCTTTTTCTACCGCGGAAAGGACGTGGCGGTGCTGGGCAGCGGCGAGTACGCCCTGCATGAGGTGCAGGCGCTTTTGCCGGTGGTAAAAAGCGTCACCCTGCTGACGAACGGTGCAGCCCTGACCGCAGACTTCCCGCCCGAGGTGACCGTCTGCACCCAGAAGGTGGAAGCCATTCTGGGCGAGCAGACTGTCACCGGCGTGCAGCTGGAGGGCGGCGCGGTGCGGGAGGTGTCCGGCGTGTTCGTGGCGCTGGGCGTGGCGGGCAGTACCGCACTGGCCCGAAAGCTGGGCGCTGCCGTAGAGGGCAGCCGCATCGTGGTGGACGACAAAATGCAGACCACCGTGCCCGGCCTGTACGCCGCCGGAGACTGCACCGGCGGGCTGCTGCAGGTGGCAAAGGCCGTTTACGAGGGCGCACTGGCGGGTACGGAAGCCGCCAAGGCGCTGCGAAAGGGGTGAGCCGTATGGCTGAAACATCTCCGCACGCCCGGTGTCTGGCCTGTGCGTTTCCGTTCTGGGAGCAGCTGACCCCGGCAGAGCAGGAGCGGCTGTGCCGCTTTACCCGCCCGGTGCACTACGCAAAAGGTGCCCGGGTGCACAGCCCGCTGGAAAGCTGTGTGGGCATCCTTTTGCTGCGCAGCGGGCAGCTGCGCAGCTATCTGCTGTCCGAGGACGGCAGGGACGTGACGCTGTACCGCCTGTTCGGCGGGGAGGTGTGCATCCTGTCCGCCTCCTGCGTGATGGACGCGGTGAACATCGACCTCTACATCGACGCCGAGGAGGACACCGAAGCGCTGTGTATCAGCGCGGGCATCTTCCGGCAGCTGATGCAGGAGAACGTCTATGTGCGCTGCTACGCCTACCAGATGACGGCAGAGCGCTTTTCCGACACCATGTGGACGATGCAGCAGATCTTGTTCATGAGCGCCGACCGGCGGCTGGCGATTTTTCTGACCGACGAGCTTGCCAAGACCGGCGGCGCGGACCTCCGTATGACCCACGACCAGATGGCAAAGTACATGGGCTCTGCCCGCGAGGTGGTGAGCCGGATGCTCAAATACTTTGCGCAGGAGGGCTGGGTGCGGCTGTACCGCGGCGGCGTGCAGGTGCTGGACAAGAAAAAGCTGCAAGCGCTAGCAAGGGGAGAATAAGTTTCTCTTTTTTGCGCGGGGACAAACCCTCTCAGTCACGCCGCAAGGCGTGACTGAGAGGGTTTCAAAAATAAAAGGGGCTGTTGCACAGGCTTTCTTCCTTGTGCAACAGTCCCTTTCATTTTGATCAGTACCATTGGAGAAGCTTCTCCGCATCCCTGCGGCCCTTCTCGTACATCTTTTCCAGGCTCTCTTTGTCTTTGGTCAAGGTGGACATGCCCTCGGTGCTGTCCGGGGCAATGACACAGGCTTTGCCTTCCTGCTCCATGGCAAGGGCCTTGTGGACAGCGTCATTGTACCGCCGGGCACGCTGGGTCAGCCCTTTGGCGGCCTCCGGGTATCTGCGGCAGATGAGACGGGAGAGCCTTTCGTCCCGCTTATTGTTCCGCTCGGCCGTCACAGGCTTTGTCAGGATGACTGCCACCCGGTCACAGCCCATCTCCAATGCCTTTTCCAGCGGCACCGGGTCGGCAAGGCCGCCATCATAATAAGGTGTACCCTCAATAAAGATGGGCTGATCCACCACCGGGATGCAGCAGGAGGCCATAAGCGGGGTGTAGTCGTCCTGCTTCATCGCCGCTTTCGTAAAATATCGGGCCTTTCCGGTGCGGGCATCCGTAGCCACCACGATCATCTCTGCCGGGTCTGCCATCATGGCGGGGTAATCCAGCGGGTTCTCGCCGCCCCGGTTGCTCAGGGTACCATAGACATACCCCAGATCGAGATAAGAATGCTTCTGCACCAGATTTTTCACACTCATGTATTCCTTGCGGAAGCTGTATTCATCATAAAAGGGCTTGTTCCGGCCATGCTGGCCTGCAATGTAGGAGCTCATATTGGCACTGCCCGCCGACACGCCGATACAGCAGTCGAAGTGGATGCCCTCTTCCAGACAGCGGTCCAGCACACCGGCACCGTAAATGCCCCGCAGGCCGCCGCCCACATCAATGATCCCGTTCTTCATTGTTTCATTCCTCCATTTTCCACCTTAGTATAGTCTTTCTGTGAAAAAACGGTATCGGCAATCCACGAAACTTGATAAAAAGAACCGGACAGGTGCTTTTCGCGGCATCTGCCCGGTTTGCGTTTAGGAGATCGCGTCCACGTCCCACTTCATGCGGACGGCGTCGGCGCCGTCCAGCTTGATGTGCAGCGCACCGGCGTTGTCCAGTACCTGCTCCGGCTTGCGGGCACCGCACAGAACGTGCAGCCCCGGGATCATGCGGGCGGTCATAGCGATGACCAGCTGCGCCATGGTGCAGTCGTACTTCTCGGTCAAATCGCCCCACTTTGCCAGCAGTTCCAGCGCCTGTGCCCGGCGGGTGGGTTGGAAGCAGGGGTTCGTGTTGCGGGTGCTGCCCTCCGGGTAGGTGGTGTCCATGGTCACCTTGCCGGTCAGAAGACCCTGCTCCAGCGGGGAGTAGGCCTGTACCGAGACGCCCAGCTCCTTGCAGGTGGGCAGCAGCTGCTTTTCAATGCGGCGGGTCAGCAGGCTGTACTTTTCCTGAATGACGTCCAGCTGGCCGTACTTGCAGTAGCCCCGGATGATATCGGAGGTGACGTTGGAAGCACCGATGGCGCGGATCTTGCCCTGCTCCTTCAGCTTCATCATGGCTTCCATGGTCTCTTCCAGCGGATACACGCCGAAGTCCGGGCTCTGCCAGTGGGTGTACAGCACGTCCAGATGGTCGGTGTGCAGACGGCGCAGGCTGTCCTCCACGTCCTCGATGATGCTCTTGGCGGAGAGGTCGCGGTACACCTGTACGCCGTCCACAACCTTGTGCAGGATGGGAGACTCGTGCCGCCACTCCAGGCCGCATTTGGTGGAAAGCACCACCTTGTCGCGGTCGATGTGCTTCATGGCCTCGCCCACCACTTCCTCGCTGTGGTACAGCCCGTAGATGGGCGCAGTGTCGATCCACTGGATGCCCTGCTCCACGGCGGTCTGGATGGCCTTTACCGACAGTGCATCGTCGTTATCGCCCCACCATGCACCGCCGCCGATGGCCCATGTACCCATGCCCAGAAACGGCACGGCAATACCGCTTTTGCCAATATTGATATTCTGCATATACTTTACCCTCCATGCCAGCAGTGTTCCCCGCAATGGGAACACTCATTCCAATGTCTGGCATACTTTGTTGTGTTTTTTATTCTATAAAAAAGAACTGCGGAGCGCAGGTGCACTCCGCAGCGCTCTTTTATCAGATGTTGCCGAACTCGCTCAGCTGCAAGCTCTCGTTGTGGGTCTCGGCCCAGCGCACCGCCCAGTCGGAGGTGAACAGCAGCAGACGGTTGCCCTTCATGTCCTCCACAGCCTTGGTATCGCTGGTCAGGTCCAGATCCCGCAGGTTGTAGGTGTCGGGGTCGTTCTGTACCCAGCGCAGCTGCTCAAAGGGCAGCTGCTGCATGCGGATCTCCACGTTGTACTCGGTGTTCAGACGGTACTCCAGCACTTCCAGCTGCAGCACGCCGACCACGCCGACCACCACTTCTTCCATGCCGCCGCCCACTTCGCGGAAAATCTGGATGGCGCCTTCCTGCGCGATCTGCTCCATACCCTTCACGAACTGCTTGCGCTTCATGGTGTCCTTCTGCTCAATGCGGGCAAAGTGCTCCGGGGAGAAGGTGGGGATGCCCGCGAACTGGACCTTCTTTTTGCCGGTGCACAGCGTGTCACCGATGGAGAAGATGCCCGGGTCGAACAGGCCGATGATGTCGCCGGCGTAGGCCTCGTCCACGATGGCGCGATCCTGCGCCATCAGCTGGGTGCCGGTGGCCAGCTTGATGTTCTTGCCCTCCTGCACATGGTAGGCTTCCATGCCGCGCTCGAACTTGCCGGAGCAGATGCGCATAAAGGCAATACGGTCGCGGTGGGCCTTGTTCATGTTGGCCTGAATTTTAAAGATGAAAGCGGAGAACTCGTCCCGGCAGGGGTCCACCGGCTCGCCGGTCAGGCTGTCCACGCGGGCCAGCGGGGCGGAGGTGAGCCGCAGGAAGTTTTCAAGGAAGGGCTCCACGCCGAAGTTGGTCAGGGCAGAGCCGAAGAACACGGGGCTCAGCTCACCGCGCAGCACCTTGTCCAGATCAAACTCCTCGGCAGCGCCGTCCAGCAGCTCGATCTCGTCCACCAGCTGCTGGTGCAGATAGGGGGTCAGCAGCTCGTCCAGTGCGGGGTCGCCCAGCTCGGCCTCGGTCTCGCTGACCTTCTTCACGCCGTTGGCGCGGCCATCGCTGGAAAAAGCCAGCACCTTGCGTGCGTTGCGGTCGAACACGCCCTTGAACTCCTTGCCGCAGCCGATGGGCCAGTTCATGGGGTAGGTCTTGATGCCCAGAATTTCCTCGATGTTCTCCATCAGCTCAAAGGGGTCGCGGGCTTCGCGGTCCATCTTGTTGATGAAGGTGAAGATGGGGATGTGGCGCAGGGTGCACACCTTGAACAGCTTGATGGTCTGGGCCTCAACGCCCTTTGCGGCGTCGATGACCATGACGGCAGAGTCTGCCGCCATCAGGGTGCGGTAGGTATCCTCCGAGAAGTCCTGATGGCCGGGGGTGTCCAGAATGTTCACGCACTTACCGGCGTAGTTGAACTGCAGCACCGAAGAGGTGACCGAGATACCACGCTGCTTTTCAATGTCCATCCAGTCGGACACGGCGTGCTTGGCGCTCTGCTTGCCCTTGACGGAGCCAGCCTGATTGATGGCTCCACCGTACAGCAGCAGCTTTTCGGTAAGGGTGGTCTTACCTGCGTCGGGGTGGCTGATGATGGCGAACGTCCTGCGGCGTTCGATCTCTTCACGATTTGTCATAGATCGTAATTTCTCCTATAAAAATTGCCTATGCAAGGCAGAGAATAAATGGCAGACAGATGGTGTCTTACATGGGAGCCTCCATCCTGCTTTCTGAGAAAACCCTCTCCGGCCTGATGTCAGCCGTGACTGAGAGGGTTCTTGTTTTTACACATACGCACCCTATTCTATACGAAAACGCGTGATAATGCAAGTGTTTTCGTCATTTTTTCAGGATCAGGCAGGGCAGCGGGGCAGTTTCGGCCCAATTGGCAAAATCACACACCAGAACGGTGAAACTTTTCAGTGGAAGTGCCTGCAGAAAACGCAGCACCGCCTGTTTTTCGTCCGAGCCGATGACCGCCCCGCTGTACAGGATGGCGCTCACGATGCCGCCGGGGCGCACCGCCTGCAGCGCCGCCTGCAAGGCGGGGATGCTGCTCTGCGCGGTGGAGAATACCCCGTGGTCCGCCCCCGGCAGCCAGCCAAAGTTGAACATGACTGCATCAGCAGTGCCGGGCTGCACATACTGTAATAAGTCGGCGTGGCTGCCGCAGATAAGGCTGTACCGCTCGGCGGGCACATTTGCCTGTTCCAGTCGGGTGCGGGTGGAGCGGATGGCTTCGGGCTGCACATCAAAAGCCAGCACCCGCCCGGCGGGGGCGGTCAGCCCGCACAAAAAGGCGGTGTCCCCGCCGTTGCCGCAGGTGGCATCCACGCACAGCTGCGGGTGCACCAGCCGGGCGGCTAAAAAGTCCTGCACGAACTTTACCGCTGTTAAGTCCGGGGTGCGGCGGCGCACCAGCTGCCCGCCCTCGGCGGCAAAGCCGAATTTGCCCCAGAAGGCAAGCTCGGCGGCATTTTCCGGCAGCGGGGCGGTAAACACGGTGGCGGCTTCCCGGTCATAGCCGCCAAAGCTGCGCAATACTTCTTTTAACAGGTAGGAGCCGTAGCCCTTGCGCCGCCACCGGGGCAGGATGCACAGGGCGGTAAGCTGTGCGCCCTTGGGGGCGGGGGAGAGGGTGCACTCTCCGATGCAGTCCTTTTCTTTATACAGGGCAAACCCCTGCTCGGTGCGGTGCAGTTCCATAAAAAGCTCCTCCTTAACGGGCCAATGTTCTTCCCTTACAATAGCAAGCGGCGGCGCGGCTGTCAAGGGCAGAAAAACAGGACCGCATTTCACATATTCTTCACGGCGCAAGCGATTGATTTTCACATTTGGCAGTTACAATAGGGACAGTTCAAAGGAACAGATGTCCCTGCGGACCGGCCTTTGAGGGAAGGATGTAGTAACATGGAAAACGAGAACAAGTGGGAATACGATTATTCCGCTTCCAATAACGAGACCGGCTACCCCAACGTGGGCAGCAGCGGCATGAACACGGCAAACCAGTACAACGAGCCGGAAGCGCAGCCCGCGCGTCCGGTGCATACCGCCCCGGCAGATGGCGGCAGCGTGCCGCCCACCCCGCCGGAGCAGCCGCAGTACAGCGCCCCGGCGCAGCCGGAAAAGCCCCGCCGCAAGAAGAAGTCTGGCGGCGGAAAGCTGGCACGCAGCGTCGTGGCGCTGGTGCTGGCAGCAGCCATGGGCTTTGCGGGCGGCTTTGTGGGTGCAAAATACGGCGGCGGCAGCAAGGTGATCATCCAGCAGGTGGAGCGCCCGGCCAGCTCTGACAGCAGCACCGACAGCACCGGCAATTCCATCAGTGCCACCAGCGGCACCGGCCTGAGCACCGCACAGGTAGCCGAGATGGTCAGCCCCAGCGTGGTGGTCATCACCACCGAGCAGGTGGTCTACTCCCAGTGGTCCTGGTACGGCCAGAGTCAGGTGGAGAGCGGCGCCGGCAGCGGCGTCATCATCAGCTCGGACGGCTATATCCTCACCTGCGCCCATGTGGTGAGCGGTGCATCCAACATCACCGTGAGCATCGGCGACAAGGATTACCCCGCTACGCTGGTGGGCGAGGATACCACCAGTGATATCGCCGTGGTGAAGGTCGATGCTACCGGCCTGACCCCTGCCACCGTGGGCAACAGCGACAACCTGAAGGTGGGCGAAAGCGTCATGGCCGTGGGCAACCCGCTGGGTGAGCTGGGCGGCACCGTGACCAGCGGCATCGTCAGCGCCCTGAACCGCAGCGTCAGCATTCAGGGTTCCAGCTCTGTCAACACCATGTCCCTGATCCAGATGGATGCCTCCGTCAGCCCCGGCAACTCCGGCGGCGGCCTGTTCAACATGAACGGCGAACTGGTGGGCATCGTCAATGCAAAGTCCTCCGACAGTGATGCCGAGGGTCTGGGCTTTGCCATCCCGGTGAACGATGCCGTGAAGGTGGCGCAGGAGCTGCTGGAAAACGGCTATGTGACCGGGCGTCCCTATCTGGGCATCAGCTACTTTGCCGTGACCGACGCCCAGACCGCCGCCCAGCTGGGCGTGAATGCCTACGGTGTCTACATCGTGGAAGTGGTCAAGGGCGGCCCTGCCGACAAGGCGGGCCTGCAGGCCGGTGACCGCATCGTGAGCATGGACGGCAGCGAGGTTGCCACCCAGAGCGACCTTGGCACCCTGATGCAGGACCACAAGGCCGGTGACACCATCGAGATCACCGTCGCGCGCGGCGGTCAGATGCAGACCGTTAACGTCACCCTTGGCGAAAAGGGCGCAGAGAATAACTGAAAATAGTAAAAAGGCGAGAGTCCTCCGTTTTTTCGGAAGGCTCTCGCTTTTTTGTTTGTACCGCGCTCCGCGGGGGCAGAGGCTGTTGCCGAGGGATGTTCTCTTTTGACACCAAAAGAGAACCGGAAAAGTGCATTGCGCTCCGCGGGGTGACTTTCTGCTTGTTTTCAGCGTGCAAAGACGCTCCGCTGGGCCAGAGGTAGGGAGGGGTGTTCCAATTCCCCCCTCCCTACCTCTGGACTCCACCCACCCCGCAATGGGTCAAGGGCTGCACGCCCTTGACAATCCTAAAGAAGAAGTCGAAGCACAAAAAAGCTAGCGCTGCGCCAGTCGGCGCTATCGCTTTAACGCTTTTTTCGCTTCTCCATTAAAAGCCCCTCAGTCGCTGCGCGACAGCTCCCCCAAGGGGGAGCGGCTGCGCTCACAAGCTTTGCGCTTTAGCCGGAAACTGTACCGCCATGCCAAAGGCTCCCTCTCCGAGGGAGCTGGCAAAACCGTCAGGTTTTGGCTGAGGGAGTTCGTTCCAAACCCCCTCCCGTGAAAAAGTAAATCGGGAAAATCCGCAGATTTTCCCGATTTACAAATTACAAATAATTTTTCCGCTGAATATGCGCAGAGCAACGCGGCGCGCATTCAAATCGTCTTACACCGCACCAAAAATAGTTGCGCTGTACGGCGCAAGGGTGGCATTGCCGGTAAAAACGCGGCTTTGGCCGCGCCACAGGCTGGAAGAAGTGCCGTCGCTCAGCAGCTTCCACTGCCCGGCGGGCAGGGAGACGGTGCAGGCGGTTTCGGTGGGGTTATAAAAGACACACAGGGCGCTCCATGCTGCGCCGTCACCCCAGACGGCGGGCAGCATCCAGCCCACCAGCGGCTGCTCCAGTGCAAAGAACTGCAAAGCCTCCGGGGCGTGACGGTCGGTGCTGCCCAGCCGGGGAAAGGCTGCCCGCAGCGCCAGAAGCCCCCGGTAGTAGTCCACGAGGGCGTGGTACTTCTCGGCGCGGTTCCAGTCCAGACGGTTCAGGGTGGGGGAGGAGCGATAGCTGTTGCCCACGCCCTTTTTGGTGCGGGCGAACTCCTCGCCTGCCTGCATAAAGGGCAGGCCGAAGCTGGTCAGGTAGATGCCCGCCGCCAGCCGGTTCTGTGCCAGCGCCACGGTGTCCCGGGCGGTGAACTCCGGCTTTTCGTACCGGACGCAGAGCAGCTTGTCCCACAGGGTAAAGTTGTCGTGGGCGGAAACGTAGCTCACGATCTGGCTGGGCGCGTGGGGCGGCAGACGGTCGCTGCGGCACCATGCCGCCACTGCCGCGCCGATATCCCAGAAGCTGCCGGGCTTGCCCTCCACATAGCCCGGCTCCCGGGCATCGAAGCAGCCGCCCTTGATGGCGTCCCGGGTGTCGTCACAGAAGATGCCCACCCGCTCGTTGAGCATGGCAAGGTTCGCCTTGTTGGCTTCGTACCGGTGCAGCTGGCTGGCACCGCCCTGCCACGGCTCACCGTACAGCAGGATGTCCCGCCCGCCGGGCAGGGCATCCAGTGCGGCGCGCACCGCGTTGATGCTCTCGGCGTCGTACAAGCCCATCAGGTCGAACCGGAAGCCGTCGATGTGGTACTCCTTTGCCCAGTAGAGGATGGAGTCGATGAGGTAGCGCCGCGCCATGGGGCGCTCACTGGCAAACTCGTTGCCGCAGCCGCTGCCGTTGGAAAAGCTGCCGTCCGGGTTTTGCCGGAAAAAGTAGTAGGGCACGGTATTGTTTAAGGGGTTCTCGGTGCGGTAGGTGTGGTTATACACCACGTCCATCACCACCCCGATGCCTGCCGCGTGGAGGGCGGCGATCATCTCCCGGCACTCCCGGATGCGCACTTCGCCCCGGGTGGAGTCGGTGGAGTAGCTGCCCTCCGGCACGTTGAAGTTGGTGGGGTCATAGCCCCAGTTATACTGCCGCAGCAAGGGTTTTGCTTCGTCCACGCTGCCAAAATCAAAAATGGGCATCAGCTGGACGTATTTTACCCCCAACCGCTTGAGGTAGTTCAGGCAGGTGGGGTGGATGCCATCGCCGTGCAGGGTAGTGCCCTGCTGGGTAAAGGCCATATATTTGCCCCGCCACGCCGGGCGCACCCCGCTGGCGGCATCCTGCGAGAAATCCCGCACGCTCACCTCCCACACGGCGCGCTGTGCCGGGGGGATAGTGGGGCGCACATCCCGCTCCCACCCGGAGGGCGCGGTGCGGGCAAGGTCTACGATCATGCTGCGGACGCCGTTCACCCCCGCCGCCCGGGCGTATGGGTCGCCGGTCTCGCGGGTGATGCCGTCCACAGTGACGGCAAAGGTATAGTAGCGGCCGTGCTGCTCCCCGGGCAGCCAGACGCTCCACACCCCATGCGCCCCGCGCACAAGGGGCTCTGTGCCCAGCACGGCGCCGCCGTCTCCCTTGTGGTATAAGGTCACGGTGACCGCCTCGGCGGTGGGTGCCCACAGCCGCAGACAGGTGCCGCCGGGGGTGTAGTCCGGCCCAAGGGGGCCGGTGTAGTAGTTTTCGCGGTGGAAGGGTACGTTTTCAAACAGTATTTTCCACTGGGCAGGCGTTTTTGCAGCCATGGTCAGCTTCATTCCTTCTTATAAGATTTGTTATCTTCAGTGTATCGGACAATAGGCTTTTTTTCAAGAGGGAATCGACGTTTACCATGGAAATCAATCTTCCTATGAAGCCGTCCCCTTGGGGAAGGTGGCATCGCCGTAGGCGATGACGGAAGGGGTACTTCCCCCGCCGCGCGGCTGTTTCCGCAGGAAACCAGCGCGGCAGCTGCCGTTCCCGGTTGCGATGCCTTTCCATGAAAATGGGGTTCAGAAACGCCCGCAGGCGTTTCTGAACCCCGAAATTTAAAATTATTTTTCCGCTGAACATGGCCAGAGCGCAAGCGGAGGCCATCCAAAATCGTCTCACTCCAGATACATCCGCCGCAGCCGCATCAGGCGGGCGGGGGTCAGGCCGTATTCGGCTTCCAGATAGCTCTCAGCGCTGCCGTAGTCCTGCCGGATGGTGCGCAGCACAAAGGGCGCAGTCTCCGGGTCTACTCCGGCGGAGGACTGCCAGCGCATCCGCTGCGCCGGGTCGGCGGCGATCTCCGCCGCATGGTCAGCCATGGCCTTTTCGATCTCGGCGGCGCGGCAGAGGTTGGTGCGGGCGTAATCCGCGCAGATGGTCTCGTCCGAAGCGCCCAGCGCCAGCAGAATCAGCATGGCGGCGACGCCGGTGCGGTCCTTGCCCGCCGTGCAGTGGAACAGGATGGGCGTCTCGCCGGCTTCCAGCGCACGGAACAGCTCTTTGAACGCCTTGTTGCCGGTGAGCATCTGCCGGTATATCAGCTGGGAGAGGTTCGTCCCGGCAGGGGCGCTCTGCACCAGCCGCTGGATGTCGTTGGGAGAAAAATCGATCTCCTGCCCGGTGGCATCCCGCAGGCCGCAGATCTGCACCAGCCGTGCGCCGTCCGGCACATAGTCCGGCAGCTTGGCGGCCTCTGCGCCGCTGCGCAGGTCAAGGATGAGCCGCAGCCCCAGCCCGTCCAGCCGGGCGCGGTCAGCTTCGGTGGTCAGCCGCCCGGTGGGGAAGCCCCGGTAGATCTGCCCCCACTTTACGGTCTTGCCCTCGTCGGCGCGGTAACCGCCCAGCTCCCGGAAGTTGTTGCCGCCCGCAAAGGGCAGCTGGGTGCCCGGGGCGGGATGCTCCGGGGCAGCCTTGGCGGCGGCGCTGGAAAGCACCGGTGCGGTATAGAAGGGCTTTGCCGGGCGACCCCGGCGGGGCGGCAGGCTGGCGGTGCTGCCCAGAACCTCTAACAGGTAACTGCGCAGCAGGTCGATGTAGGCAGAGCTGGTGTCCCGCCGCTGCACCAGCGACACGCACAGCGGGGGCATATCCTCCAGCAGCACGTCCCGCACCCGGTCCAGCTCCCGGCGCGCGCCGGGCTCGTAGCGGGTCAGGCAGGTGCACAGCTGCTCCTGCACCAGATAGTAGGCCTGATAAAAGCTGGGGCCGATCTCGGCATTGGGGGCAAAGCCTGCCCGGGCACAGGCCGCCCACAGCGGGCTGAACAGATCCTGCCGCAGGCTGGGCAGCAGCACCCGCTGCCCGCGCAGCTCTGCCAGCGGGATGCGCTCCTTTTCCCAGAAGGGGTGTCCCCGTGGCACCAGCAGACAGGCGGGGTCTGCCCGCAGGGTGGTGCGCGCCAGCACCGGTGCGGCGCAGCCAAGGTCGATGACCAGACCCGCGTCCAGCTCGCCCTGCTCCACTCCATCGGCCACGGCGTCGTTGTCCAGCAGGCGGAACCGCATCTCCACATGGGGGTACTGCTGCCGGAACTTGTCCAGCTGGGTCTCCAGCCCGGGCAGATAGTCCGGCACCAGCGCCACGCTGATGCCGATGCGCACCGGCTGGGCAGACTGGATCTCTGCCCGCAGCGCGGCCTGCATCTGCTGGAACTGCTCCACCACCGGGGCGGCATGGCGCTGCAGGCTCATGCCCCGGTCTGTGAGCGCCAGCTTGTGGTGGGCGCTGATGAACAGCGGCCCGCACATTTCGGCTTCCAGCGCAGAGATGCTCTGGCGCAGCGCCTGCCGCGACAGGAACAGCCGCTGTGCGGCGCGGGTATAATTCATTTCTTCGCACAGGGTCAAAAAGTAGTGTAGCTGGCGGATATCCATGGTCTCCTCCCGGGAAAGTTTGTTCTGGAAAAAGAATACCGCTTTTTCGGCGGAATGTAAAGAGAGGACAACAAAAAGCCGCTGCACGGCGGCAGCCGTGCAGCGGCTCAGAAGCTTGGAGGATCAGATCAGGCTCAGAGCCTCTTCATCGCCAACCAGAATGAAGTCCGGGTGCAGCTGCAGGATGCTTGCGGGCACCTCGGGGGTGACAGGGCCGAAGAAGGCCTTTTTGACGATCTCGGCCTTGCCTGCGCCGTTGACCACCATCAGCACCTTGCGTGCCTGCATGATGGTGCGGATGCCCATGGTATAAGCCTGCTTGGGCACCAGATCCACGTTGCCGTCAAAGAAGCGCTTGTTGGCCTCGATGGTCTCCTGGGCCAAGTCCACGCAGTGGGTGCCCAGATCAAAGGCATCGTGGGGCTCGTTGAAGCCGATGTGACCGTCATGACCGATGCCCAGCAGCTGCAGATCCACGCCGCCCACGCTGCGGATGACCTCGTCGTAGCGCTTGCACTCGGCTTCGGCGTCCATGTTGGTGCCGTCCGGCAGGTTGATGTGGGCGGGGTCGATGTTCACATGGTCGAACAGGTTGCGGTGCATAAAGCTCCAGTAGCTTTCCGGGTGCTCCTTGGGCAGGCCGCGGTACTCGTCCAGATTGACGGAGGTGACCTCAGAAAAATCCAGATCCCCCTCGTTGTAGCGCTCCACCAGCTTCTCATAGGTGCCAACGGGGGTGCCGCCGGTAGCCAGACCCAGCACGCAGTCGGGCTTCATGATGACCTGCGCAGAAATGATGTTTGCTGCCTTGCGGGACATATCAGCGTAGTCCTTTGTACGAATGATCTTCACGATAAACGACCTCTCTTCTTCATTTACTCTTTGTGGGCGGTGCACAGCGGCACACGCCCGCATCTGGTTCAAGTTTATCACATTTGCCAACAGAAAGCCACAAAACGGCACAATTTTTCCGGTTTTCCGTTTCTTTTGGAAAAAGTGCCTTAAAAACCGGTTGAAGTATCGTTCTTTTGCACAAAAAAAGGGGTGCGCAGGGGGTCAGTCCGCAAAGCCAGCCTTCTGCAGGGCGGTGAGCAGCAGCGGGATGAGCACCAGCTGCGCCACGATGCCCGGCACGGCGGTGAACAGTGCCCCGGACAAAAAGGCGCTGAAGGGAAAGCTGCCGCCGGTCAGCCCGGCCAGCACAAAGCGCACGATGCCCCAGACGATGCGCCCGGACACCATAGCGGTCAGCAGCACGGCGTAGAGCGCGGGCAGACTGTGCTTTGCCCTGCGCCACAGCAGCCCGGACACCAGCCCGTAGGTAGCCAGCTCAAAGGCCATGGAGATGGCCACCGGGAACATGGGCGGCATGCCGAACAGCACCGAGCGCAGCAGCGGGGCGGCAAAGCCCACAGCCAGCCCCCACGGGCCGTCCAGCACAAAGCCGCACAGCAGCACCGGGAAGTGCATCGGGCAGAGCATATTGCCCACCTTGGGTACCTGTCCGGTGAGCAGGGGCAGCACAAAGGCCAGCGCTAAAAACAGGGCAGCCGGCACAAGCTGCCGCACAGGCAAAGCGTTTTTGGTTTTCATAAGGGCTCCTCCATTTTCAGCCGCAAAATAAAAAGGGGACTGCCCGGCATTCCATGCCAAAGGCAGACCCCTTCGTGGCGTCTGTTTCAAAAAAATATTGCTTGCTGGGGAAAGCGGCAGGCTGCTGCCCGCCCGTGTCCGGCTTCCTGCCGGAACGATGGTCAAAAGTATAACAAACCAGTTTGCCCCTGTCAAGCGGGGCGGGATGTCTGCAAAATAGACAAAAATCGGTCTATTCGCAAAAAAATTTCCCCGGGGCTGTACATTTTGCTGGAAGAAGCTTGACCTTTTTGCGCAGAATGGATAATATAAAATTGAAAAAAAGCGCGCTGCGGCAATCTTGACGCCGGGGCGCTGACGAGAGGCTTTTTTGAGCGCATGAATTCTGAGGTTCATACGGGAGGACCATCATGACAAATGCTGAAAAACTTACCCTGAAAAAGCACGCCTGCCACATCCGCATGGGCGTGATCGAAGGGACCCACAGTGCAGGCTGTGGTCATCCGGGCGGCAGTCTGAGCATCGCAGATGTGCTGTCTTATCTGTACTTTAAGGAACTGAACGTAGACCCTGCCCAGCCTAAGATGGCGAACCGCGACCGTCTGGTGCTGTCCAAGGGTCATGCCGCCCCGGCACTGTACGCAGCGCTGGCAGAGCGGGGCTTCTTCCCGGTGGAAGAGCTCAAGACCCTGCGCAAGATCGGCAGCCGCCTGCAGGGCCACCCCAACATGAACAGCGTGCCCGGCGTGGATATGTCCACCGGCAGTCTGGGTCAGGGCATCTCTGCCGCCTGCGGCATGGCGCTGGGCGCAAAGCACGCCGGCTCTGCCGTGAACGTTTACGCCATTCTGGGCGACGGCGAGGTGGAAGAGGGCGAATGCTGGGAGGCCTTTATGTTTGCCGCCCACTACGGCCTTTCTAACCTGTGCGTGATGCTGGACCGCAACCATCTGCAGATCGACGGCACCACCGAGACTGTCATGAACAGCGCCCCGCTGGAGGATAAGCTCCGCGCCTTTAACTTCAATGTGGTCACCATCAACGGCCACGACTTTGACCAGATCGAGAGCGCCGTGCAGGCTTTCCACGCCGAGACCGAAAAGCCCACCTGCATCATTCTGGATACGGTCAAGGGCACCGGCGTTTCCTATATGACCAATTCCGTTGCATGGCACGGCAAGGGCCCCAACGATGAAGAGTATCAGGTGGCCATGAACGAGCTGAACGCCGCCTATGCCGCGCTGGAACAGGAGGAGAACTGAGATGGCAGACGTGAAAAAGATCGCGACCCGCGACAGCTACGGCAACACCCTGAAGGAACTGGCCGCGGAAGGCCACGATGATCTGGTGGTGCTGGACGCCGATCTGGCCGCCGCTACCAAGACCGGTATGTTTCAGAAGGCATACCCGGATCGTCACTTTGACTGCGGCATCGCCGAGGAAAACATGGTAGGCGTGGCAGCAGGTCTGGCCGCTATGGGCTATGTGCCCTTTGTTTCCAGCTTTGCCATGTTCGCAGCCGGCCGCGCCTTTGAGCAGGTGCGCAACTCTGTGGGCTACCCCCACCTGAACGTGAAGATCGGCGCTACCCACGGCGGCATCTCCGTGGGCGAGGACGGCGCTTCCCACCAGTGCTGCGAGGACTTTGCTCTGATGCGCAGCATCCCCGGCATGACCGTCATCTGCCCTGCCGACGATATCGAGGCACGCGCCGCTGTGCGCGCCGCTTACGCCATGGAAGGCCCCGTCTACCTGCGCTTTGGCCGTCTGGCTGTGCCGGTGTTCCACGATGAGGCCAACTACCACTTTGAGCTGGGCAAGGGCGAGCAGCTGACCGAGGGCAACGATATTGCCATCATCGCCACCGGTCTGATGGTCAACGAAGCCCGCATGGCTGCCGAGCAACTGGCTGCCGAGGGCATCCACGCCCGGGTCATCAACATCCACACCATCAAGCCCCTGGACGAGGAGATCGTCCTCAAGGCTGCCAAGGAGTGCGGCAAGGTCATCACTGCCGAGGAGCACAACGTCATCGGCGGTCTGGGCGAAGCCGTCTGCGCCGTCCTGAGCGAGAAGCTGCCCACCCCCGTGCGCCGCGTGGGCGTGCAGGATGTGTTCGGCTGCTCCGGCCCCGCATGGGATCTGCTGAAGAAGTTCGGTCTGGACGCTGCTACCATCTGCAAGACCGCCCACGAGATGCTGGGCAAGTAAGCGCTCTTTTATAGCAATACGCGTTTAAATTTTAAGGCCGCCGCACAGTGCTTTGTGCGGCGGCCTTTTTTGAACGGTGTATCGCGGGGGAGGTAAGAAAATTCGCGTTTGCAAGCGCAGCGCAGCAATGAAAGCCCCAGTGGGGCTTTTAAGCGACGGAGCGGTCTTGCGCAGCAAGATGGAGGGGCTTTGCCCCGACAAGTTCCGCCACGATGCACAGAATGCAGACAATGCAAGGAAAAACACGGCTTTCCCGCCGGTGT
>ERZ1694706.254-NODE-254-length-24769-cov-24.682933_pt1 | contig 24769 bp, 19 predicted proteins | sample MGYA00581716_ERZ1694706 | MGnify/ENA primary metagenome ERZ1694706 (study PRJEB42213, sample SAMN07424529) | human gut metagenome | biome: ENVO:00009003; feature: ENVO:2100002; material: ENVO:00002003 | host: Homo sapiens | place: USA | collected 2014 ... | reverse complement strand
GCGAGAAGTAGTCCGTATTGTACTTCTGGGAAAGCGCTTGCCCGCTCTCGGTGAGAAACAGATAGGTCACGCGGCCATCTTCAGCGGATAAATTGACAAGCCCGGCTAACCCGACAGCACAGCCTGCACCGGTGCCCACACAGCTCAGCCAGCCGCCGCAGCGCGTACTCAACAATAAGCTGGCTACAATGAGTAGAAACGCTCCGAACAGGGTCAGAAACAGACAGATCCAGCCGCCCCGGTTTGCCAAAGTGCAAAGAATCAGGTCGGAATTACCTACCGGGGTGCTGACACGGTAGGGGGCAGAACCGAAAGGGCGCGCCAAGAGCAACGAGCGCCAGGTGCTATACGCTTGGTACGCTGTGCTGCTAAGTTCTTTTGATGAGAGCGTGGAAAAATCGCTGATTCCAAAATAGTGCAGCCGGACTGCTAGTTTGCGGTATACCAGCTGCCCAAGCCGGAAAGGCCCTGCCGGGTTTTGCATCCCGCTGCACAGCTTTAAAAACGCATACCCTACCCCACCCGTCAGGGCACCAAACGCAACGAGGGAAAGCGTGTGCTTTATCGAACAATAAAGCAGCGCCATGACCCCGCAATCTAGAAGACAGACAAGCAGCGTGCCTAGCTCGTTTAGTACAAAAAATCCTCCGGCGTATACGGCGAGCAGCAGCAGCGCGGCGCGGAAGCGGACCCCTTCGTTCCAAGCATCATTGGTGACGGCGGCAGAAAAGCCGATGACAAGGATCAGCTTGAGCGCCTCTGTCAATTGGAAACTGTGCCCTCCAAGAGAGGCCCACGCCCATGTGCTATTGATTGGTTTAGAGAAGACCCTCAAAAAGACAAAGGATATGGCGCTTGCTGCAACGCATAAATTATAGATAAGCGTCTGCGGCATCACGCGCAGCAGTGCAAAAACAAGGGCGGTGCAGATGCAGCCCACAAAGGCCAGCAGGCAAAAAATCTTCAGTTCATTTGCGTTTGCGGGGTGCAGGCTTACCTGCAAGGCCATGCCCATGGCACTGAAGATGGCGGACACACGCAGCGGAAGGGCTGCGGCCCCTGCACAGTAAACCAGCAGGGCTCCACCGGCGCAGTAGACGGCCAGAGTTGGCCATACGGTGCGGAAAGCCGCAGCGGCTTCTGCGCCGTCCGTGCGGGCAACATAGCCTTGCAGCGCCACACAGAGAACGACAAAGGCCACCGTGTCGCGCAGGGCTTTGAATGCAGGGTGCTTATGCTTATGACGGAACATGCGGCCTTTCTCCTCTCTGCGGCAGATCAGTTTTTGAATGTCGGGCGGGACTGCTTTTTCGGTGCTGCATCGGCCTGATGGAACAGGTCTTGGATTTTGTCTCCCATGGAGCGTTTGGGGGGCTCGGTTTCAATGTTGTTGAGGTCTGCCTTCTGCGGCTCTGTCTCCGGTTCATCGCCGGGCAGCAGCACGAAGGCCAGAGGGCTGCCACACAGCGCAAAGAGCGTTGCGTGACTGGGGTCCTTGGTGAGCACTTGATCCAGTGCGATCTCATCCTCGATGATCTTCCCCTGAAAACGACTGGCATTTTGGTTGTTTCCGTTCAGCTTCAAGTAGTAATGATCGTCTTTTTGGCTGCGATAAATTAAAAGGGGTGCGTCATGGGAGATAAACTTGGCGTTATAACCGTTCTCCCGCAAAGTCAGATAATTACTACAGCAGCCTTCGCTGGGCAGTCCGCCGAAGGGAATGATCGAGATGAAGTCGCCGCCCTCAGATGGAAGTCCGATGACCTGTGGAGGCAGGAACTTTTCGGGGTTTTTGCCACTTTTTTGATAAACCAGCAGCTTGTCCTGTTTGTCAATAATGAACGTATCATCACCCAAATGCACGGCATATTGAAGCCGGTTTTCGACATCCTTTTTGAACTGTGCGCTTTTGCGCTGGAGGTTGCTTTGGCTATTGGTATGGTACAGCATCACCAGCAATACGAAGACAATGAGCAGGGTAGCAACGATACATACAACGAACAACACGAGTTTCATTCTCGATCACTCCTCTTTTTTGAATTACGGCTGTCAGGCGGCACTTTCAGCCTTGGCGGAAGAAGCGCGGCTCTGGGCGATCTGTCGGCGGATTTCAAGGGCGGATTGGACACAGTAGACAGAAATTCCATCCAACAGAAAAGCGAGCCCACAGCCGGCAAAGGAGGTGAGGTCGTGGTTATACCACAGCATTGTGATTGCCTTCTGCACGAGGGTGCGGTCGCCTTCCAGTATCTGTCTGGTAAGCTCATCGATCGTCTCCATGTGCTTCGTCCGGGTGGACAGCATCGACCCGGCCAGCGCCGTGCGGAGAGTGCTGAGTTCGTGGCTCCACAGCTCCTTCACCTGCTGCCATGCAGCATCGGCATCTGGGTCGCCAGCGGCCTGCTCGACGCTCTCCAGCAATGCCGCTTCCGCAGAGACGCGTTCGGAGACCGTTCGGTTGAGCTCTGCAAGCTGAAGATAGCGTTCAAGGTGGTCCCGCAATGGGAGCGGGTCGGTTTTGAGCCCGGCGTTCAGAGCGGCGGTAATGAGCTTGTTGATTTGCTCGGACAATGCCGATGTATCAACACTGGCCTGTGCAAGGAGTAATTGGATGGCGTGAGCCGTCTCTTCTGCGGTGGTGGCGGCATCTGCGTTGAGAGCCTGCAACCGGATGCGGAGGGAGCGGACGTCGGCCTTCAGTTTCTTCAAAGTGGCGCCACTTCCCGCTTCTGCTTCAATGGCATCCATCAGGGCATAGGCTCGCTCAAGGTCGTTATTTTGGAGCAATCCAATTAGTTGGTCGAGTTCAAAGTATTCGGTCTGCTTCTTCTGGGCATCGTTATAGCGGCTGCGGATGAGGTCGTAATCCCCTTCGGTCAGCATGTTGTTGGCAGTGTTCTGTTCCTGCATGACCTGTGCTTCGGTGCGCAGGGCTGTCAGTTCACCGGAAATCGTGCTGTATAGGCTGCCCATGTCGGAAGAAATAGCGGACTGCACATCGGGCAACAGCTGAGTGGAGTAGGCGCTGTTTAATGTGGTCATGGCGTGGCGCATGTATACAGAGGTCGGTGTGCCGATGTTGATAAAGCTCATAGCACTGAATGCCACAGAGAGCAAGAACGCGGCGCAGCCGGCGAGATGGAAGCGCTCCGCACAGACCAGCTCGATACCCTGCACGAGCAGGCTGGCCAGCACCGCCACCATCGCCGAGCTTGGAAAAAACACGGTATGAAAACCCGCCATCGTGCTGAACAGGCTGATGCCCGCAGCAACCAGAAGGATGCCCTGCAAGACCCAGAGCTTGGCCTGCTGCCGCCAGCTGATTTTTTCTTTGTCCGTCATGATCTCCTCATGCTCCTTTCTGGATGCGGGTGGGTGGTTCGTCCACGTCCTGCGGCTGCGCGGAAGGGGCGGCCTTAAACAGGTCGTCCAGTAGACCATTCAGGTCGGAAGGAATGGCATCCTTTTCTTCCGGCGGGGCAGCAGGTTTGGGCTTCGGCTTGCCTTTGTCTGGCTCCGGGAACTGCTCGTTTTTATCGATCGAATGGATATCCAAAAAACGCAGGGCGATAAGGCCGTCCAGCAGCCTGTCCAGACAGTGGCTCTTCCAGAGCCGGCAGAAGAGCTTTCCGGCCACGCCGCAGCCCGCCAGAATAGCTGTCAGGTATACAAAGCCGATCCCGGCATCCCGCAGCAGCGGCAGCATGGCGGGGAACGCTGCCAGCGCTTGCAGCAGCTGCACAAAGCCTTCCGCGACCGGAAGGAAAAGGAGGGCAAGACAAAGAATGCAGAACAGAAAGAGGCAGGTCAGCCAGCGCAGCAGAACCCCCGCTGCTGTACGGTCCAGCGCGATGCGGAACCGGTTCTGTTCCTGTGGTGCAGTGCCCTGCGCATCATCGTCGATGTTGTTCAAATCGACGGCCTCGCGGGGCATTTGTCTGCGGTCATGCTTCATGTCGGTTCGCCTCCTTGGCTCTCTGGGGTGGTTCGTTCACCCTCATGAACGAAATCCGACACAGAAGGATGACTTCTTACAAAAAACTTCACAGAAAGTTCATATTTCGCGCTACCCGGCCAGCGTATCCAGAATCTGCTGTGCATCACGGAGAAGGTTCTGATCGGCATTCGATGCCCGCCCAAGCAGGATGCTGTAACCGGTCTCAGCGGAGGGCAGCTTGCAGTGCAGATACAGGCAGTGCATCTCCTCGCCGTTTTCTGTACGGCAGATGCCGGTGTCCACAGCCGCCAGCTGTGCGCCCTCGGGTGCACGCAGACCCAAACTCTCGGCCCGGTGCCGGAACACTTCGGCCAGCTGTGCCTGTTTTTCTTCCGGCAGCCCGACCTGCCGAGTGCTGTTGGCCGGGGTCGTGCCATGCTCTGTGCGCCGAAAATCGTTCGGCGCAAGGCATTCAAACTGAAAACGCAGGCAGCCATCCGCAACGCTTTCGATCCACAGCAGGGGCAGCAGCAGGCTGCACAGCACGGCACCATTCGCGATGCGGGAATAAGCGGCACGGAAAGCTTCCTGCGTGGCAAGATCTTCGTCGTTGAACAAAAAGCCGCCGTCTGTCTGCAAAAGTGCGCCGTTGGGCAGCGGGCACAGCAGTCCTTCCGGGGCAAGATAGCGCCGCAGCACATCGCAGTAGCAGCTGCTGTCCAGAGCTTCTGCCGCCAGTGCAGCTTTTTCCTCTGCGGAAGCATCCGGTGCAAAGGGGATATCATACTCCAGCAGTGCGGCAGTGGTGACGATCTCCAAAGCCCCGGACACATTGCACAGGACGTTTGCACCCGAGGAATAGCCGACTGCGGGGCAGTAATAAAACAACAGGTCGTTGACGCTTTGCGAAAGAGAATTTTCTGCCCAAGCCTTCGTTTCGCCGGATTGGCGCACGATGGTAAAACAGCGGCCGACGCCGAATGAGGAGTCTTTTGGGGGCAGCTGATAATACACCAGATCCTGCAGCGGTTGGGACAGGCTCAGGCAGACCGGCTGGCCGTAGCCGTTTGTGCCCAGCTGCGGATCATACAGGGTGTCGTACAGGATGTGGCGCAGGCCGAAACCGTTGTCGGGATCGCCAAAATTGCGGCCCAGAAACCAGTCAAACGCCGGGTCCAGCGTCTGATTGTCAAATCCCGGGGAGGAAGTTTCGCCATCGGTAAGCGGATAGCCTTCGCAGCTGTAAATGATGCCTTCCCGTGTTCTGCGGAAGGACAGTTCACGGTTCAGCACCCAGTATTCAAAGGTGTGGCTGGCTTCTGCAAACGTCCGATGCAGCCCACAGGCCGTGGCGGCAACGGTACCGGCAGCCAGAGCGGCCAGAAAATCACGACGGCTGATCTTATGCTTCGTCATAGCGGATCTCCTCCTCCATTTCAATTTGCTCCGGCAGCAAAAGCGGCTGCGCAGCGGTCTGCGGGGGTGCGATCAACAGTCCGGTAAGGAACATGCAGCCGCAGCGGGCAAGCAGTCCGTTGATCGAGTATTCGTCCAGCCAGGGCAGGTTCAGGCCAAGAAAGCTGGGCAGCACGCCTGTGCAGGCCAGGGTGTGCAGCAGCATCTGGGTGGCAAAAAAGCTCACAATGAGCACCGCCATGGTGCTGCGGCGGGGATCGCCGCGGTTTGCTGCCATACCGCCCAACAGCAGCAGGGCCAGCAGTGCGGCAAACAGCACCGCAGCAGCGGGGCCCAGACGATTTGCCGCGATCAGGATCTGCCCAAAGAAAGCCAGAGTGGTTTTGTTCGTGCCGGCGCTGCCGGAGCTGACGACCAGAAGCCAGTGCTGATTGGCGGCGACTTCCGACCATGTGGGTCCGCGGGGACCGACTGCAAACTGCCCGCCGCACCAGTCACAGAACGCGTTCCACAAGGCTGCGGCGTAGGGCAGAAGAAAGCCTGCTGCCCCGCCCAGCGCCAGAAGCAGGCCCGGATGCCGGACAGCGGGGCGCTTCCGGCGCTGCGGATGGGGCTGCGGCGCAGTGACCAGAAGAACCAGTACACAGAGCGCTGCGGTCAGGAGCAGATCTCCGCCGGAGCAGCCTCCGCAGTAAAGCAGGATGCAGTGGAACAATGCCGCAAAACAGGCTTCCAGCCGACGATGCCGGAAGGGCTGCAAAAAAGCAAGGGTGCAGAACTCCAGTACGATCAGAGGAAAAATCATGCTTGTGAGGAACAGGTTGATGCGCAGACCGGAAAGGGTAAGCATGCCATTCTGCCCCAGCAGCAGGAAAAGCAGATAGACGGCAATTTCTGCCAGCCGCAGCCGGCGCAACATACAAAACAGCGCGGCGTCATCTTCCATTTTTTTCAGAAAGGCAGGCCCCGCCGCTGCGCCCAGAAACAGGGCGGCAGCGCCAAAAGCCGCAGTCAACGGCACATATACGGCGTATGAGGTAAAACTGACGAGCAGCGCACAGCCTACTGCAAGGATGGAGAGCGCGCTCCAGATGATTACCAGATCAAAAAGGTTGAAGATGAAAAAGGAAGAGACAAAAAGGCACAGGCAGGTACACACGATCCACCCGACAGGGACAATGAGACCTTCGGCGCACAGGCTGTCAAAGGCGGCAGAAAAAACTGCGATGCCGGAGATGCTCAGAAAGAAAGCGACCATGCACAGCAGGGTGAACTCCAGCTGAAAGGAAGCAAGCCGGTCAAGGTGATGTTTTTGCTTGAACTGCTCCATCCGTTCAAACGGCGTATGCAAGGGGGTCTTGCTGCGCACAACAGCCAGCGTCAGCAGGCCTGCCAGAATGCCGACAGCTGCTGGGGACAGATGCTCCGCAGCGAAAAAGACCAGCAGGTCGCCCAGCGCCGCGCCGAAAAACGCCGCCGCTGCCAGCACAGGCAGCCAGAGCAGAACGCGAAAAACCACGAAAACTGCGCCGGCAAGGGTTTCTTTGTTGAACTTCATGATGATTCCTCCTTTGCGGCAAGGGGGTCATGCGTCATCGGCCTCAAAGCCGAAGCGCTCCACCTTGATGTCCTCTTCTTTCAACTGATGATAGATCTTTTCCGCGTCGGCTTTGTCGTCAAACGGAAGTGCGTACGGCAGGGTCTCTACGGCGTTTTTGAGGTCAGAGAGAGAGGCGCTGTGATAGTGATCCTTCAGGATCTTTAATCCGCGCATAAAGCGACCGTTCCAGCTTTGGATCACGACCTGATATTTCTTGCTGGGGTCAAGGTCGAACGGATGCTTCGGGTGGGAGTCCTGCAGGGAGCTGGTGATGAAAGAACAGAGGTCGTCAGCCGTGCTTTCATACTCCTCGATAAGGTCCAGCAATGGGTCCTCTTTTCTGTCCACATAATGGACAAGATCAAACAGCTTCGGCTTCTGGTGCGGCGGCAGATCCTGCCGGGGCTGGGGCTCCTGCCAGCCGCTGGGGTCAAAGGCCGTGGTGCAGGGAGGCAGTTCGGTCACGAACTTAATGCTTCCGTGCAGAATGACCAGTGCCTGCCCCGTTTTCAGGGAGGCCAGCTGTGCCGGCGTGATGAGAGAACAGGAATCGTGCTCCACGCGGTCGTCCGACACACGGTCGCCGCAGAGCTTGCTCATTTTTTCCAGAGTATAGAGGTCGTTGGTGCGGTACATCACCGTGAGGTCGGCATTGGAGCGGATGGTCTCCGCTTCGGACTCGCCGTAAATGGTCTCCAGCTGCTTGAGGCTTTGCAGCACGATGAAAGTGCGGATGTTCCGGGAGCGCCCGGCTGCCATCATGCGGCTCAGCGATGAGATCCGGCCGATGTTGCCGGCTTCTTCCAGCAGAAAATTCATCCGCCGGGGCAGGCGGCCATTATATTTCTCCTGCGCAAGGCTGACGAAATGCCGCATGATCTGGTCGATGATGACTGCGGCCAGTGGAGAATACATCGGGTTTTCGTCAGGCAGGATCAGCCAGATGGCCAAAGGCTTCTGCCCGTCCAGCTCGTTGATGTGCAGATCATCGTTGGCAATAAAGCCGCGCAGCACATTGCTGCGCAGAAAACGGGACAGACCCTCCAGCATTGTGGAGCGGATGCCGCCGCGCGTATCCGAGGCAGTGCTGATATAGCTGTAAAGCTCACTGCTCACGATGGAATCTTCCGGCAGATGATGCATCAGGTGCTCCAGATAGGTGTCCCGGCCGAAAACGGTGCTGCCGTGGCCGGAATAGTGCCGGTCGCCCTGCATGATCAGGTTCTGGACACTGGCGATGTTGATCTCTTCCGGTTGGGCGCACTCCATCAGTGCATAGGCTGCGGCAATGAATACCGAGCGTGCACTGTTGATCCAGAAGGGATCGCTCTTGCTTTCTGCATACAGCGTGTATGCCAGATCTTCCAGCATTTCGCCGCCCTGCTTCATGCGCATGGGGTCGCCGGATAAGTACAGCTCCGCAGGGGCGCTCAGCACATTGACGCACTCGGATGCCAGCATATTGCGGAAATCGATGACATGTACGGTATAGTCTTTGCTCATCCGGCAGGCGTTGCGGCGGTAAAGCTCACCTTTGGGGTCAACAGCCAAAAAGGACTCCTGCGCCTCGATCAGGCTGCGCACCAGATTCTGGGTGCCGCAAAAGGACTTTCCGGCACCGGTCACACCCAGAAAAATGCCGTTGCTCTCCCCGGCGTGCACCCAGCAGCGGTTGTTTTCGCAGTACAGCACCGGGCCGCCGCCCGCCTGTCCCGCCAGGGACAGCGCTGCTTTGATATTCTCCTGTTTTGTCCAGCTTTCTCCACGGATCATATTATCGAACCTCCTTTTTCAGAGAAGAATACAGGGTTTTCAGCTTCAGCAGCGGAATAAATTCGGAAAAATCAGCCTGCTGGGCCAGTGTGCAGGCCAGCCGCACCGCCTGACGCGCGTTCCGGGTGCCGGTCTGGTGCACCAGTTTTTGCAGGATCGCATCCGTTTCGGGAAGATCTTCCAAACGGATGTTCAGCTGATCGATGAGCGTCTGGCGGGTGATGCCGGCCAGCGTCTGCTCGGAATAGGGCGGGATCCGGACCCAGTGCATCTGATTCGGGTCCAGCAGGGCGCTGATCTTTTCCATCAGGAGCAATTGGCTGCGGTTCGGTGCCGACGGCAGGAAAAAGAGCAGGGTGGCATGCGCTGCCATACTGGGCAGCTCGCGGAAAAACAGCCGGGTCTGCTCTTCGCCGAAATGTGCGGCCAGAACGGTGATGTCCCAGGCAATGACACCCTCGTACTCGTTGGTGTACACGGCGCTGGCGCGGATGCTGCGCAGCGTCTGGCAGAGCTGATCCATGCTGCCGTCCAGCTGATATTCCAGCATCAGATCCAGTCCGCCAAAGCTGCGTACACCGGCCTGCGCAAAGGCACGGCTCAGGTAGTTGGCTGCGGTGGTGCGGCCGTTGCCTTCATCCAGTGTCAGGATGAAATGCCCGGGCTGGATGCCGAGACGATGATACTGCTGGGCGCGGAGGCAGCACTGCTGCACTGCGTCCACCAGAGGCTCCATGCCGATGGGTGCGGGAATTTGATTCATATTGCTGCCTCCTGTTCTTCCTTGCAGGGAAACCCGATGTGGTCGATCAGACCGTAACGCAAAGCCTCGCTGCTGTCCATCCAGCTGTCACGCTCACAATCCTGCTGGATGTCCTGGACCGTGTGGCCGGAATGGACAGCGAGGCGCTCGGCCAGCTTGTACTTGGTGCGCTGGATATTTTCTGCGGCGATCTGAATGTCGGTGGCCTGCCCCTGCGCCATGCCCAGCGGCTGATGGATCATGACGCGGCTGTTGGGCGAGGCATAGCGGCGGCCCTTCGTGCCGGCTGCCAGCACCAGTGCCGCCATGGAGGCCGCCAGCCCGACGGCGGCCGTAGTCACCGGGCAGGACAGCGCCTGCATGACATCGTAGATGGCCAGCCCGGCCGAGACCGAGCCGCCGGGGCTGTTGATCACAAGGGTGATAGGCTCCTGAGAATTGTCCTCCAGATAATGCAGCTGGGTGATGATGCTCAGGGCGGCTTCGTCGTTGATCTCACCGTTTAGATAAATGGTGCGCTTGGACATCAGATCGCGGCTCAGCACGCTCATGATCTGCTCCTTGCCGTTTACGCTGACGCTTACTTCCGGGATGTGGTACATAAAAAATCGACCTCCTTTTTTTGCAGGGGTCCGGCCCGGCGGACTTCTGCCCGCCGGGGGAGTCTGTTCTCTGCCTTTCGCTCTCTATAACGCACAGCGACCCGGTTTTATCATCTGAACAGCAAAAAAGATCCCGCTTCCGGTCGGAAGTGGGATCTTTTGCAAGAAACGGCTCAGATCAGCTGAGCAGATAATTCAGTTCTTCGCAGTCGGAGGGAACGTTGATCTTCGACTTTACGACAAGCCGGATGGCCCGCTGCTTTAAGGTGCTGCGGTAGGTGGAGTTCAGGCCCTGACGCAGGGCGGTTTCAAAGTCGGTATAGATATCCAGCACAGCAGCTTCGGGGTAACCGTCCGTTTCCTCGTTCAGCAGCAGAATGGCAAACTTGGCAAGGCCGCTCAGGTAGGACAGATGCGCCTCGTTGACGCCCATCTGGGTCTGGATGGAGTCCCTCAATGCGCGCTGTGCGTGGCGCAGAGCCTCCTGATATTCACCGCGCTCAAAGAGCATCACGGCCAGCTGCATGGCGCATTTGGGTGCGACCTTCAACGTTTCCAGTGCTTCCCGCAGGACGGCTTCTTCCCGCCGGTGGTCATTGAAATCCCGGCAGACATCGGCTTCGCAGTCGTAACTGCCCTCGTCATCCGGGAACTGCTGGCGGTACAGCTTCAGCAGCTGATCGATCTCGGCTTTGTATTTTTCCAGCTCTTTTTCGCTTCCGGAAAGGGATAGCTGTGTCTCGTACCCGATTAAGAAGCGATAGCCTCTCCATGACCAGAAGAACTTGGGGATTTTTACCAGCGTCTTGCAAACGGCTTTGCAGCGTTCTCCCTGACCGCACTCCATGCCGTATTGCAGATAGTCGGCCAGAAGATCGACGCTCTTGGGATAAAAGTCCAGTCCGCGCTCCAGCGTAATGCAGGCTAAGTTATAGAGATCGCACTGTGCCAGAACGACGCATAGATTATGCCACGCATCCGCACTGCCGCTGATCTGGGGCTGACGCAGAAGCTGCTCCAAAAAAGTCGTGAGGTCTTTCAGGATCTGCTGCTTTTCCTCGGGCTCTGCCGTGGAAAAGTCCCGCAGATAACGGCTCTCCACGATATCGGTCGCAAGGCCGAGGGTCAGACAGGCCGAAGAATCCTCCTGAGGATCAAAGTCGGTGTATTCTGTCTCGTATGCCATGGTTTATACCTCGCTTTCGTTGTCAGATGGATCGGTTTTTTTGGCTTTTTCCTGTGCATCGATCTCCGCAATTTTCCGATTGATGTCTGCCAGCATTGCGTCCAGATCAAGTTTATCGGAGCTGGCAGACTTTGCGTCAGACTCGGGTGTATCGGAATCCGGGGAGAACGGGTCAAATAAAGGATTGCCGGAACCCGAGAACCGGTCTGACTGTCGTTCTTCTTTTTTGATCTCATTGAAATCCAGAGAAACACGAACACCTCTTGCCGGCGTTTTGATGGGAAGCACCGGATAGGCGGGGGCATAGCCCGAAATATCCAGCAGGTTGACGATGGCGGGCTTGCAGCGGGCCGAGAGAAGAAGCACTTGATTCTTTTCTTTGTCCAGCTGCTGGAGATCATAAACGGACAGGTTGGGGGTGTGGTCTTTCTTTTCGCCGCAGAGCGCAGAGATGTCTTTCAGCAGTTCCAGTTCGCGCGAGAACAGGTAGATCCAGTTGGTGCAGTTGGCGGTAATGGTCTGCGCATTTTCCTTGTAAGTGTGCACCAGCTGATTTTTGCTCTGGAGACAAAGGATAAAACGCAGATTGCGGGATCTGCCCGCAGCAAGATACTGAACAAAATCGCATCCGCCGATGGAAGGCAGAGAGCTGAACTCATCCAAAACATAATTGACCCGTCCGGGCAGCTTACCGCCGCTGCGGTCCGCAAATTGTACAAGCTGTTGATACGACTGTGAAATATAAAGAGACACAAGACGATGGTAAGTTGTTTTTTCGTCAGGCGTAAGGAGAAAGACGGCGGTCTTTTCCTGCGCAATACGGTCAAAAGAGAAGGTAGTGTGACTCAGCATGTCCACTAGCGAAGGAGAGATGATGAACATTTTCAAGCCGAGATCTAATACGGATAGTATCCCTTTCTGTGTATCGGAGGCCGTTTCTACCGTGCCGGTCATGCTGGCAGCGATGAGCTCGTCTTTCTTGGCCCACTCCCAAATGGGATTGTGGGCAGAAGAAAACCGGGCCTTTTGGGCGAACATTTTGCGACGTAGCGTGAGTAGGTTTCCGATGTTCACGGCCTCGTCCGGCTTATCGTATTCCTTGCAGTAGCGGAACAGACACAGGATCAGGCCGTACAGACAGGATGCTGCAGAGCTGCTCCAAAAAGGATCATCTGTTCCGGTGTTGGCGGTTATGGTACGGGCAACATCCTCGATGAATTCGCCGGCCTTGTCGAGGTTTCCCTCTTTGTAAAAACGATATGGGATCTCTAGGAAATTCCAGCAGTCGCCCACAGAGGCATCTCGGAAGTTTACCGTGATGATGTTGTAATCCTGATCTTCCAAAAAACGAGCCATAGTACGATATAATTCGCCTTTTGGGTCGTTGATGATCATACTTTCCCCTGCAAAGCCCAGCATTCGGATGGTGGGCATGACGATACATCGCGTTTTTTTACTGCCGGTCGCACCGTAGACCAGGGTGTGGTTATCAGAGCTGTCCACGGCAACGGCACCGTGTTCCCGGTCATAGGCCAGCGGCGGGCCGCCGACGAAGCCGTCGTAGCTTTTGGGGCCGGTAAAGCGGTTCTGCTCCACAAGGAACCGAGAATTTTCACGCAGGATCGCAGACGGTTTTTCAAAATTAGGATTATCGAGATTCAGCATAAAAACTCCTTATTATAAGGTCAGCTTGGGGGGAGGATCGATGAGCTGATCGGTATTTTCAATCGAAATATTCTTGCGGTTTAGATGGTCTCTTATCGCTTTTACATATTCATCGTCGAGAGAACCAAACAGGTCCGTGAGAATCTCCTCAATCTCCTTTTCGGACTTTCCGCTGAGAATTTCTTTGAGCTTCTCGGCTACCTGTTTCGAGGGGGGCGTTTCAGACGGGAGCATTTTCTGAATACAGCGATCCAGCGCTTTTTGGTAGCGCTTCTTTTTCTGTGAAAACTTACTGGAATGCGCCGGGATCGCTCGGTCAAAAAAGAGCAGAACCAGTGCCGCAATATAGGCATAAACGACCTTTTTGCCGCCGTCCGTTTCCTTCTTGTCGCCGTTCTGTGCCGCATGGATGAGATCGGTATCACATTCCAGACTGCGCAATTTCTCGCCGCATTTTTCGGCTACATAGGGTGCAAGCCGGTTCAGTATATTTTGGTATCGTGCATCGATCAGTACCTGCGGATATTCGCTCAGCTTTATTTCTGCCATGCTGTGCGGGATCTTATTATAATCGTTTGCGTAAGAGGTCGCGCGGGAAGAATTGATCAGGTTCTTCCCAATAGATCCCACCAGTTCATCGGACTCCGCCCGTTTATCGGATACCACCAGTTCATCCCAAACCGCACACATCCGTTTGTAGTCAAGCTCTTCCTGATCCTTTTCTTCCGGGCTCAGACACTTGGAGAAAATGCATTCCGAAACCCGGTCATCGGCTGTGTTGCTGCAAAAAAGATCTGCAAGGAGCTTGTCTGGAACAGCTGTTTTATGCTCCATCCCCAGGAAACAGTCGCCTGTGAAGAGCAGCACCCGCTTGGTAAGCTGTTCGGTGCCGGTTTCGTCCTGAGGAAAAATGGAGTCATCTCCAGCCGTGACGAAGCGGAAGTCATCGGTGACCCGTGCATAGAGCTCTTCCAACGTTACATCGATCAAAAGAGTAGACTTCCTCACGACATCGCAATGACAAAGAAAGATCTTTTTGTGATTCTGCTGAAGGATATCCGTGGAAGCTTTTTCGGGATAAATCATCGAAAGGCATCCGCGAATCTTTCCGATTTGCTGGTTAACATTCTGCAGCTGCACGTTATTTGTCCAGCAGAGCTTAAAAATTTCTTCGGTCGAGATGTCGCTGGTCAGGGTTCCGTCAGAAGCGGTTATGGTATGTTCTGCAATGCACCGCAAGACTTTCAGAGATTTTCTCTTCAGAGTGGCTACCTGTTGGCCAGCGCAGTCGTAAGCGTTGCCGCTTTCTACATCGATGTAGGCGCCGTTTTCAAAGGTGATACGGATAATCTCTGACATGACGGTTTCCTCCCTTCATTACTATTTCACACGGATTATTAAATTTCAATTAATTTTCTCATAAAAATAAAATTATTTTTTGTGCCGCCGAAATTAACGTCGAATTAACGATGTTTTTAATCGCTTTTTGGCAGAAATAGAGGCTATTCTATAGCCATGGTCGAACACACATTGAGTGCTAAGGAGGAACACCATGGCTACATATCATAACGAAAAAACTTTGTCCGAGATCGCCCTCGTCAACTGTTTTAACAAGATCACAGCAAACGGTATCCGCACGGCAGAACAGCTGCGCCAGACGGAATACTATCAGGAGGCCATCGAAGCAATCTATAATTTTGTGCGCGATGCTGCGCTCAAAACGAAGAAGTCCAAAGACATGCTCAAGGCATCGGGGCTGGAGGCTGACGATGTGGCAGTGGGCTTCGTCCTTGAGTACATGGAGAAGGATAGCAAGATCGATGGCCTTTTGAAATGCCGTGACGCGGGGCATTCCAAGTGGCTGTGGCGCTGCCTGGCAAACTACCTCGTTGATCTGACTAGGCATGGAACGCGCAAAACGAAAGACGCTGATGCAGAAAAGATCGTGACGGCAATTGACGATCAGACGCTGGAGCTGCTTTCTGGTGAAATGGAAGCGAACCCTGTCGGCTGCGAGATGATCGAATTTGTGCTGCAGAACGTGAATTTTAGCCCGGCAGAAAAGCTTTGCGGACTGTTGTTTTTGGACAACAGCTTTGGTGAATTAATGGCTATGTACAACAGCGCACAGAGTGTGGAAGCTTTTGTAGAGGAGCTTGTTTGCGAGGCGAAAACGATTTATGGAATTAACGTGAGTGATGCAGAGGAGCGCGGCGTGGTCCGTATGCTGAAAAACGCGGCGGATCCGGGGAAGGCGATCCTCTTGGCACGTCACAGGGCAAGGAAGAAGGTCTTGAACGTTTTCGAGAAACGCCGCAGCCTGAAACTGAAAAAAGTATCCTGACTTATATAGTAAAACAGGCGCGCCATTTTTTCAAGCGCGTTTGATGAATTGTTCTATCCATAGCTGCTTTTTGTCAATAAGGAACAAACCCACATGCCCGCCCACCGTGGTTTTCCACAGGTGGGCGGGCATTCTTCTGTGCCTTTTTGGCATAAAAATACCCCCGGAGGATGCAGCGTTTTTTACGCTGTCTACTCTGGGGGCGGCATATTGGGCGCTGCGCGGCAGCTCCCGGAAGCGGACACTGTATTGCTGAAAAAGCGCTTGCTTAGTGCCGCTCCTCCGGCGGGCAGCAGCTTTCCCGGGGGATGAGCTTATGCGGCACGATGATCTTTGTGGCCAGAAGGTTCGGGTTCTCAATGTGGTTGATGGTCTGGCTGGCGGCCTCCATGCCCAGCTGGTAGGGGTTCACGTCCACGGTGGTCAGCTGCGGGCTGGTGATGCGGGAGAACAGCGAGTTGTTGAAGGACACGATGGAGAATATCGGCTGGGCAGTCATCAATAACCTGCACATCCTGTTCGCCGTTGCCATTGGCGGCAGCTGGGCAAAGGAGCGTGCGGGCGGTGCCTTTGCCGCCGTGCTGGCGTTCGCCCTCATCAACGTCATCACCGGCAACATCTTCGGCGTCACCAGTGCCATGCTGGCAGACCCCAACGCCGTGACCCACACCCTGTTCGGGCAGGAGATCGCCGTCAACGGCTACTTCACCTCCGTGCTGGGCGCACCGGCGCTGAACATGGGCGTGTTCGTGGGTATCATCGCCGGTTTTGTGGGCGGCGTGGCTTACAATAAATATTACAACTTCCGCAAGCTGCCGGATGCGCTGGCTTTCTTCAACGGCAAGCGCTTCGTGCCCATGGTGGTCATTGCCTACTTGGTGGTCATTTCCATCGTGCTGTCGCTGTTCTGGCCTGTGGTGCAGACCGGCATCAATAACTTTGGCATCTGGATCGCCAACTCTTCCGAGACTTCTCCCATTCTGGCTCCGTTCATCTATGGTACGCTGGAGCGTCTGCTGCTGCCCTTTGGTCTGCACCACATGCTGACCATCCCCATGAACTACACCTCCTTCGGCGGCACCTACACCATTGCTACCGGCGTCAACGCAGGCAGTCAGGTGTTTGGTCAGGACCCGCTGTGGCTGGCATGGGCAAACGACCTCATCAACTTCAAAAAGGCCGGTGACATGGCCGCTTACAACAATCTGCTGGCTACCGTCACCCCCGCCCGCTTCAAGGTTGGTCAGATGATCGGTGCCACCGGCCTGCTGCTGGGCATTGCACTGGCGATGTTCCGCCGGGTGGATGCCGACAAGCGTGCAAACTATAAGTCCATGTTCATCTCCACCGCGCTGGCTGTGTTCCTGACCGGCGTCACCGAGCCGCTGGAATTCATGTTCATGTTCTGTGCCATGCCGCTGTACATCGTGTACGCACTGCTGCAGGGCTGCGCTTTCGCCATGGCGGGCATCATCCATCTGCGTCTGCACTCCTTCGGCAATCTGGAGTTCATCACCCGCATCCCCATGTCCCTGCAGGCAGGTCTGGGCGGCGATATCATCAACTTTGTGATTTGCGTGATCGCGTTCTTTGTCATTGGCTACTTCGTGGCCTACTTCATGATCGGCAAACTTCAGCTGGCAACGCCGGGTCGTCTGGGCAACTACACCGATGACAACGCAGACGATTCTGCCGCCGCCGCAAAGACCGAGAAGAAGGCCGACAAAAAGGCCGATAACGGTCAGGCCGAGCGCATTATCGCCCTGCTGGGCGGTCGGGAGAACATCGTGCTGGTGGACGCCTGCATGACCCGTCTGCGCGTTACCGTAAAAGACCCTGCCAAGGTTGCCGACCTTGCCGCATGGAAAGCCGAGGGCGCGCTGAGCCTGCTGGTGAAGGGCGACGGCATTCAGGCCGTGTACGGCCCCAAGGCAGACGTTCTGAAATCTGACATCAACGATATTCTGTAAAAAAACTATGAAACTGCTGACATTGAATACCCACAGCCTTATCATCCCGGAGCATGAGGCAAAGCGGGAGATTTTTGTAGACTTCATCGCAAAGGAGCAGCCGGAGGTGTTCGCCCTGCAGGAGGTGAACCAGACCGCCGCTGCGCCGCTGCTGGCAGAGGCTCCGGCGGGGTACTACCCCTGCCCCGGCAATATGGTGCTGCTGAAAGCGGACAACCACGCCGCAGCCGTGGCAAAAATGCTGGAAGCGCGGGGTGTGCACTACTATTGGAGCTGGCTCCCGGCAAAGGTGGGCTACGACATTTACGATGAGGGCGCGGCGGTGTTCAGCCGTGCACCCATCACCGACGCCGAAAACCTGCTGCTGAGCCAGATCAATGATTACAACAACTGGAAGACCCGCCGCACGCTGGGCATCTGTGCAGGAGATGTCTGGTACTATACGGTGCATCTGGGCTGGTGGAAGGACGAAGTAGAACCTTTCGCTCCCCAGTGGGAAAAGCTTTCAAAGGCGGCGGGCGCAAAAAAGACTGCCTTTCTGCTGGGCGACTTCAACAGCGAAGCCGATGTGCGGGGCGAGGGCTACGACCTTGTGCTGGGCAGCGGCTGGCAGGATACCTACCGCCTTGCACAGCAGCGGGACGCGGGCTACACGGTGGTGGAAGCCATTGACGGCTGGCGGGATGCCCCGGATGCAGCGGCAAAAAAGCGCATCGACCAGATCTGGTGCTCCAAGGCGGTGGCCGTCAAGAGCAGCCGGGTGGTGTTTAACGGCTTGCAGGAGCCGCAGGTGTCTGACCATGCCGGTGTTATGATCGAGTTATAAAGGAAGGGAAAAGAAGATGCAGAGAAGTGCAGGCATTTTGCTGCCCATCAGCAGTCTGCCGTCCCCTTACGGCATCGGCTGCTTTTCGCAGGAAGCATACGACTTTGTGGACTGGCTCAAGGAGGCCGGGCAGACCTATTGGCAGATCTTGCCGCTGGGTGTGACCAGCTACGGCGACAGCCCGTATCAGAGCTTTTCCGCCTTTGCGGGCAACCCCTATTTCATCAGTCTGGATGCACTGGTGGAGGAAGGCGTGCTGACCGCCGCCGAGTGCAAAAAGGCAAACTTCGGCCGCAAGGCAGATGACATTGATTACAGCCGCCTGTATACCGAGCGCGGCCGTCTGCTGCGGCTGGCGTACTCCCGCAGCGACATCGGCCACAACGAAGCGTTTACGGCATTCTGCGAGAAAAACAAGTGGTGGCTGGACGATTTTGCCCTGTTCATGGCGGTGAAGGATCGCTTTGAGGGCAAGCCGTGGATCGAGTGGGCAGAGGATATCCGTCTGCGCTGGCAGCCCGCCATGGACTACTACCGCCGGGAGCTGTACTTTGAGGTGGAGTACCACAAGTATCTTCAGTTCAAGTTCGACGAGCAGTGGCGCAGGCTGAAAGCCTACGCCAACAGCAAGGGCATCCAGATCATCGGCGATATCCCCATCTATGTGGCGCTGGATTCGGCAGACGCATGGGCAAACCCGGGCCTGTTCCAGCTGGACAAGGACAACATCCCCACGGCGGTGGCGGGCGTTCCCCCGGATGGCTTCTCCCCCACCGGTCAGCTGTGGGGCAACCCGCTCTACCGCTGGGAGGCGCACCGTGCGACCGGCTATCAGTGGTGGATCACCCGGCTGTGGTACTGCTTCGAGCTGTACGATGTGGTGCGCATCGACCACTTCCGCGGCTTTGATGAGTATTTCTCCATCCCCTACGGCAGCGAGACTGCCGTGGACGGTCACTGGGAAAAAGGCCCCGGCATCGAGCTGTTCCGTGCGGTGGAGCAGGCGCTGGGCAAGCGGGAGATCATCGCCGAGGATCTCGGCTACATGAGTGACACCGTGCGGCAGCTGGTGCGGGACAGCGGCTTCCCCGGCATGAAGGTGCTGGAATTTGCCTTTGACTCCCGCGATACCGGCAGCGCCAGCGACTACCTGCCCCACAACTACCCGGTGAACAGCGTGGCGTATACCGGCACCCACGACAACGAGACGCTGGTCTCGTGGTACCAGACCATCTCTGACGCCGAGCGCGCCATGGTGCGGGATTACCTGTACGACTACGCCACCCCGGACGAGCAGCTTTATAAAAGCATGATCGCACTGATTTTGCGCAGTGCAGCGGCAAGGTGCATCATCCCCATGCAGGACTGGCTGGGGTTGGATAACGCCGCCCGCATCAATAAGCCCTCTACCGTAGGCCAGAACTGGCGTTGGCGGCTGAAAAAGACCCAGCTGACTAAGAAACTCCAAAAAGAGATCTGCCAGCTGACCACCCGCTACGGCCGGATGAACTGGGCATGACCGCAAGAGATTTCTTTAAAGAATAGCAGCAGCACCCCGCACGCCTTTCCCGGCGGCGGGGTGCTGCTGCTTATTTTTGTTTTTCTGCACAAAATGTTCTGCGGGCAGGGTTTTCCTCTTGACAAGCGGGCAAATGTTTCGTACTATATTTAGTAGTATGGAATCAAAGACGCTGTACGCAGGTTTCAGTGTGACCCTGTACCCATTTCAGGCAAAGTGTGCCTGTTTGATATAAAATGGAACCGTAGAGAGAAAAGCCGTATGCTTTTGCCCGTGCCGCCGGTTTTGGGCGGTGCGTATGCTTTTGGTGTCACTTTTTGGATTGAAAGCTCTTTCTATATCATTGCCCGTGTCCTGCTGCGCAGCGTCTCCTGCTTTTAATTTTGCATTGAATTGAAACAAAGGAGAGTGAACGCAATGACCGCGATCGGAGTGATCGTGGCCTTGATCGTTGCTGTTGTCGGTGTGGCTGCGGGCTATTTTATTGGTTACAACAACCGTAAAAAGACCGCCGAAGCCCAGATCGGCAGCGCCGAGGCCGAGGCTACCCGGCTGGTGAACGAGGCGATCAAGACCGCCGACCAGAAGCGCAAGGAAGCGGTTCTGGAAGCAAAGGACGAGGCTTTCCGTCTGAAAGCCGAGGTCGATGCCCAGAAGGCAGAGGCCGACAAGGAGATCAAGCAGCGCCGTGCGGAGATCAGCCGTCAGGAGAACCGCATCGACCAGAAGGAAACGGCGCTGGACCGCAAGACCGAAGCGCTGGAAAAGAAGGAAGAAGAGCTGAAAAAGCGCGCTGCCGACGCCGAGGAGCGTCTGGCAGAGATCGACGCTTTGCGCGCCAAGGAGATGGAGCGTCTGGAAACGCTGGCCGGCCTGAGCCAGGAGGACGCCCGCGAGGTGCTGCTGCATAAGGTGGACGAGGAGCTGACCCACGAAAAGGCCGTGCGCGTTGCCGCCTACGAGACCGACCTGAAGGAAAACTGCGATAACATCGCCCGCAACCTCATCGGACAGGCCGTCAGCCGCTGCGCTGCCGACCATTGCAGCGAGACCACCGTCAGCGTGGTGCCGCTACCCAGCGATGAGATGAAGGGCCGCATCATCGGCCGCGAGGGTCGCAACATCCGCGCACTGGAGACCGCTACCGGCGTGGATCTGATCATCGACGATACCCCGGAGGCCATTACCCTGTCCTCCTTCGACCAGACCCGCCGCGAGGTGGCCCGCATGACGCTGGAGCGCCTGATCGGCGATGGCCGTATCCACCCCGCCCGCATCGAGGAAACGGTGGAAAAGTGCCGCCACGATCTGGAATTGCAGATGAAGCGCGAGGGCGAGCGCGCGGTGATGGAGCTGGGCATCCACGGCCTGCACCCCGACCTGATCAAGCTGATCGGGCGGCTCAAGTACCGCACCAGCTTTGGCCAGAACGCCCTGACCCACAGCATGGAAGTGGCTTGGGTGGCCGGTCTGCTGGCAGGCGAGATGGGCGTGAACGTCACCATGGCACGCCGCGCCGGTCTGCTGCATGATATCGGCAAGGCACTGGATCACGAGATCGAGGGCAGCCACGTCCAGATCGGCGTGGACATCTGCCGCAAGTACAAGGAGAACACCCAGATCATCCACGCCATTGAGGCACACCACGGCGACGTGGAGCCCAAGACCCCGCTGGCCTTCATCATTCAGGCTGCCGACGCCATCAGCGCCGCCCGCCCGGGTGCCCGCCGCGAGAACGTGGAAAGCTACGTCAAGCGCCTTGAAAATCTGGAGGAGATCTCCTCCGGCTTCGAAGGCGTGGAGCAGGCCTTTGCCGTACAGGCAGGCCGCGAGGTGCGCATTCTGGTCAAGCCCGACGTCATCAGCGACGATCAGGTCATCCTGCTGGCACGCGCTATCGCAAAAAAGATCGAGGATACGCTGGATTACCCCGGCCAGATCAAGGTCAACGTCATCCGCGAGAGCCGCGCTGTGGAGTACGCAAAATAAAGCCTTTTTCCGCAGGCTGCCGTGTTTTTTGCACGGCAGCCTGTTTTTTTACGCCAAAATGATTGCATTTCCTGTTAAAAAAAGGTATCATGGATGCAGAAGAAAGCAAAAAGAACTGCGTCCGTGCGGACGCAGACCCGCAACGACCCCGGAACGGAAAGGAGCATCGTTCTATGAAAAACTGGAAGAAATTACTGGCCTGCCTGCTGGTCGGCCTGATGGCGCTGACCGTGTTCACCGCCTGCGATGCCAGCGTGGGCGCACCCATGGGGGCCAAGCGCTCCACAGCCGAAAGCGCAAAGGCACTGTGCGAGAGCTTTAAAGGCGTGACCTACGATGAAGAGCTGAGCGAAAAGGCTTACTATATTGCCTACTGGGTCGCCGGTACTTCGGTGTCCTGTTCGACCAATGCTAATAAGACCGAACTTTACCGTGTGGGCAGTGCCAATGACAGCGCGAAAATCAACCTTTTACAGCACAACTACGCCACTGCGTTTGACAGCATGGGCATCGGCAAGGGCATCGGCGGCGGTATGGGCGCAGATGACTTTATCCCGGGCTTTTACATTGATACAGATCTGGATTCCAGAAAAGACTATATCAGCTTTACCCTGCCGAAGGACGGCAGCGTGACCGACACCATGATCAAAGCCGCAGAGGGCAAGACCAAACTGGGCGTTGCCTATGTGGTAGACAAGGGCGTAAGCTACGCTGTGGTGCTGTTTGGGTAAAACCATTTAAATGTGCGCCGCGTTCGCTATGCACATCAATAGCGGAAGTATGATTTAAATTTTGGGGAGCGGAACGTCTGCGGACGTTCCGCTTCCCTGTTTTCACGGGAGGGAGCCTTTGGCATAGCGGTACAGTTTCCGGTTGAACCGCAAAGTTTACAGGCGGGAACGCTCCCCTTTGGGGAGCTGGCGCGCAGCGACTGAGGGGCTATAAATCGGCGGAGCCGGAAAAAACGGTTAAAAGATCTTCACGCCGAACAGGCGTGAATCTTCAGTTTTTTCCGGTGTAGCCCACTTCTTTGGGGTTAAAAGGGGCGAGCAGCCCCTTTTTCGTGGCTCCAGCGCGTCGAAATCGCTGGCACTTTTCTGGTTCTCTTTTGGTGTCAAAAGAGAACATCCCTCGGCAAGCAGAAACTTCCCCCGCGGAGCGCATTCAAAATCGTCCCACGCAAAAAGCAGCCGCCGCACTTTCTCGTGCGGCGGCTGCTTTGTTTGTGCTATGATGCGATCAGCCCTTCAGGAAAACCGGCAGGGGCTTGCCCTCCTTGAGCCACTGGTGATACTCGGCGGTGGCGGCAAATTCCACGTCACCGGCAGAGTTCAGGGCAGTTTCCACCGAGTCCTGCACCACGCCGATGATGAAGCCCACGCCCACCATCTGCATGGCGATGTCGTTGGAGATGCCAAACAGCGAGCAGGCCATGGGGATCAGCAGCAGGGAGCCGCCAGCCACGCCGGAAGCGCCGCAGGCACCCAGAGCGCTCATGGCGCTCAGCACGATGGCGGCGGGCAAAGACACCTGAATGCCCAGCGTATTGGCCGCTGCCAGCGTCATGATGGTAATGGTGATGGCGGCACCGTCCATGTTGATGGTAGCGCCCAGCGGGATGGACACGGAGTACATATCCTTGTCCAGACCCAGCTTTTCACACAGGGACATATTCACAGGGATGTTAGCGGCAGAACTGCGGGTGAAGAAAGCGGTCAGGCCGGACCCCTTCAGGCAGCGGAATACCAGCGGGTATGGGTTGCAGTGCAGGTAAACGAACATGATAAAGGGGGAAACGATCAGCGCCATGAACAGCATGGTGCCCACCAGCAGCGCCAGCAGCTTGCCGTACTGGGTAAAGATGGCCAGACCGTTGCCGGAAACGTTGGTGTACACCAGACCCATGATGCCGAAGGGTGCCAGATTGATGATCCAGCGCACGATCTGAGAAACGGCATCGGCGGTGTTTGCCAGAAAGACCTTGGTGCTCTCTGCGCCGATGTTCTTCATGGCAATGCCGAACATACAGGCCCAGAACAGGATGCCGATGTAGTTGCCGTTCATCAGGGCGCTGACGGGGTTGGCCACAAAGTTGGTCAGCAGGGTGCTCAGCACCTCGCCCAAGCCCTGCGGGATCACGTCAGACTGTGCCGCGTCGGCCAGCACCACCGTGACCGGGAACATAAAGCTGGTGACGGCTGCAATGGCTGCCGCCAGAAAGGTGGTGAGCATGTACAGCCAGATCACGGTGCCAAAGCGGCGGTCCAGCTTGGACGAGCCCTGTGCCAGTGCGCTTGCCACAATGACGAACACCAGCACCGGGGCAATGCCCTTCAGCGCACCGACGAACAGGCTGCCCAGCTCGCCTACCCAACCTGCGCCCGGCGCAACAAGCGCCAGCACCGAACCGACTGCCAGGCCGATCAGGATGCGCAGAATCAGGCTGGTCTGGTTGTATTTTGCTACAACCGCTTTCAAGGTTTTCATATCGTAACACTCCTCTTATGCTGTACGCCAATCGCGTACACTTTCCTGTTTCTTATACAAGAACAGTTGTCATTATAGCATATACGGCCAAAAAGAGAAAGTGTTTTCAGGCATTTTTACGCCTCAAATCACGTTTTTTGTAACCTTTTGCAAAATTGCCTTGAAAACTGTACTTGTATAAAATACAGTTTTGCGGTTTTGACGAGGAGATCCCTCTCAGTCATCGCTGCGCGATGCCAGCTCCCCCGAGGGGGGAGCTTTAACTCCCTCAGTCAAAACCTATCGGTTTTGCCAGCTCCCTCTGGGAGGGAGCCTTTGGCATAGGGGGAAAGTTTGCGGCTCAAGTGCAAAGTTTGCGGGAGTGTCCGCTCCCCCTTGGGGGAGCTGTCGCGCAGCGACTGAGGGGCTTTAAATGGAGAAGCGAAAAAAGCGTTAAAGCGATAGCGCCGACTGGCGCAGCGCTAGCTTTTTTGTGCTTCGACTTCTTCTTTAGGATTGTTAAGGGCGTGCAGCCCTTGACGACGGGTTGCGGCACCCAGCATCCGCTTCGTGCCTTGGGCGGCACTCGCGTCTTGCTGGCCGCTGCCCCAACAACTGTTCCCTGTTTCCGCCGCTGGCGGCGGTCGCAGTTGTTGCATTGCGGGGTGGGTGGAGTCCAGAGGCTGTCTCTTATACACATCTGACGCTGCCGA
>ERZ1694706.242-NODE-242-length-25621-cov-22.821677_pt1 | contig 25621 bp, 25 predicted proteins | sample MGYA00581716_ERZ1694706 | MGnify/ENA primary metagenome ERZ1694706 (study PRJEB42213, sample SAMN07424529) | human gut metagenome | biome: ENVO:00009003; feature: ENVO:2100002; material: ENVO:00002003 | host: Homo sapiens | place: USA | collected 2014 ... | reverse complement strand
GATGCAAAAGGCCTCCACGCCGCTGCGCAGGTCACCGATACACATGGTACTGGCAAAGGCGTAGCCGTTCACCTTGCGGAAAGCCTGCACCTGCATGGCGCAGGAAAAAGAAACGATGGCGTTAGCCAGCAGGTTCTGCGATTGGGGCAGAAAGCCCACCACGAACAGCAGCAGCACCTCGCCCAGCACCACCAGCTGCCGCCAGTGCAGCCGCTGCATCGCCTGAAAGTGCTCCCGCATTTTTTCCGCAGCCAGCACCCCCAGCGCAAAGGCGCACAACGGCACCAGATAGTGCAGCACCTTGTCCCACCGGCCATCCATGATATTGGCGCTCAGCAGCACGATATTGCCGGTCTGGGCATTGGCAAACACCTTGCCCCGGAACAGATAGGTGTAGGCATCCTGCAAGCCGCCGGACAGCGAAAGGAACACCGCCGTAAGAAAGGACTCGGACATTTGCCCGTGATGCTTTGTTTTCATACTTGTACCCTCTTTTCGGGCTCTATTATAATACATTTTGCAGCAGTTTCTGATATCATTTTTACATACCGGCTATGTTTTTCGCCCCAAAAGGCGCAAAAAGCGCGGGTGCCCTTCCCTATTTCACCGCAATCTGTTAGAATAGGGAGAGAAAATCTCGTACACAGGAAGGAGTTTTTAGTATGAAGATCGCAATTCCTTATGAAAACGGTCAGGTATTCCAGCACTTCGGCCACTCTGCGCAGTTCAAGCTGTACACTGTCGAGGAAGGCCGCATTACCGGTGCCGAGGTGGTCTCCACCGACGGGCAGGGGCACGGTGCACTGGCAGGCTTTTTGGTGCGCAATGGCGTGAACGTGCTGCTGTGCGGCGGCATTGGCGGCGGTGCACAGATGGCTCTGGCACAGGCCGGTATCCGGCTGTGCGGCGGCATTACCGGCGATGCCGACAGCGCTGCGGCAGCTTATCTTGCCGGCACGCTGGTCTTTGACCCCAACGCCCGCTGCACCCACCACGACCACGAGGAGGGTCACAGCTGCGGCTCTCACGCCTGCCACGCCAACAAGGGCGGCTGCGCCGGCAATTGCCACTAAAGGCCGTTGCCTTTTCCGGGCGGGACGATTTGAAATGCCCTCCGCTTGCGCTCTGGGCATTTTCAGCGGAAAAGATATTTAAATTTCGGGGTTCTGAAAAGCCTGCGGAGCTTGTCGGGGCAAAGCCCCTCCATCTGCTTACGCAGACCGCTCTGCCGCTTAAAAGCCCCACTGGGGCTTTTATTGCTTCGCAAACGCGGGCTTTTCAGAACCCTTTTTCACAGGAAGAAGTAAGCAAAAACGGGCAGCCCGCAGGCTGTCCGTTTTTGCTAAAAAATGCTATTCAGAAAAGTTCTCAGACCTTCTCGATGGTAAAGCTCCACTCGCTGGTCATGGCCTCGTCCGGCTCCAGAACCTCGTGCTTGCCTTCCTCGTTCACGCTGTTTGCCCAGCCGTTCCAAGGCTCCATGCAGACGAAGCTCTCGGCATCCTGCTGCCACAGCACGCCGTTTTCAAAGGTCTCATCGGCGTCTACGGTCACCTTATGGCCGTTGCCCTTGTCGGTAAAGGTCATGGGGAACTGCACGCCGGTCAGCAGACGGACAGAATTGTCTGCGCCCTCCTTGCGGGCGAGGGTGATCTTTTCCGGGGCGGCGGGCTGCTCGCCCTTGGCGTTTTCGGAGCAGGTAGCGCACTTGATGTCGAACTCCACGTTCTCCAGCTTGGAGGCGGTAAAGTAGGGATGGTAGCCAAAGCTGAAGGGCATATCGGTGCTGCCCTCGTTGATGACGGTCAGGCTGACCAGTGCCTTGTTGCCCTCCAGATTATAGTTGAGCAGCAGGGTGAAATCGAAGGGATAGAGGAACTTGGTCAGCGGGGTGGACTCCAGTGCCAGCGTCACGCCGTCCGGGCCAACGCTGTCCACTTCCCATGCGCACAGGTCGGCAAAGCCGTGGGTCTCCATGGGGTAGGCCTTGCCGTCAAAGATGTGCACGCCGTTATCCGGGTTGCCGCAGCTGGGGAACAGCACCGGCACGCCAAAGCGGGGACGGTTGCACTCGGAGAAATTGGGGCGGCGGGTCCAGACGAACTCCTCGCCGTCCAGCGTAAAGCTGGTGATCATACCGCCGCGCTCCGGGGTGATTGTGAGGGCGGTCTTTGCCTCGGGGTCGGTGATGACGTACTGCTCGTAGCAGGCGCCGTTCTCGGTGATGTACCGGGTGGTGATCTGATTCATAAGTAAAAGCCTCCTATTATTGCCGCCGGGTCGCCCCGGCGGGTCATTCCTTGTGCTCGGTCTGCCGTGCATCCAGCTTTTTGAAGTAGTAGTCGATGCCGTAGCGGATCAGATATTTGATCAATCGTACTGCACCATAAATGATAGCCGCATAAAGCAGCAGTGTCAACAGCAGCACTCCATTTGCGCCCAACATTTCATACACTTCCCTTCTTTTTATGCACAAAAAGGCCGCCGTACCGCATTTTGCCGTACAGCAGCCCTTTTTCAGTTACAGAACCACGCCGTCCTTAAAGATGGAGATCTCGCGGAAGCCGTGCTTTTCCGCCTTGGTCTGCTCGCCGCTGGCCACGCGGATGACCAGATCCAGCAGATCCTTTGCAGCCTCGTCGATGGTCTTTTCACCGTCTGCAATGACACCGGTGTTGAAATCGATCCAGCCGCCCTTCTTCTCTGCCAGCGGGGTGTTGGTGGAGATCTTCAGGGTGGGAGCCGGTGCGGAGAACGGGGTGCCGCGGCCGGTGGAGAACAGGATCAGGTGTGCGCCTGCTGCCGTCATGGCGGTGGCAGACACCAGATCGTTGCCGGGGCCGTAGAGCATATTCAGGCCCTTGGTCACCACGGGGTCGCCGTAGCCGATGACGTCCATAATGGGGGCAGTGCCGCCCTTCTGCACGCAGCCGCAGCTCTTATCCTCCAGCGTAGTGATGCCGCCGGCCTTGTTGCCCGGAGAGGGATTATCGTACACCACCTCGTTGTGGCTGATGAAGTAATCCTTGAAGCCGTTGATCATGTGCTCGGCCTTGACGAACACTTCCTTATTGATGCAGCGATCCATCAGGAAACCCTCTGCACCGAACATCTCGGGCACCTCGGTCAGCACGGTAGAGCCGCCGCGCTGACCCATCATGTCGGAGAAGCGGCCGATGGTGGGGTTGGCGGTGATGCCGGACAGGCCGTCCGAGCCGCCGCACTTCATGCCCACCACCAGCTCAGACACGGGGATGGGCTGGCGCTCAAACTGCCCGGCGTAGGCGGCCAGCTCCTTCAGGATATCGCGGGCGGCGGCAAACTCGTCCTCCACGTCCTGACAGGTCAGGAACTTGACGCGGTCGTGGTCGTACTCGCCCAGCTCCTCCACGAACTGATCGTGCTGCAGGTTCTCGCAGCCCAGATGCAGCACCAGAACGGCGGCGGCATTGGGGTGGCGCACCAGCGCAGCCAGCAGCTTGCGGGTCTGTGCGTGGTCGTGACCGGTCTGGCTGCAACCGAAGGGATGGGTGAAGGTGTACAGACCCTCGATGGAGCCGGTGACCAGATCCTGATTGTCGGCTACCATCTTCTTGGCGATATCGTTCACACAGCCCACGGTGGGGATGATCCAAATCTCGTTGCGGATGGCGGCGCGGCCGTCCTTGCGGCGGAAGCCCATAAAGGTCTCCGGCTCGACCTTAGGCAGCGGAGCCAGATCCGGGGCGGGGTTATAGCTGTACTCCACCTCGCCGGACAGGTTGGTGTGCACGTTGTGGGTGTGCATCCAGGTGCCGGGGGCGGCGTCTGCGGTGGCATGACCGATGGGGAAGCCGTACTTGATGACGTTCTCGCCGTTCTTAATGGGCTTGACCGCCATCTTGTGACCCTGCGGGATATCCTCCAGTGCGGTGACGGCAAGGCCGTCCACCTCCACCAGCGTGCCCTTGGCAATGGGGTGCAGGGCAACGACCACATTGTCGATGGGGCTGATATGAATTGCCTGCGGCATAGTTGTTCTCCTTATCGTATCGCACAAAAGGGCTGCTGCCCAAAGCAGCAGCCCTTTGTTGTGCGGGTAGGTTGATTTTTCAGCTTACAGGCAGCTCTTGTAAGCAGCCTCGGCACCCTGAGTGCGGATCATTTCCAGATCTGCCAGCACAGCAGCCTCCAGACCCTCGATCTTGGTCAGATCCTGATCCCACATCTGGGTGTTGGTCAGCACAGCGTGCACCAGCTGCGCAGCGGTGTCGTCCTTGTGTGCATAGTAGAAGTCCAGAGCCCATGCGTCGTCCTGGATCTTGTAGGTGTTGCCTGCGGGGCGCTTGCAGATCAGACCGTCAGCGGTGCGCTCCTGAATATCGTTGGAGTAGAAGGCGATGTAAGCAGCCAGAGACATGGTCAGGCACTTGGGCAGCTGCTTCTGCTCCTCGATGTAAGCGAGGAAGGAGGGCATGTTGCGAGCCTTCCACTTGGAGGTGGAGTTCAGGGAGATGCTCATCAGCTCGTGGTTGACGAAGGGGTTGTTGAAGCGGTCCTCAACAGCAGAAGCAAACTCTTCCAGATCCTTCTTGTCCAGCGGCAGGGTGGGGATGATCTCCTCGTGCAGCATCTTGTTCATAAAGCCGCGCACGGTGTCGTTGTGCATGCAGTCGCGGACGATATCAAAGCCTGCCAGATAAGCGCCCAGCACAAAGCCGGTGTGTGCGCCGTTCAGGATGCGGACCTTGCGCTTCTTGTAGGGGGTAACGTCGGGCACGACCATGACGTTGACGCCGGCCTTCTTGAACGGCAGCTTGTCCTCCAGACCTGCGGGGCCCTCGATGACCCAGACGCCGAACACTTCGCCCACGTCCAGAACAGCATCGTGGTAGCCATTGGCCTCTTCCAGAGCGGCCAGCTCCTGCGGGTCACGGATGCGGCCCGGAACGATGCGATCCACCAGAGTGGAGCAGAAGGTGTTGGCAGTGTTCATCCAGTCGATGAATGCAGGCTCCAGATCCCAATCCTTAGCGTAGTTGTTGCAGCACTTCTGCAGCTCCTTGCCGTTGTTGTCGATCAGCTCGCAGCTCAGGATGACCAGACCCTTATCGGCAGCGCCGTTGAAAGCCTTGTAGCGCTCGAACAGCACGCGGGTCAGCTTTGCGGGGAAGCTGTTGGGGGGAACCTGATCGAACTGGCTGTCGCCCTTGGTGTAGGCAATGCCGGCCTCGGTGGTGTTGGATACAACAGTCTCCAGATTCTCGGAGCGAGCCAGAGCCAGAACCTCGTCCCACTTGCCATCGATGTAGGGGCACACGCAGTCGGACACGCAGGAGATCACCCGCTTTGCGTCCACCTTCTGGCCCTTCTCGCTGCCGCGCAGGTACAGGGTGTACAGACCCTCCTGCTCGTTGATCCAGTCTGCCATCTGGGGGAAGTTGCCGATGGGCTGCACCAGCTTGACCTTGCCGTTGTAGCCGGCCTTCTCGTTTGCAATATCGTAGAAATAGTCCACGAAAGCACGCAGGAAGTTGCCTTCGCCGAACTGCATCACCTTAACGGGAGCATCCTTCAGGATGTAGCCGTTGTAGCCAGTGCCTTCCAGAACCTTGTAGTTCAAAGTTTCCATCTTATTGATCTCCTTTATAAACTTGCTTTGCATGGCAGGCTCTCGTTTTCCCTGCCATCTTCTGCTCCTATTTTATGCTGTTGTATACAAAGAAGTCAAGTGTTTTGTGCAATGTTTTTAGTCCAAAAATGGCCATTCAGCGCATTTCCAGCGGTTTATACAATTCTGAGGGTGAAATTTTGGCAGTTTTTCAGTTGTATACATCGGCGTTTTCCGGTATACTAAGAATAAGGCAGCCTGCCCGTCCAAAGCAGGTGCATTTCATGCCCGTTTTTGTCTAAATTTTAACAAACTCATCAGAGAAAAGGAGTTAAAATCCCATGAAAGCATTTATGGATAAGGACTTCATGCTCCAGTCTGCTACCGCACGGCATCTGTATCACGACTATGCAGCTGCTATGCCCATCTGCGACTATCACTGCCACATTCCTCCCCGCGAGATCTACGAGAACCGCCGCTTTGAGAACATCACTCAGGTGTGGCTGGGCGGCCGCAACCCGGACGGCAGCTATTTCGGCGATCATTATAAGTGGCGCGTGATGCGTTCCAACGGCGTGCCCGAGGAGTACATCACCGGTGACAAGCCCGACCGCGAGCGCTTCCAGAAGTTTGCCGAGGCTCTGCCCATGGCTATCGGCAACCCCATGTACCACTGGACCAATCTGGAGCTGCACGTTTTCTTCGGCTACGACGGCGTGCTGAACGGCGACACCGCTGAAGAAGTGTGGAACCTGTGCAACGACAAGCTGCAGCACGACCCCAAGCTGACCGTCCGCGGCCTGATCGAGCAGAGCAACGTGGCCTTCATCGGCACCACCGATGACCCCATCGATGACCTGTACTGGCACAAGAAGATCAAGGAAGATCCCACCATCAAGTTCACCGTGGCTCCCTCCTTCCGTCCTGACAAGGCCGTCAACATCAGCAAGCCCGGCTTTGCTGAGTACATGGGCAAGCTGGCTGCCGTTGTGGGCAAGGAAAAGCTGGCCTGCATCGACTGCGTGACCGATGCCCTGACCAAGCGCATCGAGTTCTTTGCCGAGATGGGCTGCCGCGCTTCTGACCACGGTCTGGACTATGTGCCCTACCGTGAGGCCACCAAGGACGAGGTGAACGCCATCTACCAGAAGGTGATGAACGGCGAGAGCTGCACCGTGGAAGAGGCCGAGAAGTACCAGACCTACATTCTGATTCATCTGGGCAAGCAGTACCATCGTCTGGGCATTGCCATGCAGTTCCACTACAACTGCCTGCGCGGCATGAACCGCAAGATGAATAGCCTGCTGGGCCCCGACACCGGCTTTGACATGATCAACACCGCCACCTGCGGCGGCCAGATCGCACAGCTGCTCAGCGCCCTGAACGACACCGACGAGTGCCCCAAGACCATCATTTACAGCCTGAACCCCGCCGACGATGCACAGATCGGCACCATTCTGGGCTGCTTCCAGAACAGCGAGATTCCGGGCAAGATCCAGCACGGCTCCGCATGGTGGTTCAATGACCACAAGATCGGCATGGAGGATCAGATGATCCGTCTGGCAAGCCTTGGCCTGCTGGGCAACTTTGTGGGTATGCTGACCGACAGCCGCAGCTTCCTGAGCTACACCCGCCACGATTACTTCCGCCGCATCCTGTGCAACATCATCGGCCAGTGGGTCGAGGACGGCGAGTATCCCAACGACGAGAAGGCTCTGGAGAAGATCGTCAAGGGCATCTGCTTTGACAACGCAAAGCGTTACTTCAACCTGTAAGCGCTTTTCCCTTTTCCTGAACTGAATCCCCAGCGCCGCCCGCAGACAATGTCGTCTGCGGGCGGCGCTTTGTTTTGCCCTTTTACGTCTAAAATGCACCGGATATGCCTGTTTTTTCACCTTTTATCGGTTGTTTTCCGTCTTTTTCTACAACTTCACCTTTATCCCTTGACTTCCCCGTATAAGGAGAGTATATTTTTGCATGGCATTCAGGCCAAATTACTGTATTTTTTGATGGAGGAAATCCATGAATGGTTTAAAAGAAGCCTTCAGCCGCGAAAATCTGCTGAAAAATCTAAATTTCTTTGCCCTGCTGAACCTCGGCCTTGTGCTCACGGCAGTGGGCATCGTATATTTTAAAAATCCCAACCACTTCGCCTTCGGCGGCACCTCCGGCCTGTCCATCCTGCTGGCAGACCTGTTCCCCCACATCAATGTGGGCGGCTTTATGTGGATCATCAACCTGGTGCTGGTGGTGCTGGGCTTTATCTTTTTGGGCATCAAGTGCATGGGCTGGACGATCTACTCTTCCTTTGCACTCTCCTTTTTCGTGTCCTGCTGCGAGTGGCTGTACCCCTCCGGCGTGTCCCTGAGCGGCGATGCCATGCTGGATCTGGTGTTCGCGGTGTTCCTGCCCGCGCTGGGCGCTGCCATTGTGTTTGATATCGGCGCTTCCACAGGCGGCACCGACATCGTGGCGCTGATCCTTGCCAAGTACACCTCCATGGAGATCGGCAAGGCGCTGATGGTCAGCGATATCCTCATTGTGCTGGCCGCCGCCGTGCGGTTCGGCATGGGCACCGGCCTGTACTGTATCCTTGGCCTCATTGGCAAGTCTTTTGTGGTGGACGGTGCCATTGAAAACATCCGTCTGCGCAAGGTGTGCACTATCATGACCGCGAACCCGCAGCCCATTCTGGACTTCATCATCCACGACATGAACCGCTCTGCCACTGTGGAAAAGGCCTACGGTGCCTACACCCACCACGAGCTCAGCGTGCTGGTGACCGTGCTCACCCGCCGTCAGGCCTTGCAGCTGCGTAACTTTCTGCGGGAGAACGACCCCCACAGCTTTATCACCATCGTCAACTCCAGCGAGATCATCGGCAAGGGCTTCCGCTCCTTCAACTAAGACTGCCGCCCCCTGCCGTGCAAGTCCGTACTTGAAGAAAAACGCAAAATAGTGTATTATATAGTATTATGAGTAAAAGGGGGCACGCTGCGTGCCCTGACAGGGGGAACCTATATGGCTGATAAAAACTTTCTGACAGATATCATCGATGCCGACCTTGCCGAGGGCAAGGTGCAGCAGATTCACACCCGCTTCCCGCCGGAGCCCAACGGCTATCTGCACATCGGCAGCGCCAAGGCCATTTATATCAACTGGTCCATTGCCAACCAGTACGGCGGCAAATTCAACCTGCGTCTGGACGACACCAACCCCGCCCGCGAAGGCGAGGAGTACGTCAACAGCATCATCGAGGACCTGCACTGGCTGGGTGCCGACCCCAACGGCGGCATCTTCTACGGCAGCGATTACTTTGATAAGTGCTATGAATACGCCGAAAAGCTGATCACCGAGGGCAAGGCTTATGTGGATGACCTGACCCGCGAGGAAATGCGCGAGTACCGCGGCTCCGATGCCGGCAAGCCCTCCCGCCCCTCTCCGTGGCGCGACCGCAGCCCGGAGGAGAACCTGGACCTGTTCCGCCGGATGCGTGCCGGTGAGTTCAAGGAGGGCGAAAAGACCCTGCGTGCCAAGATCGATCTGGCCAGCCCCAACATGAATATGCGTGACCCGGCCATCTACCGTATCAAGTACGCCGAGCATCACCGTCAGGGTAACAAGTGGTGCATCTACCCCATGTACGACTTTGCCCACCCCATTCAGGACGCCATCGAGGGCATCACCCACAGTATGTGCAGTCTGGAGTTCGAGAACCATCGCCCGCTGTACAACTGGGTCATCGAGAACATCTTCGGTGCCGAGTTCCCCAAACAGCGCGAGTTCGCCCGCCTGAACATGACCAACACGGTTATGAGCAAGCGCTATCTGCGCGAGCTGGTGGAGATGGGCATCGTGGACGGCTGGGACGATCCCCGTATGCCTACCCTGTGCGGTCTGCGCCGCCGCGGCTACACCCCCACCTCCATCTTCACCTTTGTGCGGGAGGCCGGCATCTCCAAGTCTGACAACCTGATCGATATGCGTCAGCTGGAAGCTTGCATCCGCAGCGAGCTGGACCTGACCGCACAGCGCCGCATTGCCGTGTTGGAGCCGATCAAGCTGGTGGTGGACAACTACCCTGCCGACAAGACCGAATACTTTGACGTGGCCAACAACCCCAACCGCGAAGCCAACGATACCACCACCCGCAAGGTGGCCTTTACCCGTGAGCTGTGGATCGATGCCGAGGACTTTGCCGAGGTGCCGCCTCCCAAGTTCAAGCGCCTGACCGTGGACGGCGAGGTGCGTCTGATGGGTGCTTATATTGTCAAGTGCACCGGCGTGGACAAGAACGCTGACGGCAGCATTGCCGCCATCCACTGTACCGCCGACCTCGAGACCGGCAACGGCAACCCCGCCGATGGCCGCAAGGTCAAGGGCACCATCCACTGGGTAAGCGCCGCACATTGCGTGGATGCCGAGGTGCGCCTGTATGACAAGCTGTTCACCGAAGCCAACATGAACGGCATTCCCGAGGGCAGCGACTACAAGGACTACCTGAACCCGGAAAGCGTCACCGTGCGCACCGGCTGCAAGCTGGAAGAAAGCCTGAAGGACGCAAAGCCCGGTGAGAAGTTCCAGTTCGTGCGCACCGGCTTCTTTACCCCGGACAGCAAGAACCCCGGCGTGTACAACCGGGTGGTCACCCTGCGCGACAGCTTCAAGCCCGCAAAATAATCACCCCCAAGGAGAAGATACCATACCATGACCGCAAAAATGACCCGTAATATCCTGCTCATGTTGGCAGCCACCGTGCTGATGGGCATTGTGCTGAACCTGTATATCCACAACACCGGCACCGTACCCGCCGCCGACAACGCCGCCCCCCTGACCGATGGCAGCTACACCTCCTCTGCACAGGGTTGCTTGAGTGAGGTGACCGTCACGGTCACCGTGACCGGCGGCAAGGTGACCGCCGTACAGGTGGACGCCTCTGCCGAGACCCCGGACTTGGGCGGCAAGGCCGCCGAGACGCTGGCAGCGCAGCTGACACAGACCGGCTCCACCACCGGTGTGGACGCCATCACCGGCTCCACCATGACCAGCGAGGCCATCTTTACCGCCATGGACGCCTGCCTTGCACAGGCGCAGTGATGCTGTAAACCACAAGAACAAAAACTGCCGCACAGTTGTGCGGCAGTTTTTGCTTTTTACAGCGTGCTTTGCAACCGTGCGCCGCTGGCATACTGGGTGCGGCGGTCCATCTGGTTATCCAGCGGCTGGCCGGCGGCATAGCGCTTGAGGTTATGTGCAAAGATATCCACGATGTTGTCCAGCGTCTTGGGCAGGCTGAAGCCGCCGGTGACATGGGGTGTGATGATCACGTTCGGCTCTGCCCACAGGGGATGCTCCGGCGGCAGCGGCTCGGGGTCGGTCACATCCAGCCCTGCGCCGGAAAGCCGCCCGCTGTGCACGGCAGCTGCCAATGCCTCTCCGTCCACGGCGGTACCGCGTCCCACATTGAGCAGGATGGCACCGGGCTTGCAGAGCGCCAGCCGCTCTGCGCCGAACAGATGCAGTGTCTCCGGCGTGCCGGGCAGGCTCAGCGCCACAAGGTCGGCCTGCGGCAGCTCTGCGTCCAATGCGCTCTGCGCCACCACCCGGGTGCAGTAGTCCGGGCAAGGGGTGTCCGGGTGCACCGTGCGGCGCACGCCCACCACCTCGGCACCCAGCGCATACGCCCGCCGGGCAAAGTTCGAGCCGATATCGCCCATGCCCACACACAGCACCCGGCTGCCCGCGATGCTGCCCACAGAGTGACCGGTGGGTGCCCAGCGGTGCTCCCGCTGGTTGTCCCGGTAGGTGGGAAGCTCCTTGAGCAGGCTGAGCCACATTGCCAGCATACACTCGCTGATGGCAAGCCCATAAGCGCCGGTGGCGTTGGTCACAATGCACTTCTCCGGCAGCACCCCCGGCTCCAGATAGTTATTAGGGCCGGCTGCGTTGGACTGGAACCACTCCAGATGATCGTTCTGCCGGATCAGCGGCACCGGCAGATTACCCAGCACCGCATCAGCCCACAGGGCATCCTCTGCCGTGGCGGTGTCCGGGGTAGTAAAGCGATATGCAAAGCCCTGCACCGCCTCAATGCGGGTCCTCTGCTCTGCGCTGATAGGCAGGCAGACAAGGATATGTTTGGACATAATGGGGCTCCTTCCCTCTTTTTTATCTATCATACCGCAAACTGTGCGGCGACACAAGAGGGTGGTTCTGTGCTTTCAGACGCATCCCGTAAAAGAACAATGCCGAGCAGCCCGAAAGCCGCCCGACACCCCATTATATTTTAGTCCAGTGCACGGATGGCGTCCATCGTGCATTGATACTGCTCCGCCACCTTTGCAAACTGCTCCTGCGTGCCCTCCAGCTGCCCGGCACGCAGGGTCTCGGTCAGGGTATAGGTAGGCGCGTACAGATTGGAAAAGCCCAGATTCTGGCAGACGCCCTTGAGGGTATGCGCCCCGCGGAACGCCTCTTTCACATCTCCCCTGCGCAGCGCTTCCTCCAGGATCTGAAAGCTGTCGTCCTGCAAGAACATCCGCACAAATTTGCAGATCATGGCTTCGTTATACAGCCGCCCCAGCACCTCCTGATAGTCTGCGCCCATCTTTTTATAGCATTCCTGTATCGTCATCGCTTACGCCGTGCCTTTCTTTTTTGCTATCGTTTGCTTTCCCACCGCCGCATCTTACTACGCTTCACGGCGATACGGCGATATAGTGTTATGATAGCACCTTTCCGGCCATCTTGCAACTAGAGCGCAACAAATTTTGCACTCTATCTATTTTTTGCGTTCTCTTTTGGGCAGTTGCACCAAAACCGTGCCCAGCTCTTCAAAAAGCGCCTGCTGCCGCGCCCTTTTCCGCTGCTGCCAGCTGCCGCTTCTGCCGGCTGAAAAAAGCGGACCGTGCAGCGCTGTCAACTGCGGATTCCGTATTGACGAACCGCACAAAAAACGATATACTATATTTCGGCGGTGCAGCTGTGCCGCCGAATACCGGGGTGTTGCGCAGTTGGTAGCGCGCCTGCTTTGGGAGCAGGAGGCCGCGAGTTCGAGTCTCGCCACTCCGATACTGCAAACGCACGTTGATTCGATGAGGATCGGCGTGCGTTTTTGTTTTGTTGTTGAAATTGCCGAGAGGATATCTGAAAGCGTGCAAAAACTGCGCACACTGCAAGGCCGTTTTTAAAAAACAGAGCAGCCTTTTTTCTATTTCCTCCCCTTTTGCGGGATTGATAAAAGCCCACAAGTGCGGTATACTGAATAGTACTTTATTTAAGAGAAGTAAGGAGGTGCGGCCCATGGCGATCGGTGTGCCCCGCCCGCTGGCGATAGAAAAACCGCAGGCCGTAGATCTTGTACAGGCGGCGCGGTATTTCGGTGCGCACGGCGAACCGGACGCCGCCACGCTGGCGCTGCTGAAAAAGTGCGCGGTGCCGCTACTGGCGGCGGCGATGCCCCGGGCGGTGTGGCTGCTGGCAGACACTCCCGCCCTGACCGAGGCCGGGCTTCTGCCCGGTGAAGACGTGCACAAGCACCTGACCGGCTGCGGGCAGGCCATTCTGCTGGCAGTGACGCTGGGCCCCGGGGTGGATGCCCAGATCCGCCGGGCAGGCGTGGGCGATATTGCCGCCGGGGTAGCCTCCGATGCCTTGGGCAGCGCACTGGCCGAGCAGGCCGCTGATGCCGCCGAGGCGCAGCTGCGCCAGTGGGCGGCCACTGAGGGAAAGTATCTGACCGGGCGCTTTTCGCCCGGCTACGGCGATTGGGACATCGCGGTGCAGCCGCTGGTGGCAGCGGCGCTGGACACCGCGCGCAAGGCGGGGCTGTGCGTCACCGACACCAACTTGATGACCCCGCGCAAGAGCGTGACCGCCCTGCTGGGGGTCAGCGACCACCCGGTAAAGGGGCAACTGGCCGGGTGCGGCCATTGTGTGCTGCGCACCCGCTGCGAATACAGAAAGAGGGGAAAGACCTGTGCAAGTGAATGAACTTTTCAGACAGAGCAATACCATCCTGCTGGACGGCGGCATGGGCACCATGCTGCAAGCTGCCGGGCTCAAGCTGGGCGCACGCCCGGAAGAGCTGAACATCACCGACCCGGCGCTTATCGAGGGCATCCATGGGCAGTACGCTGCGGCGGGCAGCCGCATCGTCAACGCCAACACCTTCGGCGCTTCTGCCCACAAGCTGGCAGGCAGTGCTTACACGCTGGAGCAGGTCATCACCGCAGGCATTGAAAACTGCAAGCGCGCCTGTGCGCCCTACGGTGCGCTGACCGCGCTGGACGTAGGCCCGCTGGGCGAGCTGCTGGAACCCAGCGGAACGCTGGCCTTTGAGGATGCTGTGGCTGAGTATGCCCGCATCGTCAAGGCAGGCGAAGCCGCCGGGGCAGACCTGATCTTTTTTGAGACCTACACCGACCTGTACGAGCTGAAAGCCGCCCTGCTGGCTGCCAAGGAGAATACTCATCTGCCCATTCTGGCCAGCATGAGTTTTGAGGCGGGCGGGCGCACCTTTACCGGCTGCACAGTGGAAAGCTTTGCCGCCACCGCCCGGGGCTTGGGGGCAGACGCCGTGGGCATCAACTGCTCGCTGGGCCCCAAGGAGATCTTCCCCATGGCAAAGCGGCTGGCCGAGGCTGTGCCCGGCAACTTCCCGGTGTTCGTCAAGCCCAACGCCGGTCTGCCCCGGGCGGACGGCAGCGGCTACGACATCACCCCGCAGCTGTTCGCCTTGCAGATGAAGCCCTACCGGGAGCTACACCTGTTTGCCGCCGGCGGCTGCTGCGGCACCACCCCGGAGTTCATCAAGCTGCTCAACGGCACCTTTGCAGGCTGCACCCCGGGGCGTCCCGCGCACCGGATGCCATCGGTGCTGTGCACCCCGGTGGACACGGTCACAGTGGACGGCATCACGGTGGTGGGCGAGCGTATCAACCCCACCGGCAAAAAGCGCTTCCAGCAGGCACTGCGGGAGGGCGACATGAACTATGTGCTGGAACAGGCCGTCAGTCAGGCAGAGGCTGGGGCGCAGATCCTGGACGTGAACGTGGGCGCGCCCGGCGTAGACGAGCCGGTGCTGATGGAACAGGTGGTCAAGGCTCTGCAAAGCGTGACCAGCCTGCCCCTGCAGCTGGACTCCTCCAATGTGGAGGCGCTGGCGCGGGGTCTGCGGGTATACAACGGCAAACCCATCGTCAACTCCACCAACGGTGAGCCGGAAAAGCTTGCCGCCATCCTGCCGCTGTGCAAGAAGTACGGTGCCGCCATCGTTGGTCTGGCCATCGACGAAAAAGGCATCCAGCCCAAAGCCGCAGACCGCGTAGCCATTGCCCGCCGCATCACCGAGGCAGCGCTGGCGGCGGGCATCCCCCGGGAGGATATCTACATCGACTGCCTCACCCTGACCGCCAGCGCCCAGCAGGAGGATGTACTGGCCACGGTGCAGGCACTGGAAGCCTGCAAAAAGGAGCTGGGAGTGCGCACCGTGCTGGGCGTGTCCAACATCAGCTTTGGTCTGCCCTGCCGCACCTACCTGAACACCACCTTCCTGACCATGGCCATGTACGCCGGGCTGGACCTTGCCATCATGAACCCTTCCAGCGAGGAGATGATGGCGGCGGTGTACGCCTACAACGTGCTGACCAACCGGGACAAGCAGAGCACAAAGTACATCGAGCGCTTTGCCGACCGTGTGCCCGCCAGCACTGCGCTGGCACAGGCTGCAAAGGCCGCGCCTGCCGCCAGTGCTGCCGAAGCAGAACTTACCGGCCCCTACGCCGCCCTGATGAAAGCGGTGGAAAAGGGCTTGAAAGGTGACGCCGCCGCCCATACCCGCGCCCTGCTGGCAGAAAAGCAGCCGCTGGAGGTGGTGGACGAAGCGTTGATTCCCGCCTTGGACATCGTGGGCGGCAAGTACGAAAAGGGCACCCTGTTCCTCCCGCAGCTGCTGCAGGCCGCCAGCGCCGCCCAGAGCGCCTTTGAGGAGATCAAGACCGCCATTGCCCAAAAGGGCGAGGGCAGCGCCAGCAAGGGACGTATCGTCCTTGCCACTGTCAAGGGCGACGTGCACGACATTGGCAAAAACATCGTCCGGGTCATTCTGGAAAACTACGGCTTTGAGGTGCTGGACCTTGGCCGGGATGTGCCGGTGGAGACGGTGGTGGATACCGTGCGGGAAAAGGACGTGCATTTGGTAGGTCTTTCGGCCCTGATGACCACCACCCTGAAAAGCATGGAAGAGACCATCGCCGCCCTGCACGCCGCTAAGCTCGACTGCAAGATCATGGTGGGCGGTGCCGTGCTGACCCCGGAATACGCCGAGAAGATCGGCGCGGACTGGTACGCCAAGGACGCCAAACGCAGCGCCGACATCGCCAAGGAGTTCTTTGGGGTGTAACGCAAAAAAATTTCAGATTCAGACTGCTGAGAAGTGCGGACTTTTCAGCAGTCTTTTTTTATGGGCAGGGCGTTTATTTGCAAACTGTTCAAATTTACCACAAAGAATTGCCACGATTGTCTGGCATAATAAGGGTGCACTCAGGGAGAACAGAACGGACCTCCCCCATAACCTCCGAAAGGTTCTCCCCGCAAAAGCCCATGCAGGCACATTTTCCTGCGGGTGCGGCCGCAGCAGCGGCGCACAGCAGGCCCATAAAAAACTGTCTCCCGTTTCTATGCGAGGCAATAGCCAGAACGGCGGACAGACTACCAAATCCCTCCTGACCAAGCCGCAATGTTCAGGGGTTCCTATACAGTAGGCAGTGTCGCTTTCCTCCTCCTTTCCACGACACTGCCTGCTTTTTGTTTGCGCATTTTTCCGTGAAAAGCAAGAAAGCGCAAAGTCGGAAGAACCGCCCTTGCCCTCGTCCCTGCATACAAAAACCGCCCCGGCTTCCTGTTACGGAAACCGGGGCGGTTCGTTTGCTTTATTTGTGCTTTTTCAAGCGCTCACGCAAAGCCTTGCGGGGGGCTTGATCGCGCAGCCTGAGCAGCGGTCAGAGCGTTCACAGCAATGACGTATTTTTCCTTTACCACGATGTATTCTTTTGATTTTCGCTCATGATTTTTCTGGATCTTCCGCGCGTAGTATCTGCAAAGGTTTCCTCTTCGCTGAATCGCAGCCAATAGGGATCTTCCATCAGACAGGCATTGGTACGCTTAACAATTTCCCATGCATTGTAATCCGGAAGGCCCATCATTTTCAGAATACCCTTGCAGCCCATCCGGTTTTTCGGAAAGATACGCTTCTTGGCCCAAACAACCACATCCACCAATGGAACTTTGCGTTTATCTCCGATGAAAAGATTCAGTGGCAGGTTATACTGCAGAACGCCCTCATTTGCGCAAAGATACTGTCCATCTTCGCTCAGGTGGGCGGTTTCTTTTTTACCCTAAAAGCACTCTTGCTCTGCGCTGTACCTCTTTTTCGATCATCTTCAAGCGATTTGGCGGCAGATTATAACGTGTCACTCTGCGGTCAAAATGAAAATCCAGCAGCTTATGGAGCATTGCACGGTGACGAGGTTTCATTGCATTCTTTGCAGCTGCAAAGAAATCATCGTATGCAAGCGGAAGCAGTGTGCGGGCATATTCATCAAATGCTTTCTGGTTGTCCCAAAGATCCGTTCCGCCCAGACTGAACAACGAGTTTCCGTGGTCAAACAGCGGTGCGGGTGCCGCAATCGTGTTGGTCTTATTATCTACCAGCACACCAAAGTTTCCATAGTGGCGGTCAGTGTTGCAGATGATTGCATCAAAGACCAGCATATCTTCCAGCACATCCACAAAGGTCTGACCTAACGTCTGATAATACGCTAAAATCGCTTTTATTCCGCCTTTGGACACAAGCTGTCCGATGGGAATATAAGAATACTCTTTGCTGGTGAACAGCTCACACTTGGAACAAAGCGTCTTTTTCAGGTCTTTTGTCAGGGTGTAGCGAATCGCATTCACGCCCATCACCTGTGCAACTTGATAAGCATACAGTTCCGAGTACGGTTCAAATCCCAGATTACTGAACCCTGACGTGCCACCTTTATAAAGATAGATTTTTCCGTTTTGCCTGCGCCAGCATTTGGGCAGCATCCCGTTGGTCGAGAACTCCGGGCAGGACGCAAGCGAAGTTCGTATGCTGCTACCATATCCTGTAAAGGCGATTGCTGCCAGCACCTGACTGAATCGGTTATCGTAAAGATTTACTTTTTCAAAGGTGTCACCGGAGCCCTCTGCATCTACCCAAAAGCAATCATTGAGTGAAAGTCCTTTGCAGACGGTGATAATTCCCAGCGGACGATTCAAAGAAAGCCCCACCTTAGAGAGCAGAGCATCTACATACGCTCGGTTCTTCGGAATTGTGCGATGCCGCAGCCAGCGTTCTACGCCATCTTCTGATACAGTCAGGTTCAAAGGTAGAAAGGAACGGTTTTCTTCGTAAACCTTTATAATATGGAGGTCAGTATCTGCACTGTCCATATTTGCTTCAAAGGTAAGTAGCGGCAAATCAAAATGCCGGATGGTGTAGCGCACAGCGATTTCTCCTTTCATCCATGATCTTTTTCTTTATTATACGGCATCAGAATCCGAATGAAAAGTGCCACCGTCATTCCGCACAAAATTCAAGGATAAAATTTTATGCCAAAAAACCTGCAAAAATTGGGTTTCTGAGGTCATTTTGCCGTTCCTCCCCGAATTTTGCTACAGATCTGCTACAAACTTGCTACAAACGACTGAAAAGGGGGCCTGCTACGCGTTTCATTATCAATGTGCAAAAGTGAACCCGTTTCACTTTTGTATATCAGAAAGCATGTAGATACAAGAAAAAGCCGCATACCTTTTCAGGTAAACGGCCTTACGCTTGGTGGAGCATTGTCAACGGCAGTCGAACCTTTAAGCAGGCATATCGTTGCTGCGGTCAGAGCGCTTCAAACCAAGAAACGGCGGCACTTCGGAACGTTTCAGCCCCTGCTCGTGTGCTTTTTTCAGTTGGTATTCGTGCAGGGCAATGCTGTCCAGCAGATCACGCTGATTTTGGGAAGCTGCATAGTAATCGACGCCGAACCGTTTGCAGACTGCACTGAGTTGGTCAAGCATTTCAATAGCAGTAGGGGACATTCGTTTGACCTCGATATCCATAAAAACTCCTTTTCCCCAAAACGTGAGGGCAAGAATCGTCCCGTGGCCACAAATTTTCAATTCTTGAAAATTTTTTGTCCATCCGGGACTGCTTCTTGTTGGGGTGTGCCTGCCCCAAACCCTGCACTTACTCGGTGCCATAAAGAGATTTTCGAATAGCGTCTCGATAGACGTTTCCCTCTGGAAGATTCATAGAAGAAAATGCCTCTTGAACCTTATAAACAGTTGTGCAATGTTCCTCAACGATTCCTAACTGTGTAATACTACCATCTCTGGGTGGTTCTGTATAGTCATACGCTACAAAATGGATAGATGCAGGCTGTGTGGGAAAGGTAGGGATGCGTTCTCTTCCACCCAAGCGATTAAGTACTCGATCGTACACTGCCTTAGGACAGACAAAAAACAGCCCAGTACGACACAAATCTTCTCGCTGTAACACTTGCCCTTTGTAAATCAACTGGGGAATAATCCGTTTGGAAACGTTTTCCCAATTTAAGCCTACGGTATCAGAGATAACCGAACGGTTTTCTAAAAGTGCCGTTCTAGCTTCACGGTAGTTACCAGTAGTGTCAATTGTTTGAACTTCGATTGCTGTGAATTCTGCAAGTTCTCCGTTTTCATCCAAACGTGCTAAAACCCAATCCACAAAGTAAGAACCCGTCCCTGCACGTTGAGGAAGACGAAGTTCACCACCCCATCCGTGTCCAAAAACTGCAATAGAACCGCCTTCCGCTCTTGCACGTTCAACTGCGGCACGACCAGCATACAACCCAAAATCCCGACCAAATGCCTGTCGAGAAATTAAATGAAGCATTTTATAATCTTCAGCATAAATCCGAATTGGGCAACAAATAACACTTGGTGAACCTTCGGTCTTTTGGCGAACAGAACAAACGCCGGATATTAGATGGTCTCGTGATAAGACTTTTGTGCAGGGGGAACCTAAGAAGGGACATATTTGACTATTGGCGGTATTTAATGCAATAGTAGAAGCATCTTCTGCTTTATAGCCGAAAAATTCAGAAATATATCCAGACATTTTAATCCCCTTCCTCTAAGATAGATTTTAAGGTAAGACCAACAGCTTCTGCAAGTAACGGCGGAACAGCGTTTCCTACCTGTGCAAATTGTTGTACTTGAGAGCCGGTAAAAATGAAATGATCAGGGAACGACTGAATTCTGGCTGCCTCACGAACAGTAAAGGAGCGATCCTGATTGTAATGAAAATATGCCCCCCAATGTGGATCGCACTTCGTTAAGATGGTTGAGGCCAATCCATCTGGCAATACGCGTCCGTATCGTTTCGTGTGGTCAGATTTTCTTGCTCGCTTCATTCCAGCGGGTAATAAATCCTCGGGGATATCCGTCCAGTTTCCACCTGGTTTGATAAATTTCAACCTTGCTTGATTCTCTTTAGATAAACGTGGAGCCTCATGGTTATAAACACCAGAACTACCAATCCGTAGACGTTTTTGGTAATTGCACATAGGTGGACAGATATAATCTTTTACATCTGCACCTTTTTCACCACTTTTGAGTGGTGGCAAGTCGCCAATTGCTTCTTCAACGGTTGTGAACTTAGAAGATGCATCCGATGCAGGCAATTTTACAAGCTGTTTCCCATCAAAGGTTGTTGCAAAATTTGGTCGTATAGGTGCATGGTAAACAGGTTCTGGAAACGCCATCGGTGGCAACTCTTTTCCTCGTAGACCAAGGATGATTGTGCGCCAACGCATTTGCGGTACGCCGTAGTATGCTGCACCTAAAATACGAACCCCTGCTCCGTATCCCAATTCAGCCAGTGCATTTAAAATAGCATGCAGTGTTGCTCCATGTTCAAATGAAACAAGTCCCGGAACGTTTTCAATGAGAATGGCCCTAGGCGCAAATGCATCCACAAATCGAAGATATTCCTTAAATAGATGGTTTCTCTGGTCTAAAACACTTCGGATGGGAGCGTTAATTGAAAAGCCTTGACACGGTGGGCCTCCTGCTAACAAATCCAACTCTTCGCGTTCCATCCCAAGTTCTTCCCGAATCACATTTGCGTCAAGAGTTCGAATATCAGCTGTGACGACTTTGGCAGAAGAATGGTTTTTCTTATATGTTTCAGCATAGACCGGCATAATTTCCGATGCGAATAAACTATGAAAGCCCGCTTCAGACAACCCCTCTGATAATCCACCTGCTCCCGCAAATAAATCTATCATTGTCAGAGTGTTGTTAATCATGCCGCTACCGCCCTTTCTTTTGGGTGAGAAATTCTAAACATATTATATTTCGTAAAGCAGAAATAATCAAGAAATAAAAAAATACCCGAACCCTTTTTTCGTAAAGAATCGGGTTCGAGTACGAACTGTATGGTGGAGAATTAGGGACTCGAACCCCAGACCCCCTGCGTGTGATGCAGGTGCTCTAACCAGCTGAGCTAATCCTCCATATTCGCTTGTGTTGTGCGCTCCGAACTGGAACGTGATTATTATAGCACGGCATTTGCCGAAATGCAAGCCCCAATTTAAAATTATTTTACTTTTTTCGAAACACTTTCCTTCCCAGCAAAAACGCCCTGCCGGGCTCCGGGCGTGCAACATTACTGCCGGGCAGCCGCACCGGCTGCGCCCTGCACAAAAAATGTGCGGCAGGCTGTTGCTCTTTGCCTGTAAATCGTGTATACTTGGGGCAGAAAGCCGTACAAAAGAAATCGAGGGATGAATATGACACTTCGCGGGATCATCACGCTGGTAATATTGGCTGTGCTGTTTGCGCTGGCTGTGGTCTGGATCTCCAGACAGGGCGGCTGGAAGGGTGAGGGCTGCAACGGCAACTGTGCCTCCTGCCACAGCCATTGCGAGGACCCGGACGCCAAAAAAAAATAACCCAAAACAGGGCTGCTGCACGAAACACGGTGCAGCAGCCCTGTTTTATGATTGTACCCCAGAAACGCCCGCGGGCGTTTCTGGGGTACTTTTCACGGCTGTTTGCTCAGAACGCGCCGCGCTGGGCGGCGTAGACGGCGATGGTGCTCAAAAGATCCTGTAACGCCTTCTGGTAGGTAGTGCGGCCGATGTGCAGCTGCTCCAGGATCTCATCCTCCGGGCGCTGCTCAAAAAAACGCATCCGCAGTAGGTCTGCCCGCATGGGGTCATGCACCTGATAGTAGTCGATGCCCTCATCAATGGCGCTTTGCCAGCGGCGGTTTTCCGGCGTGCGCGCCCAGTGGCGCTCGCCGTACTTGCGCAGGGCGTTCCGGGTCAGGTCGCGCTGTTCCGGTGTCACTGGCGCTTCCCCCTTTTGGGCAGTTCCAGCGTTGCACTGCGCGAAAACCGGTTCTCGGCATCGAAAAAGCAGGCGTCCCGCTCGGCCATCGTCAGGCCAAGCATGGTGGAAAGCCGCTCGGCTTCGTCCAGTTTGAACTGAGTCTCACCCAGCAGCTTGTGCCGCAGGGTGTTGCTGCTGATGTGCAGCACACTGGCCACATATTGCAGCTTGTAGCCGCTGTCTTGGATGTAGGTGTAGATCAGGTTTGTGTTTGCCATGGCTTCTCTCCTTTTTGTAGTTCGCCGCGTTTGTAACAATCATTGGTTGTATTATACTCCGTTGTTGATTTTCTGTCAACCTATAATTTCCAAAACGCTCTGTAATTGTTGATTTTCAGGAAATTTTCTGCTATACTCAAAGCAGAAAACCGCGTCCCACACCACAACTCATAGTTTTCAGGAGAACTGTCATGTCCGATCTATCTACCCGTGTCCGGCTGCGCCGGGAGCAACTGGGCCTTTCGCAGCAGGAGCTTGCCCGGCGCATGGGCTACCGCTCCCGTTCCTCCATCACCAAGCTGGAAAAAGGCATCAACGACCTGCCCCAGTCCAAGGTGGAGGAGCTGGCGCAGGCGCTGGAGACCACCCCCGCCGCCCTGCTGGGGCTGGACGCGCCCTGCGCCTGCCCCTTGGGCTTTGAGCCGCTGCCTGCCATGGTGCAGGTGCCGCTGATTGGCTCCATTGCCTGCGGCACCCCCATCACCGCCGAGCAGAACATTGAATGCTATATCGGGGTGCCCGCCGCGTGGCACGCAGATTTTGCCCTGACCTGCCACGGCGACAGCATGTCGCCCACAATATGCAACGGAGACATCGTTTGTATCCGCTGCCAGCCCGAGGTGGAGCAGGGCGAGATCGCCGCCGTGCGGGTGGGCGAGGAAGCCACCCTCAAGCACTTCCACCGGCAAGGCGATGCCGTGATGCTGCTGGCGGATAACGCCGCCGTCTGCCCGCCCATGTTCTACGCCGGCGAGCAGCTTTCGGAGCTGCACATCGAGGGCAAAGCTGTGGGGCTTTGCCGCGGTCTATAAGATAAGGAGAGAAAGGAGCAGCCTGTGTTCGGCAAAAAGAAAGCGTCCCCCACTTACGACCCCGCCGCCCGGAAGCCGGTGCTGCGGTGCAGCATCTGCACCGGGGAGCAGGTGGCCGGATTTCAGGATCTGCACACCGGCCATTTTACCGAGGTGCAGCTGATCCGCAGCCCGCAGGAATTGCAGGCCTTCCGCAGCCGGTACGGCATCCCCGCCGACTGCCCCATTGAAAAGATCTATTGAGCAAGGAGTTCATCATGCAGCAGGCACCCGAAGCCATGACCCTGAAGGTCATTGCCCATATCCATACCGCCTTTCCCACCAAGTTCGGCATCCCGCGCCAGAGCGGGCTGGTAGAGGAGCTGCGGGGCGAGATCATCTTTACCCCGGAATACCGCAATCCCGACGCCCTGCGCGGGTTGGAGGATTTCAGCCACATCTGGCTGGTGTGGCAGTTTTCCGGTGCAGTGCGGGAAAGCTGGTCCCCTACCGTGCGCCCGCCGCGCCTTGGCGGCAACACCCGTGTGGGCGTTTTCGCCACCCGCTCCCCTTTCCGGCCGAACCCGTTGGGACTTTCCAGCGTAAAGCTGGAAGCCATTGAGCAGCGCCCGGATGTTGGGCCGGTGCTCATCGTGCGCGGTGCCGACCTGATGGACGGCACCCCCATCTACGATATCAAGCCCTACATCCCCTATGCAGACTGTCACCCGGACGCCGCCGAGGGCTTTACCGGGCAGACCCGCACCCACCATCTGGAAGTCTCCTGCCCGGAGACGCTGTGGCAGACCGTACCGGAGGCCGACCGCGCCGCTTTGCAGGGCGTGCTTGCCAGTGACCCCCGCCCCTCCTACCAGCACGACCCGCAGCGGGTGTACGGTATGGAGTTTGCCGGGCTGGAGGTGCATTTTACCGTGGACGGTGCTCAGCTCACCGTGCGGGACATCACCCTGTTATAAAAGGAGCCGTTCATGGAACTGCGGACTGTCAACACCTTTCTGCACATCGCTGAGCTGCACAGCTTTTCCCGCACTGCGCGGCAGCTGGGCTACTCGCAGTCGGCGGTGTCCTCCCAAATTGCACAGTTGGAAGCCGAACTTGGCACCCCGCTGTTTGACCGCGTGGGCAAGACCGTGCGTCTGACCGATGCCGGGCAGACCTTTTTAGGCTACGCCCGCACCCTGCTGGAAACTGCCCAGCAGGCACAGGCCGCCTTGCAGCCCGCCCAGCAGGTGCGGGGCAGCCTGCGCATCGCGCTGGCAGATTCCGTGTGCAGCACCTTTTTGCCGGAGCTGTTGCAACGCTATCATGCCCGCTGCCCGCAGGTGGAGCTGGTGCTGCACACCGCTTCCACGGACGAGATGCTGCAATTGCTGAGCACCAATCAGGTAGACCTTGTCTACACGCTGGACCAGCCCCTTTTGCAGCCTGCGCTGGTGCTGGCGGCAGATGTACCGGAGCCGGTGTGCTTCATTGCACCGCCGCAGCATCCGCTGGCGCAGGAAAGTGCCCTCCCGCTGGATATTCTGCCCCGGCAGGAGTTTCTGCTCACCGAGCGGGGCATGAGCTACCGGGACGCGCTGGACCAGTGCATGGCGGCGCACGGCCTTGCCATCCACCCCTATCTGGAACTGGGCAGCGCTGCGCTGCTGTGCCAGATGGTGGAACAGGGCATGGGGCTTTCCTTTTTGCCGGAGTACATCGTGCGCAGCGCACTGGCCGAGGGGCGTCTGGTGCGGCTGAACGTGCCGGACTGCACCGTCATGATGCACCGACAGCTGTTCTACCACCGCGATAAATGGGTGACCCCCCAGATGAACGTATTCATCGAGCTGGTGCGGCAGGGCGCACAGATAAAATGATTAGGAATGCCAGAGCGTCTGCAGACGCTCCGGCATTCCATTTTCACGAGATAGTTCACAAACGAAAAACCGCCGAAGGTTTCCCTTCGGCGGTCTTTCGTATGATAGGAGGATCAAAAATGATCTTTGCTAAGTCTTAGTTCAGGATGGTCTGCTCGGTCTCGATGTCGAACAGGTGCACCTTATGGGGATCGAATGCAACGCGGACGGTGTCTCCGTTGCGAGCCTTGGAGGTGGGAGCAACGCGGGCGGTCATCTTGTTGCCCTTGTACTCCAGATACAGGTAGATCTCAGCGCCCATCATTTCGGAAACATCGACCTTAGCATCCAGCTGGCAGTCGGTGTGCTTTGCCATAAACTCGGGCTCGTCATCGATATCCTCGGGACGGATGCCCATCTTGATCTTCTTGCCAACGTAGGAATCCAGCTTGCCGTCGGCGGTCTTTTCCTTGGGCAGGGGGATCACGTCGCCGCCCAGGTCAACACCGTACAACTCGCCCTTCTTGATCAGGGTGCCGTCCAGGAAGTTCATCTGGGGGCTGCCGATGAAGCCTGCAACGAACATATTGCAGGGCATATCGTACAGGTTCTGCGGGGTATCGACCTGCTGGATGATGCCGTCCTTCATAACCACGATACGGTCGCCCATGGTCATAGCCTCGGTCTGGTCGTGGGTAACGTAGATGA
>ERZ1694706.214-NODE-214-length-28135-cov-29.177564_pt1 | contig 28135 bp, 22 predicted proteins | sample MGYA00581716_ERZ1694706 | MGnify/ENA primary metagenome ERZ1694706 (study PRJEB42213, sample SAMN07424529) | human gut metagenome | biome: ENVO:00009003; feature: ENVO:2100002; material: ENVO:00002003 | host: Homo sapiens | place: USA | collected 2014 ... | reverse complement strand
CGTGGGATTTTGGTGCGCTCGAGGGAACTCGAATCCCTGGCCCTCTGATTAAAAGAGCCCACCGGGCAGAACACTCTGATTTTAGAAGTTTCGAGTTTGCGTTATTTTTACGCAAAGTATCGTGATTTTTCGCTGTGTAATTTCTGCACCCTTTGTCGTATTTTGCAAGTCAGAGTGCCCATTGCATCCCTTGAAACCGTGCAAAAACAGTGCCGAAACCGTGCACTTACTCTGGGACAAATGAAAAATGATGATTTTTGATCCATGACTTGGTGGCGGTTTGAGTGACCACGAAGGTAAATTTGATACACGGAAAGAAGAATGCCCACTCGTCTGAGAAGTTCTCAGGGGAGTGGGCATTTTGTATATGTCACTTGCCACTTTTAGCATGGAGGTTGCCATTTTTTGAGATGAAGTTGACTCTTTTAGCATAAAGGTTGCCATTTGGGGAAAGAAGTTTCTGCTTTTTTATATGGCAAGTTTCCGCACTTTCCGCATTACTTTCCACACTTTCCGTACAACTCCGTGGTGCTGTCTGCGGTCTCTGGCGGCTGCTTTTCTCCACAAAGCATGACCTTGGCAGAGAAAACGCCATTCTGATGGGTAAACGTGCTTGCCCCGCCGGTCTTTTCTGCAATATGCTGGACAGACTGGATGCCGATCCCGTTTTCCCTTCGCTTGGAAGAGCGGAACACCCCGCTTTTTTCGTGAACTGCGCCGTCAAATGCGTTTTCCACTTCGACCAGAAGAAGCCGCTCGGCATGGACATACGCGGTGATCGCAATCTTGCGCCGGGCGGGTGCGGTGCGCAGGCTGGCTTCGAATGCGTTTTCCAGAAGATTAGACAGCACCAGACACAGATCGATCTCGTCCACAGGAAGCACCTGTGGTAAGTCGAGTTTGGCACAAAAGGGAACACCCTCACGCTTTGCAAGGGCGCAATAATAGCCTGCGACACTATCTGCCGCACGGTTTTCGCAGAAATTCATGTCCAGATCCGGGATCCGGGCGGCAGTTTTTGCAAGGTAAGCCTTCAGGTTATCCAGATCTCCTGCCTCGGCCAGTGCGGAGATCTGATTCAGCTGGTGGCGCATATCGTGCCGCGCCTGCCGGGCTTCATCAATGGCGGTTTTCAGGCTTTCATAGCGCTGCTGCTGCATGGAAAGAAACTGGTTTTCCTGCTGCAATCTCGCATTCCGGTTAAGGCTGTTTGCCATCAGCAGAAAGATCGCATTGAACATGAACATCAGAAACAAAAGCGCGATGCTCATAACGATGTAGACCTGCAAGACCCGCCCCGTCCGGAGCGTTATCTGGTAGCGCGGGGTTATAAAAAGGTTCAGCAGGATGAACACCAGCGGCAGTACCCAGAACACATACCACGTCTGCGCAAAATTGTCATCCTCCACCATCGCGCGTACTGCGTGGGTGGCGGGATAATAGGCTGCGGCAGTGATCAGCCAGCAGACCGCATTATAAAAGATGCAGGCGCCAAAGCAGAACCACGGCTTGTCCGGCGGCAGCTGCATCCGGATCACGATTGCCGTGCCGACGGCCCGGGACAGGCTGTTCAGGCACGCAAATACCGCACAGACCGCAAGCGCGATGGTTCCGGATTTCCAGAGAGAGATCCGCAGCGTTCTGAGATACAAAAAAATTGCTGTAAGCGTAATAAGCAGCACGGAGAACGCCGTTGAAATGCCAAAATGATAGCAAAACAGCCCGCCGCCAAGGCAAAGCCCGAGCAGCAGCGGCACCGCCCCTGCTGCAAGCTTTGCGGGCGACAGCTTCAGATAGGAACCTACTGGAAAATACGCAAGCAGCAAACCGGGAAACACGACCGTAAGTTCCAGAACCGGGCGCAGAACGTCCTTCAATCCGCATGCCCCCTTTGCAGCAGAAATTCCATAAAGGCCTGCCGGGCAGCTTTCAAAAGCTCCTGACTGACATAGACGCGGCTGCCGTCCGTCATACAGAAGGCGGCAGCCTGAAAATCGGCAGCATTCTCCATATTGATGATCGCGCCACGTCCGCAGACAAAAAAGCGCGGATCTTTTTTGAGCGGCTCGGTGAACGCTTTGAAGCTCTGGCGCGTAGCAAGCGTTTTGCCGGCAGTGGTGCGGATGTTGATCATGTGGGCGAAGTGCTCGGCGGATATAATATCCCGATAGCACAAACGGATGTCGCTGCCGTCGACTTTTACCACCAGAACCGGCTCCGGGCGCGGAAGCTTTGCGAGCATTTCATCCAGCAGACCGGACAGCTCGGCTTCAGAAAAGGGCTTGACCAGATAATGAAATGCCCGCACCTGAAAGCCCTCGAGTGCGTGGTCTGTCGAGGTGGTGGTAAAAACCAGAAGGCAGTCTGCATCGGTTTTCCGAAGTTCCCTTGCCGCATCCATGCCGCTTAAACCATTCATGTAAATATCCAGAAATGCGGCGGTAAAGCGCTGCGCTTTTTCTGCCGCCAGAAAAGCTTCTCCGCTGTCAAACTCTAAAATTTCTGCATCTGCGCCGCGCTGACTCAGCTGCCGCACCAAGCGCTCCTTCAGCAGTGTGCGCTCGGTATCAAGGTCATCGACGATTGCGATCCTCATGCTGTATCAGGAAGCCGTTTTACAGCTTCCAACCTCCTTTATAAACTCTTTCATCCTGATTATAGCACAGTTGCCCGGTTCTGTCGCAGCCGAAAATGGGATTTCGTGACGGAAAAGGGGCTTTCGTGCTAAATGGCTTGAAAAGACCATGCCTGTCCGTATACTGAAAGCAGAGAACGCCAACGACGGCGCAAGAGAAAGGAGGCACGCTGTGTACCGAATTGCCGTGCTGACAAGCAGCAGGGCGCAGGAAGCTTTTCTGGCAGAGCAGATCTCGCGGTTCTGCGCCGAACATTGCTTGTTCCCGAAAATGGACTGTTACCACGATCAGGAAAGCTTTTTTGAGGCTGCACGCAACGAGCCGCTGACAAATGCCGTGATCGCCCTGCCGGGGGTCGACGGATTGAACGCAGTAGAGCATCTGCGCGCGCTTTGTCCACAGACACGCATTATCTGGTGCAGCGATCTGGATTTTTCGCTCCATGCCTTCCGGTTGCGTGCAGACTATTTTCTGCTGGAGCCGGTGACCGAAGCCGCCTTGCGGCAGGGATTCCGCATCTGGCTGGATGGAAAAAAATCAGGCGGAGCAGCACTGGTCTGACCGCAACGAACACAACAAGGAGAACTGTTTATGAAAAAGAGAAACATCGTCCATTCTGCGCTGAGCCTGTCGCTGACCGCAGCATTGTGCCTTTCCATGGCTGCCTGCGGCGGAACACAGACGCCGGCAGACAGTGCTGACGCTTCGCAGCCCGCTGCCCCGTCCGCTGCGGTACAGCCCTCTTCAGCGGAACAAGCCTCTGCGGCGCTGCCGGTAAAGGCTCTGAACCCCAAGCAGGTGGAGGAAAACCCCTACATGGCCAAGAGCGATGCAAACATTCATCACGACGGCTACAACACCGACTCGACGGATGAGATCCTGCCGCTTGCCATCTATCCGGAGATCAACGTTTCCTATGAGACGACGAATGCAAATGCTTCTCCCGCTATCTATTTTGACAGCTACGGCCATGCCGTTGTGCCGCTGCTGGGCGGCATCGCCATCCGCGACCTGAACGCCGAAGAGACAAAGACGCTCGGCTATTTCTCCCCCAAACAGCATGACGGCGGCGGTTACGTTATCCAGAGCTCCTATACCTTCCTTGACGAATCCAACCGCATCGTCTGCCCCACGAGCAACAACCATGTGCTGATGCTCCGCGCAACGGATGAAAACGGCAATGTTCTGCCGGAATTTGAAAAGGTGCTGGACATTGATATCAAAGCTGCTGCCGAGGCCGCACTTGGAAAAGAACTGACGCAGAATCTTCTGTCCGTGGTCTTTGACTATGACGGAAACCTCTGGTTTGCAACGGGAGGCTTCCGCATTTATCCGCAGCGCCAGCAGCAGGGCGTCATCGGCTATATTGCCCGCTCGGCCATTGATGCGATCCTGAACGGCGAGCAGACAGACCTTTCAAAGGCTGTTTTTGTCCACGAACTGACCCCCGGCGAGGGCGCTGAAAACGGCATCGCCGCCTCCAAGGACGGTGCGGTGGTCCTGACCAACCAGAACTGCTATCTTCTGCGCGCAGAAGAAGGCGTAGACGTTGTATGGTGCACGCCCTATGAGAGCGCGGGTGCAAAGGTGAGCGGCGAAGGCGATAAGACCACCGGCGGCGGTCTTGCGTGGGGCGGCGGTTGCTCGCCCACGCTGACACCGAACCTTGTGCTGTTCACGGATAATCAGGACACTGTAAACCTTCTTGCACTCGATATGAAGACCGGCGAGGTCGTGGCAAGCACCCCGGTGCTGGATGACCTGCCCGAGGGCTATCAGGTAGCCGTTGAGAACTCTGCCATCGTCTATGACGACGGCGAGGGCACCGTCAGCACCATCGTCTGCAACTGGTTCGGTGCGGGCAATGCAGGTCTGGCGGACCCCAACAACGACTCCTCCATCCAGAGCTACGCCAATATTTACGACCAGAACTGGCTCATGAAGGGCAACATTATGATCGCCCCCGGCATCGAGCGCATGGACACCGTAAAGACCGCAAACGGCTACGAAATGAAGAGCGTCTGGTGCCGGAACGACCTGAGCGACACCTCCATCATGAAGCTTTCCACCGCAACGGGCTATATCTACGGCTATGTGCAGGATGTGACCACCGGGATGTGGCAGTACATCATTCTGGATTTTGAAACCGGCGAGACGGTTTTCACGATGGATGTTTCCAACAAATACGGCTACAACAACATGGCCATTGGTATGTATGCCGGCAACAGCGGCAACGCGCTCTACTGCCCGACGGGCTATCTGGAACTGCTTCGTCTGCAGGACCGGTTTGTTTATCTGCCCGAAATGCCCTACCGCAAGGTAGATCTTGATCAGGCAGCAAGAAATGTCCTCTCGCAGGAACTGTTTGCGCAGGACGGCGGCGAAGGCACCGTTGCAAGCTGGCGCAACACCGTGACCGTCCGCAACGTACATCCCAACACCACGGTAGCTTTCCGCATGAATAACCTGTCCGGCAGCACCTCCGGTCTGACCCTCTACGCCTATGGCGTGGACGGCAAGCTGGCAAAGGTCGATCCTGCACTGTGGTCGATCACAGACGAGGACGGCAAGGCTGTAACGGAACTTACCGCCGGTACGCTCTATGAGCTGCGCGTGACCGTCGCCGATGGCGGCGCTCTTGACCTGAGCGAGACGGAAAAGGAAATCAGGCTCTCCGTTGTACTCGGAAAATAAACATAAAACGCCCGCCCACCGTGTCCAAATCTCCACGGTGAGCGGGCGTTCCGCTTCCTTTTGAAGGCAGACCGCAAAGCCTATCAAGATCAAAAGCAGGTTCAAAAGCTGGGAAACCAGCGTGGCGATGGCAGCACCGGTAACGCCCATAGCGGGGGCACCCAGCTTTCCGAAGATGAGCAGATAGTTCAGCCCGGTGTTCGCCGCTACCGCGCCAAAACTTGCCCAAAAGGGGACAGCGGCGTGTTCCTTGCAGCGCAGCCATGCGGACAGGACGGTGCTGACCGCCATGGGCAGATAAGAGAACGCCACGATGCGGAAGTACCCCGCCCCCACACGGAGGATGGCAGTCCTTGCCCGGAGCGCCGCATCCTGATGAATGGTGGTCAGAGCGGGAACGCTTTCCCGGCTTGCCAGTGTATCATCAAAGCCAATGATCTGCACATCCTCCGGGACGCGGATGCTCTGTCCCTGCAAAAATCGCATAAATTCCAGCGCATAGTGCTCGGACACCGCAAATACCGCCGTGATTTTTTCAAAAAAGGCGGGGAAGGTTCTCACTGTAAAACGCCATTCTCTCCCTTGCCGCAGCAGGGACCTGCCAGAATAAAGTTTCTCCCGGCGCAAAGGCGCTGCGGAAACCGTCTATCCGCTCCTTGTCCATTATACCGTATTTTATCAGTACATTCCACCGCTTTATGCGGTCACATGGGTGGCATTCTCTTTCACCGAATTGATGGTTTCCATCAGCTCACTGCCTGTTTTGCCATCAAACAGGCGGGTAAACAGAATGGGCTGGTCAAAGGGTGGTTTCATCAGCACCGCTTTGCTTTCCACATAACCGTTCTGCTCGATGTAATGAATGACCTTCTGCACGAACGCGATCTGCTTTGCATTCAGCGATTCGTCGTTGATGAACTTGGAAAATGCCTGCATGGCAGCATCGTGGTCCAGCTTTGCCACTTTACGCACCAGCAGACCAAAGGGTGTATCCCGAAACTCCCGTGCATAGTCCTCTTTGCTGCCCAGCTCACAGGTGAAGATATGTTCCAGCTCGGTATAGTCACCCCGGGAAAGCGGAATGTTCTGGGTCAGCTTGTGGATGGCCAGCGTATCGCTGCGGTGCTCCATGATGTAGCGGTTCACACGTTCCCGGTACTCGCCGAAATCGTAGCCGGAATCCAGCGTTTTGCCCTCGGTCTGTTCCAGTACCGGGTCGGCAAGGGCCGTGTAGACAGGCTTTTGCCCTTCTACACCATCCACCAGAAACTTGATGAGCTCCCGCAGTTCCTGCCGCATTTCTTCAAAGCGGAGCAGATCATGCGAGGTCAAAAATTCGTCTGTCTGCACCTCCCGGATGAGGGGCAGCTTTGCCTGAACCTGCGGGATGGTAGCTTTCCCTTCCAGCATTGCCGCTGTGCTGCGCAGCTGTTTCTGGGCGCGGCCCAGCCCCGGCAGACCCTCCAGTTCACAGAGCAGCAAGCCATACACAAAGTTATCGAACCGCTTGGCGGCCTCGTCCTTATCGTCCAGCGAGATGAGCGGTGCAACCTCTTTCATCAAGGTGCCTTTGTCCGTTTCGGTCAGGCTGACAAAGGCTTCCGGCTTCTGGTAGCGCTCCACAGCCTGTCGGTGCAGCCGCACGGATACCAGCTCCGGGTTCAGCGCTCCCACTTCGGCACGGCAGGTTTCTGTTAAAATCTTGCGCCAGTTCTGGTAGTTTTCGTCCCCATAGGCTCCATCCTGCAGCGCGGCGGCGATCCGCACCTGCTTGCAGAAAATGCTTTCGGACAGGCTTTTGGTGTCCGCGCTCTCGTAGCCGTTGGGTTTCTGACGGAAAAATTCAAAGTTGCCGCAGTAGTCGAAGATCAGAAACCGCCGTTTGCCCGTATATTCGCCGTCGATGGCATCCACGCAGGCAAGGGACGGGCAGAGCCGCGTACCACGGCCGATCATCTGCCAGAACTTCGTTTTGCTGCGCACTTTTTTGAAAAACACCAGATTCACGCACTCCGGCACATCGATGCCCGTGTCCATCATATCCACCGAGACCGCAAGAAACGGCGGCTTGTCCGGCTGCTTGAAGTCGTCAATGATGGACTGTGCATAGGCGTCGTCGCAGACCACCCGCTGGATGAACCCCGGGTACTGGGTCTCCAACTGCGGGTAGAGTTTGCCGAAGCGTTCCCGGATAAACTCCGCGTGGCGCTTGTTCTGGGCAAAGATGATGGTTTTGCCGATGCGGTCGCCGCCCGCCGTCTGGATGCCCCGTTCCATCAGATCTTGCAGCACCGTGTCCACGGTGTTGGCGTTGAAGATGAACTTATTCAGTTTTTCGGATGGGATAAAGGTGGGCAGGGTGTCGTCCTCGGCAAAATCGTCCTCGTAGCGAGCCTTGTCCTCCGGTGAAAGCTGGTCGTAGTGGATGCCCTCTTCTGTGAATTTCGTCTTGACCTCGTAGTTGTAGTAAGGCACCAGCACATGGTCGGTGTAGACCGCCGTGTCGTAATCGTAGGCGTAGGTGGGGATGCCATGTTCCATCTCGAAAAAGTCGTAGGTGTTGCGGTCTACATCGGTTTTCGGGGTGGCGGTCAGACCCACCAGAACCGCATCGAAATAATCAAAAATAGCGCGGTATTTCTTGAAAATGCTGCGGTGGCTCTCGTCCACGATGATAAGGTCAAAGTGGGCGGGCGAAAACAGCGGCACGCCGTCCTTGGTCTTGGCGTTGTCGATGGCGTTGAGCATGGTGGGATAGGTGGAAAACACGATGCGCGCGGCCTTATCGTCCTTGGAGGAGCACAGGTTGCACAGCGATTGGTCCGGCAGATACTTTTTGAAGTCGTCCTTTGCCTGCTTGACCAGCGCGGTGCGATCCGCCAGAAAGAGCACGTTGGTCACATGACCGCCCCGGCTCAGCACATCGGTCAGGCTGGATGCGGTGCGGGTCTTGCCCGTGCCCGTTGCCATGACAAGCAGATTGCGCCGGAAGCCCTGCGCGATGTGGGCGCAGACAGCCCGGATGGCGTTTTTCTGATAGTAGCGGTCGGTGATTTTATCGTCAATTTCGATGGTGTCCAGCGGCTTTTTCTCGGCGCGGCGGTTCATCAGCTTTTGCAGATCGTCCTTGCAGAACACCCCGCTCACGGCACGCTGCGGGCCGCTCTGCTCATCCCAGAAATAGGTGGTGTAGCCGTTGGTGGTAAACAGCATCGGACGGCGGCCGAATTTCTGTTCCAGACAGTCTGCATAAAGCTGAGCCTGCTTGCGCCCGATGTTGGGGTCTTTGGTGCTGCGCTTGGCTTCAATGACCGCCAGCGGCAAGCCGTCCTTGCCCATCAGCACATAGTCCGCATAGCCCTTCTGCCCCAGCACGCCGTTCATGTTGTCCACTTCGTACTCGGTGCGCACATCGGCATCCGGCCCGGTGAATTTCCAGCCCATGGCCTTGAGGTCGATGTCGATGATCTTCCGCCGCGTCTCGGCCTCGGTCAGGTCGGCGGCGGTGAAGCTGCGGCTCTGCTGGTTCTGCTGTTTGCTGGCCGTGTACGCCGTCGAAAGACTCTCCACCTGCTTGCGCAGGGCTTCCAGCTCGGCATCCTTCTGAGTCAGCAGGCTTTCCTGTTCCCGGATCTTCTTTTCGTCCAGCGCCACTTTCTCGCCGGGGATGGCTGTTTCTTCAAAGGAGCGCTCCACATAGTCCGTGCCGTAGCAGTAATCCACCCACTGGATGAAGTCGAACAGCCCCCGCAGGCTGAACACTGCATCCGCCGCCGACACACTATGCCCCGTATGTACCGCCAGATTGCCCGCCTTCACGATGCTGGGCAGCACGCTCCACACATTGCGGTCCACCGCGAACCGGAAACTCGGCTCATGCAGCAGGGATTGCAGGTTGTCCTTGTAGGGCATCGTGATGGTTTTGTCTGCCGCATACACCCACTTCACCGCCAGCTCCAACGCCTTCCGGCACCCCACCGCGCACATCGCCGGGGAGGTGGAGAACACTTTCTCGGCCTCGATGGCGGCAGAGGAAAAGAGGGAGTATTCGGACTTAGAGGACAAATATTCAAAATTTGACATAATTGAATGCCTCATCAAAGTAGCTGCGTCACTATATCATTTAGATGCCAGCGTTCGTCTCCGCCTCTTCATTCATTTCTAGATGCATCGCATTCCCGGCTAGATTGATTAATTGTTGCAATATGGTGACTGCTTTATCCGAATTTATCACATCCACAAAAAAACTTTGAAAATCTTTGCGAGATTTAAAACTATAAATATAGCCATTTCCGTATTGTGGCAACTGATTTGCAATATCACTTTCTAGAACAACCGTTACAGGATAAATAGTTGCATCGTACGCAATAAACATTAATCGGAACTTGTAGTCTTTATTATTAGGCGTTTCCAAGCATACTTCAAATTTCTTTTGCGTATTACCCATTTCTCCCAAACGACTTTGAATATCTATGTGTTGTTCTACTGTCTTAGTTTGAAAAGCAGTCAACAATGCCGCTGTACCGACTTCTTTGGTTTGTGTAAAAGAACGAATTGGGCCATCATATTCTTTGACTTCACATTTGACCATTCCCTGTGTTATTTCGCTCAATTCATTTCCAACTTCTTTAATAACTTTATCGGGCGCTGTCAAATCAACCTTGTCAAAGCTTAACTTCTCTTTTAATGATAGCATACGGTCCATACTTAATCCTCCGTCAATTGAAATACAATCGGTAAATGGTCACTAATCTTTTCATTTGGTTGCTGGTTTTGAGTCACCAATGAAACGCCTTGTGCTTTTGTTATAATTTTCAGTTCTTTGTCAACAAAGCGGCTTCTTAACTGTGGACGAACTATTACTTGATCAAAAATATTCCAAAATTCATTTTTCTCTTTAGAGCCTCTGTAATAGTAAGTTCCTGGTGGATAACTAAAATCGCCCAATAAATTCCACATTGGATTGTAAAACATTTTATACTTAGTTCCAAAGATTGTTCTTGATATTTTTTGTGCCTCATCTGCAATGGGGATTCCATGAAATCCGCATGCACCCAAACATCCGTCATCATATGGGTTTTGATTAAAATCACCAACAACTATGGTCTTATCAATTCCGCCATCCTCTTCTGCAAGTTCAATATCACGAACCACTGACTGAAAAGCGAGTGTTTGTGTACGTTCATCCGCCCACATTTGACTCGGAAGATGAACGCCACATAAAAGCATATCATTTTTTATAATTTGCATAGAATAATATTTGCTTTGGCGACTTTGGCGAATATCCTTTGTGTTTCCTAAAATTATCAGTCTGTCACATCCAATAGATGGATAGACATTCATCCTAACGCCCTTCAAATCAAGGTTGTAGATTAGATCCTCAATTATATCTTCATATTCTGCAAGAATAACAATATTCGCTTTTTGCTCTACAATCATGCCGCAAAGAATACTATTTATATCCTTGGTATTATGCGTATTCCAAAATAAAAATCTCACGTTCCTCCATCCTCATCACCAAAATCTTTTACTTTGATTCTTTCAACATCCCCATTCTAATTAGAACCTGCCACACCGAAGCATACGCTTCCGCTCCAACCAGCTCCTTCAGCAGTTGTTCCCGAAGTTCAGGTTTCAGCTTTTGAATCGAGTTTTTTGCCTTGATTGCATCAAACTTTGCATTATTATAGTCTCTTTCTTCTTCAAAAGTCATCATCGTACGCTCCTTTCATGATAAAATGTTCTGGTTAACATTATTATACCGCTAAAATCTGCTGTTGCACAGCCTTTTATCTGAAGTTCGGGGCATTTTATATATAAACTCCTTCCGTCTGCTCGCTTCGCTCGCATCCACCTCCCTCAAGGAGGGAGGCTTTTCGGCACCGCCACATCAAAGGCTCCCTCCCAGAGGGAGCTGGCGCCGTCAGGCGGCTGAGGGAGTGTTACCCAAAATATTCCTGCATCAGTGCCTTTTTCATCAGTTCCAGCTTTTCAAGGCTCTGCTGTACAGTCTGCTTCTGCTGGTCTACGCGCTCCACAAAGGCGGCGAACTGATTTTGAAACGGAATTGAAGGAACAATAAATTCTTCTTTGCCCAGCGCACTTGCCGTTACGGCCATTTTCACGCCACTTCCATTAGCTTGTGCTTCATGTTGCTTTAGCTTTTCTTGTAGTAAGAAGTCAAAGAAAACTCGGTTGTAAATAGAATCCTTTACACGAATTTTCATAATGGATGGGTGCATAATGCCTAACGGCGCATTTAAGGGGACAATATAGGTTTCGCCTATTGTTCCTCGACAACTAACAATAATATCGCCACCATGAATTGAAAATCGTTTAAGTTCTTCATATTTCGGTTTGTCTATATACCGAGTTTCGACATCCATAGTTTTGCGAATAGCATGCTTTTGTTCATATACCATGCAATAACCATTTTCTTTGGAAACAAAGCTTTCATTTTTCAGACTGCTGCCAAAAGGCCCAATGAACATTTCTTCAACATTTTGGCTCAGCGGTTCTTTATTAAATGCCTGTTCATCCCCAAACATCTCCACAAATCGTGCTTTTACCAGCTCGTCCAGTTTGGCAAGTTGCTGGTCTCGAAATGCTATCAATTTATCGACCTTGCTCAGCGTTTCTGCAATTTTTCTTTGTTCTTCTAGGGATAAAACAGGAATTTCAATTTTGTTCAACTCTTTTGCAGACAAATGCTTTACTGTGACAAACGGCGTTTTTTCCTCGATTCGCTTTAGTGCGATGGGCATAAAGTAAAACAAGTAGTCTTTATCAATGCTATCTTTTGGTGCTAATCGGCAAACTCGCTGATTCAAAAGCGCGGGTGTTTTTCCCCACTTTGCAATGTTGAACTCACCATCCATACCGATGAGTAAATCATTTTCGTGTACGATATATTCACTCTTATATTCTTCTGTTGTATAGGTTTCAGAATATCCCCTTACCACATCGCGGATTCTGATAAGCGGCATTCCATTACTATCTGAAAATTTTGCAGAGTCAAAAGGAAATCCATACTGAATAGTACAGACTTCTGGAAGAAGTTTTTTCATCACACCATCTCCTCCAACTCTGCCAGACCCTTGGTGATCTCCATTTCCAGCTCATGCAGGTCGGCAAGGATTTCCGTAGTCGAGGGATACTCCACCGGCACGTACTCCGTCTCTTTGTACTTATTGATGGACAAATCGTACCCGTTGGCGGCAATTTCTTCTTTGGGCACAAAGAAGCTCTGCTCGGCGCGCTTGCGGTCAGTTTCGGCATCAAGGTTATGAAACCGGGCGATGATGTCCGGGATGTCGTTCTCCTTCACCTCGGTGCGCTTGTCGTCCAGCGAGAGGCCGTCGGCTTTCATATCGTAGAACCACACCTTATCAGTGCCGCCCGCGCCGGTCTTGGTGAACACCAGCACCGCTGTAGACACGCCTGCGTAGGGCTTGAACACGCCGGAGGGCATGGAAATGACCGCCCGCAGCTGATGATTTTCAATCAGTTCTTTTCGGATGCTCTGGTGCGCCTTGCTGGAGCCGAACAGCACGCCGTCCGGCACGATGCAGGCGCAGCGTCCGCCGGTTTTGAGCATCCGCAGGAAGAGCGCAAGGAACAGAAGCTCCGTCTTTTTGGTGTTGGTGACGGCCTTCAGGTCGTCGTTGATGCTCTCGGCATCCACAGTGCCCTTGAATGGCGGGTTCGCAAGGCAAACGGTATACTTGCTGCAAATGGAGTTTTGCTTCGACACGCTGTCCTTGTAGTCGATTTCCGGGTTCGTGATGGAGTGGAGCATCAGGTTCATGGCCGAAATGCGCAGCATGGTGCGGTCCATGTCAAAGCCGGTGAACATCGGGCCGGCAAAATGCTGCCACTGCTCCGGGGTCATGCTGTCCTCGTAGTGGGCGCGGAGGTACTGTGCACTGGACACCAGAAAGCCCGCTGTGCCGCAGGCGGGGTCACAGATGAAGTCGTTCGGCGTGGGCTGCACCAGCTCCACCATCATGTCCCGGATGTGTTTGGGCGTGCGGAACTGGCCGTTCTGCCCTGCGGTTGCCAGCTTGCCCAGCATATACTCGTACAGGTCGCCCTGCATATCAAGGTCGGCAATGTCGTGGGTGTAAAGATCTTCCAGCCCGGTGATGATCTTTTGCAGCACCTGTGGCGTGGGGATCAGGAACATGGCATCGTCCATGTACCGCGCAAAGGCGGTGTTCTGTTCCTTTTCATCCTCTGCCCGCAAAACATCTTTCTCTTTTTCCGACAAGCTCTTGCCCAGCTTTTCGGCCTCCTGCTGTGCCTGTTCCAGCTTGCTGAGTACCTCTACCAGTTCGCCTTTTTCGTTAAAATCCGGCAGACGGCCATACTTCATCTTTTTGATGGCAGGGAACACCCGCTGCTGCATGGTCAGGAAAATTTCGCGGGAATCTTTATCCTTGAAGCGGCTCCACCGCATGGACTGTCCTGCTTCGCTGGCCGGGAAGATGTGCTCCATCTTTTCGCCCGCCATGTTTTCAAAATCTTCGGTGGCAAGCTCTTTCTCGTCCAACGACCGGATGAACATGAGATAGGTCAGCTGTTCAATGACGGTCAGCGGATTGGTGATGCCGCCTGCCCAGATGTCTGTCCAGATCTTGTCTACCTTATTTTTAATGGCTCCTGTTACCATGCGTTCCTCCTGAATGTTTGCCAATCGCAAACGCTTTGTATCTTGGATTTTTGGTGATAATACCACAATTTTATTATAGCAGTGTATGATTGCATTTTCAATGTAGAGTGTTTAGCAGAAGTGCTTTCTTGATCGCAAGGCAAGAAATCAGTGGAACGTTAAAACAGCAATTTGCGATATGCAATGCAACGCTGTTGCTGTTGCATGAAGAAGTTGAATTGCTATAAAACGGTAAAGTGGATTTTATCTGCTTTGCCGTTTTTTCTTTCCGTCTGGACTCCAACATGTCTTTGTGCTATTCAGCGATTCCATCGCGCAGCCTGCGCCGGGACGGTGCAGATTTGAAAGGGTTTGGGATTTCCCAACAAGCATTTTGCAGAGCAAAGTTCGCGTTTGCGCAGCGGAGCGGAGCAATGAAAGCCCCAGTGGGGCTTTTAAGCGACAGAACGGTCTGCGACAGCAGATGGAGGGTCTTCGCCCCGACAAGTTCCGCTCACGATGCACAGAATGCAGACAATGCAAGGAAAAACACGGCTTTCCCGCCGGTGTGCAAAAGTGTGCAGAGCTCCAGAAAATGGAAAATCCCACGAAGAATCTTACGATTCTTCGTGGGATTTTGGTGCGCTCGAGGGAACTCGAATCCCTGGCCCTCTGATTAAAAGTCGCGAAATACCGGCTGAGCTACGAGTTTCCTTATTTTAGAACGATAATACGTTTTATAATTTTTAGAGCATCTGATTTTTTAGTACCTTGTACCTGTGATTTTTATATATAGTATAACGATGTTTCGTTGAAAAGTCAAGATTAAATTCGGACTTCAAAATCAACGCTTCAATTCGTCTTTGTGCCCAAAGTGCTGCAAATATTAGAAAAAAACAATCCTTATTTGGGCAATGTGACAAATTCAAATTTCTTGTGTAAAACCGTGAAAAAAGCGCTTGACTTTGACGTATATAAATACTATAATTAAATTGGAGAAATGTTAGAAAAAACTATTGATTTCGGGCGCAAACTGTGTTAGACTACTGGACGTAGGGCAGCACGGCTATTTCGTTTATCTATATATCCTCTGTCTTACAGGACAGGGGATTTTTTGTTTATGCTGAACTGCACTTTATCATGATGAAGAACGAACATCAATCTAACAAGAAAAAAGAATGAGGTGCAATATCAGTTGGTGGCAAAAACATATTTGGAAGTTCCTAATTATCAGAGCTGGACAGCAGGACTATATTTGATTGATGCGCCTTGTGGCTCTGGCAAGAGCTACTTTGTGTTCAAAACGCTTTATCCATTTGTTCATGAAGCCGGAAAGAAGATGCTTGTGTTTTCTAACCGGTTGGCTTTGAAAGCGCAACAAGAACTTCAAGCGGCTGGCTTTGACATTCAATTTATGACGTATCAAAAATTGGAGTTCAAAGTTTATCTGGATGGATGGGCAGAGCAAGGCAAGATAAGTGATTCGATGCAAGAACTTGAAAAGTTTGACTATCTTGTGTTAGATGAAGCACACTACATATTTCAAGATGCTACATTCAATAAAAATACGGAAACCATAATTAAAATGATTGAACGGTTCAGAACGTCAAAGGTTATTATTATGCTTTCCGCAACAGCTGAACTATTAAGAGAATATTTTAATGATGTGATTGAGCTACCGCCTACACAATCTGATTATAGCTATATTAAAGAGGTTTACTTTTATAATGATAGAAGGACTGTAAATAAAATTATTGATAGTATTTCAGAAGATGAAAAGATTCTAATGTTTGGCGACAAAATGGAAAGATTAGAAAAACTTCATTTGCAATATCCAGATAGTGTGTATCTTCGTAGTGATAATAAGGATAATGTAACTTTTAAGCAGATTGAAGCTGAAGAAAGATTTGAACAAAGAATCCTTTTTTCAACGAAAGTTCTTGATAATGGTATCAATCTAAAAGATAAAGCTATTAAGCATGTCATAATTGAAATGTCTGATGTGGTCGATTTTATTCAATGTCTTGGGCGAAAGCGTGTTCAAGATGAAGATGATACTATTGTATTGTACTTTTTGAATAACATTAGTAGTATGGCTGCACGGTATAAAACACTCAAAGATGATATGTCAATGTTGTCGGACTATAACACAATGGGCAATATTGAAAGGTTTAGAAATAAATATCTAACAAGAAAGAAATCTGAACTTTTCAATAATTGTTTGGAGCCGATTTTGCCCGTTTGTTATAAAGCAAAGTATGACTTTCAGCATTATCAAGCGATTGTGAAGCATGATACCTCTTTTCCTAGATTGATAAGTGAACGGTTAGGAAAGAAAGTTAAGAAGTATGATAGTGTAGATAAGAATTATGAGCTTTGTTCATATCTATCAAAAAATATTGGAAGGAAATACAGTAAGAGAGATAGGAAGGAAATAATAGAAATCTTTGATATTAGAAAAGATGGAAAACAATTAAAAGGAATTGGGTCATTAAATCAATATCTAAAAGACTATGGTATAAATTTTGAAATCATTGAAATAAAAGAACGATATGTTTATTGGAAGATAATTTGCAGAAAATGGGAGTACCCCTTAAATAAGGGTGTCGCCTAATTTCTGCATGAGATTGAAATAATGATTGAATCTTTTGAATGAATAATATAATAAGGGGCTGCTACAATGAGTTAAAATGCAACAGCCCCTTATTGTACTATTTTTTCTTGTTAGATTAAAAATCAGTCTTTTTTGATTTCAAGATTGTCTAAACCAAACTCTACGCACATCTGTATTAGCTCATTTCGGCTATGTCCTGTTTCTTTGGTAATATTATCCAGCCTTTTTATCATGTCGTCTGAAAGACGAACCGAAACAACGGAAGTCTTACCTAATGCAGCCCGTCGGGGACGAATAATTAGCTTTTTATCTGTACTGTTTTCCATGTTACACCTCTTGTTTGTTACAAGTGTAACCTCATAGAACACAAAAATGTAGACTACAATAATAATTTATTTAATCATAGTGTATACAAGTGTAATTTAATCGTGTATAATGAGAGCAAGAATGTCCACTTGAACAAGAAGGAGAGGTCAAAATGCGGAAAAATGTGAAAGAGTTGGGTGTGGTAGTGCTATGTGCGATACTGCTTGCAGGGTGTGGTACATCGTCAAGTTCTAGCAGCGAAAGCCCGTCAAGTAGCACGGTAGTTCAGGATGTGGCAAGTTCAGATAGCGGTGAAGCATTAAACGATTCACTAGAAGAATTTGAATCTTTGAAAAATGAAGCAGAGAACCTTTTGGAAGAAGGAAAATATAAAGAAGCAGTTGTAGCAGCTACAAAGGCGTACCAGCTTGTAGAAGATAAAGATGGAGAAGAAGAAATTCCCTTGCGTGTAGCTGAAAAGTTGGCAGAAGAATGTGGTTTGAAAAATCCAAAAGCTGAAATTGATACAACAGAGAAAAGTTCAATTGTGAACTTCATACAAATTGACTGCGATGATTTGGATGAGGAAAGTGAAGATGAAATTATAGGGATTTATAATGAATTGAGTGATAGGAGTAGAGAAGTCATCCAAGCAGGAGGGATTGAAGGTGAAACAAGCGGAGCGAGTGGAACAGGGAAGACATACGCAATACTAGAATTAGTTAGCGGAGGAAAAAGATATTTAGTTTCGGATTTGGATGAAAAAGATGAACTTGTAGTAATGGATGATGAAGATGCCCAAAAGAGAGCAGCTGAAAAGAAATTCTCAACCGGAGGGCCAAGCAGTAGCAAGAATACGGAAAGCAAGAGCAATTCAACAAAATCCGATGTTCTAGCAAATGGCGAAAGCAAGGATAGTTATGGTCATGATAAGTTTGATGCGTTTGTGATAGCTGAAAAGGCCGTGAAAGAAAAGTTGAAATCACCTTCAACGGCACAGTTCTGTACCACGACAGAAGCAACGATTGGACGCAATGGCAACACATGGACAGTAAAAGGCTGGGTTGATGCTCAAAATGGCTATGGTGCAACGGTAAGAGCAAACTTTGTTGTAACCTTCACTTTTGCAAGCAAAGATACATACTCTGTTGCACTTTGCACTGTTTCCTAAAAGAGAATAATTTTCTGTTAGATTATGCTAGGCTCCCGGCGGTATGCCGGGAGCTTTTATAGTTTGTGCAAGTTATAGTCAAGCCGTGATGATATGACATACTTTAGCGAAGGTTGTTCAAATTTAACGTATTTGATAAAAGTACCAAAAGCGCTTGAATATGGGGGATGTTTGTGCTACAATTGAATTGTAAATCAAAGGAACGTTAGAATTGACAAAAGAAGGGTAAATGATGATGGTTTACGGCTATTGCAGAATCAGTACCAAACAGCAGAGCATTGAACGGCAAGTGCGGAACATCCTTGCAGAGTACCCCAAAGCAAAGCTCTACAAGGAAGCATTCACCGGAACAAAGCTGGACAGGCCAGAGTTTAAGAAACTTTTGGATTCTGCAAAGAAAGCCCGGAACAAGGGCGAAGATGTTACCATTGTGTTCGACAGTGTATCGAGAATGAGCCGTAACGCCGATGATGGTTACAAGCAGTATCAAGAGCTGTATAACATGGGAATTGAGCTTGTGTTCTTAAAAGAACCGTATATCAACACGGCAACGTATCGAAGCAGCGTAAAGCAGCAGGAAGATGCAGCACAGGCAGCAGCACAGGCCAACAAGTGCAGCGATGAGGACACAGCGGCCTTTGTGGGCGGTTTAATGACCCTTCTGAACAATTATATCAACAGCCTTACCCGAAAACAGATTAGGCAAGCCTTTGAGCAGTCACAGAAGGAAGTGGATGACCTTCACGAGCGCACCAGAGAGGGCATTCAGACGGCCAGACTTGCCGGAAAGCAGATTGGACAGCGTGAGGGCGCAAAGCTCACTGTGAAGAAAGCAGCCCCCGCAAAAGCGGCTATCTTGAAGCATTGCGCAGATTTCGGTGGAACACTCAGTGACAAAGAGTGTATGCAGCTAGCAGGTGTTTCCCGCAACACCTACTTCAAATATAAGCGAGAGTTGAAAGAACAACAATAACCCAAAGCACCCGAAAGGGTGCTTTTTTCGATGTTCAAAAATCTTACTATCTGAATTTCCAAATTTTGCGTTTTGATTATTGGAAAATGACCCCATAGCCGCTATGAAAATCTGTGTCAGAAAAACGAATAACGATATACCATTATTTGACATTATCCCATATCGTGCTGTGTTGGTGGAAAGATATACCAGAGCAACAAGAGCCAGACAGTGCAAGGCTTTTCTTTGTTAGATTAGGCAAAGAAGTGTTTTGACATCTTCAACAAGATACATATTCAACGTTCACAAAACACGAAAACGTAGAACGATAAACGATATAGCACCGATTGGGAAATCTAACAAAAAGGGAATAAAAGTAAAATTTCATCCCCTATATCTTGAAAGCCGCAAAACAACAAAAAGCCGCTGCATGGGCTTTCAACCTCATGCAGCAGCCTTTGTATTCCTTAAAGTTAATAATATTACTGATATGAAAAGATGCTCAACAGTCCGTTTTCCTTTAGTGTGCTGACAGGAACAATCCGCATTCTCTTTTGGCATTTGTCAGTATAAGAGTAAAACTTCACATACTTAAAGCAGTTTTCCAACGAATCTTTGTTTTCTTTCAGTTTGCGAAAATGCACCATGTACAAGCTATTATCAGCAGGACTCACAAAAATCAGGAAGTCGCATTGTGAATAATGATAGTAGCCCTCTCGTGTTTCTGTTTGTCCTGTTTCCTTATCTTTTAGATAGAACACATCTTCAAAGGCAATGTTCTGTGTTTCGGATAACCGTTTATCTAGTTTGACTTCAATTTTGCTTGTGCGTCCATCTTTCTGCACAATAAAGTCAATGTCATTTTGGTAATTATCCTGTTCTTCGCTCACATCCTGCACCGTATAGCCCCGGTCTGTCAGATAGTCCTTTACAAGCTGCTCCGCCTGTTTTCCTTCCTTATTCTTCAAGACAAAGTAGCTGCTGTGCATCTGGCTTACCTCCGCTTTGCTGTCTTTGTGATAGCAGTACGCCGCTTTTTCTGCAATCCGTCCAGTGCAGCGTGGCTATCAAATCCTTCTCGCAGGTCGTTTGAATACAGGTTAGCATAATGCTGTGTCATGGTCAAGGTGCTGTGTCCTAACACCTTTTGCAGCTTGAACACATTACCGCCAGACATACACCAGTTCTTTACAAAGGAATGCCGCAACAGGTGAACGCTGGTTTTTTCAACGCCACGGCTGCGATTGTAGCGGGCTTGACTGTGTTTCAGTGCGTTTGTGGATAATGGCTCATCATAAAAAGAAGGGAACAGATACGCCGTTTCATCTGCATCCTGCCGCCAAAGGGAAATGTATTTCTTTAGGCAGCTTGCCAGAGCTTCCGACATGGGCAGCAGTTGAACGTGTTTATTCTTTAGATGTCGAAATGTAATCGTTCGGTCATCAAAAGATATATCCTGCATCTGCATTTCACAGACTGTTGCTTCTCGTGCTGCTGTTCCCAAAATAAAGTTGATGATAGCCCAACTGCGCCAGACAACAAAGCTGTCCTCACGTTTCGGCGGCTGAATCAGTGCACAAAGTTCTTCCTGCGTGTAAACGTCCTTGATGGTTTCTTGTGCCTTTACCATCTTGATTTTGAACGGTGCTATTTCGTCCTGCTCCATGCACCAGTAAAGGAACACTTTCACCGAACGGATATAGTGGTTGACGCTGTTTGCAGTCATTCTGCTATCCGTCAAGTGGATAACATACCGCTTGAATCCTGCCTCATTCACGGCTAACCGTTCATCTGACAGAAACTTCAAAAACCGTGTAATATCATACCGATAGCCGTTCAACGTGGCTTCTGCCGTGCCAGAATACTTCTTATCGTCCAAAAAATCTTGCTTTAGATTATCAAACCGGACTGCATTCTTCTGAATCTTCTTCATTTTTGTACCTCTGACCTCTAAAATTTTTGAAAAAATCATAGGTACAAGCTCAAAAAGCCCGTATAAAACAAAAAAGACGAAAAACCGTTTAGTTCAACGATTTATCGTCCTTTTGGTGCGCTCGAGGGAACTCGAATCCCTGGCCCTCTGATTAAAAGTCAGATGCTCTACCGGCTGAGCTACGAGCGCATATTCTGCGGCAAAACAATACCGCCGAATAATATTACCACAATTGGCTGCAAAATGCAAGAGCAGTGCTCAAAAAAGCCGAAATTTCAGGCTTATGCCCAAAAGCTTTACTCAAAAAGACTTTGCGCCCGGCGCTGCAGCAGCTCCACCAGCAGGCCGGTATAGATGCTGACCATCGAGGGTGTCTCGCCCAGATCCATCGCTTTGCGCTGGGGCAGGTCGGCTAAGCGCCCCTTGTACAGGCACTTCAGCTGGGGCAGCAGGGCGTAGTCGTTGGGGTGCATCAAGGTGCTGTCCTTGGGCAGCGCCAGTGCACCGCTTTGTTCCAGCACCTCGCTGACGAACTGGGAGCAGAAATAATGGTGGCGGCGCTGCCAGCGGATATGCAGCCCGCACAAGATCAGCCCCAGCGTGTTGAAGCTGTACTCCTCGCTGTGGCGCATGAACTCCTCGGCGCGGTGCAAGGCGCGGAAATAGGCCTCATCGGACACCTCCAGCGCATACAGCGCACAAGGGGCGTTGTCCCGCAGACGGAAAACGCCCTTGTTCAGGTATTCTTTGCTGGGACCCGCCGGGAACATGGTGTAGCCGTTTTTACGGGTGGAGCTGTACAGGCAGTTCAGCTCCGCATCAAAGGCCATGGAGGCGTGGGTATAGTTGGCTCCGGTGGCGGCATAGACCAGCTTGGACAGCAGTGTGCCGGAGCGGGTGAGCAGGATGTAGATGGTTTTCATGGCAGTTTCCTTATGTGTGAGCCGCCGCAGCGGGCAGAAAAGGGTTTCTATTTAAAATAAGTATAGCACAAGTAAAGTCCTTTTGCCAGAAAAACGTTTGAGCCAACGCAAAAATTGCACAATAAGACAAAGGCAGCGGCAAATCGGGGATAAAAATGCGCAAAGCGTCCTGGTTTTTTCATGTATCCCTGCTTGTCAAACTTTTATCAAAATGTCGGTTTTTCCCCGTCCCGCCTTATTTTTCACAGTCTGCATCCCTGCAGGGCTTCGTGAAATTACTTTGTGCGGGAAAGCTTGTTTATGAAATTTGTTTCTTTTTTGCAAACAGAACCTTCCATTTATTGCTTTTGGAAAGCTTTTGTGTATAATGATAGACAGGAGAATTTGCATTGCATCGTTCTGTGCTGTCTCCCCCTTATGCGGTGTCCGTACCATAAATGGCGCTGCATCTCCTACACAGAGTTATGTAAGGATCAAACGAAAGTAGAGGTACGCAAATATGGCAAAGTTGGATCTTACCAAGTATGGCATCACCGGCACGACTGAAGTCGTGCACAACCCCTCCTACGAGCAGCTGTTCGCAGAGGAGACCAATCCCGAGCTGGAAGGCTACGAGAAGGGTCAGGTCAGCGAGCTGGGTGCTGTGAACGTGATGACCGGCATCTACACCGGCCGTTCTCCCAAGGACAAGTTCATCGTGATGGACGAGAACTCCAAGGACACCGTGTGGTGGACCAGCGATGAGTACAAGAACGACAACCACCCCGCTTCTCAGGAGGCTTGGAAGGCTGTCAAGGAGATCGCTCAGAAGGAGCTGTCCAACAAGCGCCTGTACGTTGTGGATGCTTTCTGCGGCGCCAACAAGGATACCCGCATGGCAGTGCGTTTCATTGTGGAAGTGGCCTGGCAGGCACACTTCGTTACCAATATGTTCATCCGTCCCACCGCTGAGGAGCTGGAGAACTTCGAGCCTGATTTCGTTGTTTACAACGCTTCCAAGGCTAAGGTCGAGAACTACAAGGAGCTGGGCCTGAACTCCGAGACTGCTGTGCTGTTCAACATCACCAGCAAGGAGCAGGTCATCGTCAACACCTGGTACGGCGGCGAGATGAAGAAGGGCATGTTCTCCATGATGAACTACTTCCTGCCGCTGAAGGGCATTGCTTCCATGCACTGCTCTGCCAACACCGATATGGAGGGCAAGAATACCGCCATCTTCTTCGGTCTGTCCGGCACCGGCAAGACCACCCTGTCCACCGATCCCAAGCGTCTGCTGATCGGCGATGACGAGCACGGCTGGGACGACAACGGCGTGTTCAACTTCGAGGGCGGCTGCTACGCAAAGGTCATCAACCTGGATAAGGACTCCGAGCCCGATATCTACAACGCCATCAAGCGCAACGCTCTGCTGGAGAACGTCACTCTGGATGCCGAGGGCCACATCGATTTCGCCGATAAGAGCGTTACCGAGAACACCCGTGTGTCCTACCCCATCAACCACATCAAGAACATCGTCCGCCCCATTTCTTCTGCACCCGCTGCAAAGAACGTCATCTTCCTGTCTGCTGACGCATTCGGCGTTCTGCCCCCGGTCTCCATCCTGAGCCCCGAGCAGACCCAGTACTACTTCCTGTCCGGCTTCACTGCAAAGCTGGCAGGCACCGAGCGCGGCATCACCGAGCCCACCCCCACCTTCTCTGCATGCTTCGGCCAGGCCTTCCTGGAGCTGCACCCCACCAAGTATGCTGAGGAGCTGGTCAAGAAGATGCAGAAGAGCGGCGCTAAGGCTTATCTGGTCAACACCGGCTGGAACGGCACCGGCAAGCGCATCTCCATCAAGGATACCCGCGGCATCATCGACGCCATCCTGAACGGCGACATCAACAATGTGCCCACCAAGAAGATCCCCTACTTCGACTTCGAGGTTCCCACCGTGCTGAACGGCGTGGACACCGGCATTCTGGATCCTCGCGACACCTATGCTGACGCTTCCCAGTGGGAAGAGAAGGCCAAGGATCTGGCAAGCCGCTTCATCAAGAACTTCAAGAAGTACGAGGGCAACGAGCACGGCAAGGCTCTGGTCTCTGCCGGCCCCCAGCTGTAAGCTGATCTCCGCCTGATACTGAAGCGATAAAAAAGGACGTGTTCCCGCAAGGGAGCACGTCCTTTTTGTTCTGCAGACTGGCAGGTAAACGCTCCGTCGGTTGTGTTTTCCACATTTCTGTGTTATCCTGTGGAAAAGGATGTGAGCAGAATGGATGCAAAAGAATTTGGTGCATTCCTTGCACAAGTGCGCCGGGAGCGGAACATGACGCAGGCCGAACTGGCTCAGCAGCTTCACGTTACGGATAAAGCTGTCAGCCGCTGGGAACGCGGCATCGGGCTGCCAGACATCAACACGCTGGAGCCGCTGGCCGATGTGCTGGGCCTGACCCTCGCTGACCTGATGCACTGTCATGACTCCCGTCAAAAAGATGCCACTCCTCCCGTTCCTCTGGAAGATTTTTTCACCATGCTGCGCCGCCAGCACACTGTAGACTGGCGTTCTGTGCGTACTGCTCTTCTTGCATTAAGCATTGCACTTGCCCTGTGGGGAATTTTTGCCTGTCCAGGCAGATTAGCTGTGCACTGGCGGACTCTCAGCGATGGTTCGCTTCAGGCCGACGGCTGGATGTCCTCCCTGGTCATTTTTCCATTGTTTGCCGGATTTGAATTTCTATCTCTTGAGCTCTGGAACAATTTTGAGCAAACTGGTTACTACCGGCGCTGGGGTGAGGTGAATCTTTTTATCATTCACGCCATGTCTTTCGGCACGCCGCTTACCCGTCTGATGCGGCTCGTGCTGGATCTTCTGTTCTTTTTCTGTTTTGGATTTCTGCTTCCATGCTGCGAAGCATGGCTGATCCTTTTGAATTAAATGCCGCTTTCCTCTGCGTCCCCACCCGTGAAAAAGCAAAAGAGCAAAGCCCACCGGCTTTGCTCTTTTGCATAAGGATCAATCATTTTCCGCTGCTATGCCCAGAGCACAGCGGAGGGCATTTTAAATCGTTTTTACTTGGCAGCGTCGAACTCTGCCTCGATCTCTGCCGAGGGTGCCGGGGTGACAAGGCTCACCACAACACAGACCACCAGAGAGATCAGGAAGGCAGGCAGCAGCTCGTAGATGCCAAACACGCCGCCCAGCGGGCTGATGATGTACTTCCATACAAAGACCATCAGGCCGCCGGAGAGCATACCGGCCAGTGCGCCCTGCCAGTTGCAGCGCTTCCAGAACAGGGAGCACAGCACCACTGCGCCAAAGGAGCCGCCAAAACCGGCCCATGCAAAGCTGACGATGCCGAACACGCTGGAGTTGGGGTCGCGGGCCAGCACCACGCCCACCACACTGATGCAGATGATGGTCAGGCGGGCAGCGAACAGGCTCTGCTTCTCGGTCAGCTTCATGTGGCCGAACTCCTGCAGGATGTTCTGGGATACGCTGGAGGCCGCTGCCAGCATCTGGCTGTCGGCGGTGGACATGGTAGCGGCAAGGATGCCGGCAAGGATCAGACCTGCCAGAATGGCTGCCAGCACGCCGTGCTGAGCGATCAGGCTGGCCACGCGCACGATCAGGGTCTCGCTGGAAGAGCCGCTCAGGAACTCCAGCGCGCCCGCCTTGGTCATGCCCAGACCCACCATGCCGATGACGATGGAAGCGGTCATGGCAATGACCACCCACACGCTTGCAATGCGGCGGCTGAGCACCAGCTTCTTTTCGTCCTCAATGGCCATGAAGCGCAGCAGGATGTGGGGCATGCCGAAGTAGCCCAGACCCCATGCCAGCGTGGACGCGATGTCCAGCAGACTGTAAGAGGTGGCGGTGTTGTCTGCCGCATTGTGGCTTGCAGCCATGGTCAGGTAGCCGGGCAGGCTGCGGGCGTTGTCCAGAACCACGTCCCAGCCGCCTGCCACGCTGACACCATACACCAGCACCGCGATCAGCGCCATGCTCATGACAACGGACTGGATCAGGTCGGTGGTAGACACAGCGCGGAAGCCGCCCATGATGGTGTAACCCACGATGACCACAGCGGACAGGACCATGGCCGCCATGTAATCCACGCCAAACAGGCTGTTGAACAGCTTGCCGCAGGCGGCAAAGCCGGAAGCGGTGTACGGGATGAAGAACACGATGATAATGACCGCGCCCAGCGCGTTGAGCAGGTTGCGCTGGTCATGGAACCGCAGGGAAAGGAACTGCGGCACCGTGATAGCATCCAGATTGGCCGAGTAGCGGCGCAGCCGGCGGGCCACGATGAGCCAGTTGAGCCAAGTGCCCACGGCAAGGCCGATGGCCGTCCAGCCCGGCGACGCGATGCCGGTGAGATATGCAAGGCCCGGCATACCCATCAGCAGCCAGCTGGACATATCGCTGGCTTCGGCGCTCATAGCCGTGACCAGCGGGCCCATCGTACGGCCGCCGAGGTAGAAATCGCTGCTGTCCTCGTTGGACTTGCTGTAGACAAAGCCAACCAACAGCATTCCCACCAGATAGATCACAATGGTGGCAATGATGCAGATATTGATCATTTGATTACCCCTCTCTTTCTTCCCCTCAACGGGAACACATCTTAAATATTACCACAAAAACCTGCATTCCTGCAAGCTTTTCGGGCAATTCAAGAGCACAAACTGCTGTTTTTCCGGGTTTTGAACAGAAAAAGCAGCATTTCTGGTGCAAAATCCATCAGAAACACTGCCGTCGTAAATTGATATCCGCAGCCCGGCGTAAAGCCGTATCCGTATTGAACCAAAAAAGCACCCCCTGCCATGGCCTTGTAAGGGTCAGCAGCGGGTGCTCTTTTTGGTTTATGTCCGTACAAAGAAATCCGGGAACCGTTCCAATATCTTCTGGAAATTCTCGCGGTACATGCCAAGGTGATGCTCAAACAGGGCTTCTACGTCCACGTCCAGCGGCAGGCCGTCCCGCAGGTAGCCAAAGATCTGCTCGTGCTCTTTCTGCACCGAGGCAATATTTCCCCGGCAAAGGGCCGAGTCCAGATACCGCACACGGTCCATATGAGAAGTAACGTTGTGCATGGCCTCCCAGATGCGGTCGTAGCCGGAATCGTGGTACAAAAGCCTATGGAAGTCGTTATCCAGCGAGATGAAGAAGTCATCTGCTGCATCCTGATCCAGATAAAGGTCTTCGTTCTGCCGGTTCAGCAGTTCCTGAAATTCGTTCAGCTGTTCCCTTGTCAGCTTTCCGGCCAGCCCGCGCAGCAGCGCCGGTTCCAGAATGCGGCGCATGGCAAAGCCTTCGTTCAGGTATGGAACGCTGATCTTGGACACAATGCTGCCGCGCTGCGGCAGAACATCCACAAGCCACTCGCTTTTCAGCATCATCAGCGCTTCGTGTACCGGTGTGCGGCTCATGGCCAGCTGTTCGCACAGTTCGGCCTCGCTCAGCTGACAGCCCGGCTGCAGCTGCAAGGTCATAATATTTTTGCGCAGCATACGGTAGGCGTAAGCCCGGTTATTTTCGTCCATTCTGCGCACGTCCAGCAGCAGCGGCAATGCGCTGGCCTTTTCTTCTCTCATAGCAGTTCCCTTTTTTGCTTGCCGTAATTTTACCGCAGGGCGCACCGCCCCGCAGACATCTGAAATCATTCTTATTATAAAGCATCCCGCGGCACATGTCAAAAAGAAAAAGCACCAAGCATTGCTGCTTCGTGCTTTTTTGTGGTGCGCCTCGCGCACTCCTATCCGGACGGTGCGCCGCTGGTGGCCATCACCGGCCAAGTGGGCACCGACCGGCTGCACATCCCGGTGGTGAATACCATGATGGCAAAGGGCATCATCCCCATGGATGACAAGTACAGCCTGTGGACCATCGGCATCCCCCAGAAGGACTATGTGAACCAGCTGTTCGACCGGGTCGATCCATATTCTGTACTTTTTTATTTGCTCTTTGTCATTTTTATTTTTGAATAAGTATTACTTCTGCCGCTATTCTGCAATAAACTTTCCAAAATCAAGTCCAGAACACTATCCTGTCACGCCCAGTTCATCCTGCCGTAGCGGGTGGTCAGCTGGCAGATCTCCTTTTGAAGCTTCTTTGTCAGCTGGGTCTTTTTCAGCCGCCAGCGCCAGTTCTGGCCCACGGTGGAGGGCTTGTTGATGCGGGCAGAGTTGTCCAGCCCCAGCCAGTCCTGCATGGGGATGATGCAGGTCGCCGCTGCGCTGCGCAGGATCAGTGCGATCATGCTTTTATAGA
>ERZ1694706.210-NODE-210-length-28804-cov-9.146370_pt1 | contig 28804 bp, 19 predicted proteins | sample MGYA00581716_ERZ1694706 | MGnify/ENA primary metagenome ERZ1694706 (study PRJEB42213, sample SAMN07424529) | human gut metagenome | biome: ENVO:00009003; feature: ENVO:2100002; material: ENVO:00002003 | host: Homo sapiens | place: USA | collected 2014 ... | reverse complement strand
TTAAATGACCTCGGTTAAACTTATAAATCACAGCAGTTCAACTGCTGATTGGAATCATTTCGTAATTGTAAGAGAATGTCTGCGCCTGATCGCCCTCTCCGACGGTCGTCGTCTGCAAGGGCGCTCCGGGCTTCCATTCGCCGCCGTCGTAGTACTCCAGCATCCAGTATTTCATACCGGTTCCGGATGCGCGTGCGTGGAACTTGGCGTTGATGACCGTTCCGGCCTTTATGGTCATTTCCGGAATGGTGAACAGCCACCAGTCGCCCGGCCATCCGCCCGTGATATAAGGCTCGCCGGCCGTATTGGCACGGGCTATCTTGTTGTTTACGTCGAGTGCCGGATCGCAGTTGCTGATATAGCTGATATAGCCCTTTCCGGTTGCCGACGGCATTTTGTTGTCCACGACGAACTCATCGACGTTGACGCCCTTTGTAAATACCCATTGCGCCGGCAGATTCGAAGGAATTTCCCGTACGATCGTCTTCTCGTAGACGCCGCCGAACGGATCCGTTACGACGACCTTGATCGTCGAGCCGGGAACCTGCGCTATGGCGGAGAACATATGGGCATTGTAGCCCGTGAGGTAGGTGCTGTTGGGCGATCCGGGGGCGTGGGCCGGTTCCAGTACGTCTTTCTGCCATGTGTAGTGCGTCGGGTCCTTGCGGTATACGCGGGTCGCTGTGAGCGGCTGTCCGTTTTCGGTCACGGATACCGTCCAGTCTTCGTCCCAGTTCCATACATTGACCAGCACTTCGTTGGCCTTGGCGCCCACGGCGCTCTTGTAGTCGCTCTTCACGAAATTCATGTCGTATACGGCGAACTGCTCGTTGCGGGCCACCTCGATCCCCTTATAGTACCACTGCACGGCGGTTCCGTTGAATTTGAATACGCCGTATCCCGTCGGGGAGCCGTCCTTGCACAAGTCGTAGTCGGCGCCTCCGTTGGCGCTTTTCACGTTGAACCACCACGTGCCGCATACGGCTGCGACGTTATGTTCGCGTACGCCTTCGGCGATCTTCGCGTGGTGATTGGTGTGCGTATGTCCGGTGAGGAATTCCACCTGATAACCCTGCAGCAGACCGAGCAGGTCGTTTCCGCCCGAAAGCGTCACGATCGGGTTCAGACCGGCCGAGGTCATCGGGGCATGCATGGCGACCACGATCTTCTTGGACTTGTCCACGTATTTCAGGTCTTCGGCCACCCATGCCATCTGCCATTTCTGCGGGTCGGAGTCGCCGAGCAGACCGATCCGCTCGATGCGGCTGCCGCCGTTGTAATTGTCGTACTGGTCGTTGTCCAGAACGATGTAGTGTACGTCGCCGATGTTGAACGAATAGTAGGTGGGGGCTATGTGCTGCTTGAAAGGCAGTTCCGTGAAATAGTCTCCGACTACCTTCGGATCGTTGTCGTGGTTGCCGATCACGTTGAAAACCGGGCAGGGGAAGTTCTTCATCAACTCCTTGTAGTTCGGCAGCTGGTAGCGTACCTCCACCATGTTCTCAGGACCCTGATTCATGGTTTTGTACCAGAACGCATCCCACGTGATGTCGCCCAGACAGAGCGCATACACGTTCGCATACTGCGCCATTTCGGCCGTGATGTCGGGCATGAACTTGTTCTTGTACTGGTCGATGTCGGCATATTTGCCTGCCGTGTTCGGGGTCTTGCTCGCCAGATGAAGGTCGGTGAATACCATCATCACATGGTTCGTGTTTCCGCCGGGGATCTCCGTAAGCGCGAAATCGTGCTGCTCGTTGTCTTCGTTGAGCAGCTGCTGGCTCATGGCCGGGAAGGCCGGATAACCCGCTTCGCTCTCGATGTTGTATCCGGAGGGGATGGAAACGAATACGTACCCCATTTTCTTCTCCGAGGGCAGGTAATAGACGCCGTCCTTGTCGGTCTTGGTGACGATGACTCCGTCGGACACCACCACGTCTGCGACCGCCTTTTTCCCGCAGTAGACGCGGCCCTTGACGGTCATGCCCGCCTGATCGGGAATCGCGGGGAAGTGCGCCTTGTAGATGGTCATCGGCCCCAGCACCTGCTGCTTGTTGTAACGCTTCAGGATAAGCTCGTACGAGCGCAGGTCGATCGTCTTGGGAACGGTTATTATGACGTAATCCTCGGCCACCTCGCTGATCTCGGCCTGAAAATATTTGGTCTCCTCGGCAGGGTCTTCCGACGTGGAGCGGAACAGGAATACGTCGTATTTGTCGAATCCGGTTCCCATGATCTTGATGGGGTCCTCCGGGATGAAGATCTCCTCCGCATCGGGCATCACGAGATCTTCGATGAAGACGGCGGGGATAATTTCCTCCTGTTCGGGCGTCGGTTTGGTCCATGTCGGATCTTCCGAACAGCTGATTCCGATGCACAACAGCAGAAATGCGGCTGCGAACAGATACGGTAATCTGAATTTTATCAATCGTTTCATTTTTCTCATTGTTTAGATTTTTGTCTAATCCTGCCGAATTGCTCCGGGAGGGGAGCGGTCCGGCAAGATTATCCTGCGTTACACCGGATTAATTGACTTTTTTCTTCAGGCTCGTATAGATCATGCGGTTCGTACCCGTCGCGCTGTTGGCGGCCTTGCCGTCCACGCGCTCGTCGGAATTGACGCGGAACCGCAGCCAGAGCGAAGACTGGTTCTTGCAACCGTCGGGCAGTTTGAAGGCGAAGTTCTTGGGACCGGGTATTACCTCCCAGTTTCCGGCCTTGTAGTCGGTTACGAAGGTCCACGGACCGGCCTCGGCCGCAGCCCACTCGATCGAGAAGGGACCGGGGCCCGACTGCGAGCTGGTGGTGCAGAAGCATACGTAAAGGTCGTCCGAAATGCCTGCCGTCGAAGTCTCGAAGTACCATGCCTTCTGGGTCGGCGTATAGGTGTCGTTCGACTGGGCGCCCCAGCCGCCGCAGTTGGCGGAATAGTATCCCTTCTCGGTGCCGTTGACCGACGCATCGACGCGGACATAGGCGGCGCCGCTGTAAAGGCGGAAGGTGGTGCTCTGCGCGATGACGGCCTTGGGGGCGAAGTTCACGAACAGCTGTCCCGTGCCGACTTTGGGAACGAGTATCTCCTTGTCGGGAAGCGTTTCGGGCCAGTAGAATTCGGTGACGGGCACGTAACGCCGGGCTTCGGTCAGCTTGTCGCGGTCGTTGATGTTGCGCATCCTGATCGCCCATTCGTTTTCGACCTTGATCAGAATACCCGTTATATCCAGCATCGGATCGTCAGTCAGCAGTTCGTAATGTTTGAACATGGCGCCCGTCTCGACGCTCGTGCCGCCGTAGACGTAGTGGCTGATCGTGTTGCCGTCGCGGTCCAGAAGCAACTGGGCGAGGTCGGTAGGACGTCCGCCGCCGTAAATGGAGCCTTCGTTGGCGTTGTAGTAGGTTCCGTGCGGGAATACGAACTGGAGATTTCTGATCGTTACCAGCGTACCGAGCATTTCGTCCGTCAGGCCCTGCGTGCTTTCCATCACCTTCGGTTCGATCGGAGCGCCGCCCGTGGTGATGACGTCGCGGATGCGTTCGGTCGAAATGGTGATGTAGGGCTGTCCGTCGTCGTCGATCACCGACTGCGTATTCATGAGCGGTATGGTCACCAGCGAATTGAGCTGGAGCGAGTGCGAGCCTTCCTGAACGCGGAACTGAATGGCGCGTCCGCTGGCGTCCTGAACGAAGAACGCGGCGGGATTCGGGCAGTTGCCGGATACGCGGTCGCTGATCACGGTGCCCTGTATCTTGACGTTCTCACGAACGGTTCCCTGCAGGCCGCCCAGCTTCTCGTACACCTCGGCAATGGTCTTGAGTTCGGCGTTTTCGCCGATATCCAGCGGAATGCTCTGGTAGACGATCAGCTCTACCGTCGTCATACGCTCGGTGGTGGCGTTGAATTCGATACGTCCCGTGCGGGGCACCGTTCCCGCATATTTGGGAACGGAGAACTTGATTTCGTTGTCGCTGATCTCGTCGATCGTGATCCAGCCCTCGCCGGAGTCGCCGACCTTGGCCGTCCACTCCACGTTGCAGGTGACGCCTACCGAATATTTCTCCTCGCCGTTGCTGTTGATGACCACCTTGGGAGGCGTCGTGGTCACTCCGAGTTTGAGCGCCGGATCGACGTCCCGCTGCGAAATCGTGATTTCCTGAATGATGTTGTCGTGCTCGTGCTTGCCAACGACGCGGAAGCGGGCCTCCCGCAGTACGGGGTCCTTGGCCGGCTGTTTGGATACCTTCACGGCGAAAACGCCGTCGTCGGAACCCTCCTTGGGCCAGATATTGACCCACGTCTGGGAGGTGTCCGCCATTTCGACCTTCCAGTCGATATTGGAATACACGGTGAAACTGTGCGTCTCTCCCGCTGCGTTGTACAGGAAAGCGTCTTCCGACAGCGTGATATGGGGATCCTGGACAACGTCGGTCTCGTCGTCCTTGCAGGCGACGAATGCCGTTGCCGCCATCGCGCAGAGAGCGAGCGCCTTCAGGCCGGGCCATCTTCCGGAGATGAATTGTTTTATTTTCATATGAATTGTTTTTTCGTTATTTACGGGTTAAATTCAAAACTCGACCGGGATGCTGCGTTGCCTTTCCGGTTGCGATTCGTTTTACGGACACTCTTACCATTTGATGTCCGCATCCCATTTGTGGCCGGTGTAACCGAGGTTGTTGTCCTCCTCCGGATTCTCCAGTTTGACGGCCTTGCGGCTCCACCACACCGGCGTTTTCATGTTGTCTTCGCCCATTTTGGCCAGCTGGGTCGCATAGTTCTTGTTGGACGAACGCAGCACCAGCGGGTAGGGGAAACGGGTCGGATGCACGCCGTCGTTGCGGATGGCTTCGCCCATCACCAGCAGGGGATAACCCGTCCGGCGGTACTCGTGCCAAGACTCGTAGCCCACCGTGAACAGCGAAACGTATTTCTGGGTTATGATGATTTCGGTCGTAGCGTCGTAAGCCACGGCTCCGTTCTGCAGGAAGGTTTCGACGGCCGATTCTGAGATGTCGGGAATCCACTGCTTGAGCGACGCCGTGACCGCAGCATAGTAGGTCTCCGATGCTTCGCCGTCCATCATTCCGCGCTGAATGGCCTCGGCCTTGATGAACAGCACCTCCGAATAGGTCATGAACGTGTACGGGGAGGTGTACTGCCTGAAAGTCGTATTGTTGCTGTTGGACGCGCCGTCGGCCGACTGTTTGGAGATGACCGAAGCCGGGGCGCCGCTCGTGATTCCCACGTAACCGCCCGCGTTGGCTCCGGAGCTTACGCGGTTGCAGTAAACCGAGATGCGGGGGTCGCTTGAGTCCACCATGATGTTGATGAAACGTTCGCCCATCGCGCTGTCGTCGGTGGCGTTGTCGCCGAAATCATTGACGAACGGACGCGTGCCGCTGTATTTCAGCGTGGCGTTGTCGTCGTTGCTCTCGAATATGGGGTACTGCGAGGGGTTCTCGAATACGGTCTTGATGCGTTCCGCCGAATTCATGTCCCTGCGGTTGCTCACGCGCATCAGCAGGCGCAGATAGAGCGAGTTGGTGAACTTCCGCCATTTGGTCACGTCGCCGTTGTAGAGCAGGTCGCGCTTGGCGTCTATGGTCGAGGTCTTCGTGTAAAGCGTGTTGGCCCGTTCGAGGTCCATCAGCAGCGAGTCGTAGATGACTTTCTGATCGTCGAATTTCGGCTGCATGATGTTTTCGTCGATGCCTTTGAACGCCTCCTTGAAGGGCATGTCGCCGAACAGGTCGGTCATGTTCGAAAGGTAGAGCGCCTTCATGGTCAGGGCTATGGCCTGCGCGTTGGTATTCTCCTCCTTCTCCGCGAGCTTATACATCTCTATGGCATTGACGGCCCAGCGTCCGCAGAAGTTCCACGCGCCCTTGAATTCGCTGTCGGTGAGCACGAAGCGGTGCAGCTGATTCAGCGTGCTGGTCTCCACCGTATACTGCATGAACTCGTTGTTGTGGCGCCACGTGCGGTATTTCATGCTTCCGGCGCCCTCGAAAATCAGGTCTTCGAGCATCTGGGAGGAGTTGGCCTTGCCGACCTCCGCCCGGTTGGGGTCCTTGTTGTAATCGTCGAAATTGCTCGTACAGCCGCACAATCCCAAGATTATCACTCCCCCGGTCAATATATATGAATTGATTCGTTTCATCGTCTTATTAGAATTGAAGTTTAAGATTAACGCCATACGTGCGTGTCATCGGGAACGCCGCGGTTTCGAAACCCTTGGTGATTTCCGAACCGTTCATCGTCGCGATCTCCGGGTCGAACTGCGGCCAGTTGGTCCAGCAGAAGAGGTTCGTGGCGAAGAAGGCGATCGAAGCGCCCTGCAGCACCTTGGTCTTGGCCGCGATCTTCTTGGGAAGCGAATATTCGAGACGTATGTCCTTCATCTTCAGGAACGACGTGCTGAAGGTGTTGTTCACCACGTTGTCGCGGTTGAACACGCGCAGGTTGTAGTAGCTCTCGATGCTGGCCGTCACGGTCTTGTTGATCGAGTAGGTGCCGTCGGCGTTCTGGTTCACGCCCTTGTGGATCAGACCGTCATAACGGCCGGGAAGCGTCGCTTTTATCTTACCCTGATAGCCCAGCATGGCGTTGGTGAAGGAGTAGGCCTGCCCGCCCCATTGCGCCGAGAACGAGAAGCTCAGGCGGAAATTCTTGTAGGAGATCGAGTTCATCCAGCCCGCCTTCCAGTCGGCCTGCGTGTTGCCGAGGTTCTCGAATTCCGAAGCCAGTACGGGATAACCGTCCGAATCGACGATGTCCCAGCCCGATACGTCGATCGTCGATCCGTCGTCGGCCGTGACGTAGGAACCCTTGGGGGCCTTCTCGTAGCCCGAACCGTACAGGTCGCCCAGCGATCTGCCCGGAACGGCGCGGATTTCGCCGCGGGGACCGGTTGCGATGGTCCAAGAATCCAGATTCGGGGCCAGCTCCACGACCTTGTTGCGGTTGCGCGACCACGTGAAGTTCATGTCCCAGCGGATGTTCTTGTTCCTCACGGGCTGTATGCGGGCCGATACCTCCCAGCCGCGGTTGTTGATTTCGCCCGCGTTCACGATCGTATTGTAGACGCCGGTGGTGATGTCTACGGGCACCGAAATGATCTGGTTCGTGGTGGTCGCGTTGTAGAACGCCACGTCGAACGTCAGACGGCTGTCGAAGAAGCGGCCCTCGACGCCGAACTCCCAGCTCTCGACGTTTTCGGGTTTGAGGTTGTAGTTCGCCTTGTTGGTCGGCATGTTGAAACCGCCGGTGAAGGAGGAGTTGTTGTAGTAGTTGAGCAGCTGATAGGGCGACGTGTCGTTACCCACGTTGGCCCACGAAGCCCGCACCTTGAGGAAATTGACCATCGGGGTGTCGATGTGCAGCAGGTCGCTGAGAATGACGCTGCCGCTGACCGAAGGATAGAAATAGGAGTTGTTGCCCGGAGCCAGCGTACTCGACCAGTCGTTGCGGCCGGTGACGTCGAGGAATATCATGTTGCGCCAGCTGGCCGATATGAGTCCGTAGAAGCTGTTGATCGACTTCTGACGGCGTATGGAAGTCACTTTGGGACGGTCCACCGAGTTGCTCAGGCGGTAGTCGCGGTCCACGACCAGACTTTCGGCCAGCGAGGTGTTCGAACGGTAGGACTGCATCATGTTGTTGCCGCCGAACGATGCGCTCAGGTCGAAGTCGTTCAGTTTCTTGGTATAGCGCAGCAGGAAGTCGTTGTTCATCTCGTAGTCGAACACGGTCTGCTCCTTGTACATACCGTTGATGTAGGTCTTGGCGCCCTTGGGTTTCTGCTGGGTGCGGAAATCGTTGTTGAGGTCCATGCCGCATCGCAGGATCAGCGAAAGCTCTTCGGTGAAGTTGATCGTCGCTGCCAGATTGCCGAACACGCGGTCGCGGTCGAGTTTGTTGAGCTGTTCGTAAGCCGTGTAGTAGGGGTTGTTGCCGTTGGCCGATACGTGCTGGGTGCTTTTGCTCAGGTCACCGCCTTCGCGCACCCATTTCTTGTAGTCCGCCTTGAACCACTGGGCGTCCACGTTGGGCGTATTCCACAGCAGCGGATACATGATCGACGAGCCGCCGTAACCGGTCATCGGCAGGTTGTCGCTGTCCTTGCGGTAGTAGTTCACCTTGGCGTCCAGCTTGATGTACTTGTTGATCTGCTGCGAGAGCGATATCGAGAAGGTCTGCTGTTTGTAACCGGTGTTGGGAACGATCCAGTCGTTGCGCACGTCGGTTACCGAAACCCGGACCGAGGTGCCTTTGCCGTTGTTGCCGCTGACCGAGATGTTGTTGTTCCACGTTACGCCGGTGTCGAAGAATCCCGCGAAGAAGTTGCGCGGACGCCACTCCATCATCGTATAGGTGCCGTCGTCGTTCAGCGAAGGCCACTCGTAGGTCAGATGGCCGTCGAACTTGTCGCCGAAGGCATAGGACGACCAGTTGCGCGACACGCCGTCTACGCTGTAGAACGAATAGGGGTTGCCGCCGAAGCGTCCTGCGCCGTATTCGTACTGGAAATCGGGCCAGAATCCGGCTTTCTCGAACGAAACCGACGAGCTGAACGTAACGCCTATGCCTTTGGTGGTGCGACCCGACTTGGTCGTGATGATGATGGCGCCGTTTGCGGCGCGCGATCCGTACAATGCCGTTGCGGCGGGACCTTTCAGTACGGATACGTTCTCGATGTCTTCGGGGTTGATGTCGCCCGCGGCGTTACCGAAGTCTACGGCGCCGTCGGTCGAGTTGTATGCGCTTTCCGACGTGCTGGAAGTGGTGCTGCTGGTGATGGGCACTCCGTCGACCACGAACAGGGCCGTGCCGCCGTTCATGTTGATGGAGGTTTCGCCGCGGAGAGTCACGCGCATCGATCCTCCGGGACCCGTCGACGCCTGATCGAAGTTCAGACCGGCGACCTTGCCTGACAGAGCATTCATCCAGTTGCTCGATACCGTGCTGGTGAGCACATCGTTGTCCACCTTCGTAACGGCATAACCGAGCGCTTTTTCGTCTCGCTTGATACCGAGTGCGGTTACGACGACGCCTTCGATTTCCTGACTGTCGGCCTCCAGCGTGACGTCTATCCGCGTTTTAGGGCCTATTAGTATCTTCTGGGTCTTATAACCCAGCGAAGAAAAAACGAGGGTCTGAGTTTCCCCCCCCCTTATTTTGTACTTGCCGTTGATGTCCGTGATAACACCTGTCGGTGTTCCCTCGATCGTTACGGCGCAGCCTACCGCCGGGGTAGTGCCGTCCGAATCGTAGACGGTTCCTGTGATATCCGCTTTCTTCTGGGCGTAGAGCATCGTCGATGCCAGCACCAGAAACAGGGATAACAAAAACCTCTTAACGTAGAATTTAAAATTCATAAGCATTTGTTTTTGGTTAAATGTTTAAGTTGTTTGAATGTTGTCGGTTAAATAAATATAGGTATGGTCGCCAATGGCTCTGTATGGTGCGGGAAGCGCCGGAAGCGATCAGCGGATTCGAGATTCGATTCGGTTTTTTCCGGCAGGGAATGCTGCCGGTGCGGTCCGAAACCGCGTTGCCTGCGGTTGTCGCAGGGGCGTGGAACCGGCATTTTGCTGCGGGTACAGGTGCCGTCGCATCGGCGGCGGCCATTGCTGTTGTTCTTATTCCGGCAGGTTCCGGAATCCGGTTTGGCGGCAGTTTCGATTTCATGGTCAGTTGTTTAGGCGGCGGTCCATATCAGCGTTCATTTTCCGCTCCCGAAGCGACTTGTTAATTTCAATATGAAAATAATACCTTTCGTTTCAAAACAAAAATACGAATTAGTTTTTACTGTGCAAAATATTTCGTATTTTTTTTAGTTTACAAAACGAAAAATATCCTGTTACGGAGGTTTCGTGTAATAAGGGCGTTGTTCCGGGCGGAAAAACGGCTGCTTTTTTATTATTCACCTCGCTGGATTTCAAATATTTGTCAAATGTCGCCCCGCAGTTGACCGCTGCGGCCGCTGATTTCGGCGGCGCAGCCTGCATGTCGAATGTAGGTCCGGGACAATATGACAAGGGCCGCCCCGCAGTGGGGCAGCCCTTGGTTTTTATCAGATGATTCCGTCTATTTTTCCGCCACGAAGAACAGATCGAAACTCTCGTCCGTCACGGGGCCGATCCGGTAGTCGTCCATGCGGATCGAGGTCGTGAGATCGGTGTTGGACTTCAGGAGTCTACGGCGGTTTATGCGGTTGAGAACGTCGTAGGGGAATTGCAGCAGACAGCGGGGGAGCCGGTGCTGCAGGTCGAGGATGTCGAAGCGCGTGATGCGCTTCACGCTGCGGCGGTTCTGTTCGTAATATTCCATGACCCGCGCGTTGCCCGAAACGCCGAGCGCCTCGACCGACGAAAATTCGCTGCCGAGCAGGCTGCGCAGCTCCGCGGCGGTGTATTCCCGGATATGCCACGGGTTGCGCGTGAGCGACATCGGGGCGTTCGGGGTTGTCACGATGAACTTTCCGCCCGGACGCAGCACGCGTTTCACTTCGCGCACCAGTTCGAGGTCCCGTTTTATGTGTTCGATCACCTGAAACGAGATCACGAAGTCGAAACTGTCGTTTGCGAAGGGCAGCGGCGGAACTGTCGCCTGCCGGAATTCGACGTTCGGGAGCTGCGTCGGTTCGGGCGCGGGGGCCAGTTTGTCGATGGTGACGAAACTCCGGGCGCGGGGCGCCACGACCTCGATGCCGTAACCGGCCCCCGTGCCTATCTCCAGCACGTCGCCGCTGATGCGCTGCGCCGCGGCATGGTAGGCCAGCAGCGAACGCTGGAATACGAAATTGTCGGAAGCTTCGCGCGAAACCCGTTCCGCGGTCGTTATCTTGGCCATTACTCGTTGATCTTTATTCCCTGTTCGTCCACCGTGACGGCGCCGCGTTTGAGCAGCATGCCCAGCGAACGTTTGAAAACCTTCTTGCTCGTCTGCGTCAGCCGGTTCACCTCTTCCGGGGCGCTGTCGTCGTTCAGCGGCAGGAAGCCGCCGTTGTCGCGGACCAGCTGCAGCAAAACCTCCGCCGAGTCCTTCACCTGCGCGAAACCCTCCTGCTGGAGGCTGACGTCGATGCGGTTGTCTTCGGTGAGTTTGCGGACGTAACCTTTCGTCCGGTCTCCGACCGCTATGGGGCGGAACAGCTGGTTGCGGTAGAGCATGCCCCAGTGCCGGTTGTTTATGATCACGCGGTAGCCGATCGGACTCTCCGACGCCACGAGCAGATCGACCTCCTGACGGGGCGCCACCGTGATGCTGTCGTTGTTGATGAAGCTCTTGAGCTTGCAGGTAGCCACGCAGCGGCCCGTCACGCTGTCTTCGTAGAGGTAGACGATGTAGCTCCGTCCGGCGATGATGCCGCCCTGCTGGTTGCGGTTCGGAAGGAAGAGGTCCTTGCCGTACAGCCCCCAGTCGAGGAACGCCCCGTGGGCCGTCTTGTCCACGACGCGGAGATAACCCGCCTCGCCGACGCGCAGCAGCGGCGTTTCGGTCGTCGCCACCAGCCGGTCTTCGGAGTCGTGGTAGAGGAAGACCTCCTTTTCGTCGCCCGGCTTGTCTGTAAGGGATATGTAACGGTTGGGCAGCAGAACCTCGTTCTGCTCCTCGTCCGCAAGGTATAATCCGTAATCCGAGATGCGGCTTACGGTGAGTTTCTGGATGCGTCCTGCTCTGAGCATATTGTCGTTTGTCGGAATTGACCGACTGCAAAAGTACGTTTAATTTCGCGGCTATGCAACTTTCCGCGCGGGAATAGATCGGACCCGCCGCTTCGAATGAATCCGATTTTCCGCCACGGCTTTGGCTATTGCGGAAAAAAGCGTACCTTTCGGACACTAACCGAAAACTCCCGACCATGAAGCTGCGCCTATTTTCCGCACTCCTGCTCGCAGGATTGCTCATGGCGGCCGCGGCCTTTGCCCGGCAGCCCGTCGATGAACTGTACGACAAGGCCGAATACCGTATCGCGATGCGCGACAGCGTGAAACTCTATACCGCGGTCTATACGCCCAAAACGGATGCCAAAGCCCCCATCCTTATTTTCCGCACCCCCTACGGCTGCGCTCCCTACGGTCCCGGTGAGTTTCCCCGCGGCTTCGGAAGCGGCTATATGCGCAGTTATATCGACCGCGGCTATATCGTCGTCATGCAGGATGTGCGGGGCCGCTTTATGAGCGAGGGCGAATTCGTCCATGTCCGCCCTGCGGGATACGGCGAGACGGACGAAACGACGGACAGCTACGATACGGTCGAGTGGCTCGTGAAACATGTGCCGCACAACAACGGCAGGGTAGGTTTCGCCGGCAGTTCCTATCCGGGTTTCTATGCCATGATGGGCGGTCTCTGCACCCATCCTGCGGTGAAGGCTGTTTCGCCGCAGGCTCCCGTCACCGACTGGTTCATGGGCGACGACGTCCGCCACAACGGCGTGCTGATGCTCACCGACTCCTACCGTTTCCTGAGCGGCATGAACACCCCTCCGGGCCATACTCCGACCGAAAAGATGCCCCCGATGTCGAAGCGGACCCGCCCCGACGAGTGGACGTTCTTCCGGGAACATGCGACGCTGGCCGAACTTACGGAACTTCAGCGACCCAATCCTTTCTGGGAGGAGCTTGCCGAACACCCCTCCTACGACGCATGGTGGCAGGCGCGCGACCTGCGCAGGGCCTGCTACAACGTACAGCCGGCCGTGCTGGTCGTCGGAGGGACGTTCGACGCCGAGGATTGCTTCGGGGCGTGGAACCTCTACCGGGCCATGGTCCGGCAAAGCCCCGCAACGCCGTGCCATCTGGTCGTGGGACCTTGGGCGCACGGAGCATGGCGCAACGGCAGCGGAAAACTCGGAGCGTTCGATTTCGGGCGCGAAGCGGCGTGGGAATACTATATGGAGCATTTCGAACTCCCTTTCTTCGACCATTACCTCAAGGGCGAGGGCACCGCGGACCCGCTTCCCGCCGCCGCGGTTTTCTCGTCGGGCGACAACCGCTGGCATGCTTTCGACCGCTGGACGCCGCGCGAAGCGCGTAAGCTCACCTTCTACCTCTCCGACGGCGGACGTCTCGAAACCCGCCGCCCGACGGCCAAAAGCTCCGCCTCCGCCTATACGTCCGATCCGGCCGACCCCGTGCCCTATATCGAATCCTTCGGCGAACGCCGCCCCAAAGAGTATATGCTCGCCGACCAGCGCTTCGTGTCGGACCGTTCTGACGTGCTGACCTTCGTCACCGAGCCGCTCGACGGGGATATGACCCTCGCGGGACCCGTCGATGTCGAGCTGGAGGTGATCCTTTCGACCACCGACGCCGATTTTGTCGTCAGGCTGATCGACGTTTTCCCCGACGACGATCCGCAGTCCGGCTGCCGGATGCTCGTGCGCGGCGACGTGATGCGGGGGCGTTTCCGCGACGGGTTCTCGCGTCCCAAAGCCTTTACGCCGGGCGTTCCGGCCCGCGTGCCGTTCCGCATGACCGACATCGCGCATACGTTCCGCGCCGGACACCGGGTGATGATTCAGGTGCAGAGCACATGGTTCCCGCTCGCGGAGCGCAGCCCCCAGCAGTTCGTCGATGTCTGGACGTGCGGCGCTTCGGATTTCGTGCCCTGCAAAGTCTCGGTGCTGCACCAGCGGAGCAACGCTTCGTCCGTTACCGTGTGGCGGCTCGGAGAACGCTGACCCGGTTCGCCGCTCTGTTCCGGCTTACGCCGCGCCGCGTCGGTATGCGCGGATCGCATGAAATTTGCGGGATGTCTTACAAGATGTCCCGCTTTTTTCTTGCAAAAGGTGCAAACTGTAAGAAAATTTCATATATTTGTTACAAAAGAGAAGTTTCCTATGAAAATACGCGTAGCTATCTGTCAGGTCGATATGGAGTGGGAAAATACCGCCCGGAACCTGAAACGTCTGGAGCCGATCGTGGCCGCGGCCGATGCCGATGTCGTCGTGCTGCCCGAAATGTTCGCCACGGGATTCAAACTGCGTCCGGCCTGCGTCGCCGAACCGGCCGACGGGCTGGTCGTCACGACCATGCGCCGCTGGGCAGCGCAGTACGGCAGGGCCGTCGTGGGCAGTGTCGTCGTCGCCGAGCAGGAGCGGTTCCGCAACCGGATGTTCTTCGTCAAACCTTCGGGCGAGACGGCGTGGTACGACAAACGCCATCTGTTCCGCCCCGGCGGCGAAGCGCGCGACTATACGCCCGGCAACCGGCGCGTGATCGTCGAATACATGGGCTTCCGCTTCCTGCTGCTGGTCTGCTACGACCTGCGCTTTCCGGTGTGGAGCCGCAATAGGGGCGACTACGACGCCATTTTGTGCAGCGCCTCGTGGGCCGACGACCGGCGCGAGGTGTGGCGCACGCTGCTCCGCGCCCGTGCCATCGAGAACCAGTGCTATCTGGCGGGCGTGAACCGTGTAGGTACGGATCCCGACGCAAGCTATGCGGGCGATTCGGCGCTGATCGATTTCGCCGGCCGTACGCTGGCCGACGCCGGCGACCGCGAACGGACGCTGACCGCCGAATTCGACTCCGAAGCTCAGGCGGCCTTCAAGGAGAAATTTCCCGCATGGATGGATGCCGACGACTTCGAACTGAAGTGCTGAGGCTCTGACGGCTTTCCGGTCCAGCTTCGTCCTGCCTGTCCGCGGCTCCGCTGTCTTTCGGAACCCCGGCTTGGATTCTCGCAGTTCCTCGGCGTCCGGGCCTGCTTTTTCTCGGAGTGCCGGGCCTGTTCTTCCTCGGCGTCCGGACCTGCTGTCTCTTCGGAATTCCGCCTTGCTTTTCTTCGTATTCCGGCTCTGTCTTTCCGGCAGTTGCGCCGCATCTTGTCCCGGCCGAATTTTCTTCCGTTCGTTTTGTTTTGCGCCGCATATGTCGTATCTTTGTACGATATTCCCGCCGGAAAAATCCGCTCCGCTCAATAAACGGAGCTTCCGGTGCGTTTAATTACGATGATGAAAGAAGATACGATCAAAATACTGGGCGCACGGGTCCACAACCTCAAGAATGTCGATCTGGAGATTCCGCGCCGCAAACTGGTTGTCATAACGGGCCTTTCGGGTTCGGGCAAATCGTCGCTCGCGTTCGACACGATCTACGCCGAGGGGCAGCGTCGCTACATGGAGACGCTCTCGACCTATGCGCGTCAGTTCGTGGGGACGATGGAGCGTCCCGACGTGGACAAGATCACGGGTCTCAGCCCCGTGGTGGCCATCGAACAGAAGACGACCAACAAGAATCCCCGTTCGACCGTCGGCACGGTTACCGAGATCAACGACTTCCTGCGTCTGCTCTATGCGCGCGCGTCGCGCGCCTATTCGCCCGTCACGGGCGAGGAGATGGTGCATTACACCGACGAGCAGATCGCCGAGCTGATCATGACGGGCTTTGCCGGGCGTAAAATCGCCCTGATGGCTCCCATCGTGAAGGGCCGCAAGGGCCACTACCGCGAACTGTTCGAGTCGCTGGCCAAGAAAGGATATATCTATGCGCGCATCGACGGCGAGATCCGCGAGATTTCGGCCGGCATGCGTCTCGACCGCTATAAAATCCATACGATCGATCTGGTCGTGGACCGGCTCGTCGTGGCCGAGGACGCCCGCGACCGCGTGATGACTTCGCTCAGGGAGTCTATGCGGCAGGGCAAGGGCACGATGGCCGTTTACGATTACGGCACCGAGCAGCAGCGCTTCTATTCGCGCCATCTGATGTGCCCCTCGACGGGCGTGGCTTTCGAGGACCCCGCGCCGCATACCTTTTCGTTCAACTCGCCGCAGGGCGCCTGTCCCCATTGCAACGGTCTGGGCGAGGAGGCGGTGTTCGACGTCGGGAAAATCATTCCCGACATGAAACTGTCGCTGCGCGAAGGGGCCGTCGAACCGCTGGGCAAGTTCCGCAACAACATGCTTTTCGCCATCCTCGAAATGCTGGGCCGCCGTTATGACTTCACGCTCGACGACCCCGTCGGCACGCTGCCCGAAGCAGGTCTGAACGCTGTTCTCTACGGCGATTCCGAGCCGCTGACGATCAACCTCTCGGAGTTCAGTTCGTCGGGCGGCAACCACCTCGTTTCGTGGGAGGGCGTCGCCGAATACATCGGCCGCACCGAGGACGACGACTCCAAACACGGCCAGAAGTGGCGCGAGCAGTTCCTCGTCTACCGCAAATGCTCGGTCTGCGGCGGCACGCGCCTGAAAAAGGAGGCCCTGCAGTTCCGTATCGGCGGCCTGAGCATCGCCGACGTTTCGGCCATGTCGATTTCCGAATTTTCGGAGTGGGCCGCCCGTATCGAGGAGCATATGACCGACAAGGAGTGGAAGATCGCGCAGGAGGTCGTCAAGGAGATCCGCGAACGCCTGCGCTTCCTGATGGACGTGGGGCTGGGCTACCTGTCGCTGTCGCGGTCGTCGCGCTCGCTGTCGGGCGGCGAGAGCCAGCGCATCCGGCTGGCTACGCAGATCGGCTCCAAACTGGTCAATGTGCTCTATATCCTCGACGAACCGTCGATCGGCCTGCATCAGCGCGACAACCGCAAACTGATCCGCAGTCTCGAAGAGCTGCGCGACGCGGGCAACTCGGTGATCGTCGTCGAACACGACGAAGACATGATGCGCGCCGCCGATTTCATCGTCGATGTCGGTCCCCGCGCGGGCCGCAAGGGCGGCAATATCATTGCGGCCGGAACGTTCGGCGACATTCTCAAGTCCGACTCCATCACGGCCGATTACCTGACGGGCCGCCGCCGCATCGAAATTCCCGAAACGCTCCGCAAGGGGACGGGCCAGAGCATCGTGATCCGCGGAGCCAAGGGCAACAATCTCAAAAACGTGACCGCCGAATTCCCGCTGGGCAAGTTCGTCTGCGTCACGGGCGTCAGCGGTTCGGGCAAATCGACGCTCGTCAACGAGACCCTGCGGCCGATTCTCTCGAAGGAGCTTTACCGCTCTTTCGCCCAGCCGCTGGAGTATGACAGCGTCGAGGGCATCGAACATGTCGACAAACTGGTCGTCGTCGATCAGTCGCCCATCGGCCGTACGCCGCGCAGCAATCCGGCGACCTATTCCAATGTCTTTTCCGACATCCGCAAACTCTTCGAAATGACGCCCGACGCCCAGATCCGGGGCTTCAAGGCGGGCCGCTTCTCGTTCAACGTCAAGGGCGGCCGCTGCGAGGAGTGCCGCGGCGCGGGCGTGCAGACCATCGAGATGAACTTCCTGCCCGACGTTTACGTGCGCTGCAAGACGTGCGGCGGACACCATTACAACCGCGAGACGCTCGAAGTCAAATACAAGGGCAAGAATATCGACGACGTGCTGAACATGACGGTCAATATGGCCGTTGAGTTTTTCGAAAACATTCCCAACATCTACCAGAAACTCCGCGCCATTCAGGAAGTGGGACTGGGCTATCTGACCCTCGGCCAGCCCTGCACCACGCTGTCGGGCGGCGAGAGCCAGCGCATCAAGCTGGCGAGCGAACTTTCGAAGCGCGACACGGGCCGCACGCTCTATATCCTCGACGAGCCTACGACGGGACTCCATTTCGAAGATATCCGCCTGCTGCTGGAGGTGCTGAACAAACTCGTGGAGCGCGGCAACACCGTCATCGTCATCGAGCACAACCTCGACGTCATCAAGGTCGCCGACCATATCATCGACATCGGACCCGAAGGCGGAGCCGCGGGCGGCGAGATCGTCGCCGCCGGTACGCCGCATGAGGTAGCCCGCTGCAAACGCAGCTACACGGGCGAATTCCTGAAAAAACTGGGACTTTAGTCACTACGCTAAGCAGTTAGGCACCGATTTTGCACTTCATAGCCGTACAAATCTTTTATGTGCTATGAAAAAAACAGTTATTATCGTCGTGGGCCTGCTGCTCTGCGTAGTCGGCGCTACCGTGATCGGACAGAAAAAGAATCTGTCGCCCAAAGAAGAGCGCCGCGAGGTGCGTGAGAAAAGACGTGCGGACCGTATCGCCAGTTTTGAGAAAACGATGGATTCGGTCATCCTTTCGCGCAATTTCCAGTTCAACCCCCAGACCATGCAGCGCCAGCCGGCCGGCCCCATGCGTCAGATCATGAATCCGGCCTTCAACGTCGGAGTATGGGACGGTACGGTGGACATCTGCCTGCCTTACATCAAAGGCTACGTGCCGCCTTACTACGTCATGATACTCAACTATACGGTTCCCAACGTGCAGGGATATACGACCGAGCAGACCCACGAAGGCTGGATGGTGACCTTCTCGACTTCGCTCTTCTCGGCTTCGACCTATACCTTCACCTTCGAGATCTTCACCCGTACGGGCGGCGCCAACCTGACGATCACCAATCCGTGGTACAACCCCGTGGAGTACTCCGGAAGCATTTCTCAGCTCTATTAGTATGAAATCCGGGTTGCAAAGCCGGACGGGGTTCCGTACCCCGTCGCCGGAGGGCAGGGCAGTGCGCCGCGCCGCCGTGCCGGCAAGTCCGGAACGTTTCCGGCGGCATCCTGCGGAAGACCGCACGCCGGACGCTGTGCCGGAACCGCAGGAATGCAGTCCGCAGTCAGAACCCCCCGCTTCGGCGGGGGCTTTTGTCCTGCGGCGGTTGAAAACAGGCCGGGCGCTCCTCTGCGCGGCGGCTCTTTTCTGGCTGATGCCGGTCGCCGCCCAGTCTCCGCAAGCGGCTGCACCGTCTCCGCAAGCGGCCACCCAATCTCCGCAAGCTTCATCCTCTCCGCAGGTTCCGTCCTCCCCGCAGTTTTCGCTGGGCACTTCGGCCGTGGACAGCGTGCCGCAGACGACCGTGGTTCCCGTCCAGCAGCAGCCCGTGCAGCTCGTCGAGCACACGACGGTCTATGAAGACCCAGCCCGCGGCATGACTCGCCCCGAACGCCGGGCCTACCGGGCTAGACTCTATGCGCAGAAGATCGACTCGCTGGTGCAGTCGCGCGACTACATGTTCTTTCCGAACAGCATGCAGGAGATTCCCGGCGGCCTTATCCGCAGCATCTATGCCGACTACTTCTTTTTCGGCATGTTCGTCGATCACGTCGAAATCCACCTGCCTACCGAACGGGGCGTTACGCAATACGTCGAAATGCTCAATTTCGACTCGATGTCGATCCGCAGTTATCAGGCCGCGCGCTTGCAGTGGGGGTGGTGCATCTCGTTCGATGTCGCCGACGGCAATAGGGTCTATCACGCCGAATTTGCCGTTTCGACGGCTACCGGCGAGACGGTGCTGACGCTGCTGACGCCCGACGTTACGATGCGTTACGTCGGCTGGCTGTGGAACAAGCGGATGGGCGATCCGAAGTTCCGGCGGATAGACTGACGCCGGCGGAAAATCCCGGAACAGGCGGAGCGGCCCCGAAAAGCCGCTCCGTTTTTTTATTCGCCAAGCCGTTTTGGCTCAGCTTTTGTAGATCAATGCCACGGCCGAGACGGAAACTCCCTCCTCGCGCCCTTCGAAACCGAGATGCTCTGTGGTCGTAGCTTTGACCGACACCCGGTCATCGCCTACGCCCATTGCACCGGCCATTGCGGCGCGCATCGCGTCGATATGGGGCCGGAGCTTGGGCCGCTGCATCCGGATCGTACAATCGACATTCCCGATTTCGTATCCCCGTTCGCGCAGCAGCGCCGCAACCCTGCGGAGCAGAATTTTCGAATCTATTCCCGCGAAGTCGTCCGACGTGTCGGGGAAGTGCAGCCCGATGTCGCCCAGCGCCGCGGCGCCCAGCAGCGCGTCGCATACGGCGTGTATCGCCACGTCGCCGTCCGAATGCGCGACGCATCCTTTCGTGTGGGGAATCTCGATTCCGCCCAGTACCAGCCGCAGGCCGTCCGCCAGCGCATGCACGTCGTATCCGTGTCCTATCCTGAAATCGGTCATATGGTCTCCGTTTTTTTGCGTAAAGATAATCGAACCGGCATGTAAAAGCAAATTTATTTGCCCGCCGCGTTTCCGCTGCAAAAAACAGGACCTGAGATACCGAAAATTGCGCTGTTTTTAATATCTTTGTAAAAAATACCCTCGCTCTGCGGAGCCGGATTCGCAGAACGTTCCGGAAATCCGGCGGGGGATGAAGAACGGACTTTAATTTATCATAGGATATGTCAGCAATTACCAATCTGGAACCCCGCATCGTCTGGGAGCAGTTCGACGCCATCACACGGGTTCCGCGCCCCTCGAAGAAGGAGGGCAGGATCATCGAATTTCTGGTCGATTTCGCCCGGAAGCACAATCTCGAATACAAGAAGGACGCCATCGGCAACGTGGTGATGCGCAAGCCCGCCACGCCGGGCTTCGAGAACCGTCCGACGGTTATCCTCCAGTCGCATATGGACATGGTCTGCGAGAAGAACTCCGACGTGGAGTTCGATTTCGACCGGGACCCGATCCGCACGCGCATCGACGGCGGGTGGGTCAGGGCCGAAGGCACGACGCTCGGCGCCGACTGCGGTATCGGCATGGCCGCCGCGCTGGCTGTCCTGATCGACCCCGCCGTGGAGCACGGCCCCGTCGAAGCGCTCTTTACGGTCGACGAGGAGACGGGCCTGACCGGAGCCTTCGAGCTGGGCGAAGATATGCTTACGGGCAAATACCTCGTCAACCTCGATTCGGAGGACGAGGGCGAGATCTTCATCGGCTGCGCCGGCGGCATCGACACGGTCGCCACGTTCCGCTATACGATGGAGGAGGCTCCGAAAAACTACGCCTTCTTCCGGGTTGATGTCTCGGACCTGCAGGGCGGACATTCGGGCGACGACATCGACAAGGGCCGCGTCAATTCCAACAAGACCGTCGCACGTCTGTTGTGGGACGGCATGCAGAGCTACGAGCTGAAGCTGAGCTGGTTCGACGGCGGCAACCTGCGCAATGCGATTCCCCGCGAGGCCTATGCGATCTTCGGCGTTCCGGTCCGGTTCAAGGATGAGTTCATCAAACGCTACAAACTTTTCGCCGCCGATCTCGAAGCCGAGTTCCGTCTGCGCGAACCCAACTTCAAGATCACGCTCAACGAAATGCCGCAGGTCGATCGGGTGCTCGACGCCCGGACGCAGTTCGGACTGGTCTATTCGCTGGTGGGCGTGCCCAACGGCGTGATCGCCATGTCGTTCGCCGTGCCGGGGCTGGTCGAGACCTCCACCAACCTCGCTTCGGTCAAATTCGTGGGGGACGACCGCATCGTCGTCACCTCGTCCCAGCGGTCGTCCGTCGAGAGCGCCAAGACCTATGTAATGCAGATGGTCGAATCGGTATTTGCGCTGGCCGGAGCCGATGTCGCTCACTCCGACGGCTATCCGGGCTGGACGCCCGACCCGCAGTCGGCCCTGCTCGCAAAGACGGTCGATGCCTACAAACGGCTGTTCGGCGCCGATCCCAAGGTCCGTGCGATTCATGCCGGACTGGAGTGCGGCCTGTTCCTCGAAAAATATCCCGAACTGGAAATGGTCTCGTTCGGCCCGACCCTGCGCGGCGTGCACTCGCCCGACGAACGGCTCGAAATCGCCACGGTTCCCCAATTCTGGGACCTGCTGCTCGAAGTGCTTAAAACCGTCTGATTCCGACGATTATGTTATTCGAACCGGGAGACCCTTTGAAAAGGTCTCCCGGTTTTGTGTCATTCGGTCGCCAGCGGGTATACGTATCCTTTGAAATTAACAATATTTTGTCCGGAATGTCCTCTATTGATATTAACAAAGCATTGATTCGTATTTTTATATAATATAATTATTAGTTCTCTGTCCTGCCATTTCTCAGCACCTTTAATTAGCATATGAAATTGTATGTCGCCGTTCTTTTTGGCTGAACCTTTCGTTATTTCGGCATTATCGCTTTCCGTATTCCGGTTCGAGGGAATCTGGGATGGAAAATCCTGTGACATCCGGATAACGGCGTGACTGCCTTGCATGGATACATAGCTGTTCGTGGAATTGACCGGGGCCTTGTCCGACGGAAAATGGAACTCGTCGATTTTAATGATAAAATTCCGCTCTTCCAGTGCTTTCAAAGCCTGCGTATAAAGTACCTCTTCCGCTGTGCTTTTACCGGGGGTATTCCCGCTCTTTTGTGCCGCACAGCCTGCCAGTGCCATAATCAGTATAATTATAGACAGCGGTTTTAATATGGTTTTCATAGTTGGAATGGTTTAATCGGTATAAACTGCCCAACATAATTGATTGAGCAGCTCATGTGGTATTATCTGCATGTCGCAAACGCTTTCACGGCGGCTTCGCTGGCATCAAGTATCCCCGAACCTTTAAATCCCGTTAAGTTTCGCCCTTCGTTGAGTAGAAATCTTGTGTATTCTCTTTCTACGGTTGTCGAATTGTGGTATTTAGGATAGAGAATCCGCACGGTCCGATACCATGCGTATTCGACTGCTTCCGCATAGCCCGGTGTCAGTCTGTATTGCGAGGAATTTCTAAGTTCGTTGTAATACTTCATGGCACAGGGGGTCTCGTACCACGGCTCCGGTGCGAATTTCGGAAATTTTCCATTAGGTAATTCGATTCGGTTATAATCAAATCCCGCACCACCACCTCCTCCCGTGTCGAATCCTACGGTGTTCTTAATGTAATCGGCAAATGTGAGAATCAAAATACCGTGACTATCGCTGTATTCTTCTTTACATCCGGGTCTGCCACAATGACTTTGCCAACCCGCATTTAGATCGAATCCGCATTTGGAATCTGGACAGGTCCAATGGAATGCACTGGATCTTGTTGCGACCACGTCATCCGGAACTGTCCGATCGACGGTCAGATCGTCATTACTGCAATTGCTCGAAAGCAATCCGCTACCTGCAACCATAAAGGCTGTAAAGAAGTTTTTTTCTGAATTCTGAAAGTTTTTTCATAGGAAATAAGTGTAAGTGGGTGGTGAATATTATACAAGCTATTCATTAACTTTATGAGCAATATAATAAAATAAATTGAAACAAACTAATAATAAATTGATTATTTTTTTATCGAACCGTCCTTTTCGGCGTCAAATACCATCAGTCTGAACATCGCTGCTGCAAACGCTTCGGTTTTTTATTGGTGAAGTGACAAAATTAGTTATATTTGTATTCCGAAAATTCGCTGTGCATGATCCCGAAATACGGTTGTCTGCTGGTCGGCCTGCTCACCGTATGCGGTGCCGCGGCCCAGCATCCCGATGACGAATATTACCCCTATGCCGCCCGGCAGGAGGAGCGTACGCCGCTTCTGCTGACCGACTCGACGCTGTTTTACCGCGCCGTGCAGACGACTCCTGACCTCTATGCCGAACATACCGCCTTCAACCTGCCTTATGTCTCCGTGAAACGCCGGGGCCTGAATTACCGCGACGAATCCGCCTCGGTCGGGGTTGTACGGCTTTCGTCTCGGTATTTCGGGGCGATGCGCCTGTTGGGGGCCGATGAAGTACGCTATGGAGGGCTTGCGGCGGCGGACGGCGTTACGGGCGGAGTCGGTGGTTTGCGCTTGTTCCGGTTTACGGCCGATTATCCGCAGGCGTCGCGCTATACCGCCGTCAGTTTTACGGACCGCAGCTATCTGGCCGGGGCGCGGCTGTCCGTCACCGAACCGCTCGGCTGCGGATGGAGCGGTACGGCGGCTCTCGACGCCCGTACGGGGCGCGACATGCACGTCGAAGGCGTCTTCACCAATGCGCTGACTGCGAGTCTGCGCGCCGCGAAGCGGTTCGGCGACGATCACAACCTGAGCCTGATGCTCATCGTTCCGCCCTCGGTCCGGGGTACGCGTCTCTCCTCGGCCGAAGAGGCGTTCCGGCTTACGGGCGACCGGCTCTATAACCCCGCATGGGGATTCCAGCACGGCAAGGTCCGCAATTCGCGCGTGCGGCGGGAGTTCGTGCCGCTGGCTGTCGTCTCCTACCGGATGCCGGTTTCGCAATCGACGTCGCTTGCCGCCGATTTCAGCGCGGAGTACGGCACGCGCAAATACAGTGCGCTGGGATGGTACGACGCCCGCACGCCGATGCCCGACAACTACCGCTACCTGCCCGGTTATACCGGTGACCGCGAGACCGAGCAGGCGTGGCGGGCCGGCGACGCGCGCTATACGCAGATCGACTGGGACGAACTGATCGCCCAGAACCGCATGGCGGCGGGCCATGCCGTCTATGCCCTCGAAGACCGCGCCGAGCGGCTCGGCGACCTGAACTTCAGCGCCCTGTTTACGACTGCGCTCGACGCCCGGCTGACACTGCGTTACGACTTGGTTCTCCGCCATGCGCGGTCGCGCAATTACAAGCAGATGCGCGACCTGCTGGGTGCGGAGTATATCACCGACATCGACCAGTATCTGGTGGACGACGATACCTACAGCAACCTTCTGCAGAACGACCTGCGGCGTCCCGACCGTACGATCCGCAAGGGCGGCAGGTTCGGCTACGATTATGCGCTGACGACGCGCCGGGCCGATGCGCGGCTGCATGCCGAATACCGCTCCGACCGCTTCCGCGCCGATCTCGTCCTTTCGCTGGGCGCCGCCGCAGTCTGCCGCCGCGGGTATTACGAGAAGGAGCTTTTCCCCGGCGCACAGTCGTACGGCCGTTCGCGCCGGGTGCGGTTTACGCCCTATACCCTCAAAGCGACCGCCGGCTGGGCCTTCTCGCCCCGCAGTTACCTCGAAGCGTCGGCCGCCGCCGAAGCCGTGCTGCCCGACGCCGCGGACCTTTTCTACCAGCCGCAGTACAACAACCGCGTCATCGACGATCCCTGTCCCGAACGCCGCTATGCCGCCGAAATCAATTACAGCCGTACGGGCGAAACGCTGACCCTGCGGTTTTCGGCTTATCTCTTGGCAATGTTCGACGGCGTCGAGACCCGTCGTTACTACGATGACATGGCGGGCGTATTCTGCGACATGGCTGCGACGCGGATCGGACGCATGGCCTGCGGCGTCGAAGCCGCCGCCGACATCCGGCTCTCTTACCGCTGGAGTCTGTCGCTCGCCGCATCTGCGGGGCGTTACAAATTCATCCGCAACCCGCGGATAACCGTGATCTCCGACGTCGATAATTCGGTCGTGGACGCCCGTGCCGTGAGCCACCTGAACGGTTGCACGCCCGGCGGCGCGCCGCAGCTGACGACCTGCGCCGAACTGGGTTACTTCGGTCCGAAAGGATGGGGATTCAAAACTTCGGCGGGATACGCCGGCGCGCGTTACGTCGAACCGTCGCTGCTGCGGCGCACCGAGCGGATCGCCCGTCAGGGCGGCACGACGCGGGAGATGTTCGACGCCTTCACCCGTCAGCAGCGGCTCGGCGACGCCTTTACCCTCGACGCGGCGCTTTTCAAAACCTTCTGGTTCGACCGTTCGCGGCTGACGGCGTCGCTGATCCTGCGCAATCTGCTGGGCGACGGCGACACCGTTTACAGCGCTTACGAGTCGCAGCGCGTGCGCCGCATCCGTTCGGGCGACACGCTCTGCTATGCTCCCCATGCGACGCGCCTTACCTATGCCTATCCCCGTTCGTTCTATCTTACAGTCTCTTACCGATTTTAGGACGTAAGTAAAAAAACGGCCGATTTTTTTGGATTTCGACATGGAATTCGTAACTTAAAGGTCGAAAAACCATTAAAACTTCAAAATTCCATGATTATCGGTATTCCCAAAGAGATCAAGAACAACGAGAATCGCGTTGCTCTCACCCCCTCCGGCGCTCAGGAGCTGACCAAACGGGGTCACAAGGTTTATGTGCAGGCTTCGGCCGGTGTGAACAGCGGTTTTGCCGATGATGCCTATACGGCGGTAGGGGCGGAGATGCTTCCCACGATCGAAGACGTCTACGCCCGCGCCGAGATGATTATCAAGGTCAAGGAGCCGATCGCCCCTGAGTACCAGCTGATCCGCAAGGACCAGCTGGTCTTCACCTTCTTCCACTTCGCCAGCAGCGAACCTCTCACCCGCGCCATGATCGACAGCGGGGCGGTGTGCTGCGCCTACGAGACCGTCGAACGGGCCGACCGCTCTCTGCCGCTGCTGATCCCGATGTCCGAGGTCGCGGGCCGCATGGCCACGCAGGAGGGCCGCTACTTCCTTGAGAAACCCCGCGGCGGCAAGGGCATTCTGCTGGGCGGCGTTCCGGGCGTGAAACCCGCCAAGGTCTTCGTCATCGGCGCAGGCGTGGTCGGCACGGCCGCGGCGCGTACGGCCGCCGGAACGGGAGCCGACGTCACGATCTGCGATATTTCGCTGCAGCGTCTCACGTACCTTGCCGACGTGATGCCCAAGAACGTCAAAACCCTGATGTCTTCGGAATACAACATCCGCGAGGAGCTCAAGCGCGCCGATCTGGTCGTCGGCTCGGTGCTGATTCCGGGCGCCAAGGCTCCGAAGCTCGTCACGCGCGATATGCTGAAGGAGATGGAACCCGGCACGGTGATGGTCGACGTGGCCATCGACCAAGGCGGCTGCTTCGAGACGTCGCGGCCTACGACGCACGAGGACCCCGTCTATTATGTGGACGGCATCCTGCACTACTGTGTGGCCAATATTCCGGGTGCGGTGCCCTATACTTCGACGTTGGCGCTCACCAATGCGACGCTTCCCTACGCCATCCAGCTGGCCGACAAGGGGTGGCGGCGGGCTTGCCGGGAAAACCGCGAACTCGAACTGGGACTCAACATCGTGCAGGGCAAGGTGGTCTACAAGCCCGTCGCCGATGCGTGGGGACTCGACTACGAGCCGCTGACGCTGTAGTTTCCGCCGTGCGATTTCTGCAGCGTGATTTCTGCCGCGTGACTTCTGCCGCTGGATTTTCGCCGTGCACTTACTCCCTACAGCGGTCGCGCCGCATCCGGCCGTCCCGTATGCCGTCGGCAAGGCGCCGGTCCACCCGGCGCGTGCAGTTTACGCCTCCGGCGATCCGGCGGGGTGGGGCGTCGTTCGTGCGGCGGGCCGATTCGGACGGCCGTGTGCAGTTTTATTCGTTCAAGGATACGGAGAAGCCCTGCTTCTCCGTTTTTTATGCGTATATTTGAACGATGATCCGCCAACTCCTGCTCATACTCCGTTTTTACTACTCGGCCATGTTTTTCTTCTGCGCGGCGGTGAGCGTGGCGCTTGCGTGGCTGGTCAAGGTGCACGGTCCGGAGATCATTCCGATGTGCATGCTCGGCAAGGCGGCGGTCTATCCGCTGTATCTCTATGTCTGGATCGTACAGCGTTACGGCGATGAATTCTTCTATTACCGCAATCTGGGCGTCCGGCGGCGCGAACTGCTGGGCGTAAGCTGCGCCGCGGACTTTGTCTTGTGTTACGTATTGTTGAAACTGACGGCCCTTTTCCTGTATGAACCCCTCTGAAAAACATACCCTCGAAATCGACTCGGTCGAATTGTCGTTCGGCGACCGGCGTATCCTTTCGGGCGTCTATCTGGCGGTCGAGACGGGCGGCGTCTCTGCCGTTCTGGGCCGCAACGGCTGCGGCAAGAGCTGTCTGATGAAGATTCTCTGCGGCTCCCTGCGGGCCGGTTTCCGGTCTATGCGCATCGACGGCGTGTGGCACGACCGCTTCCGGGCCGACGAAGTGCGTTACCTGCCGCAGCAGGGTTTCATTCCCGGCTGGCTGACGCTGGACCGGGTGCTGCGGGATTACGACATGACGCGCGGCGACCTGCTGAAATGGTTTCCGCTCTTCGAAAAACTGTTCGGAACCAAGATTTACGCGATGTCGGGCGGCGAACGGCGGATTCTGGAATGTTACCTGATCCTGCGCAGCCCCACGCGGTTCATACTGCTCGACGAGCCTTTTTCGCAGGTTGCGCCCCTGCATGTCTCCGCGCTTAAGCGACTGATCCTGCAGGAGCGGGCGTCCAAAGGCATTCTCCTGACCGACCATATGCACCGCCACGTCACCGACCTCGCCGACCGCCTTTACGTCATGGCCGACGGCCGGGCCTACCTCGCGCAGGGCGAAGAAGACCTCGTCAGATACGGTTATCTGACGCATTTATAGCGATTGTGCGGCCGGCCGATTTGTTTTTGCGCCCGGCTTGCACTATCTTTGCCACAAACAAACTCCGGCTTAGACAGGCTGCGCTCCGGCATAGCCCAATGAATTTGGCTTTGCGCCCGGCTTGCACTGTCTTTGCACCCCAATACGGCACATTATGGCAGGATCGAATTTTGTAGATTACGTAAAGATATTCGCCCGTTCGGGTCACGGCGGAGCCGGCTCGGCGCATTTCCGCCGCGAGAAATTCGTGGCTTTCGGCGGTCCCGACGGCGGCGACGGCGGCAAGGGCGGCAGTATCGTCCTGCAGGGCGACAGCCAGTACTGGACCCTGATCCACCTCAAATACCAGCGTCACCAGTTCGCCGAGGACGGCCAGTGCGGTTCGGGCGCCCGTTCGTCGGGCAAGGACGCCAAGGACATCGTGATTCCCGTGCCGCTGGGTACGGTTGCGAAACGGATCGTCACGCAGGAGGACGGCACGGAAACCGTCGAGACGGTGGGGGAGGTTACCGCCGACGGAGAACGGCTGGTGCTGCTGCATGGCGGCCGCGGAGGTCTCGGCAACTGGCATTTCAAAAGCGCCACCAACCAGACGCCGCGCTACGCCCAGCCGGGCGAAGAGGGCGACGAAGGGGCTTTCATTCTCGAACTGAAGGTGCTGGCCGACGTGGGACTGGTGGGCTTTCCCAATGCGGGCAAGAGTACGCTGCTCGCGGCTGTTTCCGCCGCCAAACCCAAGATCGCCAACTATGCCTTCACCACGCTCGAACCCAATCTGGGCATCGTGGAGGCTGTCTCTTATACACATCTGACGCTGCCGACGATCGCATAAGTGTAG
>ERZ1694706.207-NODE-207-length-29051-cov-11.499621_pt1 | contig 29051 bp, 20 predicted proteins | sample MGYA00581716_ERZ1694706 | MGnify/ENA primary metagenome ERZ1694706 (study PRJEB42213, sample SAMN07424529) | human gut metagenome | biome: ENVO:00009003; feature: ENVO:2100002; material: ENVO:00002003 | host: Homo sapiens | place: USA | collected 2014 ... | reverse complement strand
TTAGCAATACAATACAATGGAAAACTCAATTTAACCTCAACAAGGTTTGTTTTTTTCATCCATGCAAAATCTTCTTTGTACAACAGACTGTCGGCCATATTGTATATTTGCTGAAAAAAACTTCCAAGAATCATTGGCATTGCAAAAACCGTCAACGCTTTGAGGGGCGTATCGGTTATCAAATACTCATCTTTCGACATTATCATATTCCTCCATGGTATCCCATTCACTTACCTTCTCAAATTCCGATTTATCAATCTTTAATATCACATATTATACATCATAAATATGAAAATTTCTACCCGCCGTCTATTGACCTTAAATTTATAATAGGCGGCTTTTTTTGCGTTCAAAAAAATATTTAAGAAATTTTGAAAAAACACCCCCCAAAAAACGCTCTCCCATTTCAAACAAGTGAAGGGGTTAATTCCGAACCACGAAAACGGAAGCCTTTCACTTGTACTTTGAAAACTGAATACACAGGTCACTAAGACTTTATTTCTGATGAATTTAGCCACCTTATTGGGTACGCCGAGACTTCTGAATATCAGAATAGCGAGAACTCCCTATATAAATAACAGATTGCCCCTGTTATGGCGATGACAGTCAGAATGATAATGATACTTCCCTAAGGGGGCTGGCGGAAAACCCGGCAGAGGTGAAACTCCTATGATACAGATTAGCTATCTGTTCCTTAGTGACTTCCCACAGCGTCTTGCACGGCAAGGGATATTGAGAATAAATATTGCCACGACCGATTAGGAAATGAATCGGTCAGGTACATAGCCGAAAAGCTATGAATTTTAAGAAAGGAGGACAACAAAGTGTCAAACTGCAAAACGATTGCAATATGCAATCAAAAAGGCGGAGTTGGAAAGACAACCACAACGGTAAATCTCGGTGTAGGTCTTGCAATGCAGGGAAAGAAAGTATTGCTCATAGACGCAGACTCGCAGGGCGACTTAACTACTTGCCTCGGTTGGCAGAATACAGATGACTTGGGTATCACGCTTGCAACGAAACTAATAAAAACACGAATTTGATAAGATACTCGAAAATAACGAAAAAGTGCTACGGCGATTTAGCACTCGCAACGAGTATCAGATTAACTGAATGATGTCCCCCAAAAATCTTTGCATTTGCTAATACCTTGCTAAAATGAAGGGAAAAAACGGCGTAAAATTAGCAGATTTCATAAGAGAAATTATTAACACTAAAATTTCGGAAAAGCCAGTAAAATCAAGGATTTTTGAGGATTTCGAGGGAATAAGAAAAGCCCCTCCGAGACTTCTACTAAGCGAAAGGTCGGGGGTTCGAATCCCTTCTGGGACGCCAAAAGCGGTAACTATATTTTTATAGTTACCGCTTTTTTTATGGTGACTATGCACTAAAAGGCAATAGAAATTTTGTAACAGTTTAACAAAAAGAATGTTAAGTATTGACTTTAACGCTTTTAGGTGCTAAACTAACAACATAAACTTTTGCACTTTTAAGTGCTAAAGTAATCATAAATTCAGAGAGGAAAAATATTTTATGAACAAAGTAGTTAAAAAAGTAGCGGCAGTTGCACTTTCTGCGCTTATGGTGGGCGGTATTTTTGCAGGCTGCTCATCAAATTCAAATGATAAAAAGACTGTTGACAAAGACACATATAATGTAGGTATTTGCCAGCTTACACAGCACGACGCACTTGACAATGCAACCAAAGGTTTCCAAGATAAACTTAATGAGCTTGCAAAGGCTGACGGAAAAACAATCAATTTTGATTATCAAAACGCTTCTAATGATTCAGCAACCTGCGCAACAATCGTAAACAAATTTGTATCATCAAATTATGATCTTATTTTGGCAAATGCAACACCTGCACTTCAGGCTGCTGCAACAGCAACAGCGGCAAGCAAAATCCCTGTAATCGGTACATCTGTAACAGATTATGGCACAGCGCTTGACATTGAGATGGATCCTACTGCCTCAACCGGAATCAATGTTACAGGTACTTCTGACCTTGCTCCTCTTGCTGATCAGGCACAGATGATTCTTGACCTCTTCCCTGATGCTAAAACAGTAGGTGCAATCTACTGTTCAGCAGAAGCAAACTCACAGTACCAGGTTGACGGTGTGAAAAAAGCACTTGAAGCCAAAGGTGTTAAATGCAACTTCTACACCTTTGCCGATTCAAACGATATTTCATCAGTAGCAAAGAAAGCTGCAAAGGAATCAGATGTAATTTACATTCCAACCGATAACACAGCAGCAGATAACGGTGGCATTATTGATGCAGCTTGCACAGAAGCAGGCGTACCAATCATCGCAGGCGAAGAAGGTATTTTCAACAAAACAAACGCAGTAGCAACACTTTCAATTTCATTCTATGAAATCGGTGAAAAAGCAGGTGCTATGGCTTACGAAATTCTTACAAAGGGTACAGACCCGGCTACTATGAATATTCAGCAGGCTGAAAACCTCACATACTACTACAATAAAGACCAAGCCAATAAGTTCAAAGCTCATATCCCTGAAAACTATCAGGCATACGAAGCTAAATAATAAACTTCTATTGACTAATTTAACGGTTTAAAGTATAATAGTATCAAAATAATAAAGAGCAATGAGTTAATACTTGTTGCTCTTTAAATTACTTATTTGAAAGGTATAAATATTATGGGAGCTTTTATCAGTGCCATTCCCGGTGCATTAGCGCAAGGTCTTATTTGGGGTATAATGGCAATCGGCGTTTATATCACTTTTAGGGTACTTGATTTTGCCGATTTAACTGTTGACGGCACGCTTGCAACAGGCGGTGCAGTTTTAGTTATTACAATGATGAACGGAATGAATGTATATGTTGCACTTTTACTTTCATTCATAGCAGGATGTGTGGCAGGTCTTGTTACCGGTGTGTTAAACACATTGCTTGGCATACCGCCTATTCTTGCAGGTATATTAACGCAGCTTGCACTGTATTCCGTAAATTTGAGAATACTCGGCAAATCAAACCAAGCACTTTCAATTTATAAATATCACGTGCTCGCAAGTATGACCGATATTACAAAGGCAATTATTATCGTAGCAATATTTGTTGTTGCAATTATTGCAATTCTTTATTGGTTTTTTGATACCGAACTCGGCCATTCAATCCGTGCAACCGGATGTAACCAAAATATGTCACGAGCTAACGGTATCAACATTAAATTCACCAAAATAGTAGCACTTATTCTTTCAAACGGACTTGTTGCACTTGCAGGCGGCCTTCTTTCACAGTATCAGGGCTTTGCAGATGTCAATATGGGCAGAGGTGCTATCGTAATCGGACTTGCCGCTGTTATTATTGGTGAAGTTATTTTCGGCAAGATTTTCAAAAACTTTGCACTCAGGCTTCTTGCAGTTGCATTTGGCGGAATAATTTACTACATTGTAATGCAATTTGTAATCAACCTCGGCCTTAATACCGATGACCTTAAGCTTCTTACCGCTGTTATTGTTGCTATATTCCTCGGTATCCCTTATATTAAAAATCAATATGCACAAAAGCATATCAAATCGAAGGGAGGCAACAAATAATGCTTAAAATCAGCAATGTACACAAGACTTTTAACCCTAACACTATTAACGAAAAGAAAGCGCTTAACGGTGTTGGCCTTGTATTAAACGAGGGTGATTTTGTTACTGTTATAGGCGGCAACGGTGCGGGCAAATCAACAATGCTTAATATGATAGCAGGTGTTTACCCTGTTGACTGCGGCACAATAACAGTTGACGGAATTGATGTTACAAAGCTTCCGGAACATAAAAGAGCTAAATATATCGGCAGAGTTTTCCAAGACCCTATGAACGGTACTGCAGCCGATATGCAAATTCTTGAAAACCTTGCGCTTGCCAAAAGAAGAGGGCAGCACAGGGGATTAAAATTCGGCGTTACAAGAAAAGAAAAAGAAGAGTATATAGATGTACTTAAAAGCCTTGATTTAGGCCTTGAAACAAGGCTTACATCAAAAGTAGGATTGCTTTCAGGCGGCCAAAGGCAAGCTGTCACTCTGCTTATGGCTACACTTAAAAAGCCGAAGATTTTACTTCTTGATGAGCATACAGCCGCACTTGACCCGAAAACAGCAAAAAAAGTTCTTGACCTTACAGAAAAAATTGTTGAAAGAGATAATCTTACAACAATTATGATTACACATAATATGAAAGACGCTATCAATATAGGTAACAGGCTTATTATGATGAATGAGGGCAAAATCATTTATGATGTATCGGGTGAGGAAAAGAAAAACCTTACAACAGCAGACTTGCTTGCTAAATTCAAAATCACTTCCGGCGGTGAAGAATTCGATAATGACCGTGTTCTTCTTTCAACCGAAGCTGACGAATAAAATATAAATAACACCCGATAGTTTGGCTATCGGGTTGTTTTTTAGGTGGAATGAATTATGAAAAACAAAGCAGGACTTTATATACACATTCCCTTTTGCAAATCAAAATGCCCTTATTGTGATTTTTACTCTGTAAAATATGATGAAAGCCTTGCAGAGAAATACACAGATGAGTTAATCAAAACTATGGGCGATTACACCGGTGAATTTGATACGGTTTACTTTGGCGGCGGAACTCCGTCAATATTAGATTATAACTTAATCGGCAAGATATTATCGGCAGTAAAAGAACATTTTGATATTGACAAAAATGCCGAAATCACCATAGAATGCAACCCATCAAAAAATCTTGAAAAAGACTTTTACAACTATGCCGAATACGGAATAAACAGAGTGAGCATAGGTATGCAAAGTGCAAGAAATGAAGAACGCTTTGCCCTTGGCAGAAGTGCGGGGCAGGCAGAAGTTAAAAAAGCTGTATTTGACGCCAAGGCGGCCGGAATAACCAATATCAGCCTTGATGTTATGCTTGGCACTCCGAAGCAAAGCCTTGCCTCACTTGAAGAAACATTTGAATTTATTGATAAAATGAATGTAAGCCACATAAGTGCATATATGTTGAAAATTGAAGAAGGCACACGCTTTTACGATATTAAAGAAAGACTTGCACTGCCGAATGAAGACACTGTTTGCGAAATGTATTTAAAAACAATATCATCCCTAAAATCACTCGGCTTTAATCAATATGAAATAAGCAATTTTTCAAAACCGTCATTTGAAAGCCGGCACAATACAAAATATTGGATATTGGATGATTATTTAGGCTTGGGCAAAAGTGCACATTCGTTTTGGGGCGGTAAAAGATTTTATTATGATACAGATTGGTCGCTGAAAAGCGAGGGCGAAGTCGATTATGAAGAAGAGAGGATAATGCTCGGATTAAGGCTTAACAAAGGGATTGACAAAAAATTTATTAAAAAGGACTTTTCATCATTTATAAAAATGGGATTGATGAAAGAAACGGGCAATAATATTGCACTGACACCCGAGGGAATGTTAGTATCCAATTTAATAATCAGCGAACTTTTGTAAATAATACCCTTGGGGTGAATTTATGAAAGAAGACAAATACAAGAAAAAATATAACCTTAACAAAGACAATGACTTGACAAATAAATATTTGACTTCCATATCAAATCCGACTGTACAGCCTGACAGAAAAACCGAAATGGGTGTACCTATACCGGATACTCAAAATGTGGAATATTCAAAGGAATACGAAGAAGAAAACAAATTATAAAAAACGGCAGTAACGCTTTTGCGTTACTGCCGTTAACTTTTATTTTATTACTTTATATCCTGCGTCTGTTATAGCTTTTTCAAGTACGGATAAATCCACATCTTTTTCAAGCACTGCCACTGCTTCGCACTTTTCGTGGCTTGCAGTTGCTTCTTTTACACCGTCAATTGCTTCAAGTGCTTTTTTAACAGCTGCCTCGCAATGCGGGCACATCATACCCTCTACCTTAATAGTTTTAATCACAGTTTTTTCCTCCTTATTATTATCAGCAGTGATATTAAGTTTAATGTCAACTGCTTTTTTCTTTTTATCGTGCTTTGATGAATGAATATTAACAAGATTAAGCCTAAGCGCATTAGTTACAACACAAAAGCTTGAAAGGCTCATAGCCAATGCACCGAACATCGGATTAAGTGTCCAGCCAAATATCGGAATCCATACACCTGCTGCAAGCGGAATACCGATAACATTATAAATAAATGCCCAAAACAAATTTTCGTGTATATTTGTAAGTGTTTTTCTGCTTAATCTGATTGCAGATGAAACATCGGTAAGCTTGCTGTTCATCAATACAACATCGGCGGCATCAATTGCAACATCAGTGCCTGCACCGATAGCAATGCCTACATTTGCACGGGTAAGTGCCGGTGCGTCGTTTATTCCGTCGCCCACCATTGCAACCTTGCCGAATGACATCAATTCCTTAATAACATTCTCTTTTCCGTCGGGCAAAACATCGGAAATAACATTATCAACACCAATCTGCTTACCGATTGCCTTGGCTGTTTTTTCATTATCGCCGGTAAGCATTACAACACGAATACCCATATTTTGCAATTCTTTTATAGCTTTCGGGCTTTCCTCTTTAATAACATCGGCAACTGCTATTATGCCGAGAAGTTCATCATCACAGGCGAAAAACAGCGGCGTTTTGCCCTCTTTTGAAAGCGAACTTGCTTTTTCCCTAATTGTATCATCAACACTGATTTGGCTTGAGATAAATTTAAGGCTTCCGCCGATAATTTTTTTATCACCTGCATTTGCAGTTAATCCGTTACCTGCAAGTGCTTTAAATTCATCAGTTTCAAAGCTGTCAACTTCAGCATCCTGCGCATAATCGCAAATTGCTTTTGCAAGCGGATGCTCACTTTTCTTTTCAAGTGAATATGCATAACTTAAAAGTTTGCTTTTTTCTGCTTTAGCAGGAATAATATCAGTGACTTTAGGTTCGCCCTTTGTGATTGTGCCTGTTTTATCAAGAGCCACAATTTGTATTCTGCCGGCTTCTTCAAGTGATGCCGCAGTTTTAAACAAAATGCCTGATTTTGCACCCTTACCATTGCCAACCATAACTGCAACGGGAGTTGCAAGGCCGAGCGCACATGGGCAGCTGATTACAAGCACTGAAATTCCGCGTGCAAGCGCATATCCGAAGCTTTGCCCAACAGCAAGCCAAACGCAAAATGCAATAAATGCAATTACTATTACGCAAGGAACAAATACACCCGATACCCTATCGGCAATTTTTGAAATCGGTGCTTTTGTTGCCGAAGCGTCACTAACCATTTTTATAATTTGCGATAATGTTGTATCTTCGCCTACGGCAGTTGCGCGGCATTTAATATATCCTGATTGATTTATTGTAGCGCCTGATACTTTATCCCCCACAGCTTTATCAACCGGAATACTTTCACCTGTTAATGCCGACTCATCAACAGCGGTTTCGCCCTCAATAATCACCGCGTCAACCGGTACGCTTTCACCCGGTTTTACTACAAATATATCATTCAGCATTACATCAGAAACCGGGATAACAACTTCCTTTTCATCCCTGATTACAGTCGCATTTTTAGGTGCTAAATTCATCAGTGATTTTAAAGCATTGGTGGTTTTGCCTTTTGAATACGATTCAAGCATTTTGCCGACTGTAATAAGAGTTAAAATCATTGCAGATGATTCAAAATAGAATTCGTGCATAAGGCTCATAACTTTTTCACCGTCACCTGCAAGCTGGGCAGATGTCATCAAAAAAAGCTGAACCGTACTGTAAGCAAATGAAGCAGACGCACCGAGTGCCACAAGCGTATCCATATTTGGACTTCTGTGAATTATACCTTTAAATCCGTTTATAAAAAACTTCTGGTTTATAACCATAATTATAACAGTTAAAAGAAGCTGTGCAAGCCCCATTGCGATATGATTATCTTGCATAAATGCAGGCAATTTCCAGCCCCACATCATATGCCCCATTGAAATATACATTAGTGGTGCAAGAAAAATAACAGACCAAATAAGCCTATTTCTTATCTTCGGTGTTTGGGTATCTTTAAGCTCATCATCAGGCATAGCTTTTGATTTTTTATCACCTGTTTTCAAGCTTGCACCGTATCCGGCTTTTTCAACGGCAGCTATAATCGCTTCATCACTTGCTGTACCCTCAACCCCCATTGAATTAGTCAGTAAATTAACTGCGCAGTTTTCAACTCCGTCAACACCGCTTACTGCCTTTTCAACCCTGGCACTGCAAGCCGCACAGCTCATTCCCGTTACATTATACTGTTTCAATACATCACCTCAAAATCATTTCATAAGTTTTTGAAGAGTTTTTAAAAGGTCGTCAACCGTTTCACTTTTCCCTGCTTTAATATCATCCGTAACACAGGTTTTAATATGCGTTGAAAGAAGCTCTTTATTAAAAGAATTCAGCGCGGCATTAACAGCAGATACCTGCGTTATAATATCTGTACAATAGGCATCTTCTTCAAGCATACGCTTTATACCTCTTATTTGCCCCTCAATCCTGTTTAAACGATTGATAAGTGCTTTTTGCTCTTCTTCATTTCTGTGCTTTGTCTTATGGCAACAGCATTCATTTTTATTATCCATATATTACTCCTTATACCCCATTAGGGTATTTTTATTATATACCCCTATACCGTATTTGTCAACAGCAAAAAAATAAGATGAATAGTTACTATTCATCTTATAGGCTATTTAGTTTTGCTTGCGTACAATATCATATTCAGAACCACTCGGTCTGAAATAGCGGCAGGTTTTATTCTGCTCTTCGCAAAAGCGAACATATTCATCCTCATCAAGCACAAGTGAGCAAAAACACTCGTCCGTTTCCTCGTCATATTCATTATACCAGCATTTTTCACACAGTAAGTCCAAAATCATCCCTCTTTCACATATTCCAAAATAATAAAAGAAGCAGTAAGTTCGATATTTTCAACATTATCAAGCTTTGCTTTATCAGCCTCACTCGTTCTGTAAAAATAAGGCGTCATTGAAAACAATGTTTTTAAATCCTTTTGTGAAATATCAAATTTATCTGATATTTTATTTTTTGATTTCAGCTTTAAAAGTTCGGTTTGAGGTGCTTTTTCATCATTCTTATAAGGTGTTGAATAAAGAATATTTTTAAGTTCAATCAAATGATCTTCACCCGGAATAACGCTTAAAAGCCGCCCGCCTTTTTTCAAAACACGATAAAATTCTTTTTCATTAAACGGGGCAAAAAGATGCATTGCTGTATCAATCGAATTATCTTCAATAGGGATATTTGCAAGATTTGCAACAAAATAATTATGATTCTTTCTTGCCGAAGCTGCAAGGCGCACCATTTCACGACTAATATCAAAACCATAAAGTTCGCCCTGATATTCATCATAATACCCCTCACCGCAGCAAATATCAAGCACTGTACCGCCAAGCTTTGAAGTAACATAATCACGCAAAAACGAATAATAACCTTTTTGCAAAAATTCCCTTCTTGAATGTGCCGACTCCCTGCTGTCGCCCTTTTTATCACCGCTTTTATTTGTAAGCAAAAGATTTACATACCCTTGCTTTGCAATATCAAAGCTGTGGCTGTTAGCACATTTAAAAGCCTTACCGTCAATATTTAATTTTTCACCGCAAACAGGACAAGTTAAAATGTTCATAAATGCCACCTAAAATATTACCTATCAAAACGGGCGACCAACGGCCGACCCCTGCATATGAATTTATATTAGTGGTGGAAAAGACGAATTCCCGTCATTGCCATTGCAATACCGAAATTATCGCAACATTCAATTACAGCACCGTCACGAACAGAGCCACCCGGTTGAGCGATATACTTAACACCGGAGCGAACAGCGCGCTCAATATTATCCTCAAACGGGAAGAAAGCGTCAGAGCCGAGAGCAACATCAGCCATCTTTTCATGCCAAGCCTTCTTTTCATCAGCAGTAAAAGGTTCAGGGCAAGATGTAAAGTATCTTTGCCATACTCCGTCTTTAAGCAAATCTTCATATTCATCTGAAATATAAAGGTCAATAGCATTATCAGCTTCACATTTGCGAAGACCTTCAATAAACGGAAGATTAAGCACCTTTTCATTATGGCGAAGCCAAAGATTATCAGCCTTATTGCCTGCAAGGCGTGTGCAGTGAATACGGCTTTGCTGGCCTGCACCTACACCGATAGTTTGCCCGCCCGATGCATAGCAAACTGAATTTGACTGAGTATATTTAAGAGTGATAAGTGATATAAGAAGGTCGATTTTTGCAATTTCCGGTATATCCTTAATCTTTGTAGGCATATCGTCAAAGAGTGCCATAGTGAGCTTTGAATCATTTCTCTTTTGCTCAAACTTAATGCCGAAAACCTGCTTTGTTTCCATTTCTTCAGGCTGATAATCAGGGTTCATCTTAATAATAAGATAATTTCCTCTTCTCTTTGCCTTAAGAATTTCAAGTGCTTCATCAGAATATGACGGAGCAATAATACCGTCGCTCACTTCTTTTACAAGAAATTTTGCAACACTTGCGTCACATTCATCACTTAATGCAACAAAATCACCGAAAGAAGAAACTCTGTCACATCCCCTTGCACGAACATAAGCCTGCGCAATCGGAGATAACTCTAAATCATCAGGCACCATACACACTTTGCGGTCAACTTCACTAAGCGGCTGAGCAACTGCTGCACCGGCAGGTGAAACATGCTTGAACGAAGCCGCACTCGGCAATCCTGTTGCTTCCTTAAGTTCTCTTACAAGCTGCCAAGAATTAAAAGCATCAAGAAGATTGATATATCCTGCTGCGCCGTTCAAAATTTCAAAAGGAAGTTCTTTTCCGTCCATATGAATTCTTGCAGGATTTTGATTTGGGTTACAACCGTATTTAAGCTTATACTCTGTCATCTTTACATCACCTTTCAGTAATTTATAATTTAGATATAATATTTTATACCATTACATTGAAAAATGCAATAGAGAATGATACAATAAATCACGGTGATACAAAATGAACGGAATTTTATTAGTAAATCACTTTTTAAAAGGTGAAAAATACAGCACTTTGCACAATCATCTTGTTTCTGCGGCAAAAAAGTGCAGCATAAATCTTGATATTAAAACCAATTTGGAACTTGCCACACAAAAAGCAAATGCAGATTTTGTACTTTTTTGGGACAAGGATATTAACCTTGCAAAAAGACTTGAAAAAAGCAATATTCCGGTTTTCAACAGTGCAAGTGCAATTGAAAAATGCGATGATAAGGGCCTTACTTACATTGAGCTTGATAAAATCGTGCCGCAACCTAAAACTCTAATATCGCCTAAATGTTACTTTAAATCGGATATGAGCGAATTTGTAAAAAAAGCTATTGATATACTTGGCTTACCGCTTGTTTTTAAAGAATCTTTCGGTTCTTTCGGCGCGCAGGTATTTTTATGCAACAGTGAAAATGATATATATTCCCACATAAGTGATAAGCCTTTTATTTTACAAAAATTCATCAAAGAAAGCAAAGGAACGGATAAAAGGATTGAAATTATCGGCGGAGAATACATATGTGCGGCAAGGCGTGAAAACAAAAATGATTTTCGTTCAAATGTTACAAACGGCGGCACAATGACACCTTGCACACCAAGCAAAGCTGAAATTGAAACTGCAATTAAAGCGTGCAACACGCTTGGCTTAACCTTTGGCGGAGTTGACGTATTAGATGACGGAAGCGTGTGCGAAGTGAATTCAAACGCGCATATAATAAACATTATGAATTCAACAAAAATTGACATTGCACCATATATTTTTGAAACAATTAAAGGTAAAATCTTATGAGCGGAATACTGATTTACAGTGAAAAAGAAGCAAAGCGAAATATATTTGCAATTAACAAATTTCAAGAAAATCTTGATATAAAGCTTGTGGATGAAAATTATGACGGAAAAGCCGATTTTGTGATAAACAGAACCAACAATTACATAATTGCGCAAAAATTTGAGCAAAAAGGAATTCGTGTTTTTAACCCATCAAGCCTATCTAAGCTTGCTAACAACAAGCAGCTTTGCTATGAATTTATGTATAAAAACGGTATTGAAATTTTGCCGATAAATTACAGTGAAATTCCTGCTGTAAAAAAGCCGATTGACGGACACGGCGGGCAAAATGTAACAATGATAAATAAAAAAGAAAAATTTGAACCCGGTTTTGTTTACCAAAAGCCTTGTGCCACACTCGGCAAAGATTTGCGTGTTTGGGCAATAGGCGGAAAAATCATTACAGCCATATTGCGTGAAAGCGATACTGATTTTCGCTCTAATTTTTGCCTTGGCGGAAAAGCCACACCGTATGAATTAAATCACGATGAAACCGCACTTGTAAAAAAAGTGCTGTCACTAATAAAAAGCGATTATATAGGAATTGATTTTCTGTTTGACAATGGGCATTTGATATTTAATGAAATAGAAGATACCGTCGGCGCACGAATGGTATATGATAAAACAGATATTGATATTATTAAACTTTACTGTAACTACATAAAAAAAGAAGTTGGCACAAAGTAGTGTGCCAACTTCTTTTATTTAACAATTTTGTGCTTAACTCTTGATGCCGCAATTCTTGCTGCTGATGAATTATCGTACCAATTAAGCCTTTTATTCAGTTTTCTCTGTTCTGATTTTAAGCCTTTGATTTCAGCTTTTAATTCCTTTTTATCTTCATTAAGAGTATCAACTGCCTTTTTCTGCTCTTTCATAAGAAGCTCATTACCAAATGCGATTCGCTCTATCATTTCATTTGGAGGGCAGGTTGTAAGAGAATGAATAGGGCCTTCAAACTCAATATTTTTAATCTTTTCATCAAAAGGAACGACTGTTCTGTTTTTATCTTGATAAATATGCGGCAAACCGTTAGCATTAAGGAAATCAACAAAATGCCAAAAGCGTTGTTCGTGGCCGTCATTCACCTGTGAAAAATCTGTTTTTTCATATATATCAAAAATATCTGTATTTTCATCAACTTCGCTTGCTGGCATATTAGGAACATTGTGATATTCCACAAGCTCCCTGATTCTTGCATCGGTTGGAAACACGAAGCTCGGTACACCGGAAAGGATACTTCCTACCGCACCATGAATTCGTGTGCCATAGTTAAAATCAATATTTTTATTGAATTCAAGAATACTTGGAAAATTGATAAAGAATCTCGCCCTATCGTTAACAAAAACTTCGTCATTTATTAAATGGGGGTAAAGCACTTGCGAATCATTAGTTATAGGAAGCGGTATGCCGAGATACATCAATCTCAAATCATCCACAAATTGCGGCATAAAATAATAATTAGGAAGCAACTCCCTGTTTTTAATCATAAACTCTTTAAAGTTTACCGGATTTGACACAGAACCTGTAACGCAAACCGCACTTTCATTAGTAAGCGGCTTTTTATCCCTAACGGTTAAACCCGGGCCAAACATAGCAAATGATGGGCAACCCGTTACATCAATTTCATTACTGCCAAAGCCTAAATGCTTTAAATAACTTTCGGTTATTGCACCCCTTACACCTACGCTTGCAGAGTGGTTAAGCACCGCGGTAATAAACTTCTTTGCACATTCATCGTATATATGCTCCTCTGTAACATCAGGCTCATAAGGCATTTGAATTCCGATACCTGTTACAACCACCGGAATAGTTAATTTTTCAATAATACTTGTCCACATTCCCATACACTGCATAAACTGCTTTCTAAATGAGTTTGCCATAGGAAGAACAAGATAATCGTAATTTTCGTTTATATATTCAGCCTGAACTTTACCGTGTGCCACTTCCTTATCAGCAAGGAAGTCAATTTCAACATCTTCGGTATAAAGTGTTCTTGTCATACTATATGCAAAAAGAAGATTGCCTGTATTGTTACCGATTACTTTTTGGCAGATAACATCAATAGGTTTGTGAACAGCGAATGGCGAAACACTCGCTCTCATTAAAATTCTTTTCTTCATAAATACTCCTAAATTCAAATTGTACTATATTTATAACGAGATAAAGATATTATAATACTTATTATAAACATTGTCAATTTATATGGCAAAAGAAAAAGAGCTTCCCATAAGGAAAGCTCTTTAATAAATTGCTTTTAAGATTAGCCAAGTTCTGAGAAGTACTTGATTGTTCTAACCATCTGTGATGTGTATGAGTTTTCGTTATCATACCAAGAAACAACCTGAACTTCATATGTGTCATCAGCTACTTTAAGAACCATTGTCTGAGTTGAATCAAAGAGTGAACCATATCTCATACCAACGATATCTGAAGAAACGATAAGGTCTTCATTGTAACCGAATGATTCTGTTGCTTCAGCCTTCATAGCTGCGTTGATAGCATCAACTGTAACTTCCTTGTCAGTCTTAATAACTGCTGTAAGGATTGTTGTTGAACCTGTTGGAGTAGGAACTCTCTGAGCAGAACCGATAAGCTTACCGTTAAGTTCAGGAATTACAAGACCGATAGCCTTTGCAGCACCTGTTGTGTTAGGAACGATGTTAACAGCACCTGCACGAGCACGGCGAAGGTCACCCTTTCTCTGAGGACCATCAAGAATCATCTGATCGCCTGTGTAAGCGTGGATTGTGCACATGATACCACTCTGGATAGGAGCGAAATCGTTAAGAGCCTTAGCCATAGGAGCAAGGCAGTTAGTTGTGCAAGATGCAGCAGAAATAACTGTATCTTCAGCTGTAAGTGTGTCATGGTTTACATTGTAAACGATTGTTGGAAGATCGTTACCTGCCGGAGCTGAAATAACAACCTTACGAGCACCTGCCTGAATATGAGCAGAAGCCTTTTCTTTTGATGTATAGAAACCTGTACATTCAAGAACAACGTCAACACCAAGTTTGCCCCAAGGAAGGTCAGCAGCGTTAGGCATTTTGTAAATAACAATTTTCTTACCGTCAACTACAATGTAGTTATCTTCGCCTTCACCTTCGTGGAAGTCAACAGTGTGACCCTGAGCAACATAGTTACCCTGTGATGAGTCATACTTAAGAAGATGAGCAAGCATCTTTGCACTTGTAAGATCGTTGATAGCAACTACTTCGTAGCCTTCTGCACCAAACATCTGGCGGAAAGCAAGACGACCGATACGGCCGAAACCATTAATAGCAACTTTTACCATTGGAATTTACCTCCGAATATAATTTAAAGTTTTATTGCTTTTATGCATTCTTTATTTTATACTGTTTGTCCTCATAAATCAAGATAAAATTGTATTTTTTACACTTTATACAAAAACAAGTGTATTTATGCAAGTGTTATTGTTATTTATTTAACGAACTGTTTATAATTGGGTCACAGATGAATTATATTTATGCCTTTTGGTTGCAATTTCAATTAAAATTTGTTAAAATTCATATTAGTAAAAACAAAGGATGTTATATATGTTTGTAGATATTGCTAAAATTAAGATAAAAGCCGGTGACGGCGGTGCAGGCGCAGTAGCATTTCACAGGGAAAAATATGTGGCTGCCGGCGGACCTGACGGCGGTGACGGAGGAAAAGGCGGAGATGTTGTATTTGTAGTTGATGACAACCTTGCAACCCTTGCCGATTTCAGATATAAAAGAAAATATGTAGCCAAAAACGGTGAAAACGGACGCGGCTCACGCCAATACGGTAAAAAAGCGCCCGACCTTGAAATCAAAGTGCCGAGGGGTACTATCATTCGCGAAGCAAATTCAGGCGCAGTTATGGCTGATATGAGTAAGACTGACAGATTTGTAGCTGCTAAAGGCGGAAAGGGCGGCTGGGGAAACATTCATTTTGCAACTCCGACCCGCCAAGTACCGCGATTTGCAAAGCCGGGTGTACCGGGTGAAGAATGGGAAGTTTCGCTTGAGCTTAAGCTTCTTGCCGATGTGGGACTTTTAGGTTATCCGTCAGTAGGCAAATCAAGCCTTATATCAGTAGTAAGTCAGGCAAAGCCTAAAATCGGCGATTATCACTTTACAACTCTTGTGCCAAACTTGGGTGTTGTATCAATGGGTGAGGGCAACTCATTTGTTATAGCGGATATTCCGGGGCTTATTGAAGGTGCTAGCGAAGGTATCGGACTCGGGCATGAATTTTTGCGACATGTTGAGCGTTGCAGGCTTCTTGTACACATTGTTGATGTAAGCGGCAGCGAAGGCAGAGACCCTATTGAAGATTTTGAAAAAATCAATGAGGAGCTTGTAAAGTTCAACCCCGAACTTGCAAAGCAGCCGCAAATAGTTGCCGGAAATAAAATTGATATGGCTGAGCCTGAACAAATCGAAAGATTTAAAAAATATGTTGAAGATAAGGGATATGACTATTATTCTATCTGTGCGCCAATCATGGAAGGCACAAAGGAGCTTATGAATGCGGTTTGGAACAAGTTGCAGACCTTGCCTCCTATTAAAGAATATGAAGTTGAAGAAATTCCGTTTGAAGCATTGGTTAAAGATGATAAAGGCTTTAAAATCACCCAAGTTGATGAACATTACTTTCTTGTGGAAGCAAGTTGGTTTCCAAAAGTTCTCAAAGGGATTGATATTGAAGATTACGAAGCACTGCAATATATGCAACGAGTATTAGAAAAGAGCGGAATTTTCAATGCGCTTCGAGAAAAAGGAATTGAGGAGGGTGACATTGTTTCACTCTATGACATAGAGTTTGAATATGTGCCTTAATAAATATGAGATTTGTAGACAAAGATGTTAATGCAAAGCAATTAAGCCCGCTTAATTTGGCATTTATAGGCGATTGCATTTATGAAATACTTGTGCGTGAAACACTTGTGCTTGATGCAAATCGCCCCGTAAATGATTTGCACAAGGAAAGTGTAAAGTATGTTTCGGCAAAAGCACAAACCGTTGCTTTTGAAAAAATCAAGGATGATTTAACCGAAGATGAACTTGCGATTTTCAAGCGCGGGCGCAATGCTAAAGTGGGCCATTCCCCAAAAAGTGCAACTGACGGTGAGTACCACTGCGCCACCGGAGTAGAAGCGTTATTCGGCTATTTATACTTAAATAATGAAATTGACAGAATAAAAGAACTTTTTTCTAAAATTAACTCTTGACATTCTGCTCTACTTGTTATATAATCAATATCGCTGACGGGAGCATAGCTCAGCTGGGAGAGCATCTGCCTTACAAGCAGAGGGTCACAGGTTCGAGCCCTGTTGTTCCCACCAAAATAAAAAGGATACCTACAAGGTATCCTTTTTATTTTTATGTAATTAGATGTAATGCTCGAACCTGTGACAAGATACTCCAAATTCTGCGAACAACGAGAGCAAAGAATTTGGGAAAAACAGTTCGGGGAACTGTTTTGTAGTATCTTTGTTTCTTATAAGAGCCCTGTTTTAATTATTTCCTTTTTGTTTATGGGCGAGAATTTTGCTCCGCCTCTCAAAATCTGTCGTACAGCAGTGCGTCAGATTTTGTATTACTTTTAAATCAGTTTATTGACAGTATAAAAGCCATCGGTTTTTAACCGATGGCTTTGTTTTATGTCAACCAAAATCTTATGGTGCTTACACCTTTATTTTATTAGTTTATAAAAAGCAAAAAGAGACGGTATTTCTACCGTCTCCTAAAGCTTTATTTCAATGTCAAGATTTTAGTCTAAATCAGTACCATGGTCAATACCGGTATTTCCACCAGTATAAGATGCTGTTAAAACCTCATCATAAGTCTTGAACTCATCAATCTGTGACATTGGCTTTGTGTAAAGCTCTTTCATTGGTTTTCCTCCCAAATTTACCGGTGCCTTACCCCTGCCGATTAGGCAGAGGCAAAAGCATCAATAAATTATAATTTGTTATCAATAAGTGTAAGATTCAATGTTAGACATAGTTGGCTTTAATGTGCCATCAGCAGTCTTTGTAATAACAAATGCTACTGCAGAAATCTTACCATCTTTCTTTGAAAGACCATAGTCAAGAGCAATCTGCTCTGCTGAATTCTTGTTGTAAAGAATCTTTACAGTGCCTGCATTAGCGTCTGCACCCTTATTGCCAACATTATCAAGTGTGAGTTCAGAATCAGCTAAATTCTTACCATATACAAAGCCCTGCTTAACTACTGTTTCGCCAGGAGCAACATTGCGAGTTGCCAAGAATGAAACCTTAACTGTACCCTCAATTGGTGTTGCAGAAAGAATCTTAACTGTTGTTTTCTGCTGAACTGCAGTCATTACAGGTGTAAGTTCAATATCAGAACCGCAGAAGAATGTGTAAGTATCGCCATAACCAACTACTGTACCGTCATTTAACTTCCAAGCTTCAGCACCGTCCTTATGAACGCTAACCTTAGTATCATAAGCAACTTGAGCCGGGCTAGCTACTTCAGCACCGTTAACAGTGATTGTAGCACCATCGTTAGCAGTTACTGTATACTTAGCAACATCGTCCTTCTTGTACTGAGCGTAGATTGTAGCACCGTCTGTGAGTTTGCTGATTTGTTCTTCAGTCATTGACCAACCTGTGAATGTGTAACCAGGGAATACAGGTTCAGTAGGAACTGTAATATTAGCTGCGCTATCAACAGTTTGAGTATCAATTACATTGCCGTATGGGTCTACAAATACTACTGTAAATGAAGTGTCAGCCTTTTCAGCAAATACAGGTTCGTAAGTGATGTCAGCTGTTGCAGCTGTTTTAAATGTTGCTTCGTCAGAAACAATCTTGTTACCAACTTTCCAACCTACGAATTCGCCTGTTTCGTTATTAGCTTTAGCAGTAAGAACTACATCGTCACCAACTGCAAGTCTTGCGTTAGCACCGTTTGTAGCATCAGCACCGTTAAGAGTTGTTGTGCCAAGTTTTGTTGAAGCAACTGTTACAACTACACCTGCATCAAGCTTAGCAACTGCATCTTTAAGAGCAGCTGTTGCAGCGTCTACATCTTCCTGTGATGTGTAAGCACCAACTGTTGCTTCATCATATTTAGCAAGTGCTTCTGTTACCTTAGCATAAGAATCTGCTGTATACTTAGAAGCGTCAGCATCCTTTGCAGCCTTGAGTGCAGCTCTGTAAGCTTCACCGTTAAGCTGAGCAATTTCAGTACCTGTTGCGATTGTTTCGCCGCAAACATTACATACTGTGTCACCTGTGTTACCAGGATTGTTGATTGTAGGTTTAGTAGCGTTTACAATCTTTGTATCAGCGTGGTCACATACAAGCTTATCAATTGGTTTTGTATAAGTATTGCCACAATCAGGACATGTGTAAACATCATAACCTGCTTCTTTATAAGTAGCGTCCTTATGGTCAGTTACTGTGAATGGACATTCAGATTTTGCTACTACTGCTTCTTCAGTATAAGCAGCGTCAGCTGTTGCAGCTACAACTTCAGGTGTCCACTTGTAACTTGTTACTGAATGATGATTTGAATCAACCGGTGTCGGAGCTGTTGTTGCTGTGTTAGCAGGAATTTTTGGCATTTCGCCATCATTTACAGTTTGAGTGGTAGGTTCACCACCATAAGGTGTAAATGTGATTGTGTGAGTTGATGGCTTAGGAGCTTCTCTAAATTCATTGAAGCCCATGAAAGTTGACTTTTTTGAACCAGGCCATTCAGTATCACCTGTGTTAGTATTTGTTTTTGTATCCCAAGCATTTTTAGCATATGTTGTAAGTTTAGGAATCATAGTACCATCACTGTTTGGACCTACATATGAAAAGCTCTTTACATTTGTAGGATTATAAATGTGGAACTGGATAGGATCGTTTGTTACGATTTTAAATACGAATGTAGCAACAGGAATTGCATTTGTATAAGTATAACCTGATGCTTCACCTGTTGTAGGGTCTACAAATAAACCGTCAGGATCTGCAACTGAAGTGGTATCAACATTTGGCCAAGACCAGCTATAATCAAGTACATTGTACTTGCCATCTTCTGAATTAGCAATAATCTGTGAAGAGTTTGAACCATCTGTTGTGAATGAAGATTTGCTTACGCCTTCTTCACAAAGTGAATATAAAGGAAGGTAAGATAAACCACCTTTACCTTTTTCCCAAGTACCCTTAGCAGCTGCTCTTTCAGTTTCAGTACCAAGCTTATAAACGTTCTTTCTGCCTGATTTATAAGAATAAATACCGGCAGGTTCAATAGAATCACTGAACTGAACTTGTGCCAAGATTGATGAAAGAACTTTGATGTTTTCAACAGCAACTGTCATTGTGAAATAATCACCTACACCGAGCTGAACATCATTTTCGAGTGTAGGAAAATAATTTTCGATTGCTGAATTAAATGTATTTGCCTTATCCTTGCTAATAGTAAGTGTACCGGAAGTAGTGTTACCATTAACAACTGTGTAATTATAATCTACAGGTGCGCCATAAAGTGAAGCATAAGAGCCAAACTTTTCTGAGCCTGTGCCACAGGTTGAATAATCAGTATAATTAGTTGCATTATCCTCTACGAATGTACCAAAATACATTTTCAAATTTGGTTCATAATCGCCAGGTGCTGCAAGTGCTGTGAAAGGTACTGATAAAACAACCATAAGAACTGACAAAATGACAGCAATTGCCTTTTTGAAAGTTTTATTCATTTTCTTTCCCCCTATTTAATTCAAAGTTACATCAGCGTATTTAACTTCATTACCAAAGAATGTAAAAAATGTAAGCTTATCTAAACCATCAATTGCATTATCTTTGTTAAAGTCGCAGTAAAGATTATAATCTTCTGCACCACCGGAAAAAGCTTCATAAAACGAAAGCTTATCCAAGCCATCAATACTGCCATCGTGGTTATAGTCGCATATTGCAATGCTTACCGATGAAACATCCTTTGATTCGGAAACTACTAATGTAACCGTTCTGTCAATAGTGGTTTCACCACTTATTAACATTTTGTACTCACCTGCCGGAATATCGGCAAGTGTATAATCACCGTTTGAATCTGTAACTGCAGTTGCAACGGTTGAATCATCTGCAGTTTTAACCGTAAGATTTATACCGCTAATACCGGTATCACTTGCACCTCCATCAAGGGAAGTAGCAATAGTAATCTTACCTGTTATATCACAACCCGGACCTTTCGGTGAAACATCACAGGTCATAAGATATAAAGAACCGTCATAATCATCGGCTTGGTTAACGAGTGCATACTCATCCTTAAGCCCATCATTATAATCTGTTAAAACAAAAGTCTCATTCGGGCTGGTTGAAACTGAAATTACATTTGATGCATCACATTTATTAGCAAAAGCAACTGAAAAAGTTGCAAGCAATGTGCCATCACTATTGATTGCTGAACAAGAGTCAGAATCAGAAACAAAGCCAAACACCAAATTTGAATTTTGTGTAATAGTTCCCATTGACGAAATGCCGGCGAAATTATTAGAAAGAAGTGACTTTGCCGCTGTATCAACAGTAGCATCTGCACTGTACTTTGCAGTTACCTGCACAACCGATAACTCGGAAACACCTTCTAAATAGAAGTTTACATCGTAAGTACCGGCAGGCAATTTATCACCGTCATATTGTTTTCCGTCAGAGTCGGTATAGGTGCAATAAATATTTGGCTTTTCACTGCCAATAGTTGCACCGTATGAAGTATTAGGAAGGCACACGAAAAGTGCAATAAGCACCAAGAAAGTAAGTGTACCAATTACAGCACCTATTCTCTTTTTAACAAATGCATTTTGCATAGGTGTTACCTCCTTGCCAAGTAAATAAAATTTAGGGAGAGACGAGAGCGCATACAACACCAAATCAAACCTCGGTTATAAAAACGCAAAAGCGTAAAAGCAAGCTTTGAAGAAATGATATTGTAATATCAGGGATAAACAGTGACTAAACGCAATCGCCTTTAACCTCCCAACCCTAAAAACAGGGCCGGTATATAAACGGGGATTACCCGATCATATCGAATTTATAAATAAAGTAACCATTATAATAAACGGTTACATATCAGGGGTATTGCTACCCCTGATATGATTTAATTTAATTAGTCGAGAGCACGTGCTGCGTACTCAACTGTCTTACCATAGAAGGTAAAGAATGTAAGCTTATCTAAGCCGTCAATTGCATTATCCTTATTATAGTCACAGTAGAGATCATAAGCGTTTGAACCGCCGGAAAATGCAGTGTAGAATGTAAGCTTATCCAAGCCATCAATAACACCATCACCGTTGTAATCACAAATACATACAGGAATTTCAACATTTGAAATATCTTTTGTACCGGTGAGTGTTACAGTTCTGTCGATAGTTACATTTTGTCTATGAACAGTAAGTGATGTTGTACCAACTGGAACAGTAGCAGTGAATGAACCGTCAGCTGCCGAAGTAGCAACTACTTCGCCGTTTGCGATAACATCAATTCCTGCAACACCTGTTGATGATTCAGTACCGTCAACATTTGTTGCAATAAGAACCTTACCGCTTACAGTGATTGTATCAGCTGCTGCCTGCTTAACTGAAGGAGCAATTGTTACATCGCCATCAACCTTATATTCATAAGGGAATGCATTAACTGTTACCTTTTCACCGTTGATTGTAAGTTCATTAACAACTTGGTAACCTTCAGCTGCCTTAACATCAATTGTGATTGTTGAGCCGGTTTCTACTGAAACAGGAGCTGTGTAAGCAGCGCCATTGATTGTTACAGTAGCACCTTCAACAGCATTAACTGTTACAGTGTTGTTTGTAGTTTCAGCAGGAGCAAGAGCAATCTCTGCAGCCTGAAGTTCTGTATCAACAGTGTAGATATTTGTAAGTGAAGCATCGTAGCCCTTCTTATCAGAAAGAACAAAGTTAGCTGGATCCTTATGAGCATAATCGCCGTGACCATACTGTGCAAGAGCAACTGCTGCTGCAAGAGCTCTGACATATCTGGTCCATGATTCTGCAGAGTAAGAACCATCGTTTACAAGCTTACCTTCAGCATCCCACTTACCAAAGCGAGGAGCGTTTGCGCCTGTTGTCTTTGAAACTGAAGCTTCAGTTGTTACAGTCTTACCGTCTTCAGCATAAACAGCCTTAGTAGCAGTAAGAGTTGAATAGATGTTGCCTGATGCACACTTGATTTCTTTTTCAAGCTGTGCACCCTGGTAACCACGCTCAACAGCTGCGCTTGCGAAGATATTGAAAAGTCTGGTATATTCAGCTACTGCTGCTGATGAAAGTGATGAATGAGTTACATAAGTATAAGACTTTCCGTTGTCAATGCAGTTTTGTACAGTTGATGCTGCACTTGCAGGAGAAACGCCTAATTCCTTCTTAACTGCATCTTCAGTTTTAGCCTCTCCGGTAGCTTCATCAATTACCGGGTTGCCATCTGCACCTAAAACAACTTTATCATAATGATATTCAAGATCAACAGTAAAGTTCTTTTCAATGTTTCTGGCAATGTCAGTCATCTTAGAGAATGTTAAGATGTTAAAGTTTGTGTCATTAAGACCGGTTCTTGCAACAGAAATGTTTTTGAATGCATTATCTGCAGCCGGCTTAAGTGTGTCATTCATAATGCTTGTTACATAGTTGATTCTATCAACAGCCTTTGCAACAGCACCACGGTTATCAACGATTGAACCGTCAGACTTAACTTCGTTAGGAACGATAGTATAATCTGTTACAGGGAACTTACATGACCAATCTTCATTTGAGTTAACCTTCTTGCCATCGGCATCACGGTATACATACTGAACCTGGTTGTAAAGAAGATTACCCTGTGAGTCAGTTGCCTGAGTTTTAGTAGGCATCTGGCAAGGATTACCATTTGTGGTAATAGCATTATCCCAAGTTGTTTCATAAACAACTGAGTTAGCAAGATAGTATTTACCATCTGCATTCTTAATTACTTTGATTCCGGCTTGGTCTGTTGTACGAACGCTTCCATTATCATCAGAAAGAGCTAATGGTGAATAGATTGGCATTGTACCTGCAGCATCGAAGTAGTAAACTCCTTCAACACCGCCTACTTTACCTGAACCGTCAGCAAGAGCTTCGCCACCAACATAAGCGTTAGCCAAAACATCCTTTGGAATTGTGTAATCTTTTCCTTTAGATGTTACTGTTGGAGCAGATTTTGTATAAGGAACATAAGCTAAATCGCCAAACTTTGATGTAACTTCTTTAGTTGTTGCTGTGAGATGAGTCTTATTGTTAATGCTCTGTGCAAAAGCAACTGTCATAGCAGATGACTTAATAGAAAGTACATTAAGAAGAGCCTGCTTAGCTTGCTCGAAAATAGTTGAGTTAGTAAAGTCTGAAGGCTTATACTGTGATACAAGTGATGCCAAATTATCATAAGCAGTATTCATACCACTGAGCTGGCTGGTATCACCTACAAGGATAGTAAAGTGAGCATAAGCTGACTTAGAACCATTGTAGATACACATATCAACCGGATATTCGCCGCCTTGAATGTTGGATTCACCATCATAACGGAACGGTTGAACTTCAAGAGCAGAAGCATTTGGAATCTGCTTCTTCTCACTTTCAATGTAGAAACCTGGAACTTTGGTGTTACCCATTGAAACAATGTTGAAGAGGTTATCGTAGTTAATCTGACCGCCATTGTTCTGCAAATAAACTGATTCGTAAATATCACCGTCACCAACATGGTAACCTGCGATAATATTCTTAGCAATAGCTTCAGAAAGAGTGTAAACTACATGAGTTCTTGTCTGAATAGCCTTAACATTTTCAGCTGAAGTACCATCCGGGTTAGTTTGAGCTTTAACTGCTTCGATTTCATCGCTTGTGTAACCCTTATAATAAGTAATTTTATCGCTGTTACCTGCTGTTGCTTCTGTTACCTGGTTACGGTTCCATTCACCGAATTCACCTGAACCAGGAGCAGTTTCAACACGGTAGTCATACATATTATACTTAAGAAGGTTACCGTTTGTCTTATCCCAAGCAGGGATAGCGTTTTCACTGGTGATGTTTACTGTTGTATAAGCAGCATTTTTATCATACTTTGTTACAACATTATTTGCATCAAGTGTGTTTGACTGATAATTTGAATCTTCATCATAGAAGTAGATACCGTCAACTGCTTTTTTACCGGTTAAAATCTTATTTCTGTTACTTCTATATCTAACTGAATATGTTGAAATATCAGCAAGGTTTGATGAATCAAGTACCATGTATTCAGGATAGTTAGCAAGAAGAGTATTATCATTACTAAATGTAGATGTTGATTTTACATAAGCACCCTCAACACCAACTGTTTGATCAGCTTTATTTGTATCATGCAAGAACTGCTTGTTACTATTATACATAGCTTCTTTCCAACCTGTTGCGGTTGTCATATACTTATAAGCTGAAACATTGTTATCAGCTGCAACAACTGTGCCATCTTTAAGTACGATGTCGTATACAAACTGAACTTCAACTACATTTGATTCTCCTGCTGATGAGTTGAAAGTAATAGAAAGTTTAGGTGTTTCTATTGTTTCGTTAGGAGCAATAAGACCTGATTTAAGTTGAGATGTAATATCAGTTTTTGCGTTGTTACTGTCAATATAAGTTGCTGACTTAAGCTTGTAATAGTAACGAGAAAGTTGAACAAGCTGTCCATTAGAGATATATGCACGGTTAAGACCTGTGCAGTTATTTGTAAATGAAACTGTATCGCTGCAATCGCCGCCTGCTGTTGTCTTCATAGAAGGTGTAGCAAAGCTTGCTGAAGCAGTCTTAAGCTGCTGAGTTCCGATTGGAGTGATAGCTTCAGGAACGAAAGAGTTAACTGCTGAAAGAGCAAAGAAAATACCCCTCATTACTGAATCGCCATACTTGCCAGCATCACCCTTGGTGCTGTCTGCACCATAACCGGTGAATTCAACAAAGTTGCAAATAGCCTTTTGGATTGCACCGAGGTCAGTACCGCCGGTACCTGCAATAGTTTTAACCTGAAGTAAATCATCAAATGGCTTGTTGTCACCGTTTGACTTAGGAACTACGGTTGTGAAATCCTGCGGCTGTTTAGAATAACGCTTACCGAGGAGACCGTTGATAAGGTCAGCAAGCAAATCATAAACAGTATTTACAAAACCTTTTGACTGAATCGGTTCAGCAGATACGATTGTGATAAGTTTGTAAACGAAATTAGATACGCCACAGAAACCGCTGTCTTTCTTATCTGCAATATTAAGAACTGAAAGAACTACATCGTTCCAGATAAGGTCATGTGAATCGAACTTACCGTATTCTTTGCCTTGGAGTGTACCAAGAATAGGTAAGAACTTGTTAGCAATTTTATCAATATTTTCCCAAAGGTTATTTGTAAGAGCACTGTTACCGTTTTCATCGCAAATACCGAGAAGAGCTGCAACACCCATTGCTCTTTCACCTGAGTTAGTTGACTTCTTCATTGAGTAATCTCCACCGTAGTAAAGAATTACTGAATTCAAGAGGTCAAAAATTGTAGCACTTGAATTAACATCTTCGTTTTCTGTCTTCCAAGTTTTGCCTTGGTATGATACAGGAACATATCCTTCAAGTACATATGCAACTGCATCACGAGCCATAGGAAGAATTGTACCGTCAAGTGTGGCGGTGATTGTACCGTCATCGGCTACATTTACAAGTGATGAATAATCCTTATTAGGAAGTACGTATGATAAGTATTCTTTAAGGCATACATAAGCAACTGCTTCTGCATCCTTACAACCATCCCATTCTGCTGGGTGGATAATATCTTGAAGTTTGCCTGCACCAAGGTTAACCTGGCCGATACAAGCAACAAGCATAGGAACCATTGCTGATTCAAGATTTGCTTCTGAAAGAACAGCATTTTTACCGTTAGCATCATAGAATGCCTTGAGGATGTTAGCGTCAGTAGCATCTGCTGTGTACTTAACCATCTTAAGTGCATTGTTAACGAGTGTTGAAGTGATTTTCCTGATTGTTGCATCATTGATTGATTCAACACCGTCTGCCTTTGTTGTTTTAGATTTTGCCATTTCCGGACGATTGCCGATAATGTTATCTCTTTGTGGGAACAAATCATTAACTGCTGCAACAAGTGCATCGTTAAAGCCTGCTACCATTGAACCGTAATTTGAATATTCATTTTTAAAGAATTCGTCAATATTCTTTGTTCCGGTTTGTGCAAAGTAAAGGTTGATAGGACCTGTTTGCATATTGAAACCGTAGTCAGCAAGAGGGCTGTATCTTAACTTAGCAAAGAGCTTTGTTTCATCAATATCTGACCACTTGCCTGTTGATGTTTCATCAGCTGTACGGTCAAATGAAAGCTGTTCCTTAGCTTTTGCAATAAAGTCATCTGCTGATTTATCGCCATAAGCTTCGTAATTAGCTTCAGCCCATTGGTTAATCTTTTCCTGGGTATAGTTAGCAGCAATATTGCTTGAATTCCATTCACCCTTTTTGTCGAAATAATAATAGTATGCATTATCAAGATTTCTGTCACCCTGGGTGTTTACATGGAGAAGCTTGACTGTACCCTTGAGAACTGTATCCCAAGCAAGATCAAGTGCTGTATAACCTAATTTGAAAAGAGAATCGGTTGGCTTAAATGTAAGCTTTGTTGTTTGCTCTGTTGCATAACCGTTTGCATCCGGATGTCCATAAGCAAAAAGAAGAACATTAAGCGGATTGCCGTCATCATCTTTAAATTCGCTTGAATATACAAGGTTAGGGTCATAACCGAGTTTAGCAGCTGCTGCTGCATAATCCGAGCCTGACTTATTCATTTCAGCCTTGATTTCAAGATAACGAGTAGCTGATGTATCCTGGATAGGTTTGAGTGAGCCATCTTCGTTCTTTTCATTATATTCTTGGTTATATGTAACGAGAACGCTTATCTTCTGAAGAAGCTCGGTAGAGAGCTTATCGAAAAGCTGGTCATCATATACCCATTGAGTTTTGCCACTCTTGAAATCATTGATTTCATCCTGTGTATACCATTTAGTATAGTTGAAAATAAGCTGCTGAACAATGTTATAAACAAGGTTTTTAGCATAACTTTCATCACTGAAGCCTAATGGACCTGCAAGAAGCTTGTAGATATTAACCGCACTCTTAAGAACACCGAGGTTGAAATCACCTCTTAATACCTGACCGAGTACATCCTTACCGGCATAGTCAGCTGAGTTGATTTGAAGAAGAGCAAGAGCTCTCTTAACAATCTCAGTTGATGAATAGTTTTCTCTTGTAACATGCCAGAAATTCTTGCTGGCATCACTTGAAGCTAATGATTTAAGCTGAATGTTACCTGCGTCACCAACATAACTACCATACTTAGAAAGAAGACCTGCAACACTCTCAAGTGTAAGCATTACATCATCAACGCTGTCAAGCTTAACTGTTAAGGTATATTTAATAATACCAAACGCGTTGATATTAAGATGCTTTTGAGCGGCATCCCATGTCATATAAGCTGTAACGCTGGATGGGAGATTTGCAAGAAGGTTGTAAACTGTTGGAGCAACTGTAGGAAGCATAAGGTCCGCATAGTCAAGCAATGCTGTTGCGGCTTGTTCGTCAGAAAGAATATTCCAAGCAAGGTCGTTATATTCTAACGCGTCATCTGTGTACTGCTTTTCTGAACTAACAGGTGCAGCGTGAGCTGAAAATGCACATGTTAAACAAGAAGCAGCCATAAGAACAGCCATAAACAACGCAAGCAGCTTATGGGAAAACTTTTTTGCTTTCGTTTTCATTTTTTACCTCCGTAAAATTTTAAAAAATTTAAAGTGAAGTGTTAACATATTGTGCGTAATGCCCGTCGCAATCTCTGACCATCAGGCAATCTGAATTAGAATGAAGGCTCATTACAAGCCACAGCATTAAATTGGCGCAATATGTGCTTTAAACACATTATAATTATTACATACGGCCACCCGAAAGTCAATAAATTAAACTTACAATCCTCATTTTTGTAACTTTAGCCAAAAACGACCTCGTTTTTTTGTCACTATGCACAATTAGTTTACGAAAATTTTACAATTTGTTAATAACTTTAAGGAGAAAAATAAGCTTTTCACGGTGAGTAAAGTGACAATACTTTACACAATTTTTACATTTGTAAAGGGTTCTAGCTTTACATCTGTATCTTATACACATCTGACGCTGCCGACGACCGCATAAGTGT
>ERZ1694706.204-NODE-204-length-29259-cov-87.359334_pt1 | contig 29259 bp, 53 predicted proteins | sample MGYA00581716_ERZ1694706 | MGnify/ENA primary metagenome ERZ1694706 (study PRJEB42213, sample SAMN07424529) | human gut metagenome | biome: ENVO:00009003; feature: ENVO:2100002; material: ENVO:00002003 | host: Homo sapiens | place: USA | collected 2014 ... | reverse complement strand
GTGTTATAGTGTATTTACAGTCAAGAAAGGCCATAAACTACTAATAATGGCACAAGACAACATATTATTATATAATATTGTTTAGGAGGTTACTATGAAAACTAAAACCATGGTAGGCACAAGCATTATCATTTATACAAATAAGAAAACCGGTATTTCTTATGATCTTGTTTGTACTGAAACAGACCTTAATGATGTACTTCGGTATAAGTTAGTCAGTCGAGATGATGACCATACACAAATTGCTGTTACTAAATCCACTTTTAAGCGTTGGTTCAAAAAAGACCTGTATATTGATCTAAATAAGGATAAGAAACTGTATCGTAAGAGAAACCCTTCCCGAAAGTTTGCTAACTGTATTGCAGAGGTAGAGGAGAACTGTTTCTTTTCATTCTATCCCCGTCCTAATATGTCTTATAATGTACTTAAACCCGATGAAGTTGAGACCCATTTCCCTAATCTCACTATTAATCGTAAAGAGGCAAAGGTTTATTCTGATTTATTCCCTAAGGGTCGTCGGGTGTATGTTAGTAGAAAGACAGGGAATGTAGGTATCCGGCACAAGGGTGTTTTGTATGAGCTGGATGGGTTTAAGGCATACGTTTAATCATTATAGTTACTGTGAGTAATACAGTGGGGTTATATGGCTTTCTTATTTGAAGTGTACAAAGGTAAAAAGTGTTATATGTCAACAACATATAAAGAATGTGCCTATAAGCGAGATATTAGGGCTTCATTACGAAAAGCAGGATATACTATTAAAGTAAATGGTAAGGTATTTACAGAAAGGAAAAAACATGAAAACAAATGATTGTATTGTAAACTATATTCCAGAGACTATGCTACATAAGTACATAGGTCATATTAAGGTTCTTAGTGCTACTCTATTTTGTGTAGTTATAGCGTTGTTAATTGCCTTGGGTGTATCCTATAATCAGAGCAAGGTAATTAGCCAGCAGCAGGAGGCCCCAGCAGTCCACCAGGAGGATGATTTAACCGGTGCCCATGTAAATACTACCCCCTATACCACTTGGCAAGACTGGGACGAATCTACGGCCCCTAAAGTAGAGTATATGAATTAAGGAGGATGTATTATGGCTGCGGTAGAGTGTAAATCCTAAAGAGTATTTTCAAAAGGAGATAAAAATGACACGAGAAGAAGCGATTGATACCTTGAAAAATGGGCTTTGGTGGGACAGAAAACAGTTGGACGAAGCGATTGATATAGCTGTTTCCGCCCTCCGTACTGTCAGCCGGGAGTGCGGGAACAAGGCTGCAAAGAAGATCGTGCAGGAGGTACTGAAAAATGATTAAAGCGGAAGAATTAGCTAAGAAGATGCGAAAACAGCGTTGCCACCACTGCAAGGATGGGAGAAGCTTTGATGGACAATTTATTTTTTGCGGGAATAAAGGCCTCTTTTCCCTACATTTTTGTCCGGGATGCGGAGCGCCGCTTACTGAAAACGGGGAAGAAATTTTGGTGGGGAGATTGAATGAGGCGCTGAAAGATGGCTGATATTTGCGACAGTTGTGCTTTCGAGGATGCTTGCCCAAGTGCTCACTTTAACATAACCGAAGCAAGTAAATGTGCATTTTATAAAAGCATTCGGAGGGATAAACCAGACGGGACGTGGTGGAAGGAGACGCTGAAAGATGAATGATATCAATCAAGACATAACCCGCATGATCGTTGAGATGAGGGAGCTTGGAAAGTTGCCCGCACCGTGCAAAGGTGGAAGCCACAATAACCTGTTAAGATATAACAAGCTGCGGGACCGGATTCTTGATAAACTCTTGTCCGCATTTGATGAGGGATATAGGTTGAAAAATTCCAACCGCCCGCCGGAGGAGATTGATCATATACTTGATGCTTATGGGCGCGGGATGACTCTACGGACAGAGACCGCTCAGAGATTGGAAATCGTAAAGGACATCAAAACTACCCGTCTCCGCGAGCCCCGCTGGACGGAGCAGGAGGTGGAGAGGGCGAAGGCTATCAAGATGTTATACTCAGAGGCAGAAAGCATTGAGATGTATGGCTTCGGCATTAGAGTTTTCAACAGGAAACTTGTCATTGCAATACTCGACCCCTCTTTGTTTCCTTCTCTTCGCCAAAATGAAATCATCACCCTTGACGAGATCATCGGAGGTGCAGAATGAGAGAGATCCTTTTCAAAGCCAAGCGGCTAAGTGATGGCGAGTGGGTGGAAGGGTATTATATAGGGCCGGTAGGCGTCCTTGATGTACATGAGATTTGTGATATTCAAGATATTGCAGGAGCGCGAGTTGAGGTAGACCCATTCACAGTTTGTCAGTACGCCGGTCTGACCGACAAGAACGGAACGAAGATTTTTGAGGGGGATATCATCCATTGGACGAATTGGAACGGCGAACAAAAAGAAGCCCCTGTATGCTATGACCAAGAGTGGAATAGATTTTGTGTTTGGTTGAATGGCGCTGAAAGCATGGGCGTAAATATACATCTGTCAACGAGCGGAATTGAGGTCATCGGCTCCATCCACGACGGGGAGGGCGGAAATGATTAAACTAAAGAATTGCCCGCATTGCGGCGGAGAAGTAGTGCTCTGCAAATTGAACACTATGGTTACAGTGGCAGAGTTTTCTATTGTATGCGCAAAGTGCGGCTTGGAAACACGCATTTACGCAAATCCTATGGCAAACTGCTGCTTTGATATGGGCAAGGCAATAAAAGCAATCACTGAAAAGTGGAATAGGCGAGATGGGAGTTGATCCCTTGATGTCTACCTGGATTTGTGTCCGACAAAGGGCCGGAGGACAGTTTCCGCCGGAGGGAGAGAAGAACAATGGATGAATATATTACACTGAATTATAAAACTATTGGAACTGTTGAGCAAAGAAAAATCAGAGAACTTTATACATCTTCCTTGCTAAACGCATTTACTCAACAAGACTATCTTGATGCTATTGCCCTGATAGGCAGGGTTATAGATAGATTGGAGAAGTTGGAAAAATGAGTTTAATCTATATTAAAAATACTATTGAAATATTAAATAATATTTTGGAAAGTGATACTTTTCCTCTTATGTCAGGGTATTATACTGTAATTAAAAAACATGATCTTAGGTCTGTAATAAGTTTACTTTCTGATCTCCAAACTGAAAATGAAAAGTTGCAGAAAATGTACCAGGAAGAAAAAGTAGTTTGCCATGAAACCCAACTTGAGTTGGAGCGGATGAAGAAAATAATGAGAGAGGATGAAGTTATGGTTGCCCCATCAGAATACCCCGGCAGCCAGAAAATGGAATATTCAGAAGTCATGCGATCAGAAGGAGGAATTGTAAAATGAATAAATGCAGTCTGTTTGATATGACCTTTTCAGAAATCATTGAGGATATTTTTGGGGTACCGTTTGATCGCCTATGGGACCTGGCCTTAGCGGACAGAGAAAAGCGGTGTGTGGTAATGCCGGGCAAACCTGGGGATAAATTTTTATACAAGAGTGCCGCAGGGTTTTGGTGCAATGCGGTTATTAAGGATTACACGCCTGAAAATATATTTATCACGGCGGAGACTGAAATACCGAATGCAGAGCCGTTAAGCCATACATTTTCTATTTCGGAAGTTGAGATTGCATTACAGAGGGATAAAGAATGAATATCGGAGATAAAGTAATTTGTGTGTTGAGTGGAGTAAGCGGGGTTATAGTTAAAACTTATACTCCTACTGCCAGCGCGCCACAAATTATGGTGAGAACAAAAGATGGCAGACTATATCATGCTCCGTACAGCACATGGAGGAAGCAGGATGAACAAATTAAGCCTTAATCAATTAACACAAGCACATGTAGATCGGCTTTATAATGCGTTATACGCATTGGCCGATATGGTACTACAATTTGGATGTGAAACAACTTTTCGGCGGAAAAAGGCGGTATGTGATTCAGGTTTATCAGCATTGGAATCTGCGTTTTCTGCATTGATGTTTTGTGGGTGTAAAGTCAATAGTAATGGTACAATTTCTGTCGATAAATTACTGAAATTTATGAAGGAGTTAGAAGAATGAAAACATATATTGATAGAGCTTTGATTATTCCAGCTTTAACAGATCGTTATGAGCCAAAATATGCATGTTACCCAATGACACTAACCTTGGAACTTATTGCGGAAGCATTATTAGATATTCCTATTGCTGATGTTACAGAAGTACAACACGGTCGTTGGGAGTTTTTAGGGCCAAATAGACTAATTAAAAGTTGTATGTGTGGAACTTGCAGTGTTTGTCATGTTAGGTCAGTATACATCGTAAATACTGCGATTTGCCCCAACTGCGGCGCTCCCATGGACAAGGAGGACGAGCATGAGGCTAATTGATTCTGATGAACTGAAAAGACAAGTAAAAGGACTGCCCATGATGAGTAATTGGGGAGAAGCATTCATACCACGGCTTATAGACGAACAGCGAATCATTGACCCCGTCCATGTCGCTGGCGGGTGCTATTGCCGAGAGTGTAAATATTTCATCGAAGCATCGGATTGGCCTATCCCTATTGGCGGTAGGAATACGCAATGTATAAAAGTTCAATCGACAAGAAAGCCTGATGATTTTTGCAGTGAAGGAAAGAAAAAGGAACCGGATTAAAATATAGAAAGTAAAAGAGAGGAATTTATGGATTATTACATAAGCAAGTGTGCAAACTGCGGGCAAATAAAAGACATACTTTGCACAATAAATGGTGAACCATGTTGCGAAGACTGTTTTAACAATGTGCTATTACAAGGCATGTATGATAATTTTAAGGAGGAAATTATGAAGAAAGAAACCCCTAAGATTTGCGAAGTTATTGGAGTTAAGGTTAATCAAATTTTTAAGTTTTCAGACCTTATATTTGATGACCCAAAAGAGTATTTTATTAACGAAAATGGAGAAATTAAAAGTGTAAATGGAGAAGAAGTAACCTGTAAAGAAGTTTGCCGTATTGTTAATAACCATGATTATATTACAAGGTGTGATGAATTACTTTTTACTGACCAGGAACGGAATCTTATGAAACTTTTTCAAGATGCTTGCGTTGACACAGTATATATTAAAAGAGAAAAATATGGGGGATTAAGCTGGTATAGTTCTAATTCTACTAATTTAGAGAATCACCTTTTACCTTTTAGACTATTCAAAACTCTCCCTAATAACACTACAATTTGTGTAAAAGATTATATTTAATATAAGGAGTGTTGTATTATGAAATTTCGTAAAAGTGATTTAACTGTCGAAGATTTTAAAAGAGGAATAAAGAAATCTGAGCTTAAACAAGCCTTAGACGAGTTTATTGCTATGGAATCTGATGTTGTAGTAATAGACCCTAAAGAAAATGGGTATTCAAGTGCAGAATCTTGTCGTTCTTCTTTACGCAATGCCATTAAACGGTATGGGTATACAAGTATTAAAACGTCCTCTATTAATTCCTTAGTGTATATGTATAAACGAAACCTATAACACTATATATTGTGATTGCAATTAGTCTTATAATATGATATAGTATAGTAAACTAACTAAAGGAGGGGCTATATGAGAACAAAAGAACGGGATATACCCTATTGCGGTGTTAGATATAAGGTTATTAAAAAGGCTAACCCTGTACTTAATGAACAAAATACCGCTCATTTAATGCAGTTTATTATAGACCGGTATGGGATTTACTATGCTAAGGATGTACTAAAACTACCTGCACCATGGACAAAAAACCCAATTTTAAGTACATATAAGTTCACAAATATATTTAGAGAGAATGATAGGGTGTCTAAGGCACTTATTAAGAATGTATCTAAAAATAAAGGATTGTCCCTTGAGGATAAAGTAGCTAATACTTTCTTGTTTAGATCATGGAATAATCCCTACACATTTACAGACTTTGGTGGTCCTTGGTCTGCGGAAGATATCTATAATGGACTTAAACTAAAGGAAACTGTTAGACCACTGTATAAAGCTATTATAGACGTTGACCCAGATAGAAAATGGTTTTCTGTTGCATATAATCAAGGTAGTACAAAATCTATGTGGAAGTACCCAGATGGTAAAACCCATGCAAATAATGATAAGGGTGCTGAATCCGATATACCTTTGAGAATTTTTCATATTGGTCCTTGGCTAAAAAAGAATAATGTGTATGAACGGGTTATGAATGCACAGAGCCAAAAAGAAGTATATGATATTATACAAGAGCTTCCCAGTTTTGCATATTTTCTATCTTATCAAGTATTTGTTGATCTAACATATATTAAGGACTTTCCTTTTTCTGAAAATGAATTTACCATTGCTGGTCCCGGATGTAAGCGTGGTTTAAGCTATGTTTTTGAGGACACTGATGGTATGACACCCGAAGAGTGTTTGTTCTGGCTTAGAGATAACATGAATGAGATGTTTAATGGCCTAAGCTATGGTGACTGTTTGCCAGAAGGGTATGAATGGAATCCTGAACAATTATTTAAGGACCGTGCCGTTTATGATAGATACATTAATGTTATGTCTTTAGAAAATTGTTTTTGTGAACTTTCTAAGTATATGAGAACTTATAATAAAACCGGTAGACCGAAGGTTAAGTATAAACCTACGAAAGTACCTAAAAGCTATAATTTATTTGAGGGGTAAGCGTATGTTTGAATATAAATACCATAACTTAGATGATTTTGACGAATCTACAAAACATATTTTGCAAAGCAGCAATTATTTTTCTTGGGTTCTTGGTAATTTAATGGAAATGGGGATGCCAGCTAATTTACGTGGGTTCTTTTATCTTAGAACTGCTGTGGCTCTGGTTTTATCTGACCCTACATATATGAAAAGTATCACAGGGCGTTTATATAATGATACTGGTAAACTTGAGGGAACAACCGGTAGCCGTGTAGAACGAGCGATAAGGCATGCTATCGACATCACTTTTGAAAAAGGTAATAGTGATGTTCTCTATATTATGTTTAGGAATAGTGTCAACCCTGATACAGGCAGACCTTCTAACGGTTCTTTTATTTCTGCCTTATCAGAGAAGATTAGGATTGACCTTATGAAAGGGGAGCTAACTCTTGACCAGTAATCGTATACATAATGATGATTTTTATATGGTTATAGCAGATGACTATGCGGAGTTTTACAGTGGGTGTCAAAAAGTAAAAGTTGGTTGTTGTATTGTAAAAAATAATCATATAATTGGACTTGGTGCAAATCGTAGTATGCCTAATATCTGTTCTCGTGAGGGGTGTCTTAGAGTTGCATTGTATGGAAATGACGATAAGACACATAGAGACCCGTCTGACTGTCGTGCAGTCCACAGTGAAATAGACGCATTAGCAGATTGCGCTTCCTCTACGGAGAGCACAGAAGGGGCTACGGTGTATGTCACCAGATACCCATGTGAGGCTTGTGCCCGCGCTCTGGTGTCTGCTAAAGTGAGTAGGGTGGTATATGGCCGTAAACAAGAAATATCTCTCCAGACACAAAATATTTTTAATCAAGCAGGGTGTAGTGTATACCATGCTAAAAATTGGAATAAACCTGATAAAACAAACTAAATGGAGGTAGTATGTATGGCAATACTAACTTGTAAACAAAAAGAGGTACTAAAAAAAGCTCGTAAAGTATACGGTCCTAACAATCAAATCTTAGTATCTATGGAAGAACTTTGTGAACTTGCCACTGTTTGTTCAAAGTATCCCAGATATGAAGATAAAAAGCAAGCTCGTAAAGAGTTGCAGCAGGGTGTGTTAGATGAACTTGCAGATGTTACTATCATAATGGACCATATAAAAGCAATCTTTGGTGTGTCAAATAGTGACTTAAAGAAAAGAGTTACTAAAAAGGTAGACAGATTAGAGCGTTGGTTAAACCATTCTGATAGTCCAAATTATACTTTAATGGATAGAGGTGTTGATAATGATACTACCTATTCTTGTGATAATGGCTCCTGTTGTTTTGATGATACTGATTATCCTACTAATGATGAATGCTGTGTACAATCATTAAGTGTTCCTCCTATGAATGATAAAGTAAAAGAATTGTATGACCTTGTACTGAAAGAACTAAAAAACGGTAAAGTATCTTTGAATGATATCAAGGAGTGATTATATTGACATTAACAGAATTTGAAACCCTTATTGGGCAAGGTTCGTATGTTAGATGCCAAGATAAAAAGCGTGTAGATTCTGCGATTGTCAATATAAAACTTGCACGGTCTCATATAAAAGCAGGTGGGCAGATTGGATGGTGGGTTAGGTCTGGGTATATCGTTGTTGATATAGATGAAGGTAAAAAACAGGCCCTAAAAGTTGTAAAAGAAACAGGACTAAAAACTCTAATGTGTAAAACCCCGCACGGGCTTCATCTATATTTTAAGACGGACCGGGAATTTCCACAACGAGTAGGAATGGTTTTACCCTGCGGATTAAAATGCGATTTTAGGTGTGCTAATAAAGGATATGTATTATTGCCTTTTAATGCCGAAGGAAGATCATTTAATAAGGATTGGGAAGGTATAGCAGAATTACCTTTAGAATGGACCCCTATGCTAAGTCGAAAAGAAAGCCTCTTAGGCTTAAAAGACGGTGATGGAAGAAATTCTACTTTATTTTCTCACCTTATGGCGTATAAAAACCGTGGCGCAGATGATGAACAAATACTTAATATAGCTAATGCCATAAATAAGTATGTTTTTAATGACCCTATGACCCAGGAAGAGCTTGAAAAGATAGTCGATAATACTAAAAAATATCAAGCAAGAGATACCGGGGATAACCCGTATCTTATCTATGATGCCAAAGGAAAAGCCATTTCTATTAATGCTCGTGCAATATGTGATTACTTTGTGAATCGTGGTGATACTTTTGTATTAGGTGGTGAGTGCTACCAATATAAGGATGGGGTATACGTAGAAGCATCAAGCTCTATAAGGAATACAATTAGGGAAATGATTATGATAGATTATTTCATAAACCAAGGAAGGATAATGGAAATCTACCGATTAATCATTGACGATATAAGGTTACAAAAAACAACAAATGAAATTAATTGTTATAAGAACTTGATAAATTTTAAGAACGGGGTATATAATATAGATACCGGTGAAATAATACCCCATGATAGCAAGTATCTACAAACTATACAAATACCCCATGAGATAGGAAACTATGTTCCTTTTACTGATACAAGGTTGTATAAGTTTTTTCAAAAAACAAAACTGCTAAAAGAAGACATAAAAATGATTTTATCCTATATGGCCTATTGTTTAACTTTAGACTATGGACTAAAAACATTTATGATTCTTTGTGGGCAGTCTAATACCGGTAAATCAGTTCTATTACGGTTTATTGAAACTATGGTAGGCAGACAAAATACATCGGCTTTAAGTATGCACGAATTAAGCCATAGATTCTACCCATCACAGTTATATGGTAGGCTGCTGAATTCTTGTGGTGATAATGGGTCTTTACCTTTATCCTCTATTGAGAACTTAAAAAAGATTACTGGTGGAGATCAGATCATGCACGAGAAGAAAGGAAAAGAACCGTTTTTCTTTGTACCGTTTGCAAAGCTAATCTTTTCCTTTAATCAGCTGCCATTACAGTTAGAAGAAAAGTCTAACGCTTTCTATAAGCGAATGCGGATACTATACATGAATAATGAGTTATTTCTTAACAATATGTATGTAGACGATTTGTGCAGTAATGAGAGCATAGAGGAGGTAATACCTTATCTATTAAGCTTATTACCTGTTAGTGATATCCCACGTACAAGAATAAGTAATCGTATGGTAGAAGGTTTACGGCAAGATTCCGATAGTATACACGCATTTATTAAAAAGAAGTGTGTGGTTGATTCTCAGTATTCAATATCTAAGGATAGACTATATGAAGCCTATACCCAATTTTGTATTGATTTTGGAAGAGAAAGTCATAAAAAACATGGGTTTATTAGGAATATGCGTTCTTTAGGGTTTAAGGAAACCAGAGCGCCTAAAACTCGTGAGGCACAATGGGCAGGTTTAACTCTAAAAAGTACATTAAGAAAACCTGTAAAAGATAGGTGATCTATAATGAAAAGGCAACAAACATTAAATGAAGAAAAAGGAAAGCATATTAGTGACTTAGAAGCCTTTTTATCAGTAGCAAGAAAACTTATTATAGACAGAATAGAAGAAAACCCAAAGGCAGGAATAATACTTGCAAAAGGGAATAAGAATGAACGGAAAGTACGCTATTCCGATGCTTTAAGATATGCAGATAGTTTAGAATCCTTTTTAGGTACACGCGGTATGTTTTCCATAGGGGTATGCCAGACTTGTAAATACTTAGATAGAAAACCAATACCGGATAGCTATTACGGAAAATGTAAAATCCATAAAATTACGGTACATGAGTATGAAAGCTGCTTAGAGCATAGTAAAGAAGGTGGAGGTTATGGGGTATAAATATGCTACAATAGATATTGAGACAACCGGATTAAATAGGTATAAAGACACTATAACTTGGATTGGTATTGGTCTATCTAAGGGTATAGGCAGTAATGTTGCAATAAAAACATTTAATATCAATGATTATAGCCGTAAAAAAGAGTGCATTAAAATACTAAAAGACTTAAAAGAATCTGATACAAAAATAGTATGGCAAAATGGTAAATTTGATACTTTGTTTATAGAATATCATTTTGGCATTAAATTACCCATAAATGAAGATGTTATGCTATTGGGTACTGCTTATGACTTGGCAGAGAAGCACGGACTAAAATATATGGCCCAAAAGTATTTAGGTGTAGACGATTGGGATATCTCTAAGAAGGAAAAGACTTCTGATACATCCGATAAAGTTAGACCATATTTGCGTAAAGACGTTTTATACACATGGGAGTTATTTTGTTGGTTTAATGAAAATTTGACTGAACAACAATGGAAGGTGTATAAGCATATTTTACGGCCAGCGTATAGAATGTATAGAGATGTAGAAAGAAATGGCATCTATGTTGATATACCTGCTTTACACTCTGTAAAAAAGAAATATAAAGATTTAGAAGCGGAAGCAGATAAACGCTTAAAAGAAAGATATGATATTAACTGGAATAGTTCTGGTCAAGTAGCCGAAGTATTATTTAATAAAGAGGGTTTATCTGTTATTAAGAAAAGTGAAAAAACCGGTAAACCATCAGCGGATGCAAGTGTATTAAAAAAGCTCGCTGCAAAAGGGTATGATCTTCCTAAAATGATATTAGATTATAAAGCTGCTAATACACTTAATAAAATGTTCCTTAATAGATGGGAGGATGATCTTGGTACAGATAAACGAATTCACCCAAGTTTTAATTTAACAAATGTAGTTTCAGGAAGAACGAGTTGCCTTGTTGGTAGCACTCCGGTTATGGTGCCAGGTGGGTATAAGCCTATTAAAGACATTGTTGCCGGTGATTTAGTTTATTCTTTCAATGATGAATTAGAGCCTGTACTATGTGAAGTGTCTTGGAGTGGGTGCACTGGATATAGAGATGATATTGTTAGGGTATGGTATAAAACCCAAGGAAATAGAAATACAAAGTATATTGATGTTACATCAGATCATTTAATAAGACTTATAGATGGAAGTTATAAAAGGGCTGATAGCCTTATACCAAAACAAGGAAAAAAGCCTGGGGACCATGTTCTTGCAATAGAACGCGGGTTAAAAAATAATAAAAGATATCAGGTTTACTTTTCTGGCCATAATTCAATGTTAGAGCATGTTTTTGTATATTCTCAAGTTTATGGGGTTATACCAGAACACATACATCATATAGACCATAACCCTTTTAATAATGTTCCAAGAAATTTAATAGGGATGATTGCAAAAGAGCATGCAAGTTACCATATTAGTATTAGAGATGCAGAATGGCATGCAAAAGGCGGAAAATCTTCTATTAAGTTAAGAGATAAAGAATATTATAAAAAACAACATGATATTTTAATGGAAAAAAGATGTACTAAAAAAGAGATTATACAAGCATTAGAAAAAGGAAACGGTATTGTTGGTGCATCTAAACTCCTTAATAGAGATTACTCTTTTATAAAAAATAGAATGGATTATTATGGAATAGAGTATGATGGTAGAAAAAGTAGCCTAAAAAATAATCATGTAATAACTAAAATTGAGCATCTTAATATTAGTGTGCCTGTATACGATATAACAGTACCAAAAACAAATTGTTTTATTGCTAATGGTATTTGCGTTCATAATTGCCAAAATCCAAATTTACAACAAGTACCAAGGACAAAAGATGTAAGGGCTATTTATAAAGCACCACCTGGAAGATTGTTTTTTGAGGCAGATTATTCACAACTTGAACTTCGTATTGCTGCTGACTATTCTAATGACCAAACCATGCTAAAGATATATAATGAAGGTGGAGATATCCACACTACAACAGCAAAATTAATGACCAATGGCCGTGAACCAACAAAGGAAGAACGAGGAAAGGCAAAAGCTGTGAATTTCGGCTTCCTATATGGTATGGCGGCAAAGAAGTTTGTAGAATATGCTTATAATAATTACGGGGTAATATTTTCATTAAGTGAAGCAAATCAATTTAGGCAAAAGTTTTTTGCCAAATATACTCGCTTATTACCATGGCACCATGAACAAGAACTAATTTGTGAATCTTTAGGTGGTGTATACAATAAGTTTGGTAGATTTAGGAAGCTACCGCTAATTTATTCTGCTAATAAATGGGAAAGGGCTTCTGCTGCCAGAAGGGCTATAAATACACCTGTCCAGGGTACAGGGTCTGATTTACTGCTATCCGCTGCTTTTCAGATTCATAAAGAATTAAGAAAAGAGGGCTTAAAGATAGTAGGTACTGTGCATGATTCTATATTAGGTGAGTTTCCCGAAGAGTGCAAGGATTGGATTGTGCCAGAAATAAGGAGAATTATGCTACATCCTAAGACATTAGACTATTTTGGTATAACCCTAAAAGTACCTTTAGATTGTGACATAGGTGTTGGTCCATGGGGTACACATTAAATACCAATATATGGTATAAATTTTTTATAAAAATTTATAAAAAGGTATTGCATTTACTATAAAAGTGTGTTATAGTATAGTCATCTTATAAAGGAGGCGAAAACTATGAGCCTAAAGACCCTAAAGAAGGGCGACAAAGTAATTTTGCATTTGTTTACTGGCATTGGGATTGCCCAAAAGGAGATTACCGAAGCCAATAAAAAGACTATAACTGTCGAGACTGCTAAAGGAGATATCGTTTTTGACCGTGTCTCCGGTAAGCAGATTAGCCCTAAGCCCAAGAAAGAAAGATTCGCTAATTTTATTACCCCCGATACTGGTGACTTTACACCTCCCAGAAAGAAAAAGTCTGTGAATAAGACCGATTCTACTAAGAAAGTAAAAAAGGTCATCACTAAAAAGCGTGCTTTTAATGAAGATGAATATGGAGATGGGAACTAAATCCCATATAAGGGCTAATTAATAGCCCTATGGTCCCTTAGCTCAGTTGGTAAGAGCTCCCGGCTCATAACCGGATGGCCCTGGGTTCAAGTCCCAGAGGGACCACCATGGTCTGTTAGTCAAGTGGTTAAGACACCGTCCCTTCAAGGCGGTAGCATGGGTTCAATTCCCATACAGACCACCATATAGGGGTATCGCCAAGCGGTTAAGGCACCGGCCTTTGACGCCGGTAACATTGGTTCAAATCCAATTACCCCTGCCATTTGTGGAAATGACGGAATTGGTAGACGTGCAAGATTTAGGTTCTTGTGCTGCAATGCGTATGGGTTCAAGTCCCATTTTCCACACCAAGGGCCATAGGCCCATAGTCTTAGGTGCTGCTTTCATTTTCCTTTCTCAGTATCTTTGACACATAACCCTCTTAACCCTGCTTTATCTATTATGTACTGGCTCCTATGTACTGTCTTTAATATCTTTCATGTCTCATTCATATAGATAAAGCAGGGTCATCCACGACAAGGCAAGGCTTCATACGGTTCAAGTCCGTAGTCGTGGCAGTATCGACAGGAGATAAACTGTATTTATAAACTATATTATTTTATCTATCCAAACCTTTCCTCCAGGGTTTCTTGCGGGTTGCATACAACAAATAATTGTGTTTCAAATCAGTAAAATACAGTTTATCCCTTAAACGATAGCACAAATTGTAATTATCTTGTTACTTATGTTACTTGAGAAGGGGCCCCTATAATTTGTGCTATTGTTTAAGGAGGATATAATATGAATATAAGCTATTCACGAGTTCAATCCTATTTAAGGTGTCCGTACTCTCATTTTTTAGGGTATGAGGTAGGAGTTAAACCTAAGAAACCGCAGCGTCCTTTGTATTTTGGAACAGATTTTCATAGGTTGTTAGAAGTTAGATCTGACCCACAAAAAGTGGAACAAGTCTATAAAGAAATAACGGATACATACTATGAAATACCGGCAAACTGGCAAAGCGATCTTGGGGAAAACTATTTGGATGCCTTGTGGAGTATTTTCCAAGATTACAATGACGTATACAATAATGAAAAGCTACCAAGTGTAACCGAAAAAGAATTTGAAATACCTATCTTTGAACATAAAGGTGAGCCTTATTTATTTAAGGGCAAAATTGATGAACTGTACTTAAAAAAGAAAAATGGAAAAAAGACTATTAAAATAGGTGAGCATAAAACATTTTCTATTAAACCGTCCAATAGTGTATTGATTATGAATACTCAAAAATCATTATATGCAAAGGCGGTTAAATTTTTGTACGGGGTATTACCAGATTCAGTAATATGGGACTATATATGTAGTAAACCCGCCCCAGCTCCAGTATTTTTAGAAAAATCGGGTATGTTTTCAAAAACTAAGCTGAATAAAGCTACTCCTTTTTCTTATGTTAGGGCATGTAAACAGTATAACATTGAACCAGAAGCAGATATTGCAGCCGAGTTAATGGAGAATATACCTAACTACTTTTTTAGGGTTGAACAGGACTACCAACCTGAAATTGTAGACCATGTATGGAAAGGCTTTTTATATCAAGCAAAATTAATTGCCCGGTATGGAAAAACAAATAAGACAAAAAACATGGGTAGGGATTGTATTTGGTGCAGCTATTATAATATTTGCTACACCCAGATAACAGAAGGGAATATAAAATATCTGTTAGAACGTGAATATGAGATTCATAATAGAACAGATGTGGTAACAGAAGAAAGGAGAGTACAAAATGGGCATATTGGATAAAGTAGAAGAAATTGCAAACCTTGGTCAAAGAAAGTTTATTGTATTATGGGGAAAATCTAATACCGGAAAAACAGAGGTAGGTTCCACATGGCCTAAACCCATGTTGTATATGCAGGTAGGAGATGATGGAGCTAACACAATCCGTAAGAAAAAGGATATCATGGGTCTTCGGTGTGATACTGTACCAAGCTTAAAGGCAGGCTTAAAAGAATTGATAAATAAAAAAGGCGCAGGGTATAAGTCTATTTTTGTTGACACCTTTTCCATGATTACTAATATGTGGATTGATGAAAATGCCTTGCAAAAGAAAAAGAAAATGACCCAACAGAAGTGGGGTGATCTTAAAACCGATACAGAGGAATTAATTAGGATGTGTTGGGAATTAAGTGAATATTGTTGGGTGTTGGTATCCTGCCATGAGGCCATGGATTCTATTGACGGTATGGAGGATGAAATTCTACCTGATGCCCGTCCTATTGTAAGTAAAGGTGCAAGAACTTATTTAGAGGGTATGGCAAATTACGGGTTTCATACAACCCGATTAAGTAGAGAGGTGATTGAAAATGGAACTGAAAAAACTGTTGTTAAGTATGGTATGCATATTGGTCCCAATCCTTATTACTGGACTAAGTTACAAACAGATAAAGAAATTAAAGTACCTGCAACGATGATAAACCCATCTTATCTTAAACTAAAAAAATTAGGTATTTTTGGAGAAGATTAATATGAATACGTTTATACTATATGAAGCAAAAGGGTATAAGTATTTAAGGGATAGAAAAACAGGAGACAAAATTAATGTTGCTGTTGATACTGTAATTGCAAAGGGAATTGCAAGAGACAACCCTGGATTAATGGGTATTATTCATAGACAGCATCCAGAATTAATTGAGTGCGATGCCCTTCGGGTTTCCACATATAACATTTGATATTAGGAGGATTTTATTATGGCCAAGCGAGTAGTTAGTGTTGATATGACAGGTGTAGAAACCTTTTCTAAGGTTTCTGAGGGTATCCATACCGTAAGAGTAAAGGAGATTAATACCTCCACTACCCAGGCCGGTGATGACGCTTTGCAGGTTGTCTTTGAGGTTACTAAAGGCAATGATAAGGGCGGCCGACTGTTTGAGACTTTCACCCTGATTGATAAGGCCCTGTGGAAGTTTAAGGCTTTTCTCAAGGCTGTGGGCGCAAAGCATGAGGGCAAGATTAAGATTGATCTTGATAAGCTTATTGGCAAGATTTGCGACGTTGAGGTTTTCTGGAACGAGTATAACGGCCAAACCTATGCCAAGATTAGTGATTATTACCCCCTCGGCAAAACTTCCTATGACGATGATACCGAAGAGGAAGATGCAGATGACGATATGGATGAAGCCGAAGATGAAGAGGAAGAAGTTGAGCAGGTAAAGCCCAAAAAGAGAGGCAGACCCGCAAAAAAGGCTGCCAAAAAGCCCGAACCCGAAGAAGATGATGACGAGGATGAAGATGACGATTTTGATGACGATGACGACGATGAATGGGACGAAGATTAATTAAGGCCCATATAAAGGGGGGGCGGGTGCTCCCCCTTTCTTTATAAGGAGGCTAATGTATGAAACGGTCCAGAATGGAACGAATATTAAATAATACAACCGAACGTGATCTACCCCATATATTCATACCATCGTATAATAGGCCGGATTTCGTGACGGGTAAGGTCATATTACCCAACTTTACAGACGAAGCTCTGGAGAGGGTTTATATTGTGGTTAGAGAAGAACAGTATAAGCAGTATAAAAGAGAAAACCGCAGCTTAATTAAGCGTGGCATGAATATGGTTTTTATACCACAGGGAGAAGTATCTGGCGTAGGCAGTACCCGGCAATTTATAATGGATTATGCCATAGAAAATCGGCTACCCTGCATTATGGATATGGATGACGATATAAGATACTTACAGTTTTTGTATAGCGGCAGGACTTCTTCTGGTGAAAAATGCTCTAAGCATACTGGTATTAAAGACTGGAAAATAGACCCTTTAATACCCCAAAAGGTGCTGCAACTTACAGGAAAGATAGCCCGTGAAGTATTTAGAAAGCATCCAGAGGTATTGCTTGGCAATATAAGAAAGCAGAGATTTTCAAACCATAGTGAAAATAGTAATATACGATACCAGATAAATAAAGGCCCAACCCCAAGACAAACAAAGATACTCAATATGAAGGGTATTAAGCGGGCTGGTATACGTATGCCAGATGCCTTTAATTTGCATGGGGATGATATAGGTTTTGCGGCAGAGGTATTACAAAACGGGTATAGCTGCTTTAATATACCTTGCCTATGCTATGACTATGTGGACGAGAAAAAGAATTCGGTTGTAAGAGACCCACATAACCCAGATAAAAATAGGCACCTGCATAAACTGGAATATGATGGGTTGATGCAGATGGAAATAAAGGACTACTTAAGAGAATCCTTTAAGTTTCCAGATGGGCAGTATATGTTTGGTGATATAGATTGGAGGGCGTACCATAAGTTGCATGGTACAAGATACTATATCAAGCACTGGAAAACAAAACGTAAATGAGGTATTACTATGCTTATTGTATTGGAAGGCTGCGACGGTTCCGGTAAAACAACCCTGGCTAAGATGCTGGCCACTCTATTTGATGCAAGCATCGTGCATTGCACAACCAAAACCCCTAATGACTATGAATACTTTCGTCGGATAATTGAAAGCTCCAAAACGAAAAATATTATAGCTGATCGGTTTTGCTATGGGCAGTTTGTATACCAAACGGAGGAAGAAAGAAAGCTGGATTTGCCTATGCTGTATAAGTTAGAGGCCAGTATGCTTTCTGTAAATGCAAAGGTTATTTACATGGACACCTCTGCTGAGTATGCATATTACAAGCTGCAAAATAGGGGTGATACCCAGCAAACTTGTGAGGAATTAAAAGAGCATATAAAAGGTTTTAATAAAATCTTTGAACTGTCCTCTTTGCAGGTATATAGATATAAAGTTTTAACAGGGGGTATTGAGGTATGAGCTATTACCTTAATGTAGATAATATAGACAACGCCTGGGAAGTCCTTATGGCAGAGCTATATAGCCAAAAAGAGGATTTTTGTCTTGACAGCAGGGATGGGGTTGTGGTGGGTGAATTGCTTAACGCCTGCATTACAATAAAAGACCCCACCCGCTGCATCCTTAAATCCCGTAAAAGAAAAATGCCCACCCGCTATGCCATTGGTGAGTTATTATGGTATCTGTCTGGCAGCAATAAGGTGGATGATATTGGGGTATATTCCAAAGTATGGAAAAACCTAACTGATAATGGGGAAACAGTCAATTCAGCTTATGGGTATAGGATTTTTGAAAAGTACGGATTTGACCAGATGGACTACGTATACAAAGTCCTTAAAGAACACCCAGACAGCCGACAAGCCGTTATCCATATTAAGGATGCAATTAATTACCTTGATTATCCTACAAAAGATGTACCTTGCACTATTGCGCTGCAATACTTTATCAGGGATGGTAAGCTGCATACCACAACTTATATGCGGTCGAATGATATCTGGACTGGGTTTCCCTATGATGTATTTTCCTTTACTGCATTTCAAACTATGCTTGCCTTTAAGCTTAATGTCGGTATTGGAGAATATACTCACATAGCAGGTAGCTTACATCTATATGAAAGAGATGCTATCTCCTATACGAAAAACTTAGAGGAGATTACAAATAATGAATCAGAAAAAGCTACTGTTAAAAGTGATTGACGATGTAAAAGGTTCAAATAAAGAAAAGTGGGTTCATTTTTGCTATGTACCGGAAGAAGTATATACCCGGTTCTTTAAGCGCAAAAGGAAGGAACTATTCAACAAGGACTTGGAAAGATGGGCCAAGGAAGATTTTAATATAAGTCTATCTATGAAGTTATTCTCTCATAGGGATATCCTATTGGCCTATATCATAGTGCTATACAAAAGAAAGTATAGTGAGCTATTCTATACTGACTGGGATAATGGAATAAAAAGCTCAAAATGGCTTAATCTTTGGGTTAGTAAGCACATGATGAAAGAAGTTGACAGTGCGTTGATAGGAGAAAACCATGAATAAAAAGGATTTTATTGCTTATAGACATGCAGCTAAGTTACCACCTATTGTTGCATTCGATTTTGATGGAACAATAACCTTGCAAGATGAATACCCCAATATTGGAAAGCCTAATATAGAGGTCATAAAAACAATTCGTGATTTGCAATTAAATGGCGTAAAGGTTATACTATGGACATGCCGTGATGGCGCAGCGTTAGAAGAAGCTATTACTTTTTGTTTGGCCTATGGCATTAAGTTTGATGCCGTAAATGAAAATTTATCTCTTATACAGGAATACTTTGGCAGGGATACCAGAAAAATTTATGCAGATTTGTATATTGATGATAAGGCAATACCTCATGTTATGTCACCCAAATTTTGGGCACATCGGTTAGGACTTGAGTTTAACTTGAAAGAGGGCATTCATCGTGCCGATTGAAAAAAGTATAACTAATAATATCATAAAATCCATAAATAGTATGCCTTTTGCAATTTCTGAAAAAATAAAAGGAGATGCTACATCAAGTGGAAGGGCGGATATAAATGCCTGTTATAACTCAAGATCAATTAGAATAGAGGTAAAAACCCCAGACCATAAAAATAAGGCAAGTAAGAAGCAAGAGCATAATTTAAGAAAATGGCTTTATGCAGGCTCTATTGTAATGGTAGTATATAGTGAAGAATCTTTCATTTATTTTATGGGTAAGATAAAAAATGGTTTATTAGGTAAATATACATATACAGAGAATAATGGGTGTATATCATGGATGGAAATTCCAAATATATAATTAAAAATCACTTAAAATATAAAGTAAACCCATGGGGCCATCAAATTTTAGGTACTGAATATTTATACAACCATAACTTTGCTGGGTTATTTACAGACCCTGGTACAGGTAAAACAAAAATGACAATAGATGCTATTATAAATCGTGGGTTCAAAGTTGTTTTAATTATATGTACCGCTGCCGGGGCCAAATATGTATGGCCTAAAGAAATAGTAAAGTATAGCTATACCCTGCCAGAAGACATCGTACAGCTATGTGAAGTGTCTACCCATAAAAAGGTACTACTTATGCAAAAAAGCCTTGAGAGCGCAAAAAAGAATAATAAACAAGGCCCTTTATGGGTATTGGTAAACTATGAGGGTGTATGGCGGACAGAATTTGCAAAATTTCTACTTAAAAAGACAACTAAATTGGATTGTATTGTATGTGATGAAAGTCATCGTATTAAATCGCCGGGTAGTAAATGCAGTAGATTTTTAGCACAGCTTAGTAAAAAGACCCCGGTTCGTTGGGTTTTAACTGGTACTCCATTTGCAGAAAATCCAATGGACATATATGCACAGTATAGATTTTTAGACCCTACAATATTTGGTACAAGGTTTGCAGATTTTAAGTCTAAATATCAAAACTTAGATGTACACTTATCAGCAGCAGTTGGATTTCCGGTATTAGATAAGAAAAACCCCTATAAAAATTTGGATGATCTAAAGAAAAAAGCCTATTCCATTGCTTTTCGTATACCATCAACCGTTAAATTGCCCTCAGTAAATGAAAGAATAGTGGACTTTAATCTGAATAAAAAAGCTACAAATCTATATAATACTATGGTAAAAGAAGGTTTAATAGCCAATAGCAAGTATTATTGTGAAGCTGAAAACGCTTTAACAAGTCAGATAAGAAGAAAGCAAATTACAAGCGGATTTATTAGCGCGGTAAATTATGAGACAAAGCAAAAAAAGTTATTTAAGATAGGGGATGAAAGAAAAGAAGCTCTAAAAGGTATTCTTGAAAGTTTACCCTATAATGAGCCTGTTGTTATTTTTGCTCAGTATAGGTATGACTTAAAACAAATACGAAAAGTAGCAAAAGAAATTGGAAGAAAGTATAGTGAGCTGTCTGGTGCAGAGGACACAGAACAAGAATGGCAAGAAGGAAATTCCACTATACTTGGTGTACAATTTTCTAAAGGTTCAGAATCCGTAAATTTAACCCGCGCTCATTACCAGATATATTATAATATGACTAATAAGCTCGTATTATATGAACAAAGTCTAAAGAGAGTACATAGACCAGGGCAAACAAAACCCGTATACTATTATTACATAGTCGCACATTTAAGTAGCGGTAAGCCTTGTATAGATTCGTTAGTCATGGAAGCTATACAAAAGAAACAAGATATTGTACAGTATGTAATGGAAAAGGAGGGCACTATATAACATGGCAATTCCAAGTAGATTTCATAAAGGGGATAAAGTGTATGCACCCAGGTATCTTATATTTCCTGAAAGGCTTAATGCAAGATCACGATACCGATATGCCCATGCTGTAATCTTGGCAACTGGACATAAGAAAAATAAAAGACAAACCCCTATTGTAAAAGTACAATTTGATGATGGTCTAATAAAAGTTTGTTTATCCTGTGATTGTGATAGAGCATAATAAAAGGAAGGGCTAACCCTTCCTTTTATTGCATTCGCCATGATATATAGTATCCTTTAGGCTGTACTATACCACCTACGATCTCATTATAAATACTGGGCTTTTTATACATTAAAGATAACGCTTTTTTATACCGGGATTTAGAAGTAAAATAAAGAGTGTATCTTTTCATTTTCTTTACTCCTTTCTGCCCTGCCATCATCAGCGCATGTAGGGCGGTTCATGCGGACGGGCTTCGCGCCCGTTTCGGCTTAAATTTTTTCTACTTTGACACAATCAACCAAAAGCCTTAATTCTTCGGTACTAAGTTCAAGATGGGAAAGATAATACAATTCTCCATTAAAATCCCACAATTCGCCGTTTCTGAAATCATCCTCATAAGTTCCCATTGCTTCAATTTTCATCCACTGTTCAGCGGTTTTCACTGTTTTATACGTCATTTTATTTACCTCCTGGCCTCTGGCCTGTCCTGTTCTTTACTGTGACTATATAATACCATATCAGTTTGAATAATGCAATAGAATTCCAATTAAATTATATACAAATTATTGAGGCTTTATTTGTTCAATATTTTATTGAAATTTTATTGTATTTTATAATAAATTGTGCTATTATATAGTCACAGTAAAAACACGGAAACACAATAGGCCACAGGCCGGGAGGTAAACATGACACGGAGAAGAGGTTATCCTTGAGGATGTGTTTTACTGGGAAGACGAAAAAGGAAAAAACAAGAGAACAGGGTATCAACTATATTACCCATCAAGAAATGAAACAGTTTTCACCGATCTGTCAGGGATGAAACGCATTGCGCGCCAAACTGTTTTGCCCCGATGACATATCCCCGCCCCGGAGGACTATAAAGAAGCTGATTAAAAAGTAATAAATCGTGCCTCCTAATAACAAAAATAAAGCCCTCCTTAATGGAGGGCTTTATTGCATTAGTGACCTGCAATATATTTCTTATACCTGGATAGTTTTTCGGGTTGGGCATCCTTATCATCAAGAAAGGCTTTTGCCATAGCTGCATAAAATTCAGTAGTTCCACAGTTATTTCTTTTTGCTACTTTACAATAGTCAGAGTACATCATATTTATAGCAACAAAGAAATCAACTTCGTCTCCGCTGTATCCTTGTTGGTCCATAATCTGCTTAGCCTGTTCCATTGTATAATGTGGACCCGTAGAACCATCTGCATTTTTCATATTATTCACCCATTGCATTGCCTCAAACTGTGACAAAGGCTTTATATCCATATCTGCATCTTCCATTTCCTTATGATGCTTTATATACTGGGTGTGCTTAGGTTGATAGGACCGGTCCATGGTATCCTGATCGGGGTCAGCAAATCCTATTTTAGTTTTATGGTGCATCTCTGCGCCACCGGTATATACAGGGGGTACATGAGGCGGATAATAGGGCCACGCTCTATCTTCCGGCTCTCTATCCCAATATACGGTACCTTCGATAGACCAGGGCATTTCCTTGCTCATGGGGTATACAGGTGTTCTGGTACCATCCCTGCCTACACTGAATGACCCGCTTCGCTCCATTTTAGGTGTCCAAGGCTGGCCATATTCATTTCCGTATAGGTCATAGGGGTTCATACCCATATACTCCATAAAAGTACCATCTTTACGACGTTTACGGGCCATCATAGAAAGTTTAGCATTCTTATTCATTATATAACCCTCCTTATTCGGCCAGGCTGGCAGGAGTTGCAGGTGCTGTACCATTTATAGACCGTAAGTTATTGTTAGGGGCACAACAAGTATTTCCCATTAACCGGAAAGACCCTCCTGTTGGAGTAGTCACGACGCAAGTGCTATACTTAGTTCTTGTACGAATACCACATGCCGTTACTTGGGCGCAGTTTCTTTTAGTGAGAGGGTATTGCTGGGTCCCTGTACCTATTGTAATAACAACAGGAGCATTTATAGTTGTGGTAGCAGGAATACTTTGTGCAACAACTATACAATATTTTTCACAATTACTATAAGACCCGGCAGGGAGGTTTATAATAAGTGTTCCACCTGTAAAGGTAACGGCTTGAGAAATTACCAAACGATCACACAGTTTACAAACATTTTTACAAGACATTGTTAATCCTCCTAATCAATATGGGGGCGAAGTTTCGCCCCCATAGATATTTAATCAGCCTCTAATTGGGCGAGTTTATCAAGGATTTTTTGTTGACCCTCTAACAATCGTTTTAGATATCTTGTATCTTGTTGTTTTAACTCATAAAAGATATCATCCGTTGTAGATTGATTTCTTGTTTCAGATAATACCATTAGTTGCAGTGAAAAAGAGATTATAGATATTAAGTCAAGAAATTCAAAATTACCTTGATTATTTGTGTTCATTGATTAGCACCCACAGCCAAAACCATTACCGCAGCCACACCCGCAGTTATTATAAGGATAGGGTGCGGGAACTTGGAAAGCGGGAACCGGCATAGGATTAATCCGTCGGATTAATTCAGCAGTTTGTGCTTCCTGGTTAGCAGTAATAAAGGCATTCTGTGCGCTCTGAGAAGCCTGGAACTTGAGGCCCTGGTTCTCAAGCTGCAATGCGGCAATCTTTTCTTGCTGACGTGCATTTTCCATGGAATCCAGTTTAGCAATAACACGGTCAGTATCATTATGACTGGACTGAATAATATTATTGGTATTCGTTGCCATATTGTATCCAACGTCACAGAAGCCACGCTCAATCTGACGCTGGGTGTCACAGCAGCAAGAAGAAATCTTGTTTTGAATCCCATTAAACCCTTGTAGAGTAGTGAAATTCACATTGTCAATGGCTCTTTGCGTATCGCAGCAGCATTGTGCCATCTGGGAACCCAAGGTATTAAACCCTTGTTGGGTCTGATAGCCCAGATTACAAATGGCGTTATCCACACCGTGGAAACCATTCATCAGGCTCGAATTCATAGCGTAAAAACCATCACACAATCCTTGCTGAATACCACGGACTGCATTATCAAGGTTATTAAAGTTGAATTCGCTGCACAGATCACCGCGAGTTAGAGCACCCTGACCGGCAGGAGAATTTATCCCGTCTCCATAACCGCCAGAGTTACCACCCCAACCGCCGCCAAACAGACCGCCACGGCCACCGAATATCAGGGCAATAATCAGAAATGCAAAAATCCAGGAGCCATCACCGCCCCACATACCGGAACCACCGTCACGACAGGAAGAACCGCTGTCTTGCCCCAGTGCATAACCCATTCCAAAATCATCCATAATACAACTCTCCTTTTTTAGTATTTATATAAACTTGACTGCGCACACCAAGTCCATACCATATTATTTGGGAAGTGTTATTCCCATAGATTTAGCAAACTGCTCCATATCAACACCTCTTTCTTTGAACATTTTTTCAGCGGTGCTTTTCATAGAAGCAGGGTCCTTGCTATTTATAACCCTCATTACTTGATTAAACTGAGGATTACTTCCCATTATTTGTTGCAACATCTGCATAGGGTTCTTTCCATTCTGCGCCATTTGCATAGCAGCCATAAATGGATTCATATTAGGCATTGGATTATTCATTGTTCATTCTCCTTAACAGGAACTATACTTTTTTGTTGTTGTGCGTCTTTAATACCTAACTCTTTTTTAATATTCTCTATTTCGGAATAAATATTTTTTATATCCGGTTTAGGGTCATACATTGGAGTAACCGGATTTTGTTCTTGTGGTGCAGTTATTACTTGTTGAGTTCCTTCTATTTGTGGTTGTTGAGTATTAGGGTTTATAACTTGATATACCCTGAAAATACTTTCTTTTAATCCAGCATCATACACCTTGGTATATATTCTACCGTGGTATAGATCGGTTAAAATAAGCATATCACCGGAAAAGTCCGTGGGTATTGCTTTTGCTTCATCGTATGAGCCCACAGAAAAAACACTCTGACGCCATTTTGTGCGTTAGAAGGGTAGTTATACCCCTGTCCTGTTTGCATGCCTTGGAGAGAAGTCTGTGCTATTGATTGTGTAGGTATTTGACTTTGCATCATACCATAATTACCATAGTTATTTTGGTTATACCCTGTTCCATATCCAGGGCTATACCCATTCATATAGTTGTTATACATTGTAATTATTTTCTCCTTTTTAATTCACTATTTTTGCGCTTTGTTATTAAATAGCACAGGAATTCATATTTCCCTTGGGCTTCATAGTCTTTTATAATTTGCATAGCTTTCTTTTTAGTGTAACCATATTCCCACCTAAGTTCTTTGCAAATCGTATCTATTGAAAATATCATGCTATACCACCTACCGATTATAGATACACTATACAATAAAAAGACCCATCTGTTGTTTACAGAATAGGTCCTTAAAGTGTACTAAATGTACATGAAAAGTTATATAAATAAATAAAAATACCACCTATAAAATAGGTGGTATCTTATACTACAATAGCTTATTAAGTTTCTTTAATATCTTTCTATGTTTTGCTTTTATTGATGCTTCACTATAACCTAATGTATCACCAATAAAACGAAAATCCTTTTTCTGAATATAGTGTAATCGCATTAGCTCTTTTTCTTCATCGCTAATCATTGACTTATTCAATAAGGCTTCAAATGTTTCAACAAGTGGAATATCTTTTAATGTATTACGGGTTTTTATGCGGCTTGTCAATTTAATGCCACCTCCCGTTATTTTTTGCCCAAAAACCGTCCACAAGAGGGACACTTTTTAGGGCTCGGACTTTTACGTTTTCTTGTTCTTGTGTACTTAATTGTTTGTTTTGCTGCCATGTCTTATCCCTCCTTTCCCTCATTGTGAATTGCGCTATCTTTGTATTGATTGCCTGATACGTTGTTAATATCGGGATCATTACCAGATACCTCTTGTGTAATTTCTTTTGTCTCTGTATACTCCCACTGACTTTCATACCAAAGAAACCCTCCTACAATGGCAAGATTTACAAGTATGCTAACAATGAGAGCAATAAACATTCTCTTATTAGTTTCTCTCTGTTGCTTTAATAGGTTTATAATAACCTTATTTAATGCAAGACTTTGGTTTAGTGCCTCTTCTTCATTCTCCATTTCTTCAATATAATTTTCGTTCACATTATACCTTCCTTTGTTTTAAGGTAGTTTATAAGTTCATGTATTGCATTTTGTACGTTATCACTTGTTTCACATCTATTGCGGAGTTCATCAAAACGAGAAAATAAAGTTTTTATTTGTTCCTCATGGGCTTTTATAACCGATATGGTAGCATTCTGGGTTTTTGACGTTTCTTCAAGTTTCCGGTCTATTCTATTAATTCCTTCGAGTGCTTGTTCAATTTTTGTTTCCATTGAACCGCTTTTCCTTGCATTGTCCATTCGCCCCATAACAAAGGAACAAATACCAATAACACATGTTATTACACCGGCTAAAAGAGTTATAGCAGCGGGGTTCATTACAACAACCCTTTCCTACCCAGTACCGCAATCACTTCATCCCGTTTCATGGGTCTCTCCGGGCTAGTACCATCTACGATACCATTTGCCGTAGCCTTTGCCCAATGACCTTCTTCCTTGCTCCAGCTGGGTTCCTGGATGGTCTTGGCGTGGAGCTCTGCTTTCTGCATGAGCTGGTAGGCTTGTTCGTTGGTTATTTCAGAGATCAACTTTGCAATATCCACGGGTTCATCCTCTCCTTTTAGCCTCCGATTGACTTCGGCGGCAATCTCTCCGTGCCGATTGTACAGGTAGTCTCCTGGGCACGCTTTGGCGGCAAACCACCGGTGAACCGTCATATTCTGTTTGCCCACCTGGCCTATCAGGGATTTATTCCCTTTCCATAGCAGTTCTTTGATATTGTTTCTCCGGCAGATATCCGTCAATAGGTCCAGCAATGCAGAATAGGCTTTGTCTGACACCGGCCAATCCGGCGCCCCACCGTTGTTGGCTACCTCAATGGTAATGGCCCGATGGTCGTTGGCGGCATTAGAGGTACACCAGGACCGATTTGCTTCATCTACATACAGGGCAATTCTTCCATCACTTCCAATGCCGTAATTGCTACTGGCCTTGCGGGACGGGTCGGCAAACAAAGAACCGCAAGTTTCTACACTGGCATTGCCTGCCATACAGTGTATAGAGATCGTATCAATCACATGATTGCGCCGCCCGGAATGGTTGGGGGATAGTCTGGTGTAACTAATCAGGGGACTATTGCTCATTGCTTTCCCCTCCTTTTCATTTTGGTTACTTAAATAGGTCTGCCAACGTCTTTGTCTTAGACTTCATGTAGGAACGCTGAATATCATTCCACTCGTCCATCTCCTTCTCCCAGCCGGTCCAGCCCTGTTGCTGTGCATACATGCGGGAGGCAATGTCCACGTCCACGCCCTCTTTCTCGCTGATTGCCTTGATTGCCATGCGATTCTGATAAAAACGATTCGCCATAATAATTCTCCTTCTTTGTTTTTAGTTTTTGTTTGCGGTTTCTTTCTCAACCTCTGGTAGTCCTGCTACACTCGTTAGCAAAGAAACCCCGGTTGCAAGAACTGATGCAGATAATACCATAGGCCAATTAACCTCTGATATAGCGACAGCAGCACCTATACAGCCGATTGCAGTTTGTGCAAAGGTTTTAATCGCACGTCGGATAGCAGCTTTCCACCAAACTTTAGTTTTTTCAGACACAACTTTCACCTTCTTTATTGTAGCACATATTGAGAGGTTTATAAATACCAGAATTTAATTTATTCCAAATCCTGACTTATTGCCTAAATATTCCCACCCAGCAGGGTACTCACTTGGAGCATATACATTTGCAGTTTCTAAAGTTGATCTATATACCCCGTCTTTTTCTATGCAACAGTCTCCTTTGTAATAAGGGCTTTCTGCACTCTTAACATAAGGCTTTGCTTTCTTTGGGTTAGTAGACCAATAAAAACCCCATTGAGCGGGAAGCTCCTCTGGTTCTTGCGGATATGTCAAACTGTCATAAGGCTGCAATAGCCTAACCGCATTACCCTTAGCAGAAAAGCAAGTATATCCTGCATTAAAATTTAAGTATTGCTTTGTATTATCAAATCTTGGAAGGTATTCTTCCTGTTCTATAATATCTGTTGCTTCCATATCTGGTATATTACTTTGCAACTCTTGTGCAATCTTAAACCCAATTTGTTTTAGGGTATTAACTACAAAATCTTTATTATTCATGTTAGTCTACCCTTTCATAAGTTTCATAGAAAATACTGGGTTTACATGCGTAGAGCTCACCATGTATTCCACGTATAATAAAATCATTCATACGGGCCCTCATGTCACCCTCCGGCGTCTTTATATGCAAAGTATTATTTTCTATATGTATTATACCACAAGTAATTGCATTTGTAAACCACTTTGGAGGGTTTTTTCGCACAATTTTTATCGGCTGGAAAGCATCTACAATAATGGGTCGTTTTTTGTACCTCATACTTCATTTACTCCTTCCTTAATAGCATTAGCCAATTCTTCCCAAGTTATTGACGGTTC
>ERZ1694706.190-NODE-190-length-30610-cov-7.308297_pt1 | contig 30610 bp, 20 predicted proteins | sample MGYA00581716_ERZ1694706 | MGnify/ENA primary metagenome ERZ1694706 (study PRJEB42213, sample SAMN07424529) | human gut metagenome | biome: ENVO:00009003; feature: ENVO:2100002; material: ENVO:00002003 | host: Homo sapiens | place: USA | collected 2014 ... | reverse complement strand
TTATGCGATCGTCGGCAGCGTCAGATGTGTATAAGAGACAGGATACAAGCCGTCCTGACTGCGGAAGTCCGGAATCCCGCTCTCGGTGGAAACACCTGCTCCGCCGAAAAACACAATGCGGTGAGCTGCATTGATCTTCTGCTGCAGCTGCTGTACTTTTTCCATATCCATCACACATTCGCTCCCTTCTCATGCGCTTCCATCACGGTGACCAGAAAGGTTCTCCGCCGCGGCCCGTCGAACTCGCAGAAATAAATACCCTGCCATGTACCCAGCACCAGCCTGCCGTTTTTCACCGGAATCATGGCGCTGCTTCCCACAGCGGAAGCACGGGCGTGCGCCGAGGAATTTCCCTCTGCATGGCGGAACTCCGGCCGATCCGGAAACGCTTTCCGGTATGCCAGCAGCAAGTCCGTCACCACGTCCGGATCGGCATTTTCATTGATGGTGATTCCGGCGGTGGTGTGGGGACAGTAGACCAGACAGATGCCGTCCTGCACACCGCTCTCCGCCACAGCGCCCTGCACCTGCGCCGTAATGGGACAGAAATCCTCCGCCGGCGTATCCAAGGTATATCGATATAACATTGCTGCACGTCCTCCCCGTTTGGTTTCTTTTTGGTTTCTTTTATTATAAGCGATTTCCGGAAAAAAAGCAAGGTGTCACGACGTGGCTGTGTGCAAATCCATTTTTGCGGGAACTGCTCATTTCCGGTGTGCCTTGTTTGCGATGCTTCATTCCTCCGTCCCTCCATAAAATCGTCATTTTATCTCCGAATCCAATTGCAAATTCAAACCGTACACAATAAATTATATTGCAAGATGCAGGTATTTTCTTTCCTTTTCAAAGAAATTCAAATTTTGAGAATCTTTTTTCGATTTTTGCTTGACAAAGTCCAAACTTTGTTGTATAATAAAAAAGCTGTTTGACACAGTCTGGAGAGGTGTCCGAGTGGTTTAAGGAGCTGGTCTTGAAAACCAGTGATTCCGAGAGGAACCGTGGGTTCGAATCCCACCCTCTCCGCCATTGAAAGTGCTACGACACATTGACACAATGTTTTCGTTTTAGAATAGGTTTTGCAGAAATACCCAAGTGGTGAAGGGGCTCCCCTGCTAAGGGAGTAGGTCGGGAAACCGGCGCGAGGGTTCAAATCCCTCTTTCTGCGCCAAGTAAATATACTTGAGAAAATCACGTAATTCCGTACTTTTCGGGGTTGCGTGATTTTTCTTTGCCGTATTTTCCAAAAAGTCCCCACTCCAGAGAAAAGCCGGACAGGCGCAGCTTTTGGCGCACCTGTCCGGCTCTTGTTTGTTTCTATGATAGATGAGTGATTACTTCAGGGTGCACAGGAAACGCCGGAACGCCTCGCTGCCCTCTGCATTGCGGGCGAATACGCCGGCATCGCACAGCACCTGTTCAAACACAGCGCCCACCTCCTGCTGGAGAATCGATTCCGCATTTTCTGCGCAGAATTCCGGATGACGTGCCAGAACCTCCTGCGCCCATACAGCGTGGGATGCCGTCCGGCTGTCCGCAGTCAGATCAGCGCCGGTGAGCATAGACTCCCGCAGCACCTCCAGCTCCGTGGCAAGACGTGCCGGCAGTACTGCCAACCCCATGACCTCGATCAAGCCGATGTTCTCTTTCTTGATGTGGTGCAGGGACGGGTTGGGATGGTAGACACCCAGCGGGCGTTCCTCTGTGGTAATGTTGTTGCGCAGCACCAGATCACACTGATAGGTATCACCGCACATTCTGGCAATGGGAGTGATGGTGTTGTGGGGCGTTCCATCGGTTTCCGCAAAAATGAACGCCTCCGGATCGCTGTAGCGCCGCCAGTGCTCCAGCACCAGATCGCACGCTGCTGCCAGCGCCGTCCGGTCCTGACTCTCCAGACGGATGACAGACATGGGCCATTTTAAAATGCCGGCGTTTACCGTGGGATAGTCCGGCAGGGTGAAGTGCTGCTCCACCGGTGCTTTTGCCATGGCGAAAGTATAGTGACCGCCCTGAAAATGCTCGTGGCTCAGAATCGAACCGCCCACAATGGGGAGATCGGCGTTGGAGCCGATGAAGTAGTGGGGCAGGAAATCCAGAAAATCAAAGAGCTTCTCGAACACCGCTGCGTCGATCTTCATGGGGACGTGCTTCTGGTTGAAAGCAATGCAGTGCTCGTTGTAGTAGCCGTAGGGGGAATATTGCAGCTGCCACGGCTCATCATGAATGCGGATGCTGATCGGCCGCAGATTCTGCCGTGCCGGATGGGTCGCCGTTCCGGCAAAGCCGGCGTTCTCCGGACAGAGCTGACACTTGGGATAGGAAACCGCCTGCTGCGTGCGGGCAGCTGCAATGTCCCGCGGGTCTTTCTCCGGCTTGGAGCGGTTGATGGTGATGTCCAGCACGCCGTATTCCGAGGGATATGTCCACTTGATATCCTTGGCGATTCTGCCGGCACGGACGTAGTTCACATTCTGGTTATAGGCAAAATACCAGTCGGTCGCCGTCTGGGGAGAAACGTCGTATTTCTCCCGAAATGTCCGCTGCACCTCTCTGGGATAGGGTGTCATGCAGCCCATCAGACGGGTGTCAAACCGATCCCGCATACCGCTGGTGTTTTCGATCAGACCCTGTTCACAGGCATAGTCCACCAGTTTCGCCAGAATCTCGTCCACACTGCGGGAATCCTCCGCCGGTTCCGATGCCTCCCACGCTGCAACATGCAGCACGTCCATCAGCTGGTTCCGAACCACGATCTCGTCCTCCGGCTGAATCAGTCCGGTGCGGATCGCATACGCCAGCAAGTTCTGAATTTCCTGACAAATCATTGCGCTACCCCCTCATTTATTATTTTTCTGCATATCCGTCGGGATGGTTCTTGTGCCAATTCCATGCGCTGGAAATGATCTCCTCCAAGCTGTCGTGCACCGGATTCCAGCCCAGCACACGCTTTGCCTTTTCGCTGGATGCCACCAGACGAGCCGGATCGCCGGCACGGCGAGGTGTTTCCACCGCCGGAATGGGATGCCCCGTCACCTTGCGTGCGGTTTCGATCACCTCACGGACAGAATAGCCAATGCCGTTGCCCAGATTGAAGATATCGCTTGCACCGCCCTCCGCCAGATAGCGCACCGCCAGAATGTGCGCCTGCGCCAGATCAGTCACATGGATGTAGTCCCGAATGCAGGTGCCGTCCGGTGTATCGTAATCTGTGCCGTAGATAGAAACGGACTCCCGCTTGCCGTTGGGCACTTGCAGAATCAGTGGAATCAAGTGGCTCTCCGGATTGTGCGCCTCGCCGATATTGCCGCTGGCATCGGCACCGCAGGCGTTGAAATAGCGCAGGGAGACATAGCGCAGACCGTGCGCCAGCCCCGTCCAGTGGAACATCTTCTCCATGGCGAGTTTGGTTTCGCCGTAGGGATTGGTGGGGCAGGTGCGGTCGCTCTCCAAAATCGGCACATGCTCCGGTTCGCCGTAGGTGGCTGCCGTGGAGGAAAAGACGATCTTGTCAATGCCGTGCGCCACCATGGCATCCAGCAGGACTTTCGTTCCGCACAGATTGTTGTCGTAGTATTTCAGCGGGTTGGAAACGCTCTCTCCCACCAGCGAAAAGGCGGCGAAATGAATAACAGCGTCGATCTTCTCAGTTTCGAACAGGTGATCCAAAAATGCACGGTCGTGCAGGTCGCCCTGATAGAACGCAGCGCCCTCTGGAACTGCACGCCGGTAGCCGGTCACCAGACTATCCGCAACCACGACTTCCTCGCCGGCACGAATCAGTTCCAGCGCCGTGTGCGAACCGATATAGCCTGCTCCGCCAAATACCAGAATTCTCATTGTAACTCCTCCTTCATCTCAACCCCGCCCACCGGACGAATCCGAAGGACATAGCAGCTGCCCTCGCCGAACAGCTGTTCCATTGCCTTTGTGTACATCGCCACCTGCGCCAGCGGGACAAACGCCTGAATCGTGCCGGCGAAGCCGCCGCCGTGAACACGAACTGCGCCCGCTCCCGCCAGGAGCCGCTTGCTGACGGCAATGGCAAGGGGAATCTCCTGCGCCGTAGGCTTGCTGGCGGAATAGAGGTTTTGCAGCAGCTCCGCCGAGGAAGCGCCGGACTCCTGCACCAGCGTCAAGAACTGTGCCATATCCCCGGATTCCAGCGCCTGCGCTTGTGCGCCGGCACGCCGGTTCTCCGCAAAGAAATGCATGGCACGCAGAATGGCACGGTCAGAGCAGCTCCGGCGCAGCTGCGGAATGGCAGCATAGAACGCCTCCTCTGAAACGCCCCGCAGCTCGGTTTGTCCGAACTGCGCTGCGACCTGCCGCATCTCCGTGGGAATCACCGTGTAATCATCGGTGAGGTCAGCATGGCTGCCTTTGGTGTCGGTGATACAGATGGCGTAGCCGTACCTGGCGAAATCCACAGCGTGGGCTGTGACCTTGGGACTTGCCGTGTCCTGAAAGTCCACATATACCACACCGCCGGAGGCGCACGCCGTCTGGTCCATCAGACCGCTCTGCTTTCCGTAGTAGATATTCTCGGCATACTGCCCTGCCTGTGCCAGCGCCACCGGTGTCATAGCGCCGTCGTTGTCGTGCTCGTTGAAGATCGTCCCCAGCAGAATCTCGAACGCCGCCGAGGAGGACAGCCCGCTGCCGGTGAGCACCGCCGAGGTGGTGTAGGCATCAAAGCCGGATGGCTGCACGCCGTTCTGCGCCAATTTCGCCGCAATGCCGCGAATCAGTGCGGCAGAGGTGCCCTGCTCCGACGGCTGGGCTTCCAGCCGAGACAGGTCGATGGTATCCATGGGATAGCCCTCCGACTGAAGCCGCAGCTTTCGGTCTGTCCGAAATGAAACCACTGCCACCACATCCAGCTGAATGGCTGCCGCTAAAACGCAGCCGTGCTGGTGATCGGTATGGTTGCCGCCGATCTCCGTTCTGCCCGGCGCAGAGAACACGGAAATCTGGGACTCCGCATGTTCCGGAAATGTTTGCACAAACTGCCGGATGGCACGGACGTAGCGCTGACGTTGCGCCGGAACTGCATCTGCGCCGTACAGCTTTTGAAAATAGGTATCCCATTTGCCGTCTTGAATGGACGGAATCCATGCATTGGACTTCATAACAGACCTCCCATTGATTCACGGAAACTTCTCTTCCCATTATAACATCTATCGTTTTCAGAATCAAGCAAAAATTTTCTTCAGGTGGAACATCACCGGACAATAGTCGCCCCATGTCTGCGGCAGCAGCAGTCCGCCGTGCATCAGTGCTGCACCGGTGTAGATCTCGCCGGATGCCGTATCCTGATATCGGCTCTCCGGACAGAGTCCTGCCAGACGCAGTGCCTTCCGGCGCATGTTGGGAGCGGTGCGGAACACCACGCCCTGTACCAGAACCTCACTGTCATCCTGTGCCACAAAGCTCCAGAAAGCGCTGTTTTCCGTGAACGGATCGCTGAGGCGGTAGTACTTGCCGCCGTGGATCAGCGGGCCGTATTCCTTGAACTGCTTGATCTGCGCCGCAACCGTTTTCTTGTCCTCCTCCGACAGCTTTTGCAGATCAAGCTCGAAGCCGAAGCTGCCTGCCATTGCCGTAATGCCTCTGGTTTCCATGGGGGTGATTCTGCCGGTCTGGTGATTGGGAACGACAGAAACGTGAGAGCCAACGGCGGAGATGGGATAGATCATGGAAGTGCCGTACTGAATCCGTGTGCGCTCATAGGCATCGGTGTCATCGCTGCACCAGATCTGCGGGCAGTAGTACAGCATGCCGGCATCAAATCTGCCGCCGCCGCCGCTGCATCCCTCGAACAGCACGTCCGGAAATTCTGCGGTGAGGCGTTCCAGCAGCGCATACAGTCCCAGCACGTACCGGTGCGGCAGTTCGCCCTGCTGCGCTGCCGGAAGCGCTGCGGAATACCAGTCGCTGATGCTGCGGTTCATGTCCCACTTCACATAGGAGATCGCTGCGCTGCGGAGCACACCGCTGATCTTCTCGTACAGATAGTCCTGTACCTCCTGACGGGTCATGTCCAGCAGCAGCTGATACCGGCTACGCATAGGTGCTCTGTCCGGAATGCGAATCGCCCAGTCCGGATGGCTGCGGTAGAGGTCACTGTCCTCGGAGATCATCTCCGGTTCAAACCACAGTCCGAACTGCATGCCCAGCGAGCGCACCTGATCCACCAGTTTTCCCAGTCCGCCACGCAGCTTGGTTTCGTTCACGTCCCAGTCGCCCAGACCAGAACAGTCGCCGTCCCGCTTGCCGAACCAGCCGTCGTCCAGCACCAGCATATCCACGCCCAGTTCTGCGGCGGATTTGGCGATGCTCCAGATCTTCTCCTCGTTGAAGTCGAAGTAGGTCGCCTCCCAGTTGTTGATGAGCACCGGACGCTCTGCCAGCTGGTACTTGCCACGGCAGACGTGCTCCCGAATCACCTTGTGGAACCGCTGGGACATCTCTGCCAGACCGCTGTCGCTATAGGTGAATACCGCCTCCGGCGTGTGGAATTCCTCGCCGGACTGCAAAGTCCATGCAAACAAATCCGGATGCAGTCCCATGACCAGGCGCACCTGATCCAGCTGATCCAGCTCGATCTGTGTCTGGAAGCTGCCGCTGTACATCAGAAATGCGCCGATGCAGCTGCCGTTCTGCTCTGTGCAGTCCGGCGCACACAGAACCGCAGAGGGGTTCTGCTGATGGCTGGAAGTGCCTCTTGCGCTGGAGCTCTCCTGCACGCCGTGGAACAGCGCTGTCCGCTCCGGCATCCGCTCCATGGCGTGTCTGCCGTGGAAGTGCATCCACTCCCATGTGCCGTCCGGCAAGTCCAGACACAGGCTGGCTGCCTTCTGCAAAACCACAGGGGATGCGCCGGTATTCCGGAACACAGCGCTTCGGGTGATGATGTCCAGTTCCGGCAGAACGCCGTATTGCAGGACAACTTCCACGCCGGATGCGGCATCCCGCAGGGTGATCTCCAGCGTTTCCGCATCCGCTGCATCGGCATAAACTGCCGGCAGTCCGGGAATGCTGTACTTGCCCGGTTTGATGGCATAGCTCTGATACCGCAGATCCAGCGCCTGGCTGCCGTCCGCATGGCGGACATTAGCAGCGCTGATGCGGTAATCCCCCACGCCTGCGCCGGCATACTCCTGCGGCAGGGTGTTCAGGGAATAGGTGCGGTCATTTCCGGCCTCATAGAGGTTTCCGGCAAATCCCACATCCGGATACTTCCGGAGATAGTCCATGCTGTGTCCCACCGGTACGCCGTACCAGAGGTGCTTCAGCACCCCATAGGAATCTGCGCACATCTGATACTCGGTGTGGGCGGTCCGGATACGAAACAGTCTTTCCTGCGTTTCTGCGAAAATCGGCATGGTAATTCCTCCTTTAGTCAATGGTAAAGCGATAGTTGGTGAGATCAGCGTGGAGCGTCAGCTGAGCATCGCCGCAGGTTCTGGTGATGGTGAGCTGGTCGCCCTCTGCCGTTACAGCAATGGCACCGTCCAGTCCGAATGCCGGATGGGTGTTCCGCAGCTCCATGAGCCGCTTCAGATCCTGTACCACGCTGCGCTCCTGCTCCTTTGCCACTTCCTCGCTGGTGTAATAGTGGCGGTTGATATCTCTGCCGTTCTTGGTGCGTTCCATAAGGGCGATGTCGTTGCTGCCTGCCAGCATACCGACATAGTACACCTGCGGAATGCCCGGCGCAAAGAACTGAATGGCACGTGCCAGCAGATAGGCATCGTCCCGATTGCCCAGCGCAGAATAATAGGTGGTGTTCACCTGATAGATATCCAGATTGTTGTACGCCTCAGAGCTGTAGATCTTCTTGACGTTTGCGCCCTGCTGGTACATCTGTTCCTTGACGGTTTCGATCTCTGCGTCCGGCAGCAGGTCCTTGACATCCACAATACCAATGCCGTCGTGGGTGTCCAGTGTGGTGAACTGCTTCATGGGGCACTGCTCCAGCCACTTTTTCAGGTACACGCCGGTGTGGTTGAACAGAGCGTGCAGCGTGAGAACCGGCAGCGCAAAATCGTAGATCCAGAAGCCCTTGTCTGCAATCTTCATGGGGATGGTGTAGTGCTCGTGGATCTCCGGCAGAATCTCCGCCTGTTCCTCCTGCACAATGCCCTCGATCTCGTGGAGCAAATCCCAGATCTCCGGCTCTACAAAGAAGCAGTTGGTATCCTTTTTCTTGATGGCATAGGCAAACGCATCCAGACGGATCACCGCTGCGCCGTGACGGCACATGCTCTTCAGTGTCCGGCGAATGAATTCCTTGACAGCAGGCTTTTCCACATCCAGATCGATCTGTTCCTCGCAGAACGTGCACCAGATCTTTTCCGTGGTGCCGTCGGCGAACTCTGCCTCGATGTAGGGAGCACGGGGCTTTCTCTTATAGATCAGATCCAGCTGCTCCGGTGTGGGCTCGCCGTTTTCCCAAAAGGAGGAATAGCGGATAAAGAAGTCCCGGTACGGCGACTCGTCCTTGTGCTGTAAGAAGTCCTGAAAATACTCGGAGTGCGCCGAGATGTGATTGACCATGAAGTCAAACATCAGGTAGTAGTCCTCGCCGAGGGCTTCCACATCGTCAAATGTGCCGAACGCCTCGTCCACCTTTTCGTAGGTGACGGGCGCAAATCCACGGTCTGCCGACGACGGGAAAAACGGCAGGATATGCACACCGCCGATGGCGTTGTGATAATACCGGTTCAGCACTGTGTGGAGTTCCTTCAAATTTTTTCCCATGCTGTCCGCATAGGTAATCAGCATGATTTGGTTGTTCAGTTTTTTCATCATACACACCCTGTCTTTCATAATATCAGTTTCAGAGAATCCCGCACAGAAAACGGTTCTGCACGGGATTGCTGAAATCGGTCGGATTCGAATGATTGAGGAGGATCAAATGCTGCTGTTTATCCCTTGACTGCGCCGTTGGCGATACCGCCGATGATCTGCTTCTGACAGAAGATGTAGAAGATCAGGATCGGGATCAGTGCCAGCAGGTAGGAAGCGAATGCCAGGTTATAGTTGGTGCCGAACTGGGTCTGGAAGTTCAGCTGCGCCAGCGGAAGTGTCGTACCCTTCGAGCTGGACAGGATAACCAGCGGGGTCATAACGTCGTTCCATGTGCCCAGTGCGGTCAGAACCGCAACCGTTGCGTGCATGGGCTTCATCATCGGGAAAATAATTGTCCAGTAGGTCTTCCATGCGGAAGCACCGTCAATGTCTGCGGCCTCTTCCAGTGCAAGGGGCACATTTTTCAGATAGCCGCTATACAGCATGACGTTCATGGGCATATAGAATACCACATACAGGAGAATGACACCCAGACGGTTGTCCAGTCCCAGAACTGCGGTTTCCTTTACCAGCGGCATCATCAGGATGGCAAACGGAACGAACATACCGCTGACGATGTAATAGTACACCATGCGGAAGCCCTTTTTCCGAGCCATACTTCTGCCGATGGCATAGCCGGTCATGGAGTGCAGCAGAATTGCAATCACGATGGTTGCGCCGGTGATGAGCAAGCTGTTTCCAAGAGTGTGCCAGAAGTCGGTGACTTTCATTGCCTCGGAGAAGTTGCTGAAGCTCCAGTGGCTGGGGAAGCCCAGTGCGCCGGCGATGTCGTTGGTCATCTCTGTGGGGCTTTTGAATGCGATCATTACCGCCATATACAGCGGGAACAGAATTGTAATGCATCCCAGGAACAGCAGCACGGTCAGGAAAACGTTGGTGCGTCCCGGTCTTTTCTTTGTCATACTCATAGCTGCTCCTCCTTTCTTCCCGTCAGCTTCATCTGAACCACTGCAAAGATGACAATGACAATGAAGAAGATCACGGCGTTGGCGCTCTGGAAGCCGAACTGGCCGCCTGCCATACCGTTGTTATAAATCAGGTAGGAAATTGACTCGGTACTCTGTGCCGGACCGCCCTTGGTCAAGGACATGATCTGGTCGAATACCATCAGCATGTTTTTGGTACTCAGGATCAGGTTGATGGAGATGAACGGCAGCAGCATGGGGAACGTCAGCTTCCAGAACTTCTGCCAGCCGGTCACGCCGTCGATCATGCCTGCCTCGTAGATATCGGTGGGCACGGTCTGGAGACCGGAGATATAGATGATGGTGTTCATGGCGACTGCCTGCCATACGCCGACGATGAGCACGCCGATCCATGCGTATTTTTCACTGGCGAGGATACTGTTTTCCAGGAAGCCGATGTGGGCAGCCTTGCCGATTGCCGGCACGATATAGGTGAAGAAGAAACTGAAGATATAACCAATAATCAGTCCGCCGAGGATGTTGGGGACGAAGTAAACGCCCCGCAGCAGGCTCTTGCAGCGGATTCTGCTGTTCAGTCCCAGCGCAAGCAGCAGGCTGAGGAAGTTGATCAGAATGGTTCCGACAACTGCATATTTAAATGTAAACCAATAGGAGTTCCGGACACGCTCATCACTGAACAGATCGATGTAATTGCGGAATCCTACGAAATCATAATCACCATAGCCACGGTAGTTGGTGAAGCTGTAGATTGCACCGGTAATCAGCGGAATGGTGTTGAATGCAACAAATAGAATCAATGCGGGGAGGATCATCAGCAGGAAGGTCCGTTCCCGATTGGACATCTTTTTTCTGCCTTTCATTTAGTTTCCCTCCTTTTCCTGCTCGTACTTCTGAACCTTTTCGATCAGATCACGATTGTAGCGCTTCCAGTCCTTGTCGAACCGCTTGAGGAATTTCTCGGTGGCGTTGTCAGAATCATCCATCAGATAGGTCTGAATCATCGCATCCACACTCATCTCAGTGGGATAGTGGTGGTCGTGGAAGTCTGCCATGTTGCCGTCGTCGATGTCCTGCTTCATGCCGTCCAGAATCGACGGGAGTGTGAAGTCGCCCTCCTTACAGGGAACTGCACTCTGGTTGTCCAGATAGATCTGGATGGTATCGTCCTGGAACATGAAGTCCAGCACCTTATAAACTGCTTCCTTGTTCTTGCTCTCCTTCATGACAGCGAACAGCAGGTCTACACCGGAATTCAGCACGTTGTCCTCTGCGTTCTCGTTGGCAGGGAAAGTGAAGGAGTCGATGTTGATGTCCGGATTGACGGACTGGATCTGCGGAACGGCGTAGCTGCCGATGGGGAACATTGCCGACTCGCCACGGGCAAATGCCGTACATGCATCGTTGTAGCTGTAGGCGTAGGGATTCGGCTCCGCATACTGGAGCAGCGCCTTTTCCTTCTCTGCGACCTCAGCATATTGCTCTGTAAATGTGGTGTTTCCGGCGTTCACCTGACTGCAAACGTCAGGGGGTGTCAGACCGACTGCAAGAGCGTTCCACGGTGCCATACAAGTCCAGGTATCCTTGTATCCCATATAAAGCGGATAGGCAACGCCGCTCTCGGAAATCGTGTCACAAAGGGCTGTGAACTCGCTCCAGGTAGTCGGAATCTCCCAGCCGTTTTCCTCGAACATATCCTTGTTGTACAGGATGCCGGCACAGTTTGCCACGTAGGGCAGCGCATGCACGCCATCCTGCGGAATAAACTCCAGCTCCTTGACGATATCCATGTACGCCGGCTTGATGTCCGAAATGCCGTCAAAGTCTGAGATGTCCATAAACATATTGGCATCTAAGAAGTTGGAGTAGTTGATATCGCCGCCGATGCCGATGATATCCGGATAATCCTCACGGACAAACCGTGTCTTTAAAACCGTCATGGCATCGTTGGGCGATTCGATCTCAAGATAAATCTCATCCTGAGAAGCATTGAACCGCTCTGCCATCTCATCAAAAGCGGAAACCGCCTCCGGTTTATACTGGAGCATGGTGACGATTGTTCTTCCGTCTTTCGTCTTGTCACTTCCGCAGCCAGTCAGAACAGCTGAAGATGCTGTCAAAACCAGTGCCATTCCCAATGCAACGCATTTTCGCTTGTTCATGCAAAATTCCTCCTTTTTTACGTCAATTCGCTGCAGTCTTACTTGAGTAATTTTATTATACCATCCATAATGCGCCTTGTAAATATCAGAAAAACGCTACATTTATACCATTTTGCGATTTTTCTTAGAATAATGCAAAATCACCTTGCATTTTGAGATATCTCATGGTATAATATTACAATAAGGATATCCCGAAATAAAAAACGACTGACAAAATCATCAGGAGGCTACAAATGAAAGACCTGATATTCTCCGTATTTCCCAACGAAAATTTCGTCGATCTGGGGCTGTTCCAGTTCGGCATGGAACGCTGTGCACCGTCCCATTCTTTCGGGCCGGCGAGCCGAAACCACTTCCTGTTCCACTATGTGCTCTCCGGTATGGGAACGCTTATGGCGGACAATGCCAAAGGGCAGACCATCACCTACAACGTCCGGAGCATGCAGGGGTTCATGATCTTCCCCGGACAGGTCACCACGTACATCGCCGACCACCAGACCCCATGGGAATACCTCTGGATCGAGTTCGACGGACTGCGTGCCAAGGGAATGCTGGAGACTGCCGGATTTTCGCTGGACTCTCCCATCTACCACGCCCGCAAAAAGGAGCTGCGGGAAGAGATGAAGAGCGAGATGCTGCACATCATTGAACACGGCGATGCCCCGCCCTTCCACCTCATTGGACACCTCTATCTCTTTCTGGATTATCTGGTGCGTTCCGCTGCTGCGCTGAAAGTCATGAGCAACAGCACGCTGCGGGATTTCTACATCCACGAGGCACTGGAATACATTGAACACAACTTCCAGAACAACATCTCTGTGGAGGATATTGCTTCGGTCTGCGGACTGAACCGCACCTACTTCGGCAAGATCTTCAAGGACTCCATCGGAAAGACACCGCAGGAATTTCTGCTCAGCTTCCGCATGGCAAAGGCGGCGGAGCTGCTCAAGCTGACCTCCCTCTCCATCGGCGACATCGGAAACGCCGTGGGCTATCAGAACGCCCTACATTTTTCCAGAGCCTTTAAGAACATCTACGGCATTCCCCCGAGAGAATGGCGCAACCGGAACTGCCTGCACTAAGAACCTGTCTTCACAAGCGTATATGCGTGTCTTTTCGGCAAATTTTGCTGCATCCTGCGTAAAAAATACTTGCCGGGCGACAGCCCGCCTGCGTATTTTTGCCTTGTCTGCAACAAAATTATGCTCGAAAATCCACATATATTTCTTGTAAAGCAGGCTCTAAAGCAAAAACCCTGTCAACAGGTCTTACACTGCTGACAGGGTTTCTTTCTATTCTTTTTTCTCTGCGGCACGCACTGTGACACGGCTCTGACCGCTCAGCGTACAGGTGAACAGCGTCAGATCCCAGTTCTCGTCCCCCTCCGCCATGGCGGAAACATCTGTTCCGATCAGCAGGTCAGTCTGCACCACCTCGTAGGTGTGCACCGCACCGCTACACTCCGTGAAGAGAATCTCATCGCCGGAATTCAATTCCCCAATGCGCCCGAAGTGCGACCGGTAGTTATGTGCTGCCACAATGAGGTTGCCATCCGCCACCGTTCCGGCGTACCGGCAGGGAGCGATCTTCAGGTTGGGATAGCTCCACTCGTCCTGCACCGGCAGTTCGATGCCCAGCGAGGGAATGGTGAGGATGCCAATATACGTGTACTCATACACCGTGAGCACCGTTTCCTCCTGCGGTTCGGAAACGCCGTACTCCTGAAACAAATCCTCCTCCGGCAGTTTCCCGGAGGGCGTTCCGGAAGGCTGCGTGCCGGTAACCGTGCCGGCGGTTTCGCCTGTGCCGAATTCCTCCGGCAGTTCCGTGGTCAGCGGCGGCAGTTCCTCCTTCAGCACCGTCAGAACCTCCTGCGCCGTTTCCCCGCTGCGGATGCTCTGATGCCAATTGTATAGACACAAGGACAGCGCCGCTGCCAGCAGCACTGCCCCTGCAAGAATCCAGCACAAGCCACGTGTGTTTTTCATGCGCTATCCTCGCTTACTTTTTCGAATGCAGCCGGAAGCCAACGACTACCAGCACCAGCCCCGCCCCTGCCAGCACAGGGACCGGCCACCAGAGCTGTCCCGTCTGGGGAAGCTTTCCGCCGCTGCTGGCGGTGGTGTTTCCAGTCTGGCGCACCGTAGTCACGGCAGCACCGCCCGTTACGGACGAGGTTGCCGGTGCTGTCGTATCGCCTGTCACCTGCGAAGTTGCCGGTGCGGAGGTGACCGCCATGGTCGTAGTTTCCGTAGTCACAACGGTGCTCTCCGGCGTAATGGTAGAAGCCTTGGTGCTGTTGTGGGTGTTGATCATCAGGAACTGGGTTTCATTGCCGCGATAGACCACCGTATATCCCTTGGGGACATCCATCTCCAGAATCCGGCAGTCCGCCAGCGCATCCGCCGACCAGTGATACGTCCAGCCGTTGCTCTCGTCCAGTCGTACTGTGTCCGTCAGTGTGCCGTCCTGATAGAGTCCGACATCGATGAATGCGGTGCGATCCTGCGGCTGGGATTCGTCGTTTTTCCAGACCTTCCGCACGGTATACTGAATGGTATCCGAGGTGGGGAGTTTCCGCACCTGAAATTTCGGGTAGGCGAGGAGGTTCATCTCCTCCGGCTTTCCGGCGATCTCCACCAGCACCGGCGAGGGAATATAGCGCTTGTCGCCGGAAACAACCATCTTGCCGGCAAGGAGGTACAGCCCCTTTTCCAGTTCGCCAAAGGTCACCGAGCCGGAATCGTCCGTCTTATCGGTGGACTGGGGCTGGCGCTGTTCCAGCACGGCGTAGTTTTCGAGGGTATCGGCTGCCGTCTGCATTTCCGATGCGGTGGTCAGCTCCATGGAAACGGGGTCGCCTGCGAAATCCCCCTCCAGCTGATAGCTGCCGTCGGCACTGCGGGCGCCGACACGGTAGAGATTCCACTGCATGCCGGAGAGCGTCACGGGGTCCGACCTGCAGATCAGTGTCAAATTGGAACGGGTATCCTCCGCCGTTGCCGGAAGCAGCAGGCACGCCGTCAGCCACAGACAGACACCCAGCGCACAGAGCAGTGCGCCAAAACGATGCAGCGCCGTTCGGGTCATCGATCAGTCACCTTCCTTTTTCTCAGGTTCTTTCAGTTTTGCGAGAAGCTCCCTGCGGGAGCGTGTTTTCTGCCGTCTGCTGCTCACGATCCAGAACACCAGCAGTCCCACGAACAGCGGTGCAGCGATAAACGGCACCACGGACATAGAATCCAGCTGGACGGCATCGGCTGCCACCTTGACGTTGTGGGGGTAGACGGTGTCCACCCGGTGCGCCCGCACCAGAAGCCGGTGGGAGTTGACCCCGTAGGGGGTGCAGGTCATGAGGGTGACGTAATCCCCGCCGGGGATGATGGCGAGCTTGTCAAGCTCGTCGGGTTTGACGATGAAAATTTTCTCCACCTCGTAGGTGAGCACCTCATCCAGAATGGTGACGGTGAACGTGTCGCCCTCGACCAGCTGATCCAGATCGGAGAAGAGTTTTGCGGAGGGCAGTCCCCGGTGCGCCGAGATGACGGCGTGGGTGTTTTCCCCGCCCACGGGAAATGACGAGCCCTGGAGGTGCCCCACCGCCACGTTCAGCACCTCGGCGCTTGTCCCGTGGTAGATGGGCAGCTCCACCTGAATCTTGGGGATAGAGATATAGCCCATGATACCGGTTCCGCTGATGTCGAGGATTTTGTCGTAGTTTCCGGCATCCTCCCAGTTGGTGAAAGGGGCGGTGAGGTGGGAGAGGGTGGCGTTGTAGGAGTGCGCTTCCATGAGGAGGCGTTCCTTGTCGCCGGTGTCCATCTGTTCGACGGACTGGTTATAGGTGGCGATGGCACGTGTCTGGACACGGGAATTCCACCAGTCGCTGACAGTCGGGTACAGCATCACGGAGAGCCCCACCAGCAGCAGCACGACCAATATGGCGGTTGAAATCACATTTCGTTTTTTCTTCATACAGAAACCACAGCTCCTTTGGCGGAGGACGGTTCTGCAAGAGGTGTACTGCTCATGGGGTCCCCCCTAATGCCTGCCAGCGCAGACATGTTCAGGTAATTTCGGGTAAATACCGCAGAGGCTTCCGCACGGCAGACCGCCCATGCCGAAGTGCCGGGCGCACCGGACAAACGGGAGGTCTGTGCCGTACAGAAGCTGCGGTCATTGGATCAAAACGGGAAAAATGCGGGAAAATCGGTTACTGGGCGTCTTTTGCACGCTTCTTGGTGATGAGGAGCACGCCAGCGCCGACAACCAGCACACCGCCGGCAACGTAGAAGATGGTCGTACCGATGCCACCGGTGGACGGGAGGGAGGAACCGGAGGTGTTCAGAACGGTAGTTTCAACTACGCCATACTTACCAAACGAATCTCCTTCGCCCGGTGTTTTTGCAGGCTGTGCAGCGCCAGTATCTACGGTCAGAGTCAAATCAGTCAATGCTTTGGTAGCATCGAAGACATCCCAATTCTGACCATTGGCTGTGGTTGCATCTAGTTTCAAGGTAACCGGAGCATTGAGGAGGTTATATCCGGTCGGTGCCTTGGTCTCTGTCAGGGTATATGTGCCGTCATCCAGACCGATTACCTTGAACAAACCATTTTCATCCGATTTCAATGTGCTTCCGGCTTCTTCACTGTCTACCCAACCAGTTACATAACCATTTTCATCAACTTTTGCATACTTATCAGCAGCATTCTTCAGATTGAACTCTGCATCTTTCAGCTTCTTGTCCGTTACGCTATCCTGCTTGGTAACATCCAGTTCATAGGTGAACACGATAACCTTGTCTTCCGGAGTCTTGCTCGTTGTCGGTGTGCCAGAACCATCCCAGTAAGAATCGTTGCTGTACTCCAACTTTACTGCGTTTTCTTGACCGGACAAACCAATCTGAGCGGTTTTGTTCAGAACAGCACTGTATTCCACTGTTACTACGCTGCTTGCGGTAATGGTATTTCCATCCTTAATGTCAGCAAATGTAACGGTGATTTCGTTGCCTGCAATCGCAACTGTTGCGCCAACTGCATTCTTACCATCAACTTTTACTGTTACATCCCCAACAGCCGGAGCGGTGAACTGTGTGCCCAGCGTATCGTGGAAAATGTATCTGTAGTGCTCATAGTCGCCAATGGTGCTCGGCATTGTGCCATACAGCTTGAACGGAACAGCATCGCCAATGTTGTAGTCAGCAACGTCGTTGTAATCTTTGTCAGTCTGCGAACCTCTTGCATCCGTATAGGTGTAGTCATCAACATCAGTATTTTCCTTTACCTTCTTGACAACCGTCGGGGAACTTGCCTTCTGGGCAATCGAAAGAGTTGTGTCCGAATCTGCATCTACAGTTGTCAGAATGTATCTGCTGTAAGCACCTGTCTGCAAATTCGCAGTATCATCAACAATCAGGTAATAACCATCTGCAGTAATGCTGAGTTCTGCGCTCGTGCCGTTTTTGGCAGATGTTGCAGATGCTGTAACATTATCTTTCAAATTTGCCTTTACGAGTTCTGCAAAATGCTGTGTCAAGGCACCGTTATTTGCAAATACGCTTGTTTCGGTTCCCTCTTCAGTACCTGCAACCTTTGCGTTCAGCGCAGCTGCAACTTCAGCAGCAGAAGTACAATTTGCGAAATATTTTCCAAGCTGGGTATCGCCTTTCAATGCAGTCAACAGCGCCCCATCATTTACAATATCCTTATTCCAATCAATTCCTGTCAATGCACCATCTACAACAGTACCTTTGAAGATCTGGTATGCGGAATAAGTATGATCAGCCTCTGCATTTCCAGTTGCCTGAGTAATGGTGACTGTCTGTGCACTAACCGGAAGAGCCGACATAGTAGCGGGAACGACTGCGCAAGCTGCGAGGATGGCTGCGGTTGCCAGGGATGCGAATCTTCTTGTCTTTTTCATAATAAAAACTCCTTTTTGTTCAATTTCAGGGGGTGCGCTCCGGCGGTTCTGCCGGAGCCCCCTGTATGCATCAGAATTTATTCAACACGGCTGAGATATCGCCGTCTGAACCATAGATAACCGGCCGCTGTTCCGCAGAGAATTGCGGCACCTGTGATGGTGTACCAGCGTGTGCCCCTGCCGCCGGTGGCGGGCATTGTCACGGAAGCGGATTCTTCCTTGGTGTTGGTGATCGTGATGACGCCGTCTGCGCCGCTGATATAGTTATCTGCGCCGCCGGCGTAGGTGTAGCTCGGCGTGTAGCCGCCCACCGCCGTTTCCACCGCCCAGTAGTAGTACGGATTGCCGTTCTCGTCACAGGCGGGGAGGTTCGTGCGGACTGCCTGCCAGCTGCTGCTGTCGCTGCCCTTGAGGGTTACGGTGTCCACCAGCTCCACTCCGGCCGACCCGCTCGTCATCACGTTCGCTGCCATTCGCAGCATTCGCATCGCACTCGGCGCAGCGAGGGATTGGGCGGAGGTGTCGGTGGCGTAGGTGATGGTGTAAGAATCAATCATCCATATGCTGTTATCTTTACTGCCATTAACTATTTCAAGTTTGTCAGTTGAAATAGGTGTTGTAAACACATATGTTAAAGAAGCACCATTGATTGTACAAGTTCCTCCTCCATTATTCCAACTAACTTCACTTATCGAAGAATTTGAAAAATTCCATGTAAATCCTACCGAACCACCTATAGTTTGATTTGCTTTTTTGAATTCAAAATAGAACACATTGTACCATTGATTTGTAGTTGATGTCAAACTTATATTCAATTCTAACTTACTTACCGTTTTAGTAGAATCCAAATTAACTGAATGGGCATCCTTTTCTAACACAATACTTGACCCTGTCACCGTATCCCCGCCAGAGGGCGGCGGCGTGGTAGTCGTTGTGGTCGTGGTTTCTTCGGGTTTGGTAGTGGTCGTTGTAGTCGTGGTGACCTTTGGCACAATTTCAATGGAATCAATTGTAAGTGCCTTAGGAAGTGTCCCATCAACCTCCCAGACTTGAAATTCGAAATAAGCGCCATCTTGATACTGATCTGGTACTGGATAGGTCAATTCCATTTTTCCATTGGCATCGAAACTTCCTTTCCACTCATCCTTTGCCCAACCATTATCAGCCGGTTCATAAGAATATCCAAAGCAACCCTTAGCATTTGCAGATGTTGCCGTACTATTGGAAAGCTTAACCTTTAAAGTATCTCCGGCATGCAATCCTGTCACTACCGTTATCAACGCTCCAGTTTCCACAGTAGTGGTCGTGGTCTCCTCCGGCTTCGTCTCCTTGGCGGAGGTTGTCGTGGTTGTGGTTGTCGTGGTTGCCTTGGTTGTCGTTTCTGTCGCTGTCGCCTTAGTTGTTGTTGCCTTGGTTGTCATGGTTGTGGTTGCCTTGGTTGTCGCTGTCGTCACAACCGGAACATCGGCTGGATTCGTCGAGCGGTAGATCTTTACTTCAACGGGATCGTTCTGGTGGTTGTTGGTATCGCTGTCCGACCACCGCTTTTTCAGCGTCAGTTGGAGCACCTTGGTGTTCACGATCACGATGGGATTCTCCGCCGTGTTGCCGTTCACACCGTTGTTGTTCTTGTAGGTCGCCTGGTAGCCGGGAACGTTTTCCTCTACGACATCATACAGGTATTGGTTTCCGCCTACGTCCGTTTTGTCCAAGCTGCTCCACGTGTGCGTCCAGCCGTTGGCGCTGGAAAGTTCTGCCGTTTCCGAAAAGCCTTTATCATAGTCTGTGCCACTTTTCAGCTTTCGCCGAAGCGTGACATTGACTGCGCCGTGTGATGCGCCCGCCTTGTCATTGTCAACCCACTTCTTCTCCACCGAGATCGATGTCTTCTCGATGGTTTTGGTGTTGGTGACGGTGATGGTGGCAGTTTCGCCATTTACCGGTTGCCCATTGTGTGCAATCGAAGATTCCCAACCAGAAATCTCAGGTTCAACCACATAATACGCATATGCCTCATCCAAATCAGAAAATGTTTTCTGCCAGTTGTTTGTAACGTCCAACGTGATATCCTGTACGAATTGATAGTCGCTATTGATGCTTCCATCTTTCGCATAAAAGTCACTCGGAACTCCTGTAACATCTGTTGGCGCAAGAACTGTCGTACCAGTACCCGGTGTAACACCCGTGTAATGAGAAATAATTGCATTATAGAATGCATTGGCAATCTCGCCATATCCCTCTTTTGAAGGATGCACACCGTCATACAATTGCGTGTTCTTATCCACAGCTGCATTGATATCCACAAACTGTACAGTAGAAGTTGCGGTTTCCTTTTGCAATTCCGCTACAACCTCCTGCAACATCGCATTATACGATTTGATCATTTTATTGATCTCATCTTCAAATGCTTGTGCATTCTCCGTACTTGGGGTCCCCCAGATTCCATATTTTGTTCTTAATGCATTTTGCTTTTGAACATAACTTATGTTGGATTCAATGGTTCCATCTGCTTTTACAAAATCCTCATAAGGAATACTGCCAAGAAAAACAACAAAATCAGAAGTTCCTGCTGCACTTGCCTTGGCATATGCAGTTTGAATCATCTCTTTTACTTCGGTTTTCAAAGCATCGTGTTTGGCTTGATTATCTGTATCAGCATCGCCCCAGATTTCCCAGTTACCGCCATTCACATCATTGGTTCCACCGATTAAAAGCATTACCTGTGTTCCATCATAATCTACACCGCCCCAGTCAGACTTGTTTCCCTTGCTGATTCTTTCCGCAATTTGAGAAACAATCTGTCCACTAGCGCCGCTATTTATAACAGAAACATCGGAATACTTTTTATCAAATAATGCTTTTAATTGATGCGGATAGTCATCTGATGTAGTCCAATAACCATCTGTAATCGAATCACCAACTGCATCTATTTTTAAATTGGATGGGATTGAACCAGATTCTTCTCCGGAAGATGTCTGTGTTTCCAAAAGCCTTTTATAGAGTTTCAGCTGAATCGAATCTGTATCTGCATCAATTGCTGTACCATCTTGATTCTGCCACTGTTTCTCTATATTCAGCCCGCCAGAAATGTAGTTGGTAATCGTCGTTTTCTGCTCTGAAGCTCGTTCTGTTCGATCATACTTTACCTGATACCCCTCCGGCACACTGGATTCCACCACATAATAGTAATAGCGGCTTCCATCCTGTGTCTTATACGGGAGATCACTCCAAGTATAAGTCCAACTGTTGCTCTGATTCAGCGTCTGTGTTCCGGATGACTGGTACACCTGCGCATCCGAGGGCGGCGTTCCGATATCGCTCCATACCGTTGTGGATTGATAAAGCTTTACCTCTACTCTGTCCCCTGTATGCTGTTCTGCACCATCGCCCCAAATCTTTTCCACAGAAACTGCGATCTCTGTCGGTTCATTGTTTCGATTGGTCAATATCAGTGTACCGGTCGTGCCATTGGTAGTACCCGTAGCACTGATGATCCAGCCATACAAGCCCTGATTCGGAGATTGAAATTTATCTTCGCCTTTCTTCTTCACGCCGGTTTCCGACACTCGGAATTTCGTATATGCTTCGAGCGAAACCCCGTCCGCCAAATACGATTCCAATGTCAGCTTCCAGCCGTTTTCAGCGGTCAAAAGCGCATTTTCTTTCAGAGCGATCTTTTCCCATGTTCCGCTGGCGTTCAATCCCTCCAGCTGGAACTGCACTTCCGTTGCCGGAATGCCGCTGCTGGGAATCGGATTTCCATCGGAATCTCTCCAAAGCTTTTCTACAACCAAGCCCTGCGAATTGTTGATGGAAATGGTACCGTCTTTGTTCGCTGCGTTGCCTGTTGTATTCGGTCGATAAGTGCCGCTTGTGCCATCACTCGCCTGAAACGTTCCATCCGTCTGCTGGATATATGTTTTCCCGCCGTACGTATATTCTGCTTCCTTGACGTAATAGTAAATCGGCTTACCGTTCTTACCGCTGGGAAGATTCTTCCATGTGTAAGACGGATTCTGGGGATTTTCGCCGCTGCCAACAGCGGCAGTGGAGAATTCCTTCGGATTTTCCAATCCGGAAACGCCCAGATTTTCCGCCGACGCCAATTCCATATTCTCCGGAAAACCGGAGCTGGTCTTGGTGTACGACCAATAGAGCGCAGCCTTGATGGAAGTGCCCGAGGTATCTTCCAGTCCCGTCCATGTTTTCTGCACGGTGAGGTCGATCAGCTGGTTGTTCGGAATGTTTACCGAACCTCCCTCCTGCACCTGAATGACATCGTCCGCAGTCACACCATCAGGATAGCTGCTCAGCGCTTCGGAACCATATACAAAATAGTAGGTGGAATTGCTTGCCGTCAATGCCTCATAGCCATCCGGCGCTTTTGTCTCTACAATTTTATATAGGGTAGCCTTATCGAAGGAGTCCAGTTTGTAATCCTCATCCGCTTTCACAGAAATCGAAACAGCGCTGCTCTGATTCTCTGCATCATATGTCAGTTTATGTGTCCGAAGCTTGTCGTTTGTAACAAGTTCATCCTTGCTTGCAAACAGCCACTTTCCATCCTGATATTTCGCAATCTGGAATGTCGCATCCAGCTTCAAACTGTAGTCGCCTACGTCACACTTGACAATTTGCGGTTTATTCTCTGCGGAAATCCCCGCTCTTGACTTAGAAATGCTGAACTTTATGCTGTCTTTCTGATCGTCTGCACTGGCATTTCCAGTATCCAAAGAAATGGAATTGGAGGAAATCACGGTTTTTGTTTCGCTCAGACTCTCCGGTGTAACGGGCTTTCCGTCTTTCAGAAGTGTATACTGATACGTAACTTTCAGCGGTTCGCCGTCTGGTACTGTAAGCTTTAAGCGGGAGTTGATTTCTTTCACTTGTACTGCCTTGACTGAATCGACAGAAAACGTATCACTCGAATCTGAAGCATCCAAGGAAATCACCCAATTTATCACATAATCAATTTCAATTTTAAATGTGATATCTGCGTATCCATTTTCATCAAATGTGACACCCGCAAAAGGATATTTCACTATCTCGCCACCAAATGAATTATTAACGCATTTGCCGTATACCGTAATACCGCTGCTTAACGAATGATTCGGTTCTCCTTTTAGGCGAATGGTAACAATGTCTCCCTTTGGAAATTCCGGTGAAGTGCTAACATACGGCTGGTTTGTTGTCCACTTCTTATTATCGCTCGTTGTAAACTGATACAAATCACTTCTCTTCGAAGGCGTTTCTTCTTTGATATTGTGTTCTACCAGATACTGATACTCCGAAGTAGAAAGCTCCCGCACAACGGTGGCATCGGTAACCGCACCGGATGCATCTACAACCGGCTTTTCAATTTTTTCCACTTTTACCATGGAAAGCACTGCGTCAATTCCAGCTGCAGAGGCGCCTTCATAACTATCCAATGTCAAATCATCCGTCAGGTCAATTCCTCCTGAATTCGAAAGGTATTTCCCATCCGGATTTACATAGACAGAATAGTTCAGTTGCCCGTTTTCTGCGGTATATGCACCGTTCTTATTCGAAGAAGCAATGTTTTTGGTCAGCAGATTCTTGTCGCCGGTATCCGCCGTGCTTCCTGTCACCTTTACGCTTGCAGTCTTGGCATCGCTGCCCTTTTGTGCAATGGTATTGGTCACGGTGTAGCCATCTGTTCCGGCACTTACCGCAGATTTCAGGGTTTCTACTGGAATGCCGGTATAGTAGGTAACACAAAGCGGAGGATTGACGGCATTGTTCATGTATATTGTAAGCTTTCTCGTGGAACTATCATATTGATAGTACTCACTCCCGCTTGTACTTGTACTAAGAACACCTATATACCACTCATTCCAACTTGCATGCGGTTTATATTTATTATCTTCCGCATCTGATTCAATCAGAATCGAGTTTTCCGGCAGTGTGTCTTCCAGTTCGTACTTGTAATTTTTGACAATATCATAGATTTTCCACTGTATCAGATAATAGGTGGTATCTCCGACCGTCAGCGTCGGCAAATCCGACAGTGCAATGGAATCGCCATCGGCAAGCACATTCCCATCCGCATCCAGCGCAGCCTTTTTGAAGTCCTGCTTTGGGTTGTTGGTAATGGTAATGCTGCCGCTTTCCACGCCATTTTGAGAATCCGAATACGAAACCGTATACCCATCCACCGGCGTTTCAACGACCCGATAAAGATAGTCGCCGTCATGGGCAAGGGTATCTTTCGGCAAATCGGAAAAGGTCTGTTTCCAGCCGTTACTGCTGTCCAGCGTAAAGGTATAAGGGTTGCTTTCGTCCGCTGTAACCTCTGTCCACTCACCGTCTACCAGATAGATCTGTGTCCAGTCCGTTGCATTCGTCCCCTGCTTTTTGCGCTGCAATTGGAACGTAACGCTTGGCTTCTTGTCTGTATTTCCATCAGAATATGTCTTATTTACTGTAAGCGTCTGTTTCTCCACAGTATCCTTGCTCTTTTCGATCAAATCGTAAGAAGGAGTACTGGGGTTCAGCGTTCCGAAAGAAGCGGTATTGGAAAACTTGGAGCTAACCGCTGTCTTCCCGTCCATCTTCACACCGGAAACATCTGCCATTGTCGAATATTCGATCTCGGCAAATCGGTACGCCTTGTCATCCACTGTCTTAGTAAAAGTAATTGCAAAGCACTTTGCGTTTCCCGCTGTGATCTTTTTAGTTTCCTCTTGACTGTCTGTGGAATAGTACGTGATCTGATAATCAGTTCCAAGTGTCAGCTGCTCATACTCGCCGCTTTCCGTCTTGGCTTTCACAGAAATGGAATTGGTGCCGATCGTGAAATAATGCGATGCGCCCGTTCCCTCTGCGGTCATTACGTCAACCAGGACCTTGCTGTCCGACGAAAATCCCGTATCGGAGGTAACATTGATTTTCCAACGCAATGTCTGGTTATTCTTCGAGGGATCGTCTGCGTTATAGAACGCATCGCCGCCCTCAGCTTTCACAAAGGTCTTTGTGATCTGGTCACGATTGCCCACATCAATGCTACTCGAACTGCTGTTTCCCTTGTTGTCAGAAACTGTGTTGGTAACTGTGTCGCCGTTCTTAGCTGTGCCATCTGTACCGGCAGTGGCTGCATCTGTTTCGTAGGAAATCGAGATATTATGAAGTCCCAAAACACCATTTTCATTTGTGCCATCATATGGAACAGCGTCTTTAAAAATCAGCTTATCGCCATCCTTCGTGATGGTTGCATAAAGCTTTATAGTTCCATTCCACTCCCGAGTTCCCAAACGAATCTCTCCATCTGCTTCGATGGTCGATTCATTTAAGACTATGCAATTAACCCAGGTAAACGTCGCACCGGAAATGGTCAAATCTTTCAGTGAAACATTTTTCAAAGCCGCATCAGTCAACTCATAGCCATTTAATGTAACTCTTTTGTTATTTCCATCTGAACAGCCAACATTTGCAGTCCACTTCAGCTTATTTGCTGCACGGTCATAGCCAACACCTTTTTTGACCAATGTGTAAAGCTTCTTGTAGTCTACCGGTATCTCTCCCGTATCTCCAGCGGTATTGCCATCGGGATACAGCAGATACGCACGGTTTTTCAGCTTCTGCGGTTTCGGCTGTGTCGGATCCAATTTCATCTGATACGAAACTTCCACTTTTTTTGCATCGCTGCTAATGGTGATCGTATCGCCGTCCTTGGAAAACCCCACAGTGTTTCCGTTCTCATCTTTCAGCGTGATTTGATTCGCCTCCAGACTGCTGAACGCCTCGTCTTTTACTTTCCAGCCATTCAAAGAACAGCCAGCCGGCTCTTCCACGGTGATATTCCAATTGACCTTGTCATCTGAAATTCCTGTTTCATAGTCCGCCTTACCATTTTTTTGGATCGTCGGTTTTGAAAGGGAAACTTCACCCTTTGCTCCTTTCTGAACGCCATCCTTTGCAATTGTCGCAGTGTTCTCGATCTTCTGCCCATTCTGCACATGAGTGAGCCATTCTTCCCGAGACACTTCCTTTTCGAAGGTAAATGTGATCTGCTTTTCCTTTGTGTCGTTGAAGGTAAATGTTTTTCCTTGAAAGCTGCCAACTCCAGCCGGCGTTACTGTAACGCCAGAAGTGTCTTCCGGAAACTGCTCATCAGTCAAAACATAACCATTCATCGACTTAGAACTATCTGTATCATTATAATAAGGATTGTCTACTGTAATTGTCCACTGAATCTTGGGATTGTCTGTGGGAGTTTTTGCGTTTTGAATTGTACCGGACTTTTTGATTTCGACTTCTTTTTCCGGAAAATCTACCTTGATTGTAATTCCGCCGATTGTCACTTCCTGATCGCCAGATGACGTATTATCTCGGTTGATCGTTCCATCAAATCTAATAAATCCAGTCATGTCACTATTGGCATGCTTATTGATATACTCTTTTGTCAACCGAATCACAATAAGACCCGACTGAGAAATGGAGTAATAGCCTGCCAATTCATTGCCATCTTTGACTTTGCAATCTTCTCCAGACTCCGGGCTTACCACAACTTTATCCGTCAGCTGATAATAAATATACGGATTTTCTTCCGTGACACTGCCCGCTTTTAAGTTGTAATTCAGTTGAACTTCTAGTTTTGTAGAATCTTCGGTTACCGATATTTCATATGGAGCATCCACTTCTTGACCTTCATGCTTGATATTTACATTTGTAATGCGAATACCGGCATTTTCTTCTGCCGTCATAGGCTGTGCACCCGCCGGTATTTCCGTTACCGGTTCGGTAAACCATTCATTGCTATTTTCTCCCACCATCTGCACCTCACTCTCCGCCATTTCCAAAGCGGGAGCGGTTTCCTCGGTGGAACCGGTCATGCTGACTGCCGGCATAATCAAACTGCCGCACACAGAAAACGCAACCATCAGAGCCAGCATGACAGCGATCACTGCATGCTTTTTGTTTTCCCGATGCTGTTTCAAAAACTGCTGTACTCTCTGGTTGAAATTCAACATACCAATCCCTCCTGTCTGTACAAAATGGAGCATAGTTTCCTATGCGTCAGATTCTCTACGGATATCATTTTCAGATAACGTTACAGGACTTCGAATTGCTTTACGGGCCAAACCCGCAAAATCACCTTTCCGACAACGGCTTCCTCTGCCACGCATCCGACGGCGGTGGAGCGGCTGTCTACTGAAGTGGAGCGGTGATCTCCCATTACGAAAATCCGTTCATCCGGCACCTGATACGGCAGCTCAATGTCGCATTCCCCCAATGCCTTTTCATTCAGGTACGGCTCTTCCAATGCTTCACCGTTCACATAGACCGTTCCCGAATCATCAATATCAATGATATCCCCTGCCACGCCAATCACACGCTTCAGCAGGATCTTATTATTAAAGTAGAAAGCAATGATATCGCCGCTCTGAAATGTGCCGCGCTTCCGACACACCACCAGTTCGTCGTTTTGCAGCGTCGGCGTCATGCTCGTTCCGGTAACTCGCAGCACCGGCAAAAACAGCATGGAGACCAAAACCGCAATGGCTGCAACCACGATCAATGACGAGATCGTGTTTCGCAGCAGCTTTCCGTATTCTCTCCGGTATTTCACCCGCTTCAGTTCCGCTTCCAGCTGAACCGCCGTGGGAATCTCTCGCTTCGCTTCCATGCTCATTTCGCCTCATCATCCTGCATCGATGCTTCGGCATCCGCCTGCGCCGGACACATTCGTCCCAGCTGCGCCTCCATGGTGTGCAGCAGTTCCAGAATCGCATCTGTCTTTTTCTGCCGCTCCTGTTCGGCTGCGTTCAGCTGTTCCCGCAGGCTCTCGTTTTCCTGTCTGGCAGCATCCAGTTCCCTGCGCAATTCCAGCAGGATTTCCAGCAGTTCTGTCCGCCGGAGTTTCCGAAGTTCTCTCTCCGTCATCTTGCCCATTTCCTTTTTCGATTCTTTTCAAATAGTAGAATCTTGCTCTTTTTTCATTTTACCGATTTTCCTGAGATTGGTTCCCTCAGGATGTTTCTTATTATACTATTTCAGATTCATTTTGTCAAGAGGATTTCACTGCTTTCGTATAACATCACAAATGCCCCCTCCTGAGTGTAGTCAAAATGCACAAAATAAAATTTTATTTTTTCATCCGGTTTTACAAAAATCACAATTTTCAGAGCCGCCACAAATTTCTATTATATGAACTAAATTTCAATCCCCATATAAGCAGCTGTTTTCCTGTGATTTTTGTCAAAACTTCAGCCACAAATTTATGAAGAAAAATCACATTGCCAAAGCGAACAAGTTGCACAAAAAGAACGGCCTCATTCCACCCGCTTTTTCACAATTTCGTCATCAAAAGCAGCAACTTTCTGATTCTAATCGGCATATTCTATAAACAGTTTCTGTTTTTCCGCAAAAAATCATTGTTTTTTCTCAAATGCACCTCAAAATTCCGTCAAAACCACTGCTTTTCGACAAAAAGACGGAGCAATCGACCGCCATGGAACGACTGCTCCGCTTCTCTCACCGGCTGAAATTTTGCAGGCTCTGGTGCTTCATTGCCGCCTCCAGCAATTCCGGCAGCCGCTCCGGCGGGCAGGCGAAGCACGGAATCTCCAGCGCACTGACCTTTTCCGCCATCATGCTGTCATAGCAGGGCTTGCCGCTGTCAGAGATGGCGAGCAGCACGATCACATTCACGCCGGAGGCTTTCAGCTCCTCCAGCCGCCGCAGCAAACCGGCACGATTGCCGCCCTCCTCCAAATCGGTGATGAGGAACAGCGTGGTCTTTGCCGGCTCCTGCACCAGCTCCGCACAGTAGGCAATGGATTTCTCGATATCCGTTCCGCCGCCCATCTGAATGCCGTACAGCACCTCCACCGGATCGGCGCAAAGCTCTGTCAGGTCGGTGACCTGCGTGTCAAACGCCACGATATGCGTTTTCAGGGAGCGCATGCTGGCGAGGATACAACTCAGCACCGAGGCGTAGATGATGGACTCCCCCATGGAACCGCTCTGATCGATGTCCAGAATGATGGTGCGGGAGGCAGAACGGGCAGCGTGTTCAAAAAAGTAGAACTTCTCCGGCAGAAGCACCTGCCGCTGCGTGTCGTAGTGTTTCAGATTTCGGCGAATGGTCATGCGGTAGTCCAGCGCACTGGCGGAGGGAATGGGCGAGTGTTCCCGCCGGTTCAGCGCTGCCGTGACAGAGCGCTTCAGATCGTCCGCCAGCCGCCGGTTGATGTCCTCCACGATCTTGGCGATGTACGCTCTGGCGTTCTCCCTGGCACAGCTGGGAATCTGATCCTTGAGCGTCAGAAGCAGCGCCGCCGTTCCGATGCTGGGTTCCAGCTGATCCAGCACCTCCGGTTCAAACAGCAGCTGGTTCAGCCCCTTCCGCCGGATGGCATCGTTCTGAATCACCTGCACCTCCATGGGCGAAAACAGCGCACGAAGATCGCCCAGCCAGCGGGACAGCTGGGGCGAGGACGGGCCACTGCCGGCACCGCCGCCGAAGCCGTCTGCTCCGCCATAGATTGCCCCCAGCGCACGATCCATCAGCAGATCCTCCTGCGAGAGCATTTCGCCGGAAGCCATCTGTTCCAGCGTCTGCTCCGCCTCTTTGCCCAGAATCAGCCGCCAGCGTTTCAGTTTCTCTTGTGTTTCCATAGGTCATATATCCTCAAAATCAAAGTCATCCAGTTCCTCCAGAACTGCCTGTTCTCCTGCTGTCATGCTCTGCCCCAGATACGCCGCAGCAGCAGCCGGCGAAACACCCAGCACCTCGCCGATGTTCTCGGCGATCTCCGCCTTTTCCGCTCCGGAGAACTCCGCAAACGTCCGGCGCAGACAGATCAGCACCCCACGGAATTCCGTGTCCTCCAGCGTCGCCACAAAATCGCACAGCGCCTCCCAGATGGAGAGCCGGCTGATGAGGGCACGGTGGTTCTTGCGGGAGAGTCCCTCGAACCACATGGCACCGTCCTGCGGCGGAATACCGCCAGAGAGCCGCCGGCACATCCAGACCGCCAGCACATCCGGCGCAGCCTCGCCACGCTCCAGCAGAATCGCACCGGCAAATCCGGAGAGCAAAGGCTGAACGCTGTCATCCTCCGCCAGCCCACAGAGCATGTCCAAAAACCGCTTCTGCTCCAGGAAGTCGTGGGACAGGCAGGCATCGTTCACCGCCGACATTGCCGACAGCAGTTCTGCCGCTGCATCGTAGTTGCAGTTTGCCCCCTGCGGCAGTTCCAGACAAAACCGCAGGAACAGCTGCTGCATCAGGGGAATCAGCGGTACGGTGTCGATTTTCCGGATGCTGCCGAAGCGCACAATGCCGGAGAGATTTCCAAGCGCTGTTCCCACGTCCGTCGGAGAAAAACAGCCCGCCGACTGCCGCTGCAAGGCGGCAATGACATCGGGCACCAGTGCCGTCAATCCGCACTGGAAGGCATCCCACAGCAGTTCTGTGGTTCGGGACAGCAGCTGGGAATTTGCCAGATGCTCCCGCAGCTGCGCCAGCGCCGTCTGCTCCACGGTGTCCCCCATGAGGGAGGCCTCCACCACCTCAATCTCCGTCTCCGGATTCCACTGCAATTCCCACAGCTCCGCCCAGGTGGCATTGTCCTGCTGCCGCTCCAGCTGTTTGCCGAAGCGGATGCCGATGACGGACAGCTGGTGCAGGAAAAACGACCGGTGCAGCCCCAGAACTGTCTCTTATACACATCTGACGCTGCCGACGATCGCATAAGTGTAGA
>ERZ1694706.179-NODE-179-length-32280-cov-23.383553_pt1 | contig 32280 bp, 36 predicted proteins | sample MGYA00581716_ERZ1694706 | MGnify/ENA primary metagenome ERZ1694706 (study PRJEB42213, sample SAMN07424529) | human gut metagenome | biome: ENVO:00009003; feature: ENVO:2100002; material: ENVO:00002003 | host: Homo sapiens | place: USA | collected 2014 ... | reverse complement strand
GTGGTGGTGAACCAGTCAAAGCCGTTGTCCCGGGCGTACTGCGCCGCGCGGCGCATCCGCAGCCGGTAGCAGACGGTGCAGCGGCTGCCGCGCTCCGGCTCGTTTTCCAGCCCGGCTACGGCGGTGTAGAACTGCTGCGGGTCGTAACTGTCCTCCACCACGGTCACCCCCAGCGGGTGGGCGGCTGCTACAAACTTTTGCAGTTCCTCGCCCCGGCGGTAATACTCTGCCGCCGGCCATGTGTTGGGGTTATAGTACAGCACCGTGATCTCAAAATACTGGCACAGCTGCTCCAGCACGGCACTGGAGCAGGGACCGCAGCAGGCGTGGAGCAAAAGGCGCGGGCGGGTATCGCCAAGCCCCGCCAGCACGGCGTCCATCTGCTGGGCATAGTTGCGTTGTGTTGCCATTGGTATCATCCTTTGCTATAATGGTCTTGCCTACATTATAGCATATTTTACGATGAAATACAGGAGGTTCCCCCATGACGGAAGAAAAAATCGCCCGCATCAATGCGCTGGCCAAAAAGAGCAAGACCACCGGCCTGACCGAGGCCGAAAAAGCCGAGCAGCAGGCGCTGCGACAGGAGTATCTGGCCGACATCAAGGCCAGCCTGCGCAGCCAGCTGGAGCGCACGTCCATTCAGGAGCCGGACGGCACCATCCACAAGGTGACCCGCCGCACCGACCTGACCGGGGAGCGCAGCTGAGAGCGGAAGAATCGTTTGATTTCGGGGTACAGATACGTCTGCGGGCGTTCCTGTACCCCGTTTTTGCAGGCGGTGCCGCAAGGCTTCCCCGCACGCATTTTTGCCCGCCCGCATAGGATGGCGCACAGCGGAAAAGGGGAGATGGCAGCATGAAGCAGACAAAGCGGTTTGCGGTGGTGGGCAGTGATGCCCGGCAGGCGGCGGCAGGGCGTGCACTGGCGCGGGCAGGGTATATAGTGGGCGGCGTGCAGCAGCTGCCGCAGGCAGACTACATCCTGCTGCCGCTCCCGCTGGAACAGTCCGGTCTGCCGCTGGCGCAGCTGCTGGGCGCGGCAAAGCCCGGCGCGCTGGCGCTGGGCGGCAAGGTGACGGACGGTGCAAGGACCATTGCCCGGGCGGCAGGGGTGGAACTGGTGGACTACTTTGCCCGCCCGGAGCTGACCGTGTATAACGCCATCCCCACCGCCGAGGGCTGCATCGGCATTTTGCTGGAACGGCGCAGCCGTACCCTGTGGGGCGCGGCGGTGCTGGTGCTGGGTTTTGGCCCGGTGGGGCGGGCGCTGGCGGTGCGTCTGGCGGCGCTGGGTGCGCGGGTGACCGTGGCGGCACGCCGCCCGGTGCAGCGAGCGATGGCGGAGGAGCTTGGGCTGCGGGCGGTGCCGCTGACAGAGCTTGCCGCAGCAGCTGCCGCCTTTGATACGGTGGTGAACACCATCCCCGCGCCGGTGCTGACGGCGCAAGTGCTGGCAGCGCTGCCGAAGGGGTGCCTGATCGTGGATCTGGCGTCAAAGCCCGGCGGCACGGACTTTGCTGCCGCCCGGCGGCTGGGGCACACGGCACTGCACGCGCTGAGCCTGCCGACAGTCTGGGCGCCGGAAACGGCAGGAGAGGCGCTGGCACGCACGGTGCAAGCCATTTTGCAGGAGCGGGAGGGAAGGGTATGACCACAGAGAAAAAGGGCTGTCTTGCCTTTGCGGTGTGCGGCAGCTTTTGCACGTTGGAGGACGCCTTGGGTGCGGCGCAGGCGCTGACGGCACAGGGCTGGACGCTGCTGCCCGTTATGAGCTTTGCCGCACAGCTGGATACCCGGTTTGGCACGGGGGAAAGCTGGCGGCAGCGGTTGCAGGCCGTTACCGGGCAACCGGTGCTGGACACCTTGCAGGCGGTGGAGCCGCTGGGACCCCGGCGGCTGGCACAGGCACTGGTGGTCGCCCCCTGCACCGGCGCAACGCTGGCGCGGCTGGCGGCGGGGCTTTCGGATACGCCGGTGACCCTTGCTGCCAAAAGCCTGCTGCGGGTGGGCAGCCCGGTGGTGCTGGCAGTTTCCACCAACGACGGCCTTGGCGCTTCCGGGGAAAACATGGCACGGCTATGCCAGCGCAAGCACTATTACTTTGTGCCCTACGGGCAGGACGACCCCTTTGCCAAGCCCCAGAGCCTGAAGGCGGACCTTGCCCTGCTGCCCGCCGCTGTGGACGCCGCTTTGCGGGGCGAGCAGCTGCAGCCGGTGCTGCTGGGGCAAAGGAATGCGTAAATCTCTTTTCAGCGGGGAAAAAATGTGGTATACTCCAAATGATGCCTTACTGGCATAAAACTGACAAGCGGAGTATACCAGATGAAAAAATTTACCGCAGCACTGTGCACTGTGCTGCTTTTGATAGGTGCTGTACTGGTGCCCGGCGCGGCAGCAGCCGGCCCGGCGCTGGCCAATACCCGGGCATACTGCATCGTGGATGCAGATACCGGCCTTGTACTGGCGCAGCAGAATATGGACGAGGAGCTGCACCCGGCCTCCATTACCAAGGTGATGACCCTTGGTCTTGCCTGCGAAAAGGCGCAGGGAGACTGGGATGACGTAAAACTGACCGTGACCCACGAGGATGTCTACTCACTGGCGGGCACGGATTCCAGTCATATCGCCCTGCTGGAAGGGGAAGAAGTCCCCTTGGTGGATGCGCTGTACGCCACCCAGATGGCAAGCGCCAACGATGGTGCCAACCTGCTGGCAGAGTATTTCGGCGGCGGCACCATCGCGGACGGCGTGGCGGCCATGAATGCACAGGTGGAGGAGCTGGGCCTTGCCCACACCCACTTTTCAAACCCCCACGGCATCAGCGATGAGGACCACTACACCAGCTGCTACGATATGGCGCAGATCCTGCGCTGGGCGCTGCAGCAGCCCGAGTTTGAAGATGTGTTCACCCGCAACCAGATGTACACCATGCAGCCCACCAACATTCAGCCGGTGACCCGCTACTTCTCCCAGCAGGACAAGATCCGCATCGGCTCCAGCCGCTACCACATCGACAGCGTGCTGGGCTCTAAGCTGGGCTACACCAACACTGCCCGGTACAGCTATGTCTGTCTGGCGGAGCAGGATGGGGTACGGCTGATCTGCGTGACCATGCAAAGCCAGCTGAGCACCGATAAATATAACGATATGCGCACCCTGCTGGACTACGCCTTTGCCACCTATAAAAACTACACCCAGCTGCCCGGCGGCACGGTTACCGCACAGCTGGCAGTGGCGGGCGGCGGGCAGAGCCTTGGCACAGTCACCGTGACCGACCCCGGGGTGAAGCTGCTGCTGGCCGAGGGCTTATCCGCGCAGGACGTGACCGTGGATTTAGAGCTGCCGGAGCAGTATCTGCTGGGCGCAGAGCCTGCCGTGTATGCGGTGTACACCCTGAACGGTGGCACAAAGCAGGAGAGCACCAGCGTGCGGGTAAAAGCCGAGATCACGGGTCTTGCCGAGCTGCTGGAGCAGAGCACCGGCACAACGCTGGAAGCCTCCAGGGACGTGGAGCCGGGCAGCAGCGCATGGCTGCTGGCGGGCATCTCAGTGGGCTGCACCGTGGGTGCGGCGGTGGTCACGGTGCTGGTGCTGCGGGTGCATGCACGCCTGAAAAAGCGCCGCAAAACGGCAAAGCGCCGCAACAAAGCGTAAAAGCCTGTTTTAAACCAGACTTTTCCAGATAAAGAAAAAACTTTCAGAAAAAAAGAGAGGTACAATATCATGGGTAAGTTTATTTTTACGCAGACCGAGATCCCCGGCGTGGTGGTCATTGAGCCGCAGGTGTTCGGCGACGACCGCGGTTATTTTATGGAGACCTACCAGAAGGATCAGTTTGCAGAGGCTGGCATCGATAAGGAATTTGTGCAGGACAACCAGAGCCGCTCCACCCGGGGCGTGCTGCGCGGGCTGCACTTCCAGAAGAACCACACCCAGGGCAAGCTGGTGCGCGTGACCAAGGGCGAAGTGTATGACGTAGCCGTGGACTGCCGTCCCCACAGCGCTACCTTTGGCAAGTGGGTGGGCGTGACCCTTTCCGAGGACAACAAGAAGATGTTCTATATCCCGGAAGGCTTTGCCCACGGTTTTCTGGTGCTGAGCGATGTGGCAGAGTTCTGTTATAAGTGCACCGATGTGTACGACCCCACCAGTGAGGGCGGCATCCCCTACGACGACCCCACCGTCAACGTGCAGTGGCCGGACTGCGGCTGCGAGCACAAGACCAGCGCAAAGGACAAGCTGCACGAGCCCTTTGCCGCCCAGAAGTTCGAGTATTTTGAAAAGTGGTGATTGCCCGTGGCAAAACTCAAAGCAATGTGGAACGGCTTCTGGCGCTACCGCTATCTGCTGTGGAACCTTGTAAGCCGTGATTTCAAGCTGAAGTACCGCCGCAGCGTGCTGGGTGTGGTGTGGAGCGTGCTGAACCCGCTGCTCATGTGCCTTGTGTACTGGGCGGTGTTCAGCAGTCTGATGGATATGCGGGGCAGCGGCATCGACAACTTTGCCGTCTTTCTGATGTGCGGTCAGCTGCTGTTCAACTTCTTCAACGAGGCTACCTCCACCAGCATGAGCAGCGTGCTCAGCGCCGCCCCGCTGCTGAAAAAGGTGTATATCCCCAAGTATATCTTCCCGCTGGAAAAGTGCTGCTTTGCCATGGTGAACTGCATCTTCAGCTTTGTGGCACTGCTGCTGGTCATGATCTTTACCGGCGCGCCTTTCCACCTGACTATTCTCGAGGCGCTGTACCCGCTGGTGACCTTGTTCTTCTTCAGCCTCGGGGTCAGTATGTTCTTGGCGGCGGCTACCGTGTTCTTCCGGGATATCATGCACATCTGGAGCGTGTTCGTCACCGCGCTGCTGTATTTCTCCGCCATCTTCTACGACCCCACCCAGATGACCTTTTCCATCGGCGGCTTCAATATGCAGCAGATCATCAAGCTGAACCCCATGTACTGGTATATCACGGGCTTCCGCCGCACGGTGATGTGGGGCATCCCGCTGGATTGGAATATGTTCCTTGTCTGCGGCATCTGCGCGGTAGTGTCCATGGTAGTGGGGCTGCAGATGTTCCGCAAAACGCAGGACCGCTTTGTGCTGCACATTTAAGGAGGGTGAACAATGGAACCGATCATCAAAGTGGACAATGTTTCCATGTGCTTCAACCTTTCCAAGGAAAAGCATGAGAGCCTGAAGGAATACTTTCTGGCTATGGTGCAGGGGCGGCTGCAATACGACGAGTTCTACGCTTTAAAGGACGTCAGTCTGGACATTATGCCCGGCGATTTTTACGGCCTTGTGGGCTTGAACGGCTCGGGCAAATCTACCCTGCTCAAGACCATTGCCGGGGTGTACAAGCCCAGCAAGGGCAAGGTGACCGTAAACGGCACCATCGCCCCGCTCATTGAGCTGGGCGCGGGCTTTGATATGGATCTGACCGCCCGCGAGAATATCTACCTCAACGGCACGGTGCTGGGCTTCTCGCCCAAGTATCTGGACGAAAAATTTGACGAGATCGTAGAATTCAGCGAGCTGGAAAACTTTCTGGATGTGCCGCTGAAAAACTACTCCTCCGGCATGGTGGCGCGCATCGGCTTTGCCATTGCCACCATCACCAAGCCCGATATCCTCATTGCAGACGAGGTGCTGTCGGTGGGCGATTTCCTGTTCCAGCAGAAGTGCGAAAAGCGGATGCAGGAGCTGATGGCAGGCGGCACCACGGTCATTCTGGTGTCCCACTCCATCGAGCAGATCGAGCGGATGTGCACCAAGGTGGCATGGCTGAGCCACGGCCACCTGAAAATGAACGGGGACACCCAGACAGTCTGCGCCGCCTACAAGGCGACCCAGCGCGGCGAGGTCTGATATGAATGTACGGTTGAAACGCGCCAAGGAGCTGGCCGGCTATGCCGTGCAGCTGACAAAAGATGAGGGGCTGCCCACTATGGTCAAACGCGGCGCGGGCTTTGTGAAGCGCCGCTGCTTTGGCAAGCGTGCACGCTACCTGCCCGCCAAAAAGGTGCTGGAAGCGCAGCGCGCCGAGATGGCGGGCAAAACGGCGGCAGACTGCGGCCTGCCCACCATTTCGGTGCTGACCCCGCTGTACAATACCCCGGAAAAATACCTGCGGGAATTTCTGGATTCCTTTGTGGGGCAGACCGCGCCCAACGGGCAGCTCTGCCTTGCCGATGCTTCGGACGCCGCCCACGGGGACGTGGAACGGATCGTAAAGGAATATCAGCAAAAGAATCAACAGATCGTATACAAAAAGATCGAAAATCAGGGCATTGCCGCCAACACCAACGCCGCCGCGCAGCTGGCAACAGGGGAGTATCTGGCGCTGGCTGACCACGACGACATTCTGGCACCTCATGCCCTGTACACCATGGGCAAGGCCATCTTGCAGCTGCGGCAGCGCGGGGAACCGGACGGTTTTCTGTACAGCGATGAAGCACTGTTCACCAAGAGCATCCGCCGCCCCATGGTGGCGCACTTCAAGCCGGACTACGCCCCGGACTACCTGCTGTGCTGCAACTACATCTGCCATCTGGCGGTGTTCCAAAAAGCGCTGTGGGAGCAGCTGGGCGGCGAACGCCCGGAATGCGACGGCAGTCAGGATCATGATCTGTTCCTGCGGCTGTTGGAAAAGACCGGCGGTGCTGCCCATGTGCCGCAGGTGCTCTACTACTGGCGGGTGCACGCGGGGTCTACCTCCGGCGGTGCAGACGCCAAGCCTTATGTGGCGGCAGCGGCGAAAAAGGCGCTGGCAGACCACCTGACCCGCACCGGGCGCACCGGCACGGTGGAGGACGGCCTGTTCCCCAGCACCTACCGGGTGAAGTGGGACATCGTGGGCGAACCCAAGGTGAGCATCCTTATCCCTAACAAGGACCACACCGAGGATCTGGAAAAGTGCCTGCACAGCATCTGGACAAAGACCGAATGGGAGCACTTTGAGGTGATCGTGGTGGAGAACAACTCCACCGACCCCGCCACCTTTGCCTACTATAAAAAGGCGCAGCAGCGCTACGACGGTCTGCGGGTGGTCACCTACCCGAAAAAGGGCTTCAACTTTTCCGGCATCAACAACTTTGGCCGCAAGTACGCTACGGGCGAGTATCTGCTGCTGCTGAACAACGATGTGGAGGTGCGCAGCGGCGACTGGCTCACCGAACTTCTGCGCCAATGCGCCCACCCCGGCGGGGCGGCAGTGTGCGGTGCAATGCTCTGGTACCCGGACGAGACCATCCAGCACGCGGGCGTCATTACCGGGCTGGGGGGCTACGCGGGACACAGCCACAAGTACAAAAAGGCCGGCGGCAGCGGCTATATGTTCCGCACCGCCACGGTGCAGGATTTTTCCGCCGTTACCGGTGCCTGCCTGCTGGTAAAGACCAGCGTGTGGGACGAGGTAAAGGGGCTGGACGAAGCCTTTGCGGTGGCCTTCAACGATGTGGACTTCTGCTTGCGGGTGCGGGATGCGGGCTACCGCATTGCGTGGACGCCCTACGCCCAGCTGACCCATTACGAGAGCAAGAGCCGCGGCGGGGACGAAAAAGACCCAGTAAAGGCACGGCGCTTTGCCGCCGAGCAGCAGCGTCTGTACGAGGTGCACGGCAAGGCGAACATCCTGCATGACCCCTACTACAACCCCAACCTGACCATGGACCGGGAGGATTTTTCCGAAAGCGATGATCTGCGCGGGCTGAAAGAGGGACGCATTACGGTGCAGTGGAGGGAATAACAGCATGAACATCAAAGGTCATTTCGAGACCATCACCCGGCACAAGCTGCTGGTGATGAAATACTGCTTTGAATGCGGGTTGTATGAGCAGGGCCTTGCCCACGACCTGAGCAAGTACAGCCCCACCGAGTTCATCCCCGGGTGCATCTACTATCAGGGCGACCACAGCCCCAACGAGGCGGAGCGCGCAGCCAAGGGCTACACCTCGGCGTGGCTGCACCACAAGGGGCGCAACAAGCATCATCTGGAATACTGGATTGATTACAGCACCACCAAGACCGGCCTGACCGGCATGAAGATCCCCCTGCGGTACGTTTGCGAGATGGTATGCGACCGGGTGGCGGCAAGCCAGATCTATCTGGGCGATAAGTACACCGATGCCTCCGCGTGGGAGTACTACCAGCGCAGCAAGGATCACTACCTGATGCACCCGGAGACCCGGGCGCTGCTGGAAAAGCTGCTGTGCATGGTGCGGGATCTCGGACGGGAGCGCACCTTTGCCTACATGAAATTCCTGCTTGGCTGCGAAAACGATTACTAAGACTGAAAGGCTGCCGCACATTCCGTGCGGCAGCCTTTTTTGCGTGCGGAAAAGCCCGCGCAGTGTGCCCGGTGAAAAAGCAATTCCGGAAAATCGGCAGATTTTCCGGAATTGCGAATAAAAAATAAATTTTCCACTGAATATGGCTGGAGCGCACGCGGAAGCTATTTTAAAATGTTCCTGCTTTTGCACGCTTTGCCGAAACTTTCCGGCAAAGTTTGGCGCATCTGCCCATTGACAGCGCGCCGCAGCAGAGGGTAAGATGAAACTGGGGAGCGACGCGCTCCCATAAGAAGAAAGCGAGGAACCACAGATGAAGCTTTGGAAACGATGGACGGCAGCGGTCCTTGCAGCTGCAATGGCGCTGCTGCTTCTGGCAGCCTGTGGGCCCTCCGGCCCTTCCGCGCCGGATGCGCCGGACAAGCCCGGCAGCAGCGAGACCGGCAAAGATCCCACCGACCCCGGAACGGGAGAACCCGGTAAAGACCCCGCAGACAAAAAGACCGAGGCGCAGAAGGCGGCTGCGGTGGTGGACACACTGAACACAGTGCGCAAGAACAACGGCAATAACACCCCGCTGACCATGGACGCCGAGGTCTGCGCCATGGCTAAAGAAATGGCAAAATTGCAGCTGGACTGGCTGCTTGGCAAGTACGGCACCGACCCGAATGGTGAGCGGTATACGAAGGACTGGAACGCCATCAGCAAGCTGACGGTAAAGGGTAAAAAGCTGGTGGGCGTAGGCGGCTACGGCGCGTATCCCACAGAGAGCGTGATCAGCGGCTGGGTAAAGGACACCCGCAAATGGAAACCGGCACTGGTCACGAGCACGGAAGCCACCCTTGTGGGCGTGGGCGTTGTGCATAACACCGACCCCAAAACGATGGATGAATACCCCATTATGGTGGTCGTGATGACCTACTGATACGAGCAAACGCCGCTGACGAAAAGTCGGCGGCGTTTTTGTGTGGTCTGCCGGATAACGCAAAAACACCCCGGCCGGGCGGTTTTACCGCTTGGCCGGGGTGCTGTTTTTGCAAGAAAAATATTACTGCTCGTTTTCGTAGATCTTGATATAGCGCGGGGCGCTTTTATCCTGCCAGAGCAGCAGAATGGCGGTCAGGGCGACAGCCAGTGTGGTGAGGACGGCGAGCAGAGCTTTGAGAACTTTCATGGTTTGGTGCCTCCTTGTGAAGTTCGGGAGCGGAGCGGGGGACGTTCCGCCTGTCATGTTAGGTATAGTATAGCATATTCCCACAGTAAAGGCAAACGGCAGAAGAGGGAGAACAAAAAGAAAAATACGGTGGTTAGTTAGAACTAATCAGCAAAAACGAATAAGAAAGTTCAGGAAAATTCATCATTTGAGCCGTGATGTCGTTGACTTCCCGCGCCAAAATGATACAATAAGTGTGTTAAGCAGCTGCTGTCCCTGTACCAGTGCGCCTGCATGGGCGTGGGGATAGCAATTCAAGCAGAATGGGGGATTTGAAATCCATGTTGAACAAGCTGAAACGTGCGGCGCTTGGCGCGCATACGCCGCATGACAAGGCAACTGCTGCAAGCAAACCTATCCCGATGCCTCTGCCCGCGCAGGTACGCATCCTTATGAGCCAGCACATTGGCGCACCCGCCAAGGCACTGGTGAAAAAAGGCGATGAAGTGTTCGTCGGCACCAAGATCGGTGAGGCGGGCGGCTTTGTCTCCGCAAACATCCACTCCAGCGTTTCCGGTACGGTAGCTGCAGTGGAGCCCTTCCGTCTGTCCAATGGCCGTATGTGCGATTCTGTTGTCATCAAGACCGATGGCAAGCAGACCGTAGACCCGGCCGTCAAGGCACCGGAAGTCACCGATAAGGCAAGCTTCCTTGCCGCCGTGCGCGAGTGCGGTCTGGTCGGTCTGGGCGGCGCAGGCTTCCCCACCGATGTGAAGCTGCAGCCCAAGCAGTCGGTGGATACTTTACTGATCAACGCCTCCGAGTGCGAGGTGTGGCTGACCAGCGACACGCAGGAGATGCTGGAGTGCAGCGATGATATCATCCGTGGTATCAAGGCTGTGCTGAAGTATACCGGCATCCCGAAGTGCATCATTGGTATTGAGAACAACAAGCCCGAGTGCATCGACCTGCTGTGCAAAAAGACCAAGGACGACAGCGCTATCGAGGTCAAGCCCCTGCCCAGTGTCTACGGCACCGGCGCAGAGCTGATCCTGATCGAGAAGTGCCTCGGCCGCGAGGTGCCTCACGGCGGTCTGCCCGCCGATGCAGGCGCCATCGTGATGAACGTGACCAGCGTTTCCACACTGGGCAAGTATCTGGCTACCGGTATGCCGGTGGTCCAGCGTACCATCACCGTGGACGGCGATGCCTGCGCAAAGCCCCAGAACGTTGTTGTGCCCGTGGGCACCGCTTATCAGGACATTCTGGACTATGTGGGCGTTAAGGGCGAGCTGGGCAAGGTGGTTGCCGGCGGTGCCATGATGGGCCCCGCTGTGGAGAACCTGAGCTACCCCACCACCAAGACCACCTCCGGCCTGATCCTGCTCAGCGCCGCTGCTGCAGAGCCACCGCAGGTCAACCCCTGCATCCGCTGCGGCCGCTGCGTGGAGTACTGCCCCATGGGTCTGGAGCCCGTGGAGGTCAATCAGGCCTACGCCGCCCGCGATGTGCAGGAGCTGGGCAAGCTGCACGCTGACTACTGCTTCAACTGCGGCAGCTGCTCCTTCGTCTGCCCGGCAAAGCGCCCGGTCACCCAGATGATGAGTCTGGCCAAGGCCTTCTATCTTGGCGAAATCAAAAAAGGAGGCAATAAGTAATGGATACGAAGCTTATTGTTTCGGCTTCCCCGCACGTCCGCAGTGACGAGACCACCCAAAGCCTGATGGCTAACGTGATCGTTGCACTGTGCCCCTGCGTGGTTGCCTCTGCAATCATTTTCGGCGTGCGCGCCCTGCTGGTCACCGCCGTTTCCGTGGTAGCCTGTGTGGCCTTTGAGTGGCTGTACTGCAAGCTGCTGAAGCGTGCAAACCCCATCAGCGACCTGTCCGCTGTGGTCACCGGCATCATTCTGGCCATGAACGTGCCCGTGGGGATGCCCATCGGTCAGCTGATCATCGGCGATCTGGTGGCTATCATCGTTGTCAAGCAGCTGTTTGGCGGCATTGGCATGAACTTTGCAAACCCCGCTCTGGTGGGCCGTATCGTGCTGTTTGTCAGCTTTGCCGGTTCCATGAATAAGTGGGTGTTCCCGGATGCAGCGGTGGATCAGCTGTCCAAGGCTACCCCGCTGGCTGTGGCAGATCCCTCCAAGCTGAGCCTGCTGGATCTGTTCATGGGCATCCACGGCGGCGTGCTGGGCGAGACCTGCGCACTGGCTATCGTGCTGGGCCTGATTTATCTGGTGGCTACCAAGACCATCAGCATCGCCATCCCTGCCTCCTACGTTGGCAGTATGTTCGTGTTCTACCTGATCGCTACCAAGGATCTGCACAGCGCACTGGTTGCCGTGCTGAGCGGCGGCCTGCTGTTCGGCGCTGTGTTCATGGCTACCGACTACGTTACCAGCCCCTTTACCCTGAAGGGCAAGCTGGTGTACGGCGTTTGCCTTGGCATCGTTACTTTTGCCATCCGCTACTGGGGCAGCTACACCGAGGGTGTGTCCTTCGCGCTGCTGTTCATGAACCTGTGGGTTCCGTACATCAATGATCTGACCCGTCAGACCCCGTATGGCTATGTGAAGCCTGCAAAGAAAGCGAAGGAGGGTGCTGGCAAATGAGTAAGACTGCAAATTCCAGCTGGGAAACCACCGGTAAGCCGATCGTTGTGCTGACCGTCATCTCTCTGATCGTCAGCCTGCTGCTGGCTCTGGTGAACGGCATGACCGCTCCCGTCATCAAGGAGAACACCCGCCGCACCACGCTGGCTGCTTATGTCAGCGTGATGCCCTCTGTTTCGGACGCAGCTACGCTGGAGGAAGTGACCGATTACACCACCGCCAATGTTACCGGCGTGGTAAAGGCTCCGGACGGCGGCATTGCCATCAAGGCCGAGGAAAAGGGCTTTGACGGCGGCATCCTGACCGTGATCATGGGCTTCGACGCCAACGGCGCCGAGACCGGCATCTGGGTGGATGCTTCTACCCAGACCAAGGGCATCGGCTCCAATGTGTCCACCGATGACTTCCTGGCACAGTTCAACGGCATGGACGGCACCAAGAACATTGTGATGAATCAGGATTTCGATGCGTACAGTGGCGCAACCATTTCGTCCACCGCTCTGTTTGCTGCCATCAATGATTGTATCAACTGCTTCAACGAGCTGGCATAAAAGGAGGTTGGTAAGAAATGGCACAAGAAAATAAGTCCAAGGTAAGCATCCTTACCAACGGCATCATCAAAGAAAACCCTGTTCTGCGTCTGGTTCTGGGCACCTGCTCCATTCTGGCCGTTACCACGGCAGTTTCCAGCGCACTGGGCATGGGCGCCGCCTTCACCTTCGTGCTGGTGTGCTCCAATATCATGATCTCCCTGCTGCGGAAAGTCATCCCCGGCAAGGTGCATCTGCCCTGCTACATCGTTATCATTGCAGGCTTTGTGACCATCGTGCAGATGTTCATGCAGGCCTACATGGAAAGCCTGTACAACGCTCTGGGCGTGTTCCTGCCCCTGATCGTTGTCAACTGTATCATTCTGGGCCGTGCCGAGATGTTCGCCTGCAAGAACAGCGTGGTGGATTCCGCACTGGACGGCGTGGGCATGGGCCTCGGCTACACCCTCACCGCTACCCTGATGGCCTCCATCCGCGAGATCCTGGGCAGCGGCACCTGGCTGGGCTTCCAGATCATTCCGGAAGGCGTTGCCAAGGTGTCCATCATGACGCAGGCTCCCGGTGCATTCTTCTGCTTTGGCCTGTTGATGGCCGGCTGTGTGTGGCTGGAAGGCAAGCTGGACGCCCGCATCGAGCGCAAGAGCTGCTGTGATCTTGACAATCTGAAGAAGGAGGCGGAATAAGATGCTCGTCAAACTCGCTGCAATCTTCTTCAGCATGATCCTTGTCAACAACTATGTGCTGGTGAAGTTCTACGGTATCTGCCCGTTCCTGGGCGTTTCCAAAAAGCTGGATTCCGCTGTTGGTATGTCCGGTGCTGTCATCTTCGTCATGTTCATGGCAACGGCCGTTACCTTCCCCATCCAGATCTTCATTCTGGACCCGGCTGGTCTGAGCTACCTGCAGACCATCGTGTTCATTCTGGTCATCGCCGTGCTGGTGCAGTTCATCGAGATCTTCCTCAAGAAGTACATCGTTGCACTGTATAACTCGCTGGGCGTTTATCTGCCCCTGATCACCACCAACTGCTGCGTGCTGGCCGTTACCATTCTGGTCGTGGGCGACTACGGCGCAGATGTGGCTGCAAACGGCTTCGGCTACGCCTACATCGAGGCTCTGATCTGCGCCATCGGCGCAGGCTGCGGCTTTATGCTGGCCATGGTCATGTTCAGCGGCGTGCGTAAGCGCGTGGAAGCCTGCGATCCCCCGGCACCCTTCAAGGGCCTGCCCATCACCCTGATCGCAGCAGCAATCACCAGCCTGTCCTTCATGGGCTTCGGCGGCATCGTCGAAAACCTGTTCAATGTTACGCTGTAAGGGAGGAACAGGACTATGAATATTGTATCTGCTGTTATCCTGTGCACCATCGTGGGCGCTGTGGGTGCCATCGTTCTGGTGGCTGCCGCAAAGTTCATGGCGGTGGAGGAAGACCCCCGCATTGAGGAAGTTTCTGCCTGTCTGGCCGGCGCAAACTGCGGCGGCTGCGGCTACGCCGGCTGTTCCGACTACGCAAAGGCTGTTGTTCTGGACGGCGTGCCCTGCGACAAGTGCGCACCCGGCGGTCCCAAGGCTGCTGCTGCCATTGCCAAGATCATGGGCGGCGAGGCAAGCGCCGTAGAAAAGAAGGCTGTTGTGCAGTGTCAGGGCAGCTCCGAGCACTGCAAGCCCGCCTACGACTACAAGGGCATCCAGACCTGTGCTGCTGCGGCAGCCCTGTACGGCGGCCCCAAGACCTGCTCCTTCGCCTGCATCGGTCTGGGCGACTGCACCAAGGTGTGTAAGTTCGACGCCATCCACATCGTGGACGGTGTGGCAAAGGTGGACAAGGACAAGTGCACCGGCTGTGGTGCCTGTGCCAACATCTGCCCCAAGCAGGTGATCATGATCGATGCTGCCGGCCCCCGCAAGCCGGTGGTCATGTGCTCCAACAAGGATAAGGGTGCTGTGGCAAACAAGCTGTGCACCACTTCCTGCATTGCCTGCGGCATGTGCGAGCGCACCTGTAAGTTCGACGCCATCCATGTTGTGGACGGCGTGGCACGCGTTGATTACGACAAGTGCAAGGGCTGCGGCATGTGCGCCCAGAAGTGCCCCAAGCACATCATCCTGTTCCCGCTGAAGGACGACCCCAATCCCCCGAAGCCCGTGGTGAAGCCCGCCGCTCCCGCTGCTGCTCCCGCAGCAAAGCCGGAGGCTAAGGCTGAGGCAAAGCCCGAGACCAAGGCAGAGTAAACTGTAAACCAAAGCCCGCCGTGCAGAAATGCCCGGCGGGCTTTTTTGTACCCGTTTATTCCGTCTTAGTGGGGCGAATGGTCACCTCGCCGCAGCGCAGCGCCTCGGTGCGGCCACCCTCCCGCTGCACCACCAGCCGACCGGCGTCGTCGATGGAAAGCGCCTGCGCGGCGTAGGTCTCGGTGCCGGTGCACACGGTCACCCAATGGCCGGGCACAAAGCAGCGGGCGCGGTACTCGTCCAGACAGGCAAAGCCCGGGCAGAGCGCCAACAGCTCCCGCCCAATAGCGCCCGCCAGCGCCGCCCGGCTTACCGGGGCAGGGCCGCCGGGGTATAAGCTGCCTGCTTTGGCGGTCAGCTCCGGGGGAAAGTCCTCTGCCGTGGCGGTCAGGTTCAGTCCGATGCCCACCACCAGCCATTCCAGCTGGCCGCTTTCAAGGTCGGTGCCGGCTTCGGTCAGGATGCCGCACACCTTTTTGCCCTTGTAATACAGGTCGTTCACCCACTTGATGGCAAGTTCCAGCCCGCACAGCATCTGCACCGCCCGGCACACTGCCACTGCCGCGCCGATGGTGGCGGTCTGGGCGTTGGCGGCAGGCAGCGGCGGGCGCAGCACTACCGAGCAGTACACCCCCTTGCCCGCCGGGCTGGCAAAGCTGCGCCCCAGCCGCCCGCGCCCGGCGGTCTGCCCGCCCGCCAGCACCAGCGTGCCGTGGGCGGCGCCTTCCAGCGCCAGCAGCTTTGCGGTGCGGTTGGTGCTTTCCAACGTGTCGTACAGCTGCACCGGGGCGGGGTAGGGGCCTACCGCCTCGGTGCAGAAGGGGTCGCCGCCCAGTAGGCGGTACCCCCGGCGGGAGACGGCTTCCAGCGCATAGCCCTGCGCGGTAAGCGCCGCTGCCGCCTTGTGCACGGCGGCGCGGCTGACCCCCAGCTGCTGCGCCAGCTGCTGGCCGGAAATATAAGCGCCCTCGGCGGCGCTCAGCGCCTGTAAAAGCGCCTGACGGGTGGTAGAAGCCATGGCGTAAATCCTCCCTGTGTGCTATACTGCTATTGTACCATATCTGTGGAAGAAGAAAAAGTTTGAAAAATTTTTGGTTTTTTGCAGGAACTGCCGCCGCTGTCTCGTATTAAAGACAGAAGGGCGGCGCAGAGCAGCGCATCCAGAACCGGAAAGGAGGCCGTGCAGCGCGTTGACAACACAGGAATTCAGCACGATGGTGCAGAAATATCAGGCGCTCGTGTACACGGTCTGCCATCAGCTGGTGCCGGATGTGCAGGAAGCGCAGGATCTGACGCAGGAGACCTTTCTGGCGGCGTGGCGGGCCATCGACCGCTGCCCGCCCGGCTTTGAAAAGCAATGGCTGGCGCGCATCGCCGCCAACAAAGCCAAGGACTATCTGCGCAGCGCATGGGTGCGCAAGATGAACACCCCCGGCGATGAGGTGCTGGCGCTGGAGGGCGCGCCGCCCGGCATGCAGCCGGAGCAGCAGGTGCTGGAGGCACTGGGCGAGGAGGAGCTTACCGGGATGATCTTAAACCTGCGCGAGCCCTACTGCACGCCCTGCCGTCTGGTGCTGCTGGAGCAACACACCATGGCCGAAGCTGCAAGGCTGTGCGGCCGACCGCCCAAAACGGTGGAAGCGCAGGTCTACCGCGCCAAAAAGATGCTGGCGCAGCAGATCTTGCAAAACGACCGCGTACCCTGTGAAAGGAGGAGCGTACATGGAACTGTTTGACGTAAAAGGCTGTCTGAGCGAGGAAGGTTTACAGGCACTGGTCGGTGGACAATTGGACGAAACGCAGCGGCTGGAAGCCGCCGAGCACCTTGCCTACTGCGACCGCTGCATGGACCGCTACACCGCTCTGCTGACCGACGATGTGCTGGAGCAGCCGCCGCGCTCCGCCCGGGGCGCGGTGATGGGCACCATCTGGATACGGCTGATGCAGAACACATGGGGACGCGCCGCTGTGGCCACCGTAGCCGCCGTGCTGGCGCTGACCATGTGGCGTACCGGTACGCTGGAACAGATTTTGCACACCGGGCAGCAGCTGAACACATGGCTGCCGCAGACCACACAGCAGACCGAACCGGAGCTGCTGGGCAAGCCGGTGAACGACAAAGCCCCGCAGCAATCCACCGCCCCGCTGGGCAAGCCCATAGAGGACAAAAAACAGCTGACCGAAAAACTATCCGATGCACTGGACGCGCTTTTGCACCGCAGTGCAGACACCACTGAGAAATGAGGGAACTGATTATGAAGAAAAACGGGATCCTGACCCTGCTGTTTGCCTGCATCCCCGGTGCGGGGCAGATGTATCAGGGCTATATGAAGCGGGGGCTCTCGCTCATCACAATGTTCTGCCTGTTCATTATCCTAGGCAGCACCACGGGGCTGGACGCACTGGTAGTCGGCTGCATCGTTGTGTATATGTACAGCTTTTTCGATACCTTGAACCTCCGCGCGCAGCTGGCGGCGGAAAAAGCCCCGGAGGACGATTATCTGGTGCACTTTGACTGGCACGATGCCCGCATGACCCAGTTCATGGGCGAGAGCCACAAGCTGGTGGGCTGGGGGCTCATCGCGCTGGGCGCCATCGTGTTCTACAACAACATCATCATGCGGGTGCTGGGCGATGTGATGTGGCGCTGGGGACAGGATAACCCGGTTTTCCGCGCCATCTACCTGATGCTGGACGCCCTGCCGCAGATCGTGGTCTGCGTGGCGCTGATCGTGTGCGGTATGTGGCTGGTGCGCGGCCCGAAAAACAAAAAGACCAAGCAGCCCGCCGAGGAGGAACCCGAGGACTTCCACGCCTACACGGCTGCGCCGCAGGCAGAGGATGCAGAGGATGCAGAGGACGCAGAGGACACCGCAGACACGGACACCCATTTTGCCATGCCGGAGCTTTCGGCACTGCTGGGGGAACCGGTGACCGGTGCAGAGCAGGACGAGACCCCTGCGGAGGATGACGATGACCGAGCAGAATAAGACCCCTTTGACGGCACAGCCGGGCAGTGCGCCCGCGCCGGAGCAGAAACCGGCAGAAAAACGACCCGCTGAAAAGCCCCTGCGCCGGGTGGGCAGCCTGACCTTGGGCGCGTGTCTCATTGCGGCGGGCGTGTTCTTCCTGCTGTATTTCTTTGTGCCGGGCTTTGATGTGCAGCTGACCTTGAAAATTGCCCCGGCGGTGGCGCTGGTGCTGCTGGGATGCGAGGTGCTCTTCTTTGCCGCCCGCCCCGGCCGCTGGAAGTACGATTTTGTGTCCGTGCTGGTCTGTCTGGTGCTGATGGCGGGCTGCTTCTGCATGGCGATGCTGCCCATGCTGTGGGATGAGTTGAGCGGCGAGAATCAGCAGACCATGAACCGCCTGAGCACACAGGCCATTGACGAACTGTACACTGCCTATAAGCAGGATGCGCAGGATATTGCCATCCGGGATATCAGCGGCTGGCTGTACCTGAACGGCCCGCAGGCCGAAACCTTGCAGGAGGCAGCCGCCCTGCCCGCCGGGGATACCTGCCTGACCTTGACCGTGGAGCTGTTCGGCCCCTACGACAGCGCCGCCGCCTTTGCCCGGGACTGCTACACCCTGACCGCACTGGCAAAGCAGTGCACCGTGCCGCCGGAAAATCTGCACTTTACATGGGATGCCCGCAGCGCGGCAGAAAGCAGCCTGAACACCGGCAGTCTGCTGTACACCGAGGACTATTCGCTGGACCTGAGCGGCGCTGTGCAGCTGGACTGGACCGCGCAGCAGATGGAGCAGCAGACCGAGACCGAGTATCTGCTGGATGCAGAGAATATCCCTGACGAGAAAGATTGAAAAAGATTTCTGCATGAAACCCTCTCAGTCATCGCTGCGCGATGACAGCTCCCCCGAAAGGGGGAGCTTTTTAGCATCTGCCGGGCAGCAGTAAGGAAGCTCCCCCTGAGAGGAAAGGCTTCCCCCGGACGGGGGAAGCTGTCACCGCAGGTGACTGATGAGGGCGCACCGATAGCTGCTGCTTGCCTGCACCCTCATCCGGCGCTGCGCGCCACCTTCCCCCGACTGGGGGAAGGCTTTCGCTCCGGTAAACCCTCAGCTAAAAATAAAAGCATCCGCAACGAGATTCGCTGGTTTTCTAAAGCGAAGGTTGCGGATGCTTTTTTGGTTTATATGCGGCAAACGAAAACCGCCCCGAAGTCCTAAGACTTCGGGGCGGTTAAGCTGGAGCTGCTATCCAGATTCGAACTGGAGACCTCATCCTTACCAAGGATGCGCTCTACCAACTGAGCTATAGCAGCACATCACAGCTCGATTAGTATAGCACAGCTTTGCTGGTTTGGCAAGCATTTTTTGCAAAAAAATAAAAAATTGCGCAAAAAAGAACCCGGAGCATCCGCAGACGCGCCGGGTTTGGGATAAAAACTGCTTTTATTTTGCCAGACTGCTCAGGATGGGCTCACACTGCTCCACGGTGGAGGAAAGCATCAGGTTATAGGCGGTGACCATCTCCTGAATGGCGGTGCGGTTCTCCTTGGTCAGGGCATAGCTCTGGGTGGTGCCGTCCCGGCCAACGAATACGGCGGTGACGCTCTTGGCGTTCAGCCACTCGCTCAGCAGGCTGACCTCCTCGTCACTCAGCTGGAACAGCTCCAGATCGAACCAGCAGCCCAGATCCTGATCGTAGCCGCCGCCGTATTCCTCGTCACAGGTAAAGGTGTACAGCTCGTCATCAGCAGATACGTTGACCGTTTTGATGTCCAGCTTTTTGCTGCCCACATAGGTCAGGATCATATTAAAGGCAATGCTATCGTCCTGCAAGAACATATAGGGGTACAGCCCGCAGGACTTTTTATCCATGCTGGCCTGCTCCTGCGGAGAGGAAAAATCCCAGCCGCCGGCCTCCTCGTCGTAGGTGACAGTGAACTTGGAAAAAGCGGTCTTGAGTTCGGCATCGCTGGGGGCGGCGTTGGTGGCTTCCACCGCAGCGGGGGCGGCGGGCAGTGCGGGCGCAGCAGCCGAAGCGGCCATGCCGCTGCACAGCATGGCGGCAGCGCACAGACCGGCGATGACGCGCCGGAACAAACGGGAAGATCTCATAAGTCGGTACTCCTTTCCATTCTCGAAGGGGATGATGCTGGTTTCAGTATACCGCAGCCCGGCGGAAAAGCAAGAAAACTGACACGAAACGCCCTGACGCAGTCACGAAACGACTTTCGCTTGTCTTTAGTCCACCTGATGCTCTTCCAGCCAGCGGGTCATCTGCTGGGCAATGCCCTTGACGCTGCCCTCGGCAAAGGGCACCTTCAGCCCGGCGGTCTGCAGCAGCTCGGTGTAGCTGGCAAGACCGGCGCGGCGCACCAGCTTGAGGTAGCGCTCCCATGCGTCCTTGTGGTCGTCAAGGCTCAGCAGGAAGAACTGCAGCGCTGCCATGGTGGACAGGCAGTAGTCGATATAGTAGAAGGGGCACTCGTAGATGTGTAGCTGGCGCTGCCAACCGGCACCGCGCCCGTAGAAGGGCAGATTGTCAAAATCGATCCACGGGCGGTACTTCTTTTCCAGCTTGAGCCACTCGGCGTTGCGCTGGTCGGGGGTCAGGTCGGGGTTCTGGTACATGATGTGCTGGAACTCGTCCACGGCGCAGCCGTAGGCAAGGAACACAAAGCTGTCCTCGGCGTGCAGCAGGGCGTACTTCTCGGTATCTTTGCCGAACAGCAGGTGGTGCCACGGCGCGGTGAGGAACTCCATCGCCATGGAGTGGATCTCGGCGCTCTCCATGGCGGGGCATTCCAGATCGGCGGGCACGTTGGGGTCGCGCTCGGCCACATAGCCCTCAAAGGCGTGGCCGCACTCGTGGGTCAGCACGTCCACATCGCCGGAGGTGTTATTCCAGTTGGCAAAGATGAAGGGCGCTTTATAGCTGGGCAGGCTGGTCATGTAGCCGCCGGACATCTTGCCGGGGCGGCTTTCCACGTCGAACAGCTCGTTGTCCTGCATAAAGTCGATGAACTCCGCCGTTTCGGGGCTGAGCTCGTGGTACATGGTGCGGGCGGCGTCCATGCGTGCCTGATAGCCCGGGATGGGCTTGGGGTTGCCGTCCTTGAAGATGATGGGCAGGTCGGTAAAGGTGGGATGGGTGATGCCGGTGCGCTTGGCGCGCATGGCCATCACCTTTTGCAGCTCGGGTACAACGTCCCGGGCAACCTGATCCCGGAAGGCCTGAATCTCGGCCTGTCCGTAGCCGATGCGGTTCATGCGCACATAGGAAAGCTCGCTGTAATCCTTGTAGCCCAGCACCTTGGCCTGCTGATTCAGGTTTTTGACGATCTTGGTGTACAGTGTGTCCAGCTCGTCCCGGTGGGCGTCAAAGTAGCCGGCCTCGGCTTCGTAGGCGGCGCGGCGCACGGCGGGGTCCAGATCCTCCTTGTAGGGGCCCAGTTGGGGGATGGTCAGCTGCTTGCCGTCCAGCTCCACCAGTGCGCCGCCGTAGATCTGCTGGTACTGGCTGACCAGCGCGTTGAATTCCTGCTGCAATTCCACGGTACGGTCGTCCATGCCCAGCACGGCGTTCTTCATACCGGCTACGCAGGTGGTGCCGAAGTGCTCGGTGAGCGCATCCACATAGGGGTTTGCCAGAAATGCCCGGCTGATCTCCACACTGGCGTTGGTCACGGCAGGGCCGTTGGCATCAAAAAAGTCCTGCTCAGCCTTCCAGTAGGCATCGCGGGTGTCACAGGTGTAGTGGATGTTGGCCAGCTGGGAGGCGGTGGTGTAGTCCGCAAAGGCGCGGCTCTGCTCGTAGTACACCTGAATGAGGGCGTCGCCGTCCTGCGCATCGGCGGCCTTGGCAGCCAGCTGCTTGCACCGTGCCAGCAGGGCATTGATATCCGGGCGGGTATAGGTCATTTCGCTGAATTTCATGGAAAATTTCCTTTCCGGGGCAGTTTCCCCTTTGGTATCTTGTGTTCATCTTACCACGTTCTGCACCAAAAGAAAAGAGGGAGACAGGCGGGCAAAAGTCTTATGTTTATACAACACTGCCAAAAATAAAAACGCTCCTTTGGCAAAGATGTCTGTTTGAGCGCTTGCAGTGCGGTAAAAAAAGGATTATAATGGCATCATCAACAGAGTAAGACCCTGCGCGTTAAGTGCCGCATCAACGGGGAGTTGTGCTGCGGACGAAGGTATTGACCGCGGTGCAGGGTCTGCATCCCGCTGCTGCATGGACTTGGGTGCAGGCGAGAGCCGTCTGCGGTTTTTGCCCGGAAGTGAATGTTGTTGGAATTCACGCCCTCCTTTGTGCGGTCTGTCACAGGGGAGGGCGTTTTTGCGTCCTGCCTGCTGTTCCTTTTTAAGGAGGACAACTACAATGAACGACAAAAAAACTTCGGTGCGTACCCTGACCATGCTGGCTTTGCTGGTAGCCATGAGCATCGTGTTCAGCCGGGTGCTCAGCATCTCCACCGGCTTCGTCCGGTTCGATCTGGGCAGCCTGCCGGTGCTGCTGGCGGCGGTGGTGTTTGGCCCCGGCGCAGGCTTTGCGGTGGGTGCGGTGGCCGATATCATCGGCGGTGTGTTGGCGGGCTACGCCATCAACCCGCTCATCACGCTGGGTGCGGGTGCCATCGGCTTGGTGGCAGGCTTTGCGTGGCAGAAGCTGAGCAGCCTTTCCACAAATTTGCGGCTTGCAGCCAGCGTGCTGCTGGGGCATTTTGTAGGCTCTATGGTCATCACCTCGCTGGCGCTGCGCCTGTTTTACGGCTATCCGTGGGCAACGCTGGCGGTGCGTATCCCCAACGCCCTCATCCTGAGCGCCGTGAACGTTGTACTGCTGCGCATCCTGCTGGAAAACCGCAGCCTGATGAAGCTGGCAAAGAAGTAAGAGTTCTATAAAATGGAACACCGGAGCGTCTGCAGACGCTCCGGTGTTCCGAAATTTTTAATATTATTCCTTGAATCGAGGCAGTATCTATGAACTACGAACAGGCAATGGAATACATCCATGCGGTGCAGTGGGCGGGGCATAAGCCCGGGCTTACCCGCACCCGCACCCTGCTGGCGGCACTGGGCGACCCGCACAAAAAGCTGCAATTCGTCCATGTGGCGGGCACGAACGGCAAGGGCAGCACGGCGGCGATGCTGGCTTCCTGCCTGCAGGCCGCCGGTTACCGGGTGGGACTGTATACCTCGCCCTTTATCAACCGCTTCAACGAGCGCATCCAGATCAACGGGCAGCAGATCCCGGACGAGGCGCTGGTGGCGCTGGTAGAGCAGGTAAAGCCCGCCGCCGACGCTATGGAGGATGTGCCCACCGAGTTCGAGATCATCACCGCACTGGGCATGCTCTATTTTGCGCAGCAGCAGTGTGATATCGTGGTGCTGGAGGTGGGGCTTGGCGGCACGCTGGATTCCACCAACGTCATTGAAAAGCCTGCCTGCGCGGTGATCACCGCACTGGGCATGGATCACGTCAAGGAGCTGGGTCCTACGCTGGCGGATATCGCCGCCGCCAAGGCGGGCATCATCAAGCCGGGCTGTCCGGTGGTGAGCTACGGCGGCGCACCGGAGGCAGACACCGTGCTGCGCCGGGTGGCGGCACAGCAGCACGCCCCCTTTACGGAGGTGGACTTTGCAAAGCTGCAAATCACCGGCGGGGATCTGGATGCAGTTACCTTCAGCTTTGACGGGCTGGACGGGGTGCGGCTGCCGCTCATCGGCAGCTATCAGCCCCGCAACGCAGCGCTGGCCATTACCGCCCTGCGGGTGCTGCGGCAGCAGGGCTGGAACATCCCGGAAAGCGCCATCCGCACCGGGCTGGAGCAGGTAAGCTGGCCCGGGCGCTTTGAGCTGCTGCGCCACAGCCCGGCCTTTGTGCTGGACGGCAGTCACAATGCCCACGGGATGCGCGCCACAGTGCAGAGCCTCGAAGACCGTTTCCCCGGGCAGAAATTCGTCTTTCTGGTCAGCATTATGGCAGACAAGGACGTGGACGAGATGTTGGCGCTGCTGGCACCGCTGGCTGAGCGGTTCGTGACCGTGACGGCGCACAACCCCCGCGCCATGCCTGCGCAGACGCTGGCAGAGCATATCCGCGCCTACGGCTGCACCGCCGAGGCTGCGGACAGCATCGAGGCCGGTGTAGCGCGTGCGGAAGAACTGGGCGGCGAAGGCCCGGTGTGTGCACTGGGTACGCTGTATTTCTCCGGCGATGTCCGGCAGGCGTTTGCCCGCCTGAATGCGTAACGATGCAGAAAAAATATTTTTGAATACATGCAGAGCCGGACAGCCCGCGGGCTGTCCGGCTCTGCATTTTTATAAAGAAAATATTAGACCCGCAGCTGCTTTTTTGCCATTTGCAGCGCACGGCAGATATAGTACCATGAAACCGGCTGGAAATCAACATTTTTTCTGCATGGCTTCAAAATATGCAGCGGCGACGCCTACCTGATTGGCTTCACTACTGAAGGCACAGGGCACGATCTGGCAGCGGGGCAAGCCCTCCATGTAAGCTTGTCCCGCCCGGGAGGCGTACAGTCCATCGTAGGCGCTGCGCAGGCTTTCCAGCAGCAGGGGCTGCTTGCTGATGCCGCCGCCGATGGCCACCTTTTCCACATCCAGCAGAACGGTCAGGTTGTAGATCTGCACCGCCACCGCGTGGCAGAACCGCCGCAGCACCTCTAAGGCCTCCGGCTCTCCGGCATTGGCGGCGGCAAAAAAGCTGCGTCCGTCCAGCGGGGCATCCTCCGGCAGCGCCTTGCGGGCGCGGTACCATTTGAGCAGGTTGCTGGTGCTGCACTGGCAGGCCATGTTCTGGTCCGGGGCGTCCCACGCCTCGGCGTTGGTGTTGACAAAGCTGTACTCTCCGGCGGTAAAGTGCACCCCGCGCACCAGCTGTCCGTTGGCGATGATGCCGCCGCCCACGCCGGTGCCGATGATGAACACCGCTGCGTTGCAGCAGCCTTTCAGCGCGCCGTTTGCCAGCTCTGCCATGGCAGCAGCCTTGCCGTCGTTTTCCAGGATGACGGGGCAGCCGCACTTTTCTGCCAGCAGCTGCCCCACCGGGGTAGCGGTGTTGTACAGCAGCGCCCCGCCGTTGGACACATAGCCGGTGTGGTTATCCACAAAGCCCGGCAGCGCCATGGCAATGCCGGTCACTTCATCTTTGTGGGGCGCATACAGCCGGTAGACTGCATCCAGAAACTGCGCCTGCGTATCTTGCGGCGTGGGCACCGCGCCGCTGTCCGTGCGGTGCATCTGCTCATCCATGACCGAGTATTTGATCTCGGTTCCGCCTACATCAAAAACCATGATCTTCATCTTGTAGCCCTCCCGTAAACGGTCGTTTTCTGTCCCTATTATGGCAAATCAGCGCGGGAAAGTAAAGACCCGGCAGTAAAAATGAAAACTGTAAAAATCGCCCCGCCTTGCAGTTGCAATCCACCCCGCCCTGTGATATCCTGAAAAGAGAGTATCTGTTATATAAAGGAAGAAACTGCCATGGATTGCAAACTGCGTGCCAAAAACTGCGGCGGCTGTCCCCTGCTGGGGCTGGACTATGCCGCGCAGCTGAAACAGAAGGAAGAAAAAGTGCGTGCTCTTGTGGGCAAATACGGCCCGGTGCACCCCATCCGGGGCATGGAGCAACCCTACCACTACCGCAATAAGGTGATTTCCACCTTTGCTCCCGGCTTTGGTGGAAAGCTGACCTCCGGTATCTACGCGGCAAACAGCCATAAGGTACTGCCGGTGGAAAGCTGCCTGCTGCAGGACGAGGTGCTGGACAAGACCATGCAGGCGGTGCGGGCTGCCGCCAACGCCTGCCGCTACCAGCCCTACGATGAGGACAAGGGCACCGGGCTTGTGCGCCACTGCCTGCTGCGGCGGGGCGTAGCCACCGGGCAGGTGATGGTGGTGCTGGTAACGGCGCAGCCGGTGCTGCCGGGGGCCAAGAACTTTGTAAAGGCGTTGCTGGCCGAAGCAGCGCAGCGCGGCGTGACCGTGACCACCGTGGTGCAGAACGTGAACAGCCGCAAGACCAGCGTAGTGCTGGGCGAAGCGGAAAAAGTGCTGTACGGCAAGGGGTTCATTCTGGACACCCTCTGTGGCAAGACCTATGCCATCAGCCCGCGCAGCTTTTATCAAATCAACCACACCCAGACCGAAGTGCTGTACGGCCTTGCGGTGGAAGCTGCAAAGTTGACCGGCAAGGAGGTGGTGCTGGACGCCTACTGCGGCATCGGCACCATCGGCCTGACCGCCGCCGACCATGCAAAGCAGGTGGTGGGCGTGGAGCTGAACCGGGACGCCGTGCAGGATGCCATTGGCAACGCAAGACACAACAGCGTAAAGAACGCCCGCTTCTTTGCCGCCGACGCCACCCGCTGGATCCGCGAGGCCACCGCAGCGGGAGAAAAGGCAGACGTGATTTTTATAGACCCCCCGCGCGAAGGCTCCACCCCGGAATTTCTTGCCAGCGTGGCGCGTATGGCCCCGAGGCGCGTGGTCTATGTCAGCTGCAACCCCGTCACTCTCGCCCGCGACCTTGCCACCCTGACAAAGCTGGGCTATAAGGCCGAGGGCTTTACCCCGGTGGATATGTTTCCGCATACAGAGCATATCGAAACGGTATGTTTATTGTCCAAACTAAATGTCAAGCATCATATCGAGGTGGAAATCACGATGGATGAGTTGGATTTGACGGCGGCGGAGAGTAAAGCCACTTACGATGAAATCAAGGCTTATGTACTTGAAAAATTCGGCTTTAAAGTCAGTCAGCTTTATATCGCCCAAATAAAACGGAAATGTGGCATTATCGAGAGAAAGAACTATAACCAGTCAAAAAAAGAAGATGCCAAAGTGCCGAAGTGCCCGCCAGAGAAAGAAGCAGCGATTATGGATGCACTCAAGCATTTCCAGATGATTCCATAGAAAAACAGAATAGAGATGCCAGTTTCAGATTTAAAAGGTGTTGCTTTCGGGCAGCACCTTTTGCTTTAAGCGTTTAGAATTTTTTAGGAGGGAGGTGTAATTCATGCCAGACCTTGCCATGCTGGACTACTTCTACGGAGATGAAGCGGAACAGTTCACTTTTTACCGGATACCCAAAGTGCTGTTCACTGACCCCAGCTACCGGCGCATATCTTCCGACGCCAAAATCCTGTACGGGCTTATGCTTGACCGTATGGGGCTGTCAGTTCGGAATGGCTGGCTGGACGAATACAACCGGGTATTCATTTTCTTTACTCTGGAGGATGCTTTGGAATATTTGTGCTGCGGGCATACCAAAGCCGTTTCCCTTTTTGGGGAACTGGATAAGGCGGGCTTGATCGAGCGCAAAAAGCAAGGCCAGGGAAAGCCGACAAAAATCTATGTTAAGAACTTTGTTCGGAATGCGGAAGTCTTGACTTCCGAAAAACGGAAGTCTAAAGTTCCGCAATCTGGAAGTCAAGACTTCCAAAAAACGGCCTCTAATAATACTGAGATAAAAGATACTGAATTGAGTGATACTGAACCATCTATCCATCCGGCCAGGGGGCTGCCGGAAGATAAATCGCCTGCGGCAGATGCGATGGATACGATGCGTGTCTATCGTCAGATTATCATGGAGAATATTGAGTACGACATCACTCGCAGGCAGCTCGGCTATGATGCTGACATTCTGGACGAGATTGTTGACATCATGGTGGACACGGTTTGCAGCACAAAGCCCATGATCCGCATAGGCGGCCAGGACTTCCCCTTAGAGGTTGTAAAGAGCCGCCTGCTAAAACTCAATTCGGAGCATATCAGCTATGTGGTGAGCAGTTTGAAATCTAACACCACCAAAGTCCGAAACATCCGGGCGTATCTGCTTACCGCCTTGTATAATGCCCCTACCACTATCAGCAGTTACTACACAGCTTTGGTCAACCATGACCTTTACGGCGGTGGGTAACTGCTTTTTTCATAATCGCCTATGGGCGGCTGCGCCAGTTTCTGACCAGCCCCCTTAACTGCAAAAATGCAAATGAGCAGCACTGTGTCAAGAACGCACGGTGTGCGTTCATTTTCATTCTTGACACGGGGTTGCTCGTTTGCTACCCGGCACAGCCGGAGAAAGGAGCTTCCCCATGAAAAAGCCATTTGCCTACATTACAGCCGTCTGGAAAGGCGGCGAGTTTACTGTCATTGATCAGGCGGCGGTGTACTGCCGCAAAGTCTATGAAGCCGGTTTTACCCCAATCTGTCCGGTTCTCTATCTTCCCCATTTCCTGCGTGATTCCATTCCTGCCGAACACAAGGACGGCATTGACATTGGGCGTGAACTTCTGCGCCGGAGCCATGTGCTGATTGTCTGCGGGGACGAAGTTGACGAGTCCGTAAAAAACGATATTGCTGTGGCGCAGCGGCTGGGCATTACCGCCACTACCCTGGATGGCATTCTGAAAATCCATGCTCAGGGAGAAAACGAGGTGGAGGGCTGATGCCTGATGACCTGTACCGGCTGACACTGTTTCTGTTGCACCGGCTGGTGGTTCCGCCTTAGACCATTTCCTTTTTCAGCATTCCTGCCAGAGAAAGGAGTGATGAGGTTTGCAGGAAGAAGTTGAAAACAAATCGGTGGCGATTAGCATCAAAGCCACCAAGCTGACCGCCAATGTGCTGAAAGCCGCACTCCTGAAAGCCCTTGAGGAAATGGAGAAAAAGCAAAAAAATCCCAAGATCTACAAGGGCAAACAGAGTGTGAAACACCTTGTCCGGCAGGGGGCTGGGGTCAGCAACATCGAAATCACGGACGGCAACATCAAGTCTTTTGAGAAAGTTGCCCGGAAATACGGCATTGACTTTGCTCTCAAAAAGGATGCTTCCACACAGTCGCCCCGGTATCTGGTCTTTTTCAAGAGTAAAGATGCCGACGCACTGACGGCGGCATTCCGGGAATATTCCGGTAAAGTCGTGAAAAGCCAGTCCAAGGAGAAGCCGTCCATCCGCAAGCAGCTTTCCAAACTTCAAGAAGTGGTCAAGGATATGGCAAAATCTCTCTCCCGGAACAAGAGCCAGGAGGTGGACAGATGAAAAAATTGCCGAAAGTCAATACTTCCAAGCTGCTAAAAGCGGCTTTGCCGTATATCCTGGTCGGCCTGATGGCTACCAAGCTGGGGCAGGCGTACCGCATGGCATCCGGCGGCGATGTGCTGGATAGGATTTTGGGGGCGTTCCTTAAAATCGGGGAAGCCTTTGCCAATCCCCTGCCCAGCCTGCATCCGTTTGACCTGCTGGTGGGAGATGCCTGCGGCGCTCTGCTGTGGTTTATCGTGTACCAGAAATCCAAGAATGCCCGGAAATACCGGCGTGGTGCGGAGTATGGTACTGCCCGATGGGGAAATGCAAAAGATATTGAGCCGTTCATCGACCCGGACTTTTCGCAGAATATCCTGCTGTCCGAAACGGAACGTCTGACGCTGGGAAAAATTGCAGACCCCGAAAAGAGAAACGTCAATCTGAATGTGTTGGTCATTGGTGGGAGTGGTTCGGGAAAGACCCGCTACCACATCAAGCCCAATCTTCTCCAGATGAACGCATCGTATGTCTGCTCCGATCCAAAGGGTACGGTTATCGAGGAAGTCGGGCGGGCACTGGTGCGTGGCGGGTACAAAATCAAGGTTTTAAATACCATTGATTTTTCCTGCTCCATGCACTACAACCCCTTTGTTTATCTCCATAGCGAAACGGACATTCTCACCCTTGTCACGGTTATTATGACCAATACCCAGGGAGAAGCCAAAGGCGGGGACGGATTCTGGGAAAAAGCGGAAGCCCTGCTGTATCAGGCACTGATCGCTTATATCTACTATGAAGCCCCAGCCGAGGAGCGCAACATGAATACCCTGCTGGATATGCTCAACGCCTGCGAGTGCCGGGAGGACGACGAGAACTTTAAATCAGCGGTTGACCTACTGTTTGAACAGTTGGAACAGCGCAATCCCGACCACTTTGCGGCAAGGCAGTATAAAAAATTTAAGATGGCGGCGGGCAAAACTTTAAAAAGCATACTTATTTCCTGCGGGGCCAGATTAGCCCCATTTGATATTGCTGCCGTCCGGGAGATGATGTCCTATGATGAATTAGAGCTTGAAAAGCTGGGTGACGAGAAAACCGCCCTTTTTGCGGTGGTTTCCGATACTGACCCGACGTTCAACTTCATTTCAGCCATGATGTACTCCCAGATGTTCAACGTACTGTGCGACCGGGCGTTGAAAGTCTATCACGGCAGGCTCCCGATCCATGTAACCTGCCTGTTTGATGAGTTTGCAAACCAAAAAATCCCGAACTGGGAGCATTTGGTTTCCGTAATCCGGTCGAGGAATATATCTGCCCACATCGTCCTCCAGACGTTCAGCCAGCTTAAAGGAATGTATAAGGACAATGCGGAAACCGTTGCCGGGTGCTGCTCAACCATGCTGTTTCTGGGCGGGAAAGAGGAAAGCAGCTTAAAGATGGTGTCCGGGCTTTTGGGCAAAGAAACCATTGACACCATGAATGAAAGCGATTCCCGTGGTGCCCAGCGTACCTACGGTCTGAACTATCAGAAGCTGGGCAAGGAACTGATGAGCGTGGATGAGCTGGCTGTCATGCCCTCCAGCCGCTGCATCGTCCAGGTGCAGGGCGTCCGCCCGTTCTACTCCAAGAAGTACGATCTGACGAAGCATCCACAGTACAAGTACACGGCAGACGCCAACCCCAAGTTTGCCTTTGATGTAAAGGCATACCTGCAACACCGGCTCAAAGTCAAGCCGGAAGAAGAATTTGAGGTCTATGACCTTGGAGAGATAAAACAGTCCCAAGCGGCTGCCTAAAGGCTCCACCGATGCCCCTTTGTGGGCTTTGAAATCGGTGGAGCCTTTTCTTTTTTTGCCCAAAACCAGCCGGACACCGGTAATTTCAACACATGGGAGGTCAAAATGGGATTTTACGACGAAGCGGTTCATGTATTGGAAACGATAGCCAGGGCGTTAAACGGCGCTTTCTCCTATGGTTCAATGGCAGATTTTTATAACCGCTCCCCGGAGAAAACCCCGATCTGCCCGGAATTTTCCAAAACGGCGGTGCGGATGAAAAAGCATATCCGTCCGCCTGTCCGGGCAGAGCCTGAAAGGGGCCGCTCCAATCCAAAAACCAAACCGACAACATATCAACACGTTTTTTAAATTCAAGGAGGATTTTATTATGAGTTTCTTTACGACTGCTGTTTCTACGATGTCTACTCTGGTTGTTGCCCTGGGCGGCGGCGTTGGCGTATGGGGTGTGGTCAACCTCATGGAGGGTTACGGGGCCGACAACCCTGCTTCCAAAAGCCAGGGTGTCAAGCAGTTCATGGCTAATTAAAGGGAACAAAAAGAAAGGAAAAACCAATCCAGACGGTATCAGCGACAGGCTACAAGATTAAATTGTGATTTCACAAGATTGGTGCTATAATAAGAGAAAAGTTCCTGCCGGGGCAGCCGCCCCGGTGGTATGGATAGAAAGGCAGGAAAACAATATGCACATCAGCTATAAACCACTCTGGCACACACTGTTAGAGCGTGATATGAGAAAAGAGGATTTAAGGCTTGCCGCCGGTATGACAACGAATATGATTGCCAACATGAGCAAAGAGGGAAAGCACATCAGCATGGACACATTAGCCCGTATCTGCGAAACGCTGAATTGTGAGATTACCGATGTGATTGAGTTAGTACCAGACGAGCCTGCTTCCACAGGAGGTAAGGAACATGAGCGAATTGAAACCAAGAATAACGGAAAACGGAATTGATTATATCCTTGTCGGAGATTACTACATCCCGGATTTGAAGCTGCCGGAAGAACACCGCCCCATAGGAAAGTATGGACGGTTACACCGGGAATATTTAAGAGAAGTCCACCCAGCCAGATTGAACACATTGATATTGACCGGAGAGCTATGGACATATCTTGCAGGCCTGAACGAACAGGCACAGGAACGGTTAGACACCATCATGGAGCAGATGAAGGCTGCCGATGGTGTGACCGAGGAATTGAAGCGTACCCATCAAATGGAATGGGTGCAGCGTTGCAATAACATTCACAACCGGGCAGAAGAAATTATTTTGCAAGAGATGATTTATTCATAACGGTATGGTAGAATGATTATGACAAATCGAAAGTTGACAAGGAGTTTTGATAGCGTGAAAAAAATATTTCTTAAAATTGTGATAGGGGTTGTTCTTGCTTGTATTTTATTTGTTTGTTTTCTTTATACGAACAATGAGATCGGCGTGACTTCATCTAAGCTGGAGGCAGATATTCGTTCGTCGCAGAAGATTAAGGATGATTGGACGGTCGATGGAAGCGTTTCCAGCACGATGGCTGCATATATTTCTTACCCTCAGGATTTGAGTGACCATTCTTTTTCCGTCTATGTCAATCGTCCAGGACTTTCCTTCGGATATTTTTTCCGTGG